>Ga0265314_10006793_pt1 | contig 10032 bp, 7 predicted proteins | sample 4126metaG_FD_203106 | JGI IMG/M metagenome (GOLD analysis project Ga0265314, IMG submission 203106) | Rhizosphere microbial communities from Carex aquatilis grown in University of Washington, Seatle, WA, United States - 4-1-26 metaG | ecosystem: Host-associated > Plants > Roots > Rhizosphere >... | reverse complement strand
TGCGGCTGGCCCGATCGCCAATTTCATCCTCGCCATCGTGATTTTCGCCGGCATCTTCATGATCGTCGGTCGCCAGAGCACGACAGCGCGCGTCGACACCATCCAACCGAACAGCGCGGCTCAGGCCGCCGGCTTCCAGCCGGGCGATCTTGTCGTCTCGATCAACGGCCAGAAGATCGACAGTTTCTCGGACATGCAGCGCATCGTCAGCGTCAACGCCGGCGAGTCGCTCAGCGTCACCGTCGACCGGGGCGGGGCCCCCGTCACCTTGAAGGCGGTGCCGGAGCTCAGGGAACTCAAGGATAATTTCGGCAACGTGCACCGGCTCGGCGTGCTGGGCATCAGCCGTTCGATGGCGGCGGGCGACATCAAGACCGAGAAGATGGGGCCGTTCCAGGCCGTCGTCGCTGGAGTGCAGGAGACCTGGTTCGTGGTCGACCGCACCCTGACCTACCTCGGCGGCGTCATCTCCGGCCGGGAAGCCGCCGACCAGCTCGGCGGTCCGATTCGAATCGCCCAGGTTTCCGGGCAGGTGGCCACGGCCGGCTTTACGGCGCTGATCCACCTGACGGCGGTCTTATCGGTATCCATCGGCCTGCTGAACCTCTTCCCGATACCGCTTCTCGATGGCGGACACCTTTTGTTCTATGCAATCGAGGCCATTCGGGGCAAACCGCTGTCCGAACGGGCGCAAGAAGTAGGGTTTCGGATTGGTTTGGCAATCGTCGTCATGTTGATGATTTTTGCAACCTTTAATGACATCCTCCACCTGGCCACCTCATGACCGTTGCTTTGGGGCAACTTTTTGAGGTGAAAGGGAAACTTGGCTTGGGAGTTTCGTTTGCAGTGCGGCCAAAAGCCTGTACAAAGCCAACGAAAGCCAGGCCCGGCAGATTCCGCCGGATGGGGGGCGGGGCCGCCACGGGAATAAAAAGGGCGCGTAGCGCATGAGACTGTGTGTGCGGTTAGTTCGGGGACTAGCCTTTTTCTGCGTTGTCCTCGCAGGTGTGCTCGTCGGTGCGTATGGCGTAACGCTGGTGTCGTCCGGCGCCGCGCAGGCGCAGACGGCCAATTCCATGCAAGTGGAAGGCAATCGCCGCGTCGAGGCCGATACGATTCGGTCCTACTTCAAGAGCGGCCCCGGCGGCCGCCTCGGCCCGGCCGAAATCGACGAAGGCATCAAGTCGCTCTATTCGACCGGCCTGTTCTCCGACGTGCGCACGCAGAATTCCGCTGGCCGGCTGGTTATTTACGTCGTGGAAAACCCGGTGATCAACCGGGTCGCCTTCGAGGGTAACAAGAAGGCCAAGGACGACCAGCTCAAGGTCGAGGTGCAATCGAAACCGCGCGGAACTCTGTCGCGGCCGACCGTGCAGGCCGACGTCCAGCGCATTATCGAAATCTACCACCGCAGTGGACGCTTCGACGTCCGGGTCGAGCCGAAAATCATCGAGCTCCCCAACAACCGCGTCGACCTCGTGTTCGAGATCACCGAAGGCGACAAGACGGGCGTCAAGGATCTGCGCTTCGAGGGTGCCAAGGCGTTTTCTTACGGCCGCCTCAAGGACATCATCAAGACCTCGGAAAGCAACTGGCTGAGCTTCCTGCAGACCACCGACATCTACGATCCGGACCGCGTCGAGGCCGACCGCGACCTGTTGCGCCGCTTCTACCTGAAGCACGGCTATGCCGACGTGCGCATCGTCTCGGCCACCGGCGAATACGATCCGGCCAAAAAGGGCTTCATCGTCACCTTCACCATCGACGAGGGCGCGCAGTACCACGTCGGCACCGTCGACGTGATCTCCAACATCCACGCCATCGATCCCAACACGCTGCGCGGCAGGCTCAAGGTCGGCCCGGGCAGCGTCTACAATGCCGACCTGGTGGAAAAATCGGTCGAGACGATGACCATCGAGGCGGCCAAACGCGGCTTTGCCTTCGCCACCGTACGCCCGCGCGGCGACCGCAATTTTGCGACCAAAACCATCAATCTGGCCTTCGTCGTCGAAGAGGGCACCCGCGCCTATATCGAGCGCATCAACATCATCGGCAACAGCCGCACGCGCGACTACGTGATCCGCCGCGAGTTCGATATCAGCGAGGGTGACGCTTATAACCGCGCGCTCATCGACCGCGCCGAGCGCCGCCTGAAAAACCTCGGCTACTTCAAGAACGTCAAGATCACCAACGAGCCGGGCTCGTCGCCCGACCGTATTGTGATCAACGTCAACGTCGAAGAGCAGTCCACCGGCGAATTCTCCATCGCCGCGGGCTACTCGACGTCGGACGGCGTGATCGGCGAGGTCAGCGTCGCCGACCGCAACCTGATGGGCCGCGGCCAGTTTGCCAAGGCCGCGGTGCAACTCGGCCAGCGTGTGCGCGGCTTAGACCTCTCCTTCGTCGAGCCCTATCTGCTCGGCTACCGCATGGCCGGCGGCATCGACTTGTTCTGGCGGCAGAATCTGGCGTCCTCATACGTGTCCTACGACTCCAAGACGATGGGCACCAACCTGCGCCTTGGCTTCGCGCTCACCGAAGAGTTTGCTTTTGCGCCGCATTATTCGATCTACCGTCAGGAAATCTCGCTGCCGGACTATCTCAACGACTGTAAGCTGTCGCCGAACGCGTTGGTGAATGGTGGTGGTACCGGCGCTGGCTCGGCGTTTGCCGGCGGCAACCCCGGCGGACCTGGTGTCAATCAGTTGAGCGAAGCGGGCCGTACCGATGGCGGCAACTGCTATACCAACGGCGAAGCCTCTCTGGCCGTGCGCAAAGAACTGGCCAACGGTCCGGTCACCATCTCGCTGGTCGGCTACTCGCTGGCCTACAGCACGCTGGACAACGCCAAGGCGCCGACCAGCGGTCTCTATATGGAGATGAAGCAGGACCTCGCCGGCGCCGGCGGCGACGTGAACTTCATCAAGACGACGGCCGAGGCCCGCACCTACTACGAAGTGTTCCCGGACGTGATCGGCGTCGCCAAGTTGCAGGGCGGTCACCTCACCAGCTGGGGCAACAAAGACCTGCGCATGCTGGATCACTTCCAGATGGGCCCGCAACTGGTGCGCGGCTTCGCGCCCGCCGGTATCGGCCCGCGCGACCTGACCTCCGGCACCACCAACGACGCGCTTGGTGGCACGATGTTCTGGGGCGCGAGCGTCGAGGCGCAGACGCCGCTCTACTTCCTGCCGAAGGAAGTCGGCATCAAGCTCGCTGCCTTCGCCGACGCCGGTTCGCTCTGGGGCTACAAGGGCCCGACGAGCTGGAACGTAACCGGCGAAACCTTGTCGGTGGGTGACCAGAACAAGCTCCGCTCCTCTGTCGGTGTGGGACTTCTGTGGGATTCGCCGCTTGGGCCGTTGCGCTTCGACCTGGCCTATCCGATCACCAAGTGGTGCGGCACCGACACCGCCGGCTCACCGGTGTGCGACCGTACGCAGATCTTCCGCTTCAGCGGCGGCACGAGGTTCTGATCGACCGCATGATCCCGAAAAGTGGGAACCGGTTTTCGGACCAGATCATGCGGAACGAAAATCGCATGATCCCGAAAAGTGGGAACCGGTTTTCCGGCCGTATCATGCGGAAGAGAAACAGCGCCGCGCAGGGCGGTACGGGCTGGCGGCATGAACGAGCCGGTTTTCCTACGACATAGCCGCGGTCTCACGCTGGCCGAGGTGGCGTCGCTAGTCGGCGCCGCACCGCCGGCGGAGCCGGCGCGCAGCCGCCGCATTGCCAACGTCGCGCCGCTCGACCGCGCTTCGCCGAACGACCTCGCCTTCTTTGAACTGCGCAAGCTGATCGACGCGGCGGCGGCGACCCATGCCGGCGCCTGTCTCACCACCGAAGCGTTGGCGAAGGAGTTGCCGCCGGGCGTGCCGGCGCTGATCGTGCGTGAGCCCTACCGCGCCTTCGTGACGGTGGCGCGTGCGCTGTTCGAGCATGCGCTGCGGCCGTCTTCGTTGGCCAAGGCCGGCGATTTTAAGGGCGCACATATCGATGCGAGCGCACGGCTGGAAAGCGGCGTCACCATTGAGCCGGGCGCGGTGATCGGGCCGGATGTCGAGATCGGCAGCGGAACGATTATCGGCGCGAACGCGGTGATTGGTACCGGCGTACGTATCGGGCGCGATTGCTCGATCGGCGCGGGAGCGTCGCTCATTGCCGCGCTGGTGGGCGACCGGGTCATCATCCACCCCGGCTGCAAGATCGGCCAGGACGGCTTCGGCTTCGTGATGGGCCCCAAGGGCCACGTCAAAGTGCCGCAGATCGGCCGCGTCATTATCCAGGACGACGTCGAGATCGGCGCCAACACGACAATCGACCGCGGTGCCATTCGCGACACCGTGATCGGCGAGGGCAGCAAGATCGACAACCTGGTCCAGATCGCCCACAACGTCACCATCGGCCGGCATTGCGTGGTGGTGGGGCAAGTCGGCATCGCCGGCAGCTCCACGCTGGAAGACTTTGTTGTGCTCGCCGCCAAGGTGGGGGTAAATACGAACACAACGATCGGCGAAGGCGCCCAGCTTGCCGGCGGGGCCAATGCGTTCGGCGACGTACCGGCGGGCGCGCGCTGGGGCGGCACGCCGGCCAAGCCGGCTAAGCTTTGGCTAAGGGAAATTGCCCTGCTGACGCGCATGGCGCGGGGCAAAGGCGGCGCGAAGGCGGATACGGACGAGTGAGACGAGATGGATCAACCGATCAGCAAGCTCGAAGCGGCCGATATCGCGCAGATTCTCAAGATGCTGCCGCACCGCTACCCGTTCCTGATGATCGACCGCGTGATCAATATCCGCGGCGATGAGTCCGGCATCGGCATCAAGAACGTCACCGTCAATGAGCCGCATTTCCAGGGCCATTTTCCGGGAAACCCGGTGTTTCCCGGCGTGCTGATGATCGAGGGCATGGCGCAGACCGCCGGCGTTATGTGCATCGTCTCGATCGGCAGGACGGCCAAGAATGTGTTCTTCCTCACCATCGACAAGGCCAAGTTCCGCAAACCGGTGCTGCCGGGCGACACGCTCGAGTACCACATGACCAAGATCGCCAAGCGCAAGACGATGTGGTGGTTCCGCGGCGAGGCCAAGGTCGCCGGCCAGACCGTCGCCGAGGCGGAGCTCGGCGCGTTGTTGTCCGAAATATGATGAGCGCCGCGATCGAGTCCAACGCCAGCGCGCCGACGCTTGCGATTGATCCCACCGCGCGGATCGCGGCCGGAGCCAAGCTCGGCCGCAACGTCTCGATCGGTCCGTACTGCACCATCGGGCCGGATGTGACGGTCGGCGACGACTGCCGCCTGATCGCGCACGTCAATCTCGCCGGCCACACCACGATCGGCGCGCGCACGGTGATCTATCCCTTCGCCTCGCTCGGCTCACCGCCGCAGTCGTTCGGCTATCGCGGCGGCCCGACCACGCTCAGCATCGGCGAAGCCTGCGACATCCGTGAAAACGTCACCATGAATACCGGCACTGAGGACGGCGGCGGCGCCACCTCGGTCGGCAACAACTGCTTTGTCATGGTCGGCAGCCACGTCGGCCATGATTGCCATATCGGCAACAAGGTCGTGTTCGCCAATAATGTCCTGCTTGCCGGTCATGTCAGCGTCGGCGACAATGTCGTGTTCGGCGGCAGCGTTGCGGTGCGTCAGTTCGTTCGCATCGGCGAGGGCGCGATGATTACCGGCATGACTGGCTTGCGTGCCGACGTCATTCCATGGGGCATGGTGGAGGGGCGCCGCGGGAACCTCGTCGGTCTCAATGTTATCGGAATGCGCCGGCGCGGGCTCAGCAAAGCCGACATCCATCGCGTGCGCGCGGCCTATCGGGCGTTGTTCTTCGGCGAAGGAGAATTCCGCACGCGGCTCGACCGCGTCGAAGCCGAATACGGCGCCGATGCGCTGGTGGGCAAGGTGATTGCCTTCATCCGCGCCGGAAAGCGGCCGTTCACGATGGCGGTCCGCCGCGCGGAGCAGGACGTGGACGCATGAGCGTGCCGGCCGCCGCAAGGCAGGACGGCCCGCTGGCGCTGATCTGCGGCGCCGGCAGCTTGCCGCTGGCGGTGGCCGATTTCGTCGCCGCACGCGGCCGCCAGGTGCTGCTGTTTCCGCTGCAGGGCATCGCTAAGCCGGAGGACTTTGCCCAGCGCCCGCATATTTGGATCCGCATGGCGCAATTCGGCGCCGCCGAGCGTGCGGCGCGCGCTGCCGGCTGCAGTGAGATGGTGTGGATCGGCTCGCTCGTGCGGCCGTCGATCTGGCAACTGCGGTTCGATTGGTCGAGCATTAAGCTGATCTCGCGCATCGCGGCCGCGTTCTACGGCGGCGACGACCATCTGCTGTCGAGCGTGGCCAGGCTGTTCGAAGAGAAAGGCTTCCGCGTGCGCGGCGCGCATGAAGTCGCGCCGGAGATTCTGGTGCCGCAGGGCGCGCTCGGCGCCGTGCAGCCGACGCCGCAGGACCAAGCCGACATTGCGCTCGGCCTCGATTATCTGCGCGCCACCGGCCGCTTCGACGTCGGCCAGGCGGTCGTCGTCGCGAGAAAGCACGTGCTCGCCGTGGAAGCGGCCGAAGGCACCGACTTGATGCTCGCGCGCGTCGCCGAAATGCGCGCCAGCGGCCGCGTGCGCACGCCGAGCGGCACGGGTGTGCTGGTGAAGGCGCCGAAGCCGACGCAGGACCGGCGTTTCGATCTGCCGACAATCGGCCCCAGGACGGTCGAGGGCATCGTGCGCGCCGGGCTTGCCGGCATCGCGGTGGCGGCGGGCGAAACCATCGTCGCCGAGCCTATGCTGCTGGCGCAGGCGGCCGACCGCGGCAAGGTCTTCGTCGTCGGCGTGGCGGACGGCAAAGGACCATGAGCGCCGCGATGACCGGCGGCCCGCACGTCTTCCTGGTCGCGGGCGAGGAGTCCGGCGACCGCCTCGGCGCCGCGTTGATCGCCGCGATCCGCAAGCAAAACCCGGCCGCGCGCTTCTCCGGTGTCGGTGGAACGCACATGGCGGGCGAGGGCGTGGCGAGCCTGTTTCCGCTCGGCGATCTCGCCATCGTCGGCATCATGGCGATTGTGGCCAGGCTGCCGAAAATCCTTACACGCATCGAAGCAGCAGCAGCAGCAGCAGTTGCAGCAAAACCCGACGTGCTGGTGATCATCGACAGCCCGGAGTTCACGCACCGCGTCGCGCGCAGGGTGCGCGCCCGCGCGCCGGGGATCCCGATCGTCGACTATGTCTGCCCCTCGGTCTGGGCCTGGCGGCAGGGCCGCGCGCGCGCCATGCGCGCCTATGTCGACCACGTGCTGGCGCTGCTGCCGTTCGAACCGGAGGCGATGACGCGGCTCGGCGGCCCGCCCACCACCTTCGTCGGGCATCCCTTGGGCGAGCAGGTCGCGCTGTTGCGGCCCAATGCGCAGGAAGCGCAACGGCGCGCCGCCACCCCGCCGCTGCTGCTGGTCATGCCCGGCAGCCGCTCGGCGGAAATCCGCCGCCTGGCGCCGATCTTCGGCGAGGCTGTCGCCTTGGTTGCGGAACGCGCCGGCGCCCTCGAACTGGTTGTGCCGACGGTGCCGCGGCTCGCCGCGGCCGTGCGCGCCGCCACCGCCGCCTGGCGCCTGCCGGTGCGGATTGTCACCGAGCCCGACGAGAAGCATGCCGCTTTCCGCAACGCGCGGGCAGCGCTGGCGAAATCCGGCACCTCCACATTGGAGCTGGCGCTCGCCGGCGTGCCGACGGTCGCCGCTTACAAGGTGCCGCTGGCCGATGAACTGATCGCCCGGGCGTTCGTCAAAGTGCCGAGCGTCATCCTGGCCAACCTCGTGCTGGGGGAAAACGTGGTGCCGGAATTGCTGCTGCGCGCCTGCACGCCGGAAGCGCTGGCCACGGCCCTGCTGCCGCTTTTGGGTGACACTCCCGAGCGGGCGCGCCAATTAACCGCCTTTTCCCGCCTGGACGGCCTCATGGCGATCGGCCAGACCTCGGGCCAAGTGTCTCCCAGCGACCGGGCCGCCGGGGTGGTACTGGCCCTGTGCCGCCGGCCTTAACCAAGGAACGGTTCCGCCAGTGGCCTTGACCCAGCCCAAGGCGTAGGTTGCGCGAGCGCTATAAAAGGCCGTATGTCCATGGTTCCCCGAACGGAATTCCGCCTTTGACCATCCCCATCCGCGCCGCCATTACCGGTGTCAACGGCTACCTGCCGCCTGACCTTCTGACCAACGCCGACCTGGCGCACATGGTGGACACCACCGACGCCTGGATCACCGAGCGCACCGGCATCAAGGAACGCCACATCCAGAAAGGCGAGGGGCTCGGCACCTCGCACATGGCGGCCGAGGCCGTGCGCGGACTGCTGGCCAAGACCGGCACCAAGCCGTCCGAGGTCGACCTGCTCATCTGCGCGACGACGACGCCGGACATGCAGTTTCCGTCGACCGCCAACATCATCTGCGACATGGTCGGTATCAAGGACATCGGTTCGTTCGACGTGCAGGCGGCCTGCTCGGGCTTTCTCTATTCGCTGACCATCGCCTCGCAGTTCGTCGCCAACGGCACCGCGCGCAAGATTGTCGTGGTCGGCGCCGACAAGATGTCGACCATCATCGACTACACCGACCGGGCCACCTGCGTGCTGTTCGGCGACGCCGCAGGCGCCGTGCTGATCGAGCCGAGCAGCAACGGCTACGGCATCATGGACGCACTCATCCGCTCCGACGGCGCGGGCGCGATCCATCTGCACCAGAAGGCGGGCGGCAGCCGCATGCCGGCGTCCGCCGAGACGGTCGCCAAGCGGCTGCATTATGTGCATCAGGAAGGCGCCGCGGTGTACAAGTTCGCCATCGCCAAGATGGCGGAAGTCTCGGCTGAGATCATGGCGCGCAACAACCTGCGCGGCGACATGATCGATTGGCTGGTGCCGCACCAGGCCAACATGCGCATCATCCGCTCAACGGCGGAGAGGATGGGCATGCCGATGGACAAGGTGATGGTCACCATCCACAAATACGGCAACACCACCAACGCGACGATCCCGCTCTGCCTGTGGGACTACGAAGAGAAGCTCAAAGCCGGCGACCGCATGCTGCTCGCGGCCTTCGGCGGCGGCTTCACCTGGGCCGGGGTGTATGTGAATTGGGCTTATGACGGCGCGGCGGCGGCGAAGAAGAATGGGATGGGTGGGAACGGGAGGACGTGAGGCGAACGTGCCCCGGATGCGGCGCAGCATGAGCGAAGCGAAATGATGCGCCGCTGATCCGGGGCCCAGGTTCGACTTCATAGAGGCTGGGTCCCGGTTCTGCAGCGCACCACGAAGGCGTGCTGCGCTGCGCCCGGGACACATCAGTCTTTCCCCCGCGCCTTCGCCAATTCCGTTTCTGCTACCGGCAGCCAAGTCGCCTGCTCCACGGTGAGCTTGTCCTCGGCCTTCAGCGTACGCAGCGTCGCTACGATAAGGGCCCAGCGATTGGCCGCGTCGTCGCCATGACGCGCCAGCCGCCAATGCGACCACAGCACATCGACCTGCCACAGGACATTCACCGGGTCGGCCTTGGCCAGTCGATCTCTGATGGCGAGGCTGTCGCGGAAGGATTTCAGCGCCTCGGGCAGATTGCCCTGCGCCACCAGCACGTCGCCGATCTTTTCGTAGGACACGGAAAGGTCGCGCTGCCAGCCGGCATTGCCGGGGTCGGCCTTGGCCAGGCGGTCTCGGATGGCAAGGCTGTCGCGGAAGGATTTGAGCGCGTCGGGCAGATTGCCTTGCGCCACCAGCACGTCGCCGATCTTGTTGTAGGACACCGACAGGTCGCGCTGCCATTCGGCATTGCCGGGGTCGGCCTTGGCCAGGCGGTCTCTGATGGCGAGGCTGTCGCGAAACGATTTGAGCGCCTCGGGCAGGGTGCCTTGTGCCACCAGAACGTCGCCGATCTTCTCGTATGAAACCGACAAGTCGCGCTGCCAGCCGGCATTGCCGGGGTCGGCCTTGGCCAGGCGGTCGGCAATGGCGAGGTCTCCCCGATATGATTTCAGCGCCTCGGGCAGATT
>Ga0265314_10006789_pt1 | contig 10035 bp, 4 predicted proteins | sample 4126metaG_FD_203106 | JGI IMG/M metagenome (GOLD analysis project Ga0265314, IMG submission 203106) | Rhizosphere microbial communities from Carex aquatilis grown in University of Washington, Seatle, WA, United States - 4-1-26 metaG | ecosystem: Host-associated > Plants > Roots > Rhizosphere >... | reverse complement strand
CGTTCTTCTGGTGCTGTTTTTGCTCGGCGGCGGAGGCTGGGGATACTCCCGGTGGCGCAGCTAGCGCGATTACAGGGTGAGCGCAGGACTATGCTGCTTGATTCTGGTTTGCAGTGTGTTTTATGAGGGTTCGAATATCGAGACAAACTCGCGAACCCCCTTTTTTTTCAGGCTCTCTGAACCAATTTCGGCACAAATAGTTCTCTCCGTCAATGATCACTCCAAATACCAGGCGGGCCAGGATTCCCGAGGGAGCCGCCATCGACGTCGGCTGCGAGGTCGGACATTGCGTGACTGAGCTCTTAACAGCCATGCCTGGTGTATTTTCCGCCGGCAAGATGTTGACATAGTCCCTCCGCACACTCCTCCTCGTCGTCCATGCCTTCGAGCCCCTGTGGATGTGGCTGTGGAAAAATGGAAAGAATTTAATCTGCCATTCATTAAGCAGCAATGATTCAAGGGGTTGCGTTTCTGATTCCCGCTGCAATGCAAGAGGGCGATTGCACCGAAAAGGGGCATTGACAATTTTCGAGCAAATCTCTAGGGTTGCTTCCGTCGACGGCTGAAAGGGTTGGCTTAAATAAAACTTTGCCAGTCCGAAGTAAGCTGAGTGATCAGCTCGGCGGGGCAACCCGAAGAGCAGCCAGACCTGAAAAAACCGACGGCTCTGCGAGGAGTAGTTGGGGTTTGGGACCGCGAAAGCGGTGATCGCATCAAGGGCTGTGACGGTGCATGCATCCACGCTGTTAGCTCCCTCGCAGGAGCTGGCGGCTAGAGCATAACCAATGTCACAGCCTTTACCTTTTCCCCAAGCTTTCTCCTTCTGACTAACCCTCGCAAAAGCGGTTCCACAAAAAATATCCCCGCTGCCCCGAGATCTCTTGTGCCACGCTCACCTGCTTTCCAGCAAGAATGCGAACAACCGTCCAGGGAGCTTGACTGGGCGCCGTCTAGGATGGCCTTAACCGGTCTGCTCAAGAAATGCTTGCTCGTCACTTTGTACAATATGGGAGACATGGCAGTGACGATCGAGATGCAGAATACGGGTGACTCCCGAGCGCGCCGGGAGATTCTTGCCGGTGTCGAACATGTGCTGAGTGATGTGGCGGGAGAGTGGCGGGTGTCAATTATCGGATCTCGTGCGAATGACGACTGGGAAATGAAAGTGGAAGGACCACGGGGTTCGAGCGTTCGTACACTTTGGTTGGCGAAGCTGGAGAGCACCAGCCTGAGGCAATACGGAGTGTGCTTATCAAGCTGCTGCCCGCGAGTACGCGATGATCTACCATACTGATTCGTTGTCCTGCAGCCGAGCTATTCGCGATGGATGCTAGCAGTCATTACTCGTGCCCCGGTCCGAGGATCGCAGAAGGAATTCTGGCTATGTCTGATCTCTTCCGCCAGACTAAGCTCGCGAGAAAGTCTGCGTCGCCCGTCCGGCACCACGTGGGCAATCGGCCATGAAGCGCATTCTTCTTTCCTGGAGCAGCGGCAAAGACAGTGCATGGAGTCTTCACGTTCTCCGCCAGCGCGCCGCGTATGAAGTCGCAGGACTGCTGACCACTTTCAACGAAGCCGCAGGCCGCGTCGCCATGCATGCGGTCAGACGCGAGTTGGTCGAGCAGCAAGCTGTGGCTGCCGGACTTCCGCTCTGGGCTGTTCCGTTGCCTTGGCCATGCTCCAATGAACAGTATGAGTCGCTGATGGCTCAAACCTGTGCTAAGGCAGTCTGCGAAGGTATCGAAGGAGTGGCGTTTGGTGATCTGTTCCTCGAAGATGTACGCGCCTACCGGGAAAGGCAAATGCAAGGCACGGGACTTGAGCCGATCTTCCCCGTGTGGGGGCTGCCAACGCGGGATCTGGCACAGGAGATGATCGCGTCCGGAGTACGAGCGAAGTTGACTTGCATCGACACAAAGAAACTCGATCAATCCTTCGCCGGCCGCGAGTTCGATCAGACGTTTCTTTCGGCGCTACCCGATCAAGTGGATCCCTGCGGTGAACTCGGGGAGTTCCACTCCTTTGTGTACGCAGGGCCCATGCTGAATGCCGCCCTCTCGGTTTCAGTGGGCAGGACTGTGGTTCACGAGCAGTTTGCCTTTGCCGATCTGATTCCCGACTGAGTGTGTTGCTCTAAAACTTCCTCGCGGCCACTTCTTCAGGCGCACCGCCGCTCTTCTCCTCCATCATCTGCTCTTCCGCCATCCGTTGTTAGGCTGGCAGACTGCAGAAAAGCCCGATTCGAATTACAATCCCTTGCCGAGGGGGGATTCATGGCAAACCTAGCGGGACTCGCATCATTTGTATCGGAGTTAAGGTCAGAGAGAACGAATCTGGTGAATGAGCTTCGTCATGTCGATGCGGCTCTTTCGGTTCTTGGCAAGTTGCACGGCGGGAGATCCTACACAAAACCGGGGTACGCTCTGTCGGCATCGGCTCACAGGCGGATGAGCCTCGCGCAAAAAGCGCGATGGGCAAAGAGAACCAATATCCGAGCAGCGACCGCGAGACCCAAGCGCACAATATTAGCAGCAGGCAGGAAGCGAATCGCAGCCGCTCAGCGAGCGAGATGGGCGAAGGTGAAGGCGCAGCAGAAGGAGGGAAAGTAGCAGGTTTAAGAAGCGTGTGGAGGACTTGCACGCACGTCTGCAGACGTCATTCACGATCTTGACGGCTTGTTTCAGGACCTGCGCAATGCGCGTGATCGGCGGCGCAAGGGCATCGTGCCTTCTGAGAGGACTGTTCTACTCGTGGCGCGCACAGGTACCAGTCTATTTACCCCGCTGAACAGAGGGATGTGCAACGGCAGGGCGGGAAGCGCAAAAGTGGGGGCAACCACAGGCTTCTTTTCGACTACCCCTCAGCCGCTTAGTGTAAACGGAAACGTAGATTCAACACCGTTTCGCAGCGACGAAGCCTTTAGTGATTGCCAGTCTCTCGGGCTCTTTGGTCTGATTGTTGGGTCACCGCCACTCGCCCACTGACAGTCGGTTAAGGCATCAGGCCCACGGCTCAGGTTGAATCGAAACTTTCTGAAACGGGTTACTCGCCGCATCTTGCTCTGACGCCTGTCGGGATTCTGTACATCGATCCATTCTTCGGACATCTCGCTCGCTCAATGCCATCGCCTTTTCATGAACTTGAGATGGTGCTGCGCTTGCAATCCTTATTCTGCGCTAGAGATGTTTTCCGGTCGGCACCCTCCCCCCAGAGTGCCGAGCCGGCCGAAGACGAACCAAAGATCTCACGAAAGTAACCCCAGAATCCAGATCAGAGAGCCAGAGCTAAAGGAGAAGCATGAAGTCTGCAATACGATCCCTGTTCGGCATCGCCGCGACGCTCGCGCTGATGAGCAGCTTGTTGTGTACCGCACAAACCGTTCCAGCCAACCAGCCTTCGCCACAGAATCCTGTTCTCCCCCGTCACGTACAGCCCGGTTATGGAAAGCTTTCCCTAGCCTTCGAGGCAAACCAGGGACAAACCGACCCGCAGGTAAAATTCCTCGCGCACGGCAGCGGTTACACCATCTTCCTAACGGCCGGCCAGATGGTGCTTGATCTCCGGCCTTCGGCAGTGCTGTCCAATGCAGCAAAGAGTTCGGCTGCGCCTGCCGCGAGCCAGAAGACCACCAGCGCTGTCATCCAGATCAATATGGTCGGCGCCAACCCGAATCCCAAAGTCGCCGGAGAAGATCTTCAGGCCGGAAAGGTCAACTACTTCACTGGCAAGGATCCGAAAAAGTGGCAGACCAACGTTGCCACATACAAGCAAGTTCGCTACAAGGATGTCTATCCCGGAATTGATCTTGTCTACTACGGCAACCAGTCCCGCGTGGAGCATGATTTCGTCATCGCCCCGGGAGCCGATCCCGGCCAGGTTCAGCTTGATGTCAAGGGCGTCGATCGTCTCAGCATCGCGGCAAACGGCGACCTCAGCCTGCACAAGGGAACGGACGAAGTCCGCCTGCAGGCCCCCGTCATCTATCAGGAATTTCACGGCCTGCGCGTTCCCGTCACCGGCCAGTACATGGTGAAGAACTCCACCCGCGTCTCTTTTGCTCTCGGCCCCTATGATAAGACCATGCCGCTGGTGATCGATCCGGTGCTCGTCTATGGCACCTTCCTCGGCGGTCTAGCGAACGACGAGGCGGTCGGCATCACCGTCGACAGCAATGGCAGCGCCTATGTTACAGGTTGGACCCAGTCCACCAACTTCCCCTTGGCCGGGCAGAATGGTCCGCCTCCGGGTGGTCAAAGCGCTTTCGTCGCCAAACTCGACGTGAGCGGCTCCAGCCTCGTCTACGCCGACTACGTCGGTGGCAATTCCGCGAGCTATCCCACCGCCATGGCGATGGACAGCTCCAACCACGTCTTCATCACGGGGTACACCTATGCCGGCGACTTCCCGGTAGTAAACCCTTACCAGGCGAATTCGGCAGGAGGACTCGAAGGTTTTGTCACCGAAGTCGCTGCTGACGGCGCTTCACTCCTCTACTCCACTTACCTGGGCGGCAACAGCGACGACTATCCCTATGCTATCGTCCTCGACGGCACCGGCAATATCTACATCGCTGGCATGACCTACTCGCAGAACTTTCCGGTTATGAACGCATACCAGTCAGCCGCTTCGTCCAATCAACAAGGGTATTGGGGCGGGTACGGGTTCCTGACTAAGATTGCCCCCGATGGCTCGGCGCCTGTGTTTTCCACCTACTTCGCAGGCAGTGCGAACGTGGCCGAGAATTGCTACTACGGGGCTTGCTGGCCCTCACCTCAAAGCGCGATCACTGGAGTTGCCGTTGACGGCAGCGGCAATGCCTATGTCGCCGGCTACACCAACACTTACGATTTCCCGGTAACTGAGGGAGCCTATCAAACCTCGAACGCCACGACCTCCGACGAACAGGTCGGTTTTGTCGGCAAGTTTACCTCCTCAGGGAATCTCGCCTACTCCACTTACTTCGCTGCCGTTCAGAACAGTTACGACTTCAACATGAACGCGGTTGCCGTTGATTCCAACGGCTCCGCATATATCGTGGGATATAGCTATCCGGGGTACAATTCCATCCCGCTCACGACGCCGAATCTCTGCGACCCGACTCAGTCAAGTTGCAGTTGGGGCTTCGTCACCAAATTTGATCCCACCGGATCTACTCTCGTCTACTCCACCTATCTTGGCGCCAACGTGGACGTCTGGCCGCAGTCACTCCTGGTGGATGCCGCCGGTGATGCCTACGTATACAGCCACTCCGGAGGGGGCGATCAGGCTTTCTTGGTAAACCCCATCGAGACCTACACCGGCGAGCAGGATCTCTTCTTGCAGGAGCTTGATCCTACCGGTGCGACGCAGTTGTTCAGCACATTCCTCGGTGGCTATGGAAGCGATTCCCCCGGCGGAATTGCCCTCGACTCCGCCGGCGCCATCTACCTAACCGGAAATACGAACTCTACCGACTATCCCGTAACCGCGGCGGCTCTCCAAAACACGATCGGCGGGAACTACGACGCCTTCGTGACCAAGATCGGTACTGCGGCCGCTCCTGCCGTGGCGATCAGCCCATCCCTGATTCAATTCTCGATTCGTCCCGTGGGGTCGGTGAGCCAGACCAACACCTCGCTGTTGCGCAACATGGGCAGCGCGCCGCTCACGGTCTCGAACGTCACCACCACCGGAGACTTCTCCGCCGCCAACACCTGCGGCGCGACCGTGCCAGCCGCCGGTACCTGTACATTTTCGGTGAGCTTCACGCCAACCCTGCCCGGACCCCGCTTCGGCTCCATCATGATCGAGGACGACGGCGCCGGCTCGCCTCACTTCATCAACCTGGTCGGCAGCGGCGCAACCGCGGTCGCGGACCTCACGCCTGCCAGCCTCACCTTCCCAAGTCTCCAGATCAACCAGACCAGCTCCTCACAGAGCGCAACCCTCACCAACAACGGCAATGCGACGTTGGTCATCGACAGCATCCAGGCGACCGGCGACTATGCCCAGACCGACAACTGCCCATCTTCGCTTGGTATCGGCTCAAGCTGCCAATTCCAGGTCACTTTCACTCCAACCGCGGGTGGTGCGCGTAACGGTACGTTGAGCATTGCGGATAACGCACCCGGCAGCCCACACACTGTCTCGCTGTCAGGCAGCGGATACGTGACCACCGCCACCGTGACACCGTCCTCGCTTTCGTTCAGCACCCAGACAGTTGGTGCGACCAGTGCCGCTCAGTCGGTCACCGTTACCAACACCGGCGCCAATCCTATTACCGTTTCGGCCGTAACCCCAACCGGGGATTTCGCCGAGACTGACAATTGCACTGCCACACCGGTCCCGTTATCGGGGTCATGCACGATTAGCGTAACCTTTTCTCCGATCGCGGGAGGAAGCCGGAGCGGCGCGCTCACCATTAGCGACAATGCTCAGGGCAATCCGCACATTGTCGCTCTGAGCGGCACCGGCCTTGCCGCCATTGCCCAGCTCAGCGTCTCCAGCCTCAACTTCACCGCGGCCACGGTCGGTACGACGAGCAGCGCCCAGACCATCACCGTGACCAATTCGGGCAACGGCGCTCTGACCATGGCCAGTGTCCAGGCGGCCGGTGATTTCGCGCAGACTAACAACTGCACATCGATCGCCGCGAATGGCGGAACCTGTGCCATGCAGGTGACCTTCAAGCCCACGTCATCGGGAACTCGTTCCGGAACCATCACCCTCACCGATTCGGCTGCCAATAGTCCGCAACTGGTCTCGTTGGCCGGCTCGGGCATTGACTTCAGCATGCCATCCTCCGGCGGTTCAGACACTATCAAAGCCGGCGCCACCGCGACCTATCCCATTTCGATCAGTCCGGTCGGCGGAACCTTCTCCAGCCAGGTGACTCTCGTTTGCGCCGGCGTTCCGGCGTTCTCGACCTGCACCATTAACCCAACTTCCGTGACTCCTGGCGCGAACCCGTCCGCTGTCACCGTCACCATCAAGACCACCGGGACCACCGGGACTACCGCGCAACTCTCCGTTCCTCGAGCTGCAAAGCGCCCCGTATTCGCCTTCTGGACGTTTACCTCGGGCTTCGGACTATTCGGCATGTTCGTGTTCGGCGTCGGACAAAGACGAAAGCGCGCAACTCTCGTCCTCCTCTTGACCATGCTGCTCGCGGGCATGGTCCTCTGGGTCGGGTGCGGCACCAGCGGTCACACAACCCAGCCGGTTCAACCAGGAAACTCCACTCCTACAGGTACCTACACCGTCCTGGTAATTGGCGCCTCTGGCAGTGTGCAACACTTCACCTCGCTCACGTTGATTGTGCAGTAAGCCGGTGTGTAACACTAACTCGGGGCGCTTCGAAAGAAGCGCCCCTTTTTTTTGTGCCGAACATGTTCGACAGCTTGGGGGGAAGGCCCCTGCCCAACCCGGCAGGTGAGGGGCTAGAAAAGCGCAAGGGTGTCTCCGCGAGACGGGTTGCGTCTGGTCAAATCCCCTGAGTTGCAACAGAGCGAACGCCACTACCGAACGGTAGTGGCGTTCGTGGTCACTTCTGTTTGTCCTTTTCGCTTGGTGGTTGCTTCTTGGGCGGAGGTGGCGGAGTCTTCGGCTTAGCCTCCGGCGCCGGACGCGCTGCCTGCCTTTGAGCCTGCGGCGTAGCTGGCCTGGCTTGCTGTTGCTGCGGAGCGGGCCTGGCTTGCTGTTGCTGCGGAGCGGGCCTGGTCTGTGGTTGCTGTGGAGCTGGCTTAGCTTGCTGTTGCTGCGGAGCGGGCCTGGCCTGCGGTTGCCGCGGAGCGGGCCTGGTCTGTGGTTGCTGCGGAGCGGGCTTGGCCTGTGGTTGCTGCGGAGCGGGCTTGGCCTGCGGTTGCTGTGCAGCGGGCTTGGTCTGCTGTTGCTGCGGAGCGGGCTTGGCCTGCGGTTGCTGTGGAACGGGCCTGGCCTGCGGTTGCTGCGGAATGGGCTTGGCCTGCGGTTGCTGTGGAACGGGCCTGGCCTGCGGTTGCTGCGGAACGGGCTTGGCCTGCGGTTGCTGCGGAGTGGGCTTGGCCTGCGGTTGCTGCGGAGCAGGCCGTGTCTGAACCTGTGGTTTAGGCTGTGTCACAGGCGTCTGCGGTTGCGAACGATTCGGCTGCGCCGGTCGCGCGGCTGGAGCAGGACGAGCAGGAATCACCGGAGCGATCGGTTTGCCCTCGGGGATGGGCTTCGTCTCTGCAAGAACAGCGGGACGCCCTCGATTGACAGAGGCAAACTGCTGACGGTTCTGTGCTGCTGTCTGCCGCTGCTGTAACTGCGTGGTCATCGGAGGAATGCGCTGCTCACGTATTGCGGCCGCTTCCGTCGGCAGAGGCCGCCGATTGATGCCTCCCGGCCCGGCGTAGCTGGCACGGTTATTCGTGATGTTGACGGTGGTGTTGTTGACGATGACTGTATTCGTTACCGTGCGGTTATAGACTTGAACGTTGGTGATGTTCACGTTGTTGACGGAACGGTTATAGTCGAAACGATCTCCGTTCCAGTAGCCGCCCTGATAGCCGACTCCGACGTAACCGTATCCATAGTTAATGCCGCCGTAGTAGCCGATATGTCGGCCCCAATAGCCCTGGTTATAGCGGTACCTGCCGCCGACAAATCCCCAATATCCCGGCGTCCACAGGAAGCCCACTTGCGGCGGCCGCGCCCAGGCGCCGGGCACCCAGTAGTAACCCTGAGGAGCATAGCTCCAATATCCGGGCGTCCATAGATAGCCATCGCCGGGGCAGTCAGGCTGCGAATATTCCGGCAACGGTGGCGGGGGTTGTGTGGCCTCTATCACTGGCTGGCCGTAACTCTGATCCTCGTCTTCAGTATCGTAATCGTTATTGGAATAGTTTTGGTCTGGCGCCGGCTGCTGATAGTTCCGATGCGGCGCCTGCTTTGCTGGCTGCTGCTGATCGTTGGTACCGCTCGCCTGCGTAGTGTCGGCAGCAGGTGCCAGGTTAGCCGCCGCTGCTGGATCCTGCGACTGATCGGTCTGCGCTGGTTGATTCTGGCTGCTCGTGTCCTGCGTGGCGTTTTTCTGGCATCCTACAACTCCAAACATCAGTGCGATGGACACGATTCCCAGAACCACAAAAAAATGTGCTTTGTTGATCTTGCTCATAAAAGTTGTTCTCCGCGAGATTAGGATACAGGATTTTCAGTACGCTTACCTCCCAGGAAGAGTGCCGCCGCACCCCGCGAAAAAGTCCAATCAACCCTTTTGTCTCGCTTGAGATGGCGTCTAGTTCTTCTTCAACTTTCCTCTTGCTTCGTCCTTGTCCGACGCATCGCCGAGGAAGTGCTGTACCTTGGCAACGACCGTGAACTGTTTGCCAGCGCGCTCAATGGTCAGCTTGCGTTCCTGCCCGGGGAAGCCTTCGAGCAGAGACCACACTTGTCCCAGGGTAGAGTCGGGGACGGGGATGTCATCCACGGCAACGAGATCGTCGCCGACTTGAACGCCGGGGACCGATGTTTTTCCGTCGAAATCGGCGACGGCGATAATCGTGAAGCCGGTTTCGAGTCCTGGACGAAGAATGAGGCCTACGACGTCGAAGTCGGGGAACCTGCTGGTTCTGCCGATGTCGAAATAGACGGTCGAGTGGGTGTAATCGAGGCCAACGCGGTAGTTCATCAGAGCCTCCGAACTGAGCACGCCCGCCGCGGGGATGCTGGCGCGCTCTTCGACGAGAGCCCTTCGATCCATGGGAAGGTCAGCCACGGCTACATCCGTCAGGAAGAGAGGTCCGAATTGCACGCGATCCACACGCATCAGCTTCCATCTGGGTTCATCGCCAAATTCTCCCGTGTTGAACGGGCCGACGGCTCCACTCATGTGCGGCCAGTTAGGGTGGGTATTGGAGAGCTTGTCGAATAATTCTTCCGAAAGAAAGCTGATGGAAGAGCCGACGTCGAGCCCAACGTCATAGTTCTTGTTGTCAATCTTGCTGGGCATCTGGATGAGGCCGTTGTTTGCATTGACCAGCATCTTGCTCTTCACGCCGTTGAATCTCAGGCTGCCGGGCTGGCCGATGGTGAACT
>Ga0265314_10006788_pt1 | contig 10036 bp, 18 predicted proteins | sample 4126metaG_FD_203106 | JGI IMG/M metagenome (GOLD analysis project Ga0265314, IMG submission 203106) | Rhizosphere microbial communities from Carex aquatilis grown in University of Washington, Seatle, WA, United States - 4-1-26 metaG | ecosystem: Host-associated > Plants > Roots > Rhizosphere >... | reverse complement strand
GCTATCAACGAGAAAGACCCGGAATACCGCGCGTTTGTGATTAAGGGACTTTCCAAGAAGTCTTTGGCACAGGAGAGCTAACGAATACGGTGGCGTGCACGGAAAAAACAAGAACAAACAAGGGACAGTCACCTATTTTTAGATAGGTGACTGTCCCTTGTTCCTCTAGTTTCCCGCTGCTCGAAAAATTCCGCGCCAATAACGGCAACAAAATCTGGCAGGAAGGCGGCCACAACGTAAACATCTGGACGATGAAAAAGGCCGTTGAGAAAGCCGAGTGCTGCCACTGGAATCCGATCAAACGCAAACTCGTGAAGTCACCCGAACAGTGGCGCTGGTCGAGTTTCCGCTGACTGGTATTGGGAAAACGGGAGGGCGAACCGCTTACAATCGATGCGTGGGACGAGCGCTTACTGGATGCCGAGCCGCCCGGCACCCGTCTCAACGGCGAGACGTGTGGCACCCACGACAGGGCCCAAGTGGAGTGACAACGTCTCGAAAGTGCCACCCGGCTGATCGATTAGTACGGATGGGAGCGCACTGCATCACCCGAGAAGAGAACGTGGATTCGTTCGGTCCGTCTAAATAACACGAGAGGTTTTCTATGTCAGACAAAATACCGGGCTGGGCCGGAATTATTCTGGGACCGGTTGTTGCCGGCGCCATCGCATTCAAAACGGATATGGGTCCAATGGATCCGAGTGCGCGCTTGATCGTTGTCATCGGCGCGGTCGGAATTGGATTCGTGGCGGGATTGATTGTCTGGTGGAAAGACTCCCGCTCGAAGAGTTAGCGGTGACGTCGCGCGCAGAAAGTGCGCCTGTGTGCGGATTCTTTGGTCATCTTCGATCGTACAAGCAGCCTCGGCCGTTGGCTTTGCGTGGACGCGTAAAAATCTTTTAAAATCTGAGTCGCAAACCTCAATCGCTAATTGTCTTAGTATGGATGAGGGGGAGATGTTTCGGGGTCAGGAGAGGGCCTGCCCTCACCCCGGTCTCGCTTCGCTCGCTGTAAAGCAGCGACGTAAAAAAGCGAAAAAGCGTCGTTACCAGCGCCGGATAAAACCCCCTGAGGTTTCGTCCGTGGCTGGTAGATGATCGTAATTGCAAGAAATCGCCCATTCCAGCCTCAAATACGACGCCGCGAGGCGGGCTCAAAATTCGTCAAGATGAGCTCGGTTCGTTCGGTATGTCGTTTGGCCTTAATTGGCTCGCCGTTGGGGTCGCGCGGGCGGTTTCCGCTTGTCGTTTGGCGGCTTCGGATGCGCTGATATTGCCAGCGCCTCGCGGGATAGAGTTTTTCGACCTCAGGACAGGCGTAATAGCTCAAAACGGCGCGGCCCGCGATGGCGTTCAGCGCATCGGCCAGCCGGGCATGATCATCCTTCCCGAAACCCCCTGCATAATAGGCTTCCGTGCCCACGTACGGCGGATCGACGTAGAACAGCGTGCTCGGGCTATCCCACTGCCGAATGCAGCGCACAACGTCCTGCTGATCGACCACAACCGTGGCCATTCGGCGGTGAACTTCCGGCAGGGTCAGCATCGTTGCGAGCCAGCGGGAAACGATGTCGTTTGCGCCCCGGCTTGAACCGCGTGCCGTACCCCACGAACGGTGTCGGAATCGCGGTCTAAACCCGTCTGCCCGCCGCCGAATCGCTGGCGGCATCGAATCACGAACTGAGCGGCGCGTTTGACCGGGCTTTCAGGGCTGTAGTTTTTGGCGGCTTCAAGCGCCTCGCCGAATTCCTGCCGCGAGACCGGCGTGTTGATGAGTTGCCACCAAAGATGAACCACGCCGTCTGGATCGCGGATCACGCGGAAGAGATTTACCAGATCGCCATCGGCGTCGTTATATGTCTCGCTTGGGTGAGGCTCTTTATTGAGAATCACCACGCCGCTTCCGCCGCAAGGCTCAACATAGAGCGCTTCGGTCGGAAAGGGACGAATGAGCGGGAGGATGTATTTTAAGAGCCGACTTTTGCCGCCGATCCACGTCACCGGGCTGGGAAGCTTCACCTGCTTTCCGTTCTCGTTTTCTCGAAGGGGTCGGGCGGTCTTTACCGCCTATTTCGTTTTCTCGGGCGGGCCGTGTTATCAGCACGGTTTGACCGCCCGGCTTCTTAAACACGCTCAATGAAGTGCCACGTGCCCTTCTTTTCGCCCTGGGGATCGAAGGGGACCGCCACGCGCGGCATTGGGCGTCCGAACGGGTCGATAACGCAGAGATTCACCACGCCATCGGGAACGGCGTTGGGCGGGCGCGTCGTCGCGACGATTGCGGCCAGATGCGCGCCGTCGTCGTCGATGAAATGAACGTTTCGGCCTGCGGTGAGCCCTTCGAGCATCTTGATTTCCTTTCGGCTGAATTTTATTGCCCGCGCGGCTGTGGGAGGGGGCACAACCGCGCGGACGCCAGTGGTTGGGCTGGTCAGGCCCGCGCACCAGAACTACTTCGACGAAAGCAGGGCTTTGACGGCCGCGCCTGCGAGGATCGTGCCGCCAGCGGCGGCGAGCTTTCCGGCGATGGCTTGCGCCTGGGAGCGGACGCGTTCGAGGCGCTCGGCATCGGCGCGTTCGGCGGCGGCGGCGAGTTGCAGCGCGCTTGTGCGGCTCGTGAGGATTTCTTCGAGCGCGGCGCGGGTGTCGAGGCTCGCGTTTTCGTCGAGCGTCGGCAGCGCGGCGACGGCGATTTCCTGCGCGAAGATCGACTGCACGGCTTGCTCGCCGAGCGCGATGCCGTCCGCGCCGCTGCCCTTCACAAATTCAGCGGCCGAGGACTTTAAAACGTTGATCAACTGCGCTTCGGCGTCGTTCGCGATGGCGTTTGTTTCGTCGGACATTTTGAGGCTCCTTGAGATTCTGAGTTTCGTTATTTTCCCGCCGCTATTCGACGGAGAACGACGGCGCGTTCTTGTGCCAACAAAATCTTGCGCTTGATCAGAAGTTGCTGTTGTTTCGATGTGTGGCGAATTTCTTCGTTGATGTACTGAAGATTAATTCGCTGCCCGCGCTTCCAGATTTTTTGATGCGTTTTGTAGTCGCTCATTGCCGCTCCTCTTCAATCCACTTCCAAACCGCGATTACGAAAAGTGTGAACGCCAAATACGCCAGCGTTATCCAGCCGAGACTCATGGCACAATCGTTGGCGCTGGCGCGGCGGGCGGCGCTGTCTTCGGCTGTTTCGCGAGAAGCGCGGCCAGCTTCGCAATCGCCACGGCTTGCGTATCAAGAGCCTTCTGATGCGCTTCCTTCCACACGTCCACATCGGGATTCGCGGCCATCTTCGCGGCGAAGACCCGGAAGTTGTCGGCGCGGACTTTGGCGGTTTCCGCTTCGGCTTCAACCAGATCGCGCGTGGACTGGCGCAGTGCCGAGCCTTTGTCCATCGCGGCGCTCAGATCGGCGAGCGCGGCGGCTTGCGCGTTCAGTCCCTCGCCGTGATTCTTCGTGAACTTCTGCAGCGCGGCCCGTTCAGCCGGATCGATGGCAACAAGGCGCGACTTAATGAGCGTGAACGCGGCGGCGCGCTCCTTCGCGGCCATCGCGGCCGTCGCGCAAACGGACTTCGCTTCGTCGGACACTCCGCAACCGGCAAGCGCGACTACCAGAATGAGCGCAAGGCCCGCCGAACAATACCGTGATCGCATGGCTTTTCTCCTTTGGGTGGCAAGTGATGGTCGAGCAAACGTGTGTTCAGCGTTTCGGCGCGGCGGCGTGAGCGTTCCTGCAAAAGCCCGATGATTCCACCGAGAAATGCAACGATGCCGAGGATCGTGTCGCGCATATCCTTTGTGAATTCGGTGCTCGTGCTGTCGCGGCCGGCGCTGCTCGTTTTCTGGATGGAATCCGTGCGGTTGCCGATGCCCGCCTGAAGATTCGCGAGACCCTGCGCGTTCGCCTGGGCGATGGCCTGAATCTCGGCTTTCATTTCCGCGCGCAGATCGGCGATGGCTTTCACGCTCGCTTCAGCGCGGGCGCTCATGTTGTTGTTGAGTTCGGTGCTCACTTTCACATTCAGGTTCGCGACAGCGGTGAGTTTCGTGTCGAAGTCGGCGCTCAGTTTTACGAGGCTCGCGTCCACCTTTTCGGCGATCTTCGAGACGTTCAGGCCGAGTCCGCTGATGCTCTGCTGCGTGGCGTTGTTGCTGCTCTGGCTTTCAGCATGCAGACGTTCGATGCCCGCGTGGAAATCCTCGCGCGACACTTCCGGCACGCTGATCGTGTCGGCGGGAATTTCGAGCGTAGGCGCGGCATGCGGCGGCTGGCCTTGCGTCACGATCTGTTTGTCTTTGTGATTGTCGTTCATCTCGGCGAGATGATCGACGGCGCTGCAGCCCGCAATCACGATGATGAAAAGCGCAGCCACCGAAATGCGCAGCAAGCTTTGCATGTAGGGCGAGAGTTCAATCGAGCCGAACGGTTTGCCGAGGCTGCGCACGTCGTCGCAATTTCGCACGAGCGTTTCAAGATCGTCGCGCAGTTCGCCGCGAACCGGCTCGGAAGCGCCGTGCGTATCGAGATGTTTTTTGATTCGGTCGAAAGAGTCCATCAGCCCCGCTCCCCTTGCATACCTGATAGATACGAGCTCTCAGTGACTGTCGCCGATGCGTGCGATATCGCTGGCGCGCAGATGTTCGCGCGTCGGGCTTTCCATGACTGAATCGGCGGGCTGATGCTGCCAGCCGAGCGTGTGGCCGATTTCGTGATCGGCGATCAGATCGAGCGAGATTTCCCAGCGCGGCCACGTCATGTCTGTCGCGTTGATGAAAATGACATAGGTCTTGTGACGGCCGTTGCGATGCATCGTCGTCATCGCGTAATTGCCGTACGGCACCTGTCCGCGCGTCGCCCACTTGAAACAGATGCGCGGCAGCACCGCGCCATGCGCCTGGTATTCCGCCAGCGCGCGCAGGATCGCTTCGCGCGCGAGCGGCGGCGTGTCGGGGCTCAGCCGGAATTCCGCAGAGCGCGCGGATGCGCAGAGCAAAAGAATGGCGAACGCAAAACGCATCGGCTTATCTCGGCGTTGTGGGAGTCCATTTCATGTAGACGTAATCGACTAGAAGCGTACGAGCGGTTGAGCCAGCGCTTTTCGTGATGTCCATTGCAGCGCACAATTCGCGACCTGATGCAGTCGGGATATTCGTTGTGATAGTTCCTACTGACGATCCATTTATGTAATACGTGATGGATGTTCCGGCTGCGTTTATTTCCGCTCGAAGTCTGTACCATGTTCCAGCAACAACTGCGATCCCACTGTCAGCCGTTGTCGCTACGCTATTATTCTTTGTCTCTAGCGTCCAATGACCCGAATTTGTGCCATGAGTGTATTTAAAACACACGTCACTAGTTGCGAACGCCGGAGCATTATTCGCGATGCCGGTAACGGCACATTCGCTGAGAGCCGCGCATCGTCGAGCGTGCCGGAAGTCAAATCGCTCGCGTTGGTGCTGCCGCCGCCGCCCGAGATTGTGGTCCAGCTGAGATTTCCCGCGCCATCCGTGGTCAGCGCCTGGCCGGTCGTGCCGTTCGTTCCCGGCAACACGAGAATCAGATTCGACGCGAGCGACGGCTGACATTTCAACTCGACGTAGTTCGTGCCGTTGCCGATGAGCTCGAAGAAACGAATCGAACCGACAGCGCCGTTCGCGGGCTTGATGTTGATGCGGTTGTCGCCGCCTTCGGATGTCGCGGAAAAAGCCGACGCGCAGAGCAGCGCCAGCGCGAGAATCAAGCGTTTCATTTTTTGGTCTCCGTTTTCTTTCTGTCGATGTCGCGGGCTTCGCGCGCGAGTTTCATCAGCGCGAGCGCCGCGCGTTCGCAATCGTCGGCAATGCCCTGCGGATCGCCCCACAATTTGACCGTGATGGCCACGCCGCCTTCCGGCAGATCGGCGTCGTAATCCGTCGCTTCGATGCGCTGAAAAGAAACCGTGTCGCGCGGTTCGGTCGCGTCGTCGCAGCGGACAGAAGCGCATGCGAGTGCGATGATCAGAATAAATCTCATGCGGTTTCGACTTCCCAAATGCCCTTCATTGCGTAAGCGGTCCACACGCCAGCCGTGAGGCAGATCAGACGGCACCAACCTTTTCCAGTGCTCTCGATGTAGCCACCGGCAACGCTTACGTCGTCGTCTTGCTCGATGGTTTCGCCCGCGGCTGCTTTCGCGCGGATCAGGTTTCCGTTGATGTCGTGCAGGTCGTAGAAGAGCCCGGCGATTGCGGCGGGAAGATTCTTCGGTCGGGCGCTGGCTGAACCCGATTCACCTTCGTTCGTGATCGCTTTCCCGCAATCGTTGGCGACAATGTTTTTAGTATTGCCGCCCGCGATTACGCCACCGAGTTCTACATATGCGTTGTCTCCTTCGCGCGAGACGCGGACGCCATTGCGGCCGGAAAGTGGGATCACGGTTGACATACGCCAAATAGATACGTGACGGCAATTAAGCGCCGTAGTCGATGGCCACGTCGAAGGAATCGACGTTGTAGTCTGCCGTGGTCGCGCCCGAGCCGGTGCCCGCGAGTTCCTCGGTCGAGACCATGATGAAGCATAGGCGAGCGCCGGCCAGAGCCGTGACGTGCCCGTTTGTCAGCGTAACGGTCTTCGAGCCGTTGGTGTTCGTGGTCGTGCCTTCGAGGTTGTTTGTGTTATACGCACTGCCGTTGTAGCCGCTGCCGAGCGTCGGCGTCGAGTCGTCAGTGTTCGAAGTGTAAACGCCGGGCGTCGTGCCGTCGCCCGTCACGTGGTTTTGAATATTGAACGTGAACGTCGCCGATGAAATTGCGGTCGCGTAATCGGGAATCGGACAATTGAGCAGCATGCGGCCGCGCACGTTGGTCGCGATCTTTCCGGCGAAGCGCGAGTTCGATCCCGTGAGATCGCACGTGTTGAGCGCCTCAGTCGATGGCGTGCCTGGGTAGCTCGTGTCGGTTCGAGCGTATTCTTTGAACGGCTTCATCCCGGCCGCGCGATGCCCGCCGACAACGGTGCCGTCCGCGCTGAACGTCGCGACGCCGGAGATGCGCAGCGACTTGCGAATCTCGGCGAGGAAGTAACCGAAGCGCAGATGCCCGTTTCCGGCCGTCGCCGTCGTGAAGCTGAATGCGGCGAAGCCCTCCTGGGCGCGCATCGCATTGATCTTCGATTGAATCGCGGTGACGTTCGCGGCCGTGACGCGCGCGGTGAGATACGAGAGCGTCGTCAACGTCGTTCCAAAGAGGGAATTGAAAATCTGGATTCGGCGATTCAACGCGCCGATGGCTTGGTTCCAAAGTGTCGCGGCGTTGATTTCGGGAATGGTCGGAGGCGACGAAAACGAAAAGATGCCGGGCACATTGATCGTGGGATTGTCAGTGTCAACGCTCAGGTCGATATTTGTCGAGCCGGGAACGTTGTAGGCATCGTCACCGCTCGAACCGATGCGCGGCGCCCAGGTGATAAGATCAAAGCCCATTAAGCGAAGAAATCCAAACCGCCGTTGTATGTGTTCGCGGCCGTGAGCAACCAGCGAGTGCGGCCGCTGATCGTGCCGTTGAGAACTTCGACAACTTTCGGCTGATCCAATTTCGTCCACGCGCCGGTGCCCGACGCCGGGATCTGATAGCGGCCGTTCTGGCTGGCCGTCGTTTGATTCTTCAGCAGGATGATCTTGCCCGCCTTCGTCACGCCATCGACGCTTCCGGAGCTGCCCGAGAGCGAAGAGATGTTCGCGGTCGATGCGAGGTCCGCGACTTGAAAGTCGCTCGTGCCACCATTGCCGCCGAAGGGAAAGCGAATCAGCGCGAGATGCGGATCGCCCGTGTCTTCCCAGAAAATTTGAGCGCTGCCGTTTTCGTCGCCGATCAGATATGCGAGCCCGTCGCTGATTTCGCACTTCGCCAACGTGTCGGGATTCGAAAGCATCGCGAGACACATGCCGCCGATGTAAACGCGGCCGACATAATCTTGTGGGATCGGCGCGGCGCAGATCGCCCAGCGGCCTTCATCGCCACTCGCGGGAGTCGTCACTTTTAAGATGCGCCGTGATTGATTGGAATCGCCAGTCAGACCCGAGATTGTGACTGGCTGAAACATCTTTAGTGCCGCGCCGCTCGCATTGTAGGCTTGCGCGATGATGGCGGGTTCGCTGAATCCGCGAATATCTTTCGTCGAAGTAATTGAAAGACCGCTCGGAGTGTTCGACGCTTTCACACCGCGCCCAACAACGTTGGAAGCGCGTTTCACTCCGTCTACAAGGGCATTGTAGTCGCGGGCATAAACAGTGTCGCCCGGTTGAAGTCGCGGTGCATCCGCCATTGTTAGACACCCAGCAATGAGAAATCCGCGACGGGGTATACCTGCGCGGTATGTGCTACCTGAATCGACTGCTTTACAGTCGCGCCGCTATCGGCGCTCTTGCGAGACTTTTCGAACCACAAATAATCCCAGCCAAACTTTGTCACACTCTCGGTTCCTGAATCCGTGACGATGCTGAGTGTTTTGTTGAACGAAACGCCGAAGTTGAACTTCAGTTTAAATTTTCCACTTCCCCGCTTTGTTACCGTCGCTCCCAAGAAAATCACTTCACCAGCCGCCCAACCTTTAAACGTGTCGTCGTTCACAGTTCCGACCATATCGATCAGCGTGTCACGATAAGAATCGTCGAAGGTGTCCAACTCCATCGTTTCGGAGTAAGTTGCCTTCGGGACAAAAATGTCAACGCCTTCGATTTTCTCTTCGCTGACCCCGATGGCCTTATCGACGCTATTGATATCGCTCGGATAGTGCGTCGCGTCGATGGCCTGTTCAATATGGAGCGTGTCGGTTAACGCGTTGATTTCGATTTCATTTTCTGACACAACCAGGCGCGACGGATGTCCGAACGTCACGATGAGCTTCATCACGCCCGCCGAGCCCCGAGCTAGCAGTACTTCCCACTTTCGCGAAATGACGTAAAGCGGCTGAACGCCGTCGTATGGATCGCCGTACTGCGGACCATAAGCGCGAATCGAACTGTCGAGCGGATTGTCCGAGCCTTGCAGGATGTAGATAACATCCGTCGTCAGTTCGAGATTTGTATCGCGGCGCTCTTCAGTCGTGCCGCGACTCGTAGCGAGTTCGGTCAAGGTGACAGACATCAGCGCGCGCCCTCAGATTCAAGCATTTTCTGTAACTCTGCCGCGCTCGTTTTTTTCAGCCGATCTTTCCACGGAACGATCTTTTTCGAGAGGCTTTCCGGTTGCCACCAAACGCGAAGGCGCAAGACATCCTTACGCAAATCCGGCCGTTTGCGTTTGCCTGGAATTTTGTGAACGGCCGAATGATGAGTGTGCCCTTGCTTGCACTCTTCGACGTGACGAGAGACCACCCGTAGAGCTGTCTTCTGATCGATCGCGCCAATTTGAGGCCCGACTTTCCGCAGTTCGGATTTCGATCCGTAGAAAACGAACGCCTCTTCAATGCAGCCATTGAGCAGCGTTCGACGATAGTGGCGCTTCAATTCCGGCATTTTAGCCCCCAACTCCAAAGCTTCCGCCCGAAGACATTTTTCTGTCTATATTCTTCAGATGCTCAGTCTGATTTTTGGATTCCTGCAACTGCTGCTGAAAAACTCCCTGTGCGGAGAGATTGCCACCGGCATAAGCGGAGAATGAACCGACCACAGAAAGTTGCGGTTTCGGCGGTGCCGCTCCTTCAGCGGTTTCCTTTTTCTTTTGATCTTCAAACGGTGTTTCAGGCACGCCGCTTAAAAATTTTCCAAGCGACGTTTCGAGTGTGTTCCAAATGTTGTCGCCGATTTTGCCAAGGGCCGCGCGCGCTTTGGATATATCAACATGAACTCCCGTTGTTCCGTCGTATCCGCCTTTGTCGAACAGCCCTTTGATTTCTTTGTCGCTCTGATCGTTGCGAAGGTCTCGATCGCCGAGAATTTTTTCGGCGGCGAAGCGATCCTTTTGAATTTCCGCGTCGCGTCCCTGCCGCTGCACGCCGATTCCGTTCGCAATTTCGGTTGCGCCCGAAAGATCAACGCCGACGAATTTGCTGACTCCATTCAGT
>Ga0265314_10006786_pt1 | contig 10037 bp, 6 predicted proteins | sample 4126metaG_FD_203106 | JGI IMG/M metagenome (GOLD analysis project Ga0265314, IMG submission 203106) | Rhizosphere microbial communities from Carex aquatilis grown in University of Washington, Seatle, WA, United States - 4-1-26 metaG | ecosystem: Host-associated > Plants > Roots > Rhizosphere >... | reverse complement strand
TCCATTTTCCTCTTGGCCGGCAGCGACGCACCCTTCTGCAAAGCCAACGCATATTCGCCCATCGCAAACTGTTCGACGCTTTGAACGAACGGCACCAGATCCTTCGGCTTCTGGCCCGGTATCTTGTTGTGATACCACGCCGATGCCGCATAGGTCGGGAGCGCAATCTCATAAGGCAGATCGACACCCGGATTTGTATCCGGACCGTCGACCGAGAGACTGAAGTTCAGAATCGCCGACAGCAGGATCACACCGTTGAAATCCACCGAACGGTTGTTTTCCAACTCATTGATGACGACGGCGGACCGCGGCGTGCCATAGCTTTCGCCAAAGAGATATTTGGGCGAATTCCAGCGATTATACTTGGAGAGAAATTCCTGGATGAAAGTCGCGAAAGCGGCGCCATCCGGATCGACGCCCCAGAACGCCTTCTCTTTGTCCTTGCCGGCGATGCGGCTGAAGCCGGCGCCCGGCGCGTCGATAAAGACAAGATCGCTGGCGTCGAGCAGCGTCGAGGCATTGTCCACCAGTTGATACGGCGCGGCGGGCGTGTGCGTGTCTTCCGCCGTCACCACGCGCTTGGGACCGAAGGCGCCCATGTGCAGCCAGACGGTCGAGGAACCCGGGCCGCCATTATAAATGAAGGTGATGGGCCGGCTGGTCGGCGGCGCGCCGGTCTTGGCGTAATAAACGAAGAACATCGAGGCCTCGGCCGAGGATTCGTCGGCCTTTGCATCCGGATTCTTTGAGCCTCCGTTCTGGGCGACATCGTTCCAGTCTTTCTGGTGGACGACGAGCGTGCCCGCGATGGCCTTGTAGGAGATGCCCGCGGCCGAACCGCTGGTTACCGATTCCTCGGCCTTGAAGAACTTGCCCGAATAGAGGTCGGACGCCTTGTTTTTGTCCGCCGGCGCGGGTGCATCCGCCGCGAAGGCAATAGCCGCCGTTACCGCCAGTGCCGCCGTCGCCACCAGCCCATAGACACGTTTCATCGATAGTCCCCTTGCTCTCCGGACAGGCCGGATGTGCGGCGAATGCCGCGGATCGTTGATCGGGACAAGAAACGAACACGCGCCCGCCGCGCCGCTGCCCCTCGGAAGGCGGCGATATTACGCCCAGTTGGTCCGCCCGCAACCGTTTTGCGACATCGCAGGAATGCGAAAAATGGGGGCGGCGGGAGACAGGGAGATACAAGATTGGCCCGTCCCGCGATCCTGTCGGCTCCGCAAGGCATGTAACGGATGCGTGAGCTGCGCTTTACTTCCCGATGGAGGAGTGCGGATTTTGCGCAGCGAGGAACCAGGACGGCATGTTGCAGGAAGTGTCGCGTAGATTGAAGACCGCCGCGGCGCAATTGCGAACGCGCCACGGCAGCCTTGTGCAGGTTGGTCCGGGCGTTGCCGGGTCGCTGTTGCTGCACGGGCTGGCGCTCTTTCTCATCCTGTTTCTGTTCGTCCGCGGCGCGCAGCAGATTTCGCAGAAGCAGCCGCCGTTCCTGCCCGTCGATGTCGTGCAGCTCGGCGATGAGACGACGGCGCCGCCCGCGCCGAACCACGCCGCGGTCCCGCAGCAGAAAGCGATGAAAGGTCCTGCCGGCGCGCCGAAGCCGGAGGCCTATGCGCCCAACAGGACCAAAGCGCCCAAGGATGAACTGGAAGTCCAGCTCCAGAATCTCTCCAAGCTGCGCCAGCCGGATTCCGATCTGAAGATCGAGAACGGCGCGTCGGATGATACCGCCGCAACCAACGGCGCACAGGCCGGCGCCGCGGCGGTGTACAGCGTGCGCGATTACATCCGCGCCCAGATCCTGCGCCGCTGGGTGTTCGATTTTTCCTCGCTGGGAAACCGCAACATCTCGATTCCGCTGCGCGTCTCGCTCACCGGCCACGGCGTTGTCATCGTGGCGGAGATCATGGATCACCACCGATACGTCACCGACAAGGTCTATCGCGACGTGGCGCTGTCCGCGCGCAATGCGGTGCTTCTGTCCGCGCCCTTCCGGTTGCCGGCAGGGGCGCCGAAGGACGGAATCGATTTCACGCTCGATCTCAATCCGCGCGACACCCTGCGCTAGTCAGGGCAGATCGCGCGCGACGCGGAATCCGGAAAGACTTGAATAGTCGTATTCCCCGCCGTCCGGCGTCGAGCCGCTGCGCGTGGCGGAGCGGATGAAGATCGGCGTGTTGTCCCAGGAGCCGCCGCGGATCACGTGCTTGGTGCAATCGCCGCTCATCCAGGCGCTGCCGTCCTTCGGGGCGCCGACATAGCTGGGATGCCAGCAATCCGCCGTCCACTGCCACGCATTGCCGAGCGCACCGTAGAGTCCGAACGGATTGGGCTTGAACGCATCGACATCGGAGAGGACGTGGAAATCGTACTGGCTGCCGCAGCCATTGCAGTTGGCGTTGCCGGTGCCGACGTCGTTGCCCCACCAGCGCGCCGTCGTCGTGCCGGCGCGCGCGGCATATTCCCATTCCGCTTCGCTCGGCAAGCGATAGGGCCCGCCGGATTTGTAGGCGATCGAAGGATGCTCCTTTCGCACCCGCGCATTGAGCCAGGCGATGTAGGCGCCGGCGTCTTTCCAGTCGAGACACACCGCCGGCCATTTGGGCGGCTCCACGTCTTCGGGCGGATAGGCGAACCCCTTGCGCGGCGAATGCCATTTCATATTGGTGATCTTGTTGCACGGTTCCGGCTGATAGCCGGTTTCCTGCAGGAAGATCTGGAACTGCGCGCTCGTCACATCATATTTGCCCAGCGCGAAGGCGCCGACGCTGACGATGTGTTGCGGGCCTTCCGCATCGAAGCGCCCCGGCTCGCTTTTGGGACTCCCCATCACGAAGCGCCCGGCGGGAATGCCGATCATCGCCGGGCAGTCGGTGCATTCGGTGAAATCGCGCGACGGCGCCTGCGCTTGCGCATGCACGGTCACCAGCAGAAGGGTGCTCAGGAGGAGGAAGAGAAATCGACGCACGCGTGTCCGATCGTTACTGCCCGCCAGCCGCTCGCGGGCGAAGGCTGGCGCACCCGACAGGATTCGAACCTGTGACCTCTGCCTTCGGAGGGCAGCGCTCTATCCAGCTGAGCTACGGGTGCCGACCCGCGCTGCTATAGCGCAACGCGGCCAGCCCCCGCAAATCGCGCGTTTTACTGCGCCGTCGTCAGCTCTTTCATCAGACGGTAGGTGAACTCCACGGTCTGATAGAAATTGCCTATCTCGTCGCGCTCGTCGCGGCCATGCGCGCGCACATCGTCGATGTCGCTCCAGCCGCCACCCACGCCATAGCTCGGCATGCCGGCTGCGCGGGTGAAGATGGAGTCGCTGGCGCCCGCCGCCATGGTGGGCATGACGGGAATGTCCTCGCCCCACATCGCATGGACGACCTTTGCCACCTGCGCCATCACTTTCGGATCGGGCACGGTTTCCGGCGCGGGTTGCACCGGTTCCAGCAATGTCACCTTGATGTTCGGATCGCCGGCGACTTTTGCCAGCGTCGCGCGCGTCTGCTCGACGCTCTCGCCCGGATAAACGCGGCACTGGATCGTCGCATCCGCACTCGACGGCAGCGCGTTCTCCTGCACGCCGGCTTTGAGCATCGTCGCCACGCAGGTGGTGTGCAGGATCGCATTGAGCGACGTGTCCTGCGCCAGCCGCGCCGCCGCCGCAGTATCGACCGGCTCTTTCGACAGGGTAAGCAGGTCTTCCTTGCGATGGCCTGTCGCCGTCTTCGCGATGGTCGCGAAATAGGCGCGCGTTGTCGCGTTGGTCTTGTAGGGGAAAACATATTTGGAGAGATTCACCAGTCCGTTCGACAATTGATAGATGGCGTTGTCCGGACGCGGTTCGGAAGAATGACCGCCCCTGTTCGTCGTCTCCATCTTGAACGTCATGTAGGTTTTCTGAACGGTCTCGATCGCAAAATCGAGGCGCTTGCCGTTCTTGATCTCGCCCGATCCGCCGTCGGGATTCATGACCAGACCAACATCGCCGACGAGGTCCTTGCGCTGTTTCACCAGGAAGCCCGGACCGTCCTGCTCGAGGCCGACTTCCTCGTCCGCGGTGAAGGCGACGACGATATCGCGGTCCGGCACATAGCCTTCCTTCTTCAGGCGGATGAGCGAAGCGGCGACGGCGGCATCTTCATCCTTCATGTCTGATGTGCCGCGGCCGTAGAAGTAACCGTCCTTCTGCGTGAACTTGTAAGGATCGAGACCAGCCGACCAATCCTCCTTCTTCGCGTCCACCACATCCATATGGCAGATCCACATCACTGGTTTGCCTTTGCCCTTGCCCTTGATGCGGACAACGACATTCACCTGGTTGGGATATTTGGTTTCCGGCGCGACATGAATGTCGGCGTCGGTGAAGCCGTTGGCCTTCAGATATTTGACGATCACATTGGCCGTGCCCTGGGTGCCGATGGGATGCACGGAGCGCACTTCGACCAGATCGCGGAAGATGTCGTGCGCGACCTTCTGATTGTCGGCGGGCGGCATCGGGCCGGGCGGGGGAATATTTGCGGGTCCGGCGGCACCGAGCATGGAGGCGAGCACAAGTGCGGCCGTGGCCGGCACGATGGTACGCAATGTCATGATCTTCCCCTTTGAAACTCTGTTTTGATGCGCGGCAGGCTACGCCCCGCGGCGCGCGTCAGGCAATTGCCGCAAGTGCGGCATCCACGGCCTTCGCCGCATGGCCCCAGACCATGCGTTTCCAGTCGGCGGTGTCGGGATAGAAGGCATCGCGGATTTCGCGCTTCACCGCGGCCCATTCGGGATCGTTCGGCCTTGCATGCTGATGCAGCCAGTTGTCGCGGCGCAAGGCATTGAAGACGTCGCGCGTGGGCCGCGTGCCCACTTCCAGCGCGGCGAAGGTCAATTCCTTTCCGCGCATCCAATGGGTGACCGCCTTGTCCAGGGTTCCCTGCAGCGGCGGCGAAACCGATTCGCCCGCTTCGCTCGATTGCAGGCTTTCGCCCCACATCGCCTTGGCGCGCCGGTAGGCGTCGCTGCCGGGGAGGTCTTCGGTGATCATTTCGGCTGCGCCATGCTCGCCAAGCCCGGTGTGGAAATCGATGGCGACGAGCTTCTGCACGCCTTTCAGCTCCTCACGGAAGACGTCCTTCAGCATCGCCTGCGACCAGCTCTCGCGCGCACCGCCGAAATAGATTCCGTCGGCGTGGTTGTATTGTCCGGTGGAAATCGCCTCCTGCAATTTGAACGAGCCGTGCCTGTCGGAATAGGCGCGCAGCTTCGCGTTGGCCGCTTTCATCGTCTCGCGCGTGAGATCGTTGAGCTTGATCGCATCGGCGAGCTCGTCATAGGCGGCGTTCCTCGGCGGGTTCTTGAAATCGGCGAAGTTGCGGTTGATGTCCGCATTGTCTTCATTCACGCGCCGGTCCCAGGAAAAGCCGAACGGATTGAGCGCGTGCAGCAGAACGATCTTCGCGCCCTTGAGCGCACGCTTTGCCAAACCATCGCGCAGCAATCCCGTCTGCACGCCGGAGCCGAAATAACCTTCCACGCCATGCGTGCCGGAGATCAGAAGCAGCGCGGTCTTCGCGTCGCGTTCGCCGATGGTCGTGGTATCGAGGAACAGCGGCTTTCCGTCGGCGCCTTTCTCGGACGGATGCAGGCGGCTGGTGACGCCCAGATCGGCCGCTTCCGCCGCCGCGATGAAAGCGTGGCGCGCTTCGCGGTAATCATGCGGAAAATGGTTTTCGATTGCAGTCATGGCGGGCCTATAGTCCAGCCGAAATCCGCGGGCCTGTCGAGATGAGAGCGTTCGGTTCGTTGCAGGAATTGCGGGAAAAGCCGATTCCGGATCAGACCGCGATCCGCAATCGGCCATCGGGCTGGCGCGCGAAAATTCCTCTGGACCGTGCGGGCGCGCCATTTTCCGAGCCGCTGGTGGATATTCATGCGCACGGCATCGCCGGGGAGAACTTCTATTATTCCGGGCGCAACCCGCCTTACTGGCGGCGCATCGCAGGTTCTGTGCCGGATCTTCTCGCGCGCGCTTCGGTTGCGGGGCGTCTGGCATCCGTGAATGCGCAGATCAACCCCTTCGGTCTTGAGCTATTTGTTTTCGACGCATGGCGTCCGCGTGCTGTGCAGGCCTATTTCCACGATGTGTGGATGCCCGCGGAGCTGAAACGCCGCGATCCGTCACTCGCCGGCGACACGCTCTGGCGCGAGGTCGGACGCTACTGGTCCGCGCCGACGACGCATGAAGATGCGCCCGCGCCCCATTCCACCGGCTCTGCCGTCGATCTCACCTTGCGCTGGATAAAAGGCGACCAGCTCTGGATGGGCTCGCTGTTCGACGATGCCAGCGCCGTCGCCCATCGCGACCGGATGGAAACGCATGCCAGCGCGATGTCCTTCTCGGACGAGGAAGCGCGCTTCAACCGCCGTCTGCTGCACTGGGTGATGAACGATGCGGGGTTCGTCGGCTATTCCGAAGAGTGGTGGCACTTCTCTTATGGCGACCAATATTGGGCCGGCGTCAGCGGGGCGCCTGCCGCGCTTTACGGCAAGGCGAAGGACTAGCGGCCGATTTTTGCCGGTGCGGTCTCTTCCATGAACAGAGTCGCGACGAGACAGATCAGGGTCGTTGCGATCAGCCACCACGCCGGCGCGAATTTGTCGCCGGTCACATGCAGCAGCGCCGTCACGATGGGCTGCGTCGTGCCGCCGAACAGCGCCACGCCGATAGCATAGACGCTTGCCATTGTGGCGCTGCGCACGCGTGCCGGCAGCGCTTCGGTGAGCCATACCAGGCTGACGGCGCCGCCCGATTGCGTGAATACCGCCAGCGTCGCCGTCGCGGCCAGCAAGGTGACGGCGGTCGTCTGCGTGGTGATGAGCAGGAACGCCGGATAAGCCAGAACGATGATGGCCACGCGCGGCCAGATCATCAGCGGCCTGCGGCCCACGCGGTCCGATATCCACCCGGCGATGACGCTGACCACCACGTTGCAGACGCCGAACACCAGCGTCGCGGCGAAAGAGACGTTCACCTTCATGTTCAGGACGGTCTGGGCATAGGTGGACATGTAGGCCAGCACATAGAAGCCGGTCGTCGATCCCATGATGGAGAGGAGCCCGAGGATCGCGATGCGCCACACGCGCGGCGAGGGGCCTTGCGGAATCCGCGGCATGTCGGGGCGCAGAGTCTCCGGCAGATTGCGCCGCACGATCAATCCCAGCGGCACCACCAGCACGCCGAACAGGAAAGCGATGCGCCAACCGAATTCCGTGAGTTGCCCGGCGCTCAGAATGTTGGCGAGCGTTACCCCTGCGATCCCCGCGAGCACCGTGGCCAATCCCTGCCCGGTGAATTGCAGCGCGCCGTAAAGGCCGCGTTTTTCCGGCGGCGCCGCTTCGATGAGGAACGAGGTTGTCGGCCCCACATCGCCGCCCAAGGCGAAGCCCTGCACCAGCCGAATGGCCAGAACGGTCAGAGGCGCCACGACTCCGATCTGCGCATAGGCCGGCGTGATCGCCAGCGCGAAGACGCCTGCCCCCATCAGTCCGAAGCTCAGGAACATGGCGGGCTTTCGTCCCACGCGGTCGGCGTAGCGGCCGATCACCACCGCCCCGACGGGACGCATGATGAAGCTCGCGCCGAAGGTCAGAAGCGTCAGCATGAGACTGATGAACTTGTCCTTCACCGGAAAGAAGGTGTCGCCGATCTGGATGGCGAAATAGGCGTAGGTCGTGAAGTCGTAGAATTCGAGCGCATTGCCTGCCACGCATGCCGCAAGATCGCGTTTGCGCAGCTCCATGCCGGCGCTATTTCAGGATGGAACGGAACGCGCCATCCCAGTCGTTGCCCGGCGGATTTTTCTCGAACCATGCAATGCGCGCCAGATGCAGGTCGTAGAGTTTCTGGCTTGCGCCGGAAAGCTTGCGGCATTGATCGATCAATTCGCGCGCCTTGGCCCATTGCTGCGCGCGGACGGATTCGAAGATATGGTCGTGGAAGGTCGCCAGCGCGCGGAATTTCGGCGAGGCGCGTACCAAGGGATTGCCCAGGATCGCGAACAGCTTCACCGGTTCCTCGCGCGGACCCGCGGCGATGAAATCGACTTCGAGGAAGGCATAGCCGCGCTCTGCGGCCTTGCGCGTGTCGTCGGTGACGACGATGGCGGGGCCGTATTGCCCCGAAAGCTCGCGCGTGCGTTCGGCCAGAAGCGTGCAGTCGCCGGTGACGGAATAGGAGGTCTGCCCATGCGCGATGAAGCCGCCGGTGATCGCCTGTCCTGTCGAAATGCCGATTCCGATCTCGATGGTGGCGAACGATGTTCCGTCGAGCCGGCGCTCCTGCGACAGCTGTTCGTTCACCGTGGCGATGGCCACGGTCATCGCCTGCGCCGCATCGCAGGCATGGATCGCATGTTCGGAATCGTCCAGCGGCGCATTCCAATACGCCATGAAGCTTTCGCCGCTCAGATGTCCGATGGTGCCGCCATGTTCGAGGGCTGCATCGACCAATGGCCCCAGCGCCGCGTTGATCATGCGCGTGAAATCGGCGGGATCGTCCTTGAAGGATTCCGCAAGCTCCGCGTAGCGCCGCAGCCCGCAGGACAGGCACGTCACCATGCGCGTCTCGCCATTGAGCTTGAGCAGGGATGGATCGCGCGAGATGCGATCGAGCGTGGGAACCGGCAGCATGCCCGCGAAGGAGCGTTTCAATCCGCTGCGTGTGCCGGTGATGCTGGCGGCGCGCGCGGCAAATCCGCCGAACCAGCACAGGGCCAGCGCGATCGTCGGCGTTGCGGTGTCCAGCAGCACATGGCTGTTGGTGAACAGCAGCCAGCCGAAACTCTGCGCCGCCGCAATCGCCGCCGCCGCCAGCGCGCCGCCCCACACGATGCCGATGCGCGCCATCAACAGGATGATCGCCGCGCCCGCCACTGCAAGGAACACCAGTTGCGGCAGATAGCCGGCGCTCTCGGCGAGCGTTTCTCCCAGAAGCACGTTCTCCAGCGCTTCGGCATGGATGTCGCCGACGCTTTTCAGGCCCGCGGACGTCTTCACCGAATCGCCGGGCGGAGCGATGATCACGATGGTGTTCCTGAGGTCGGGCGGAGCCGGCGCGTCCATCACCGACGACGCGTTCAACGCGCGTCCGGCGGTGCCACGCGCGAACCAGATGGCGAATGCGCCGTCGCGGCGCGTGGGAACGGTGAAGCCGCCGAAAGCGATGTTGGCGATGCGCGGCGTCGCATCGACGCCGGGAATGGTGCCTTCGGCGCCATGCACGGCCATCGGCGCGAGCGCATTGCGCAGGACTTCCGCATCGAGCGACGGCACGGGCTTGCCGTTCAGCCGATAGACCAGCGGCAGATTGCGCAACACGCCATCGCGATCCGGCATGAGGTTCAGTGCGCCGGATCCCGCGCTGGATGTCTCCAGCAGCGGCAGCGCGCGCGCCGCATAGCGATATTCCCGTGCATAGTGAAGCGGATCGCCCGCGCCGTCGGCGGCGATTTTCGCCTTGACCGGCACGTCATCGTCGCCACCGTCATTGTTCAGCGTGAAGCCGGCGATCGCCTTTACACCGGCAAAGGACGCGGCGAAGGCCTCGTCGGCCGACACCATCTTGTTGAGGGCATCGCGCGCCGTATCGTTTTCGGGACCGGGCGGCAGTTGCGCGGCGAAGCGTTGCGGCGAAGCCGGATCGTTGGCGTCGAGGGCAAAGGCATAGACGATGATCGGCGCGCCGGCCTTCTTCAACGCTTCGGTCGCGCGCGTCAGCGTGTCGGACGCCCAGGGCCAGGGGCCGTATTTTGCCGTCGCCTTCTCATCCAATGTGAAATTGCGCACATGGAAATGTCCGCGCGCGAAGCTGTCCTCGTAAACGCGCGGGCGTTCGTGCTGGTAGAAATCGAATTCGCCGCCCGCAATCCGCGTGGCCAGCCCGCCCAGATCGAGCGCAAAAATGGCCGCCGCCAAGGCCAGAAGACCGAGCGGCACCGCCCAGATCGAGATGGAAGTTGCCCCGCCGCGCATGAATCCCCGGAACAGGT
>Ga0265314_10006785_pt1 | contig 10038 bp, 9 predicted proteins | sample 4126metaG_FD_203106 | JGI IMG/M metagenome (GOLD analysis project Ga0265314, IMG submission 203106) | Rhizosphere microbial communities from Carex aquatilis grown in University of Washington, Seatle, WA, United States - 4-1-26 metaG | ecosystem: Host-associated > Plants > Roots > Rhizosphere >... | reverse complement strand
ATCCCGGAGGTGGCGTCATGGGTGCTCCTGGGCACAACGCGGCTCGGGAAATCCTCAAAGACCAATAAAAAAGTGGGGCGCTCGATCTGGTCGCCTGCCGCCGTACCGCCGAATGAACTATAGTTAACTATGGGGATGAAACCACGGCTAGCGGGTCCTGCTTCCCTGCCCGAGGTGCATGGAAGTGTGCACACCGCCTGGCCGACCGCTTTCCGCCGGATGTTTGCCTTCGCCGGACCGGCCTACCTGGTCAGCGTCGGCTACATGGACCCCGGGAATTGGGCCACCGACCTCGAAGGAGGCGCGCGCTTCGGCTACCGGCTTCTCTGGGTCCTGGTGTTGTCGAACGCCATGGCCATCCTGCTCCAGACGCTGTCCGCCCGCCTCGGCATCGTCACCGGACGCGATCTGGCACAGGCTTGCCGCGAAGCGTATCCTCGCACCGTTTCGAACTCATTGTGGTTCCTGTGCGAAATCGCCATCGCCGCGTGCGATCTGGCGGAGGTGTTGGGCGCGGCTATCGGTCTGAATCTTCTGTTCCACATCCCGCTGACGACGGGCGTTCTGCTCACGGCCTTGGATACCGTCCTGGTGCTGTGGCTGACCCGCTACGGGATCCGCTTAGTCGAAGCCATCATCCTCGCTCTGGTACTGATCGTAACCGGATGCTTCGTGGTCGAGCTATGGTTCGCCAAGCCTCTATTTGGCGATGTCGCCTTCGGACTCGTGCCGCGCCTGAATGACGCCAGCCTGTACGTCGCCATCGGAATGCTGGGCGCGACGGTGATGCCGCATAATCTCTATCTGCATTCCGCGCTGGTGCAGACGCGCCGCATCGGCAAGACGTCCGCGGAAAAGAGAGTCGCTTGCTGGTATAACTTTATCGATTCCTTCATCGCCCTGAACGGCGCCTTGATCGTGAACGCCGCCATCCTAGTGATGGCCGCAGCCGTCTTTTTTAAGAGCGGCACGGTAGTCACCGAGATCCAACAAGCACACCAACTTCTCGCCCCGCTGCTGGGAACGGCCTTCGCCAGCGTGCTGTTCGCCGTGGCGCTGCTGGCCAGCGGCCAGTCGTCGACGCTCACCGGAACCTACGCCGGGCAGATCGTCATGGAAGGATTTCTGAACCTGCGCGTGCGACCCTGGCTGCGCCGCCTGATCACCCGCTCGGTCGCGATCATCCCCGCGGTCATTACCGTTTACAACAGCGGCGATCAAGGCACCTACCGCCTGCTAATCCTGAGCCAGGTGATCCTGAGCATGCAGCTTCCGTTCGCCATCATTCCTCTGGTCCGCTTCACCAGCGACCGCAGCCGCATGGGCGAGTTTGCGAACCGCACTTGGGTCAATGTTTTGGCCTGGAGCACAGCCGCGGTCATCATCGTGCTGAATTTCCGCCTGGCTGGCGATGCGATCGGTCCGTGGGTCTCCGCGGCACCGTGGCGAGCTTGGTTCGTCATCCCGATGGTGATTGGCGTCGTGGTGCTGCTTGGTTGGGTGACATTCGCGCGTCCGCGTCCTCAGGCCGTTCCCGCCCGCCATCCCGGCGCCGCCGTGGCCACCGATCTTCCGGGCCTCAAGTACCGCTCGATTCTAGTGCCGCTCGATCATTCCGACCGCGATCGCGCCGCGGTCGCCCATGCTGCTGCCATGGCGCGGCTCCATGGCGCGACCGTTCACCTGCTGCACGTCGAAGAAGGAGCCACCAGTCAGTTATTCGGACCGCTCGCGTCCACGGCGGAGGTCTACTCAGGTCAGCAGTACTTGGAAGACATCGTGAATTCGCTTAAGGCAACGGGCCTCGAAGCCGACCTCAGGATCGCCCACGGGCGCAGTCCGCGAAGCGAAATCATCCGCACGGCCCGTGCGCTCCAGCCGGATCTGGTGGTGATGGGAGCGCACGGACACACGGGATTAAAAGATCTGATCTTCGGCACCACCATTGACGGCGTTCGCCACGCCGTGTCCGCGGCGGTATTGGTGGTCGCCGAACCGCCGGCCTAACCTCAACGCTCCCGTTCGATCCAGGACGCGAGGTACGGAGGACAATTGACCAGCTCGATCTCTTCCCTGCTCTGCTGCGCCAGAAAGTCAACACTCGCGCGGTCAGCCAGCGTGATCTCGCCCAAGTCGAGCGCGACCCTGCGGAATCGCTGCCTGCGTGCACGGTCGATCGCCCGGCGAAGTTCACCCAACGAGTTCGCGTGCATCCTGCCGGCGAGCGTCAGCTTGACCGTGCCCGCTGCCTCCGGTCTGGATTCGATCTTTAGCATCGCTTTCGACTCCAATATGATCCCTTTAGACGCCCAATTCGACCCCAATAAGTACACGCATTTGCTTGCCAAACGGCATAGTATGCTAACAGCGTGACTGCCGCGCAATTCCGCCGCCTAGCGCTTAGCCTGCCGGATACAGCCGAAGGTTCCCATTTCCACGTGGCCGACTTCCGGGTGGGCGGAAAAATCTTCGCCACTCTAGCCTACGAGAAGGACGGATGCGGAGTCCTCCTGCTCACTCCGGAGCAGCAGGCCGGTATGATCCAAGACGCGCCCGAGACCTTTTTGCCAGTCCCCAATAAATGGGGTGAGAAGGGCGCTACTTTGGTTCGTCTGGCCAAAGTGAAGCCGGACGTCCTGGAAGGAGCTCTCCGGATGGCCTGCATGAATAAGCACAATAAGCAGAGTAAAACGCCCAAACGGCGGGCGTAACTTTTTGATCTTCCCGGCGGATTACCCTAGCGAGACATGAGCCTCGACGACGATCGCGAGCAAGTGGCAGCCGCGCAACGCGATCCTGCGTGCTTCGACGAGCTCTACGAGCGCAATTTCCATCGCGTCTATGCCTACGTTGTCCGTCGCGTTGGGGACCGGAGCCAAGCCGAGGATCTGACGGCCGAGGTGTTCCACGAGGCCCTGGCCGGAATCGGTAAGTTTGAATGGCGCGGTGTTCCGTTTATCGCCTGGCTGCTGCGGATCGCCTCGCGAGCCATCGCCGACCACTGGCAGCGCAGCGGTCGCGAATCGGGGAATCCCGCACTCGAGACCGATCGGCCGGGTCCCGAGGAAATCGAACGCAGTGCCATGCTGTTCCAGCTGGTGGAGCGGCTCCCGGAGGCACAGTTCCGCGTGATCCACATGCGCTTTGTGGAGCACAAAAGTATCCGCGAGATCGCCGGCGAAATGGGGCGCAGCGAGGGCGCGGTGAAACAACTACAGCTCCGGGCTATCGAGAATCTCCGGGCTCAGATGGAGGGCGCTCATGCCTGACGACGCGCTCATCGAAAAACTCGATCGACTGATCAACGCCTTACAGTCGGGCTCGGCCAGCTCAGCAAACGCTGACCCCGAGCTCGCAGCGCTGGCCGCAATCGCCACCAACTTGCGCGGTCTGCCCGACGAGAACTTCCAAAAACGCTTGAAATCCGATCTGCAAAGGAAAGCAACTATGAGAACTTCGCACCTCACGCCCTTTATTGTCGTACCCGACGCATCCGAGCTGATCGATTTCTTGAAACGCACCTTTGGTGCTCAGGAAGCGAGCCGCCATCCTCACGGCGGCGGGTTTGTCGCCGCGGTGAAAATAGGGGACTCCGATCTTCTGATCATGGGAGGGGAATCCGTGCGCGGCCAAGAGCGCTTCGGCGCGTTCCACGTCTTTGTGCCGGACTGCAACGCCACGTACGATCGGGCCATCCAGGCTGGAGGCACGTCCATGGGCGAGCCTGCGGACCGTCCCTATGGGGAACGATCCGGGTCTGTGAAAGACGCCTTCGGGAACTACTGGTACATCGCGACGCTTCTCGAAGGCCCCCCGCATACGGAAGGTCTGGGAACGGTCACACCGTATGCCCATCCGATGAAAGCGCGTCCGTTCATCGATTTCATGAAGAAGGCCTTCAACGCGCAGGAACTCGCAGTGTACGAACAAGGCGGCCGCGTGATGCACGCAGCCGTGCGCATCGGGAATACGGTGATGGAGATGGGCGAATCGCCAGACTTCCAGCCCAGCAGCTTCTACCTGCACGTGGATGACTGCGACGCGGTTTACCAGAGCGCCATAGCCGCCGGCGCGACGTCGCTCTGGCCGCCCACCGATCAGTCCTGGGGCGACCGCACGGCGGGCCTTGTGGATCCATTCGGCTACCAGTGGATGCCGTCGACGCCAGTCAAGAAGGCTCGCTAGCCCATTCCGCTCGCGACAGTCGATACAACATGTGACGGCACAGTGGATGTTGCGGGTCGATCCGCGGATGCGCGAAATCTTCCGAATATCGCATCCCTAGCTTCTCCATCACACGACGCGAGCGGACATTTCCCGGCACGGTAAACGATACGATTTCAGAAAGGCCCAGGCGCTCGAACCCAAACGCCAGTGCAGCGCGAGCCCCTTCGGTGGCGAGGCCCTTTCCCCACCAGGGTGGTGCCAGCCTCCATCCAATCTCGACGCATGGAGTGAACGAGGTCTCAAACGACGGAACAGAGAGGCCGATGAATCCGATAAACGGTGCTTGTCCAGGGACCTCGACCGCCCATACTCCATAGCCGTGCTTCTGATAGTGCCTTTCGATCCAAGCCACGGCCTCGGCGGTTTGGTCGCGTGAAAGCGTGGACGGGAAGTGCTCCGTCACTTCGGGGTCGGCGTTGAGCGCGGCGAATGGCTCCAGATCCTCTGGGCGCCAGCGGCGCAGTCGCAACCGGACCGTTTCGATGTCAAAAGTCGAGATGCAGGATTCCCCGTTCCAAAGCAATCGTCACAGCGTGCGTGCGGTCCGACGCATCCAGTTTCGCCAGGATGTTCTGGATGTGCATCTTGATGGTCCCGCTGGCAGTGCCGAGCTGGTGAGCGATCTCTTTGTTCGCCATGCCCTTCGCCACAAACCGCAGCACTTCCACTTCGCGCGGCGTCAGGGCCATCTGCGGGAAGTATTCGCTCAGGCGCTCGGCGACCTCCGCCGGCATGAGGCGCTTGCCCGCGTGCACCGTACGGATCGCGCGCAGCACTTCCGTGTGAACCATCTCTTTCAGGATGTAGCCGCGCACCCCGGCTTCGATGGCGCGATAGATATCCTGATCGCCGTCGTAGCTGGTGAGCGCGATGATCTTGGTCTCCGGAGCCTCGGCGCGAATGATGCGCGTGGCCTCGATCCCGCTCATCTCGGGCATCCGCAGATCCATCAGGACCACGTCCGGCTGTAACTTTCGAAACAGCTCGACCGCTTCCTGGCCGCTACCGGCCTCGCCGACCAGGAGTACGTCGGTCTCATTCGCCAGGATGGAGGCGATTCCTTTGCGCACCAGCGGATGATCGTCGGCGCACAGCACTCGTATTGGCGTAGTCGTCGTCTGAGTCATTGTCGGAGTCATTGCAGTGTTTCCACCTTCTCGACTTTTTCGGGAGCCGCTGCCCGGCCCGCCGGCAGATGTACGGAAACCGTCGTGCCGTGTCCGGGCTCACTGAGTAATTGCAAATTCGCGCCGATCTGGGTAGCGCGTTCCTTCATGCCGATAATTCCGTAATGGCCCGGACGCAGCGCCGCGCCGTCTTTCCCGAGCCCGGACCCGTCGTCATGCACGCTGAGCCGCAATGCTTCCGGGGTCGACTCCAGAGCCACTTCGATGTTTCGAGCTCCGGAATGCTTCACGGAATTCGAGATCGCCTCGCTGGCGATGCGCAAGAGATTGTACTCCACCTCGGCGGGCAGTTTCCGCGTCACCCGATCCAGCTTGAGTTTGAGCCGCACGTCTTTGGTATCGGTAATCTCGCGCGCCGCAGTGCCAATGGCGGCGGTCAAGCCCGAGTCTGCGTCGTGTCCTGCGCGCAAGCCCGCTACGGATTGGCGCGTCTCCCGCAGGCATGTCGCGGCATCGCGAATGATATCGTCGAGCGTTTCCCGCTCCTGCGGAGAACGCAAGCGCCCAGCCAGTGCCTGCATGGCCATGGTGATCCCGGAAAAACCTTGGATCAGAGTATCGTGCAACTCGCGGGCGATGCGGCTGCGTTCGGCCAGGATCAGGTCGTACCGTTCGCGGAGGTGGCGGATGCGCAGCTGGTACACCAGCCAACCGAGCGCCGCGATCGCGATCGCCACCAGAGGCCAAAACCAATCCCGCTGGTAGAAATGGGGAGCCAGCGAAAACGCCATGATCGCGCCCTGGTCGTTACAAATGTTGTCGGCGTTACAGGCGGTCACTCGAAAACGGAAATTGCCGGGCGGCAGATTGGTGTAAAAAGCCTCGCGGCGGTTGCCCGCATCGATCCAGTCCCGGTCGTATCCCTCCAGCATGTAGCGGAAGCGCAGACGTGTCGGCAGATAGTACGCCAGCCCGGTGTAGTTGAACTCCATGTTCTTCTGCCCGGGCGGCAGTTGTCCGATCCGGTCCGGCGATTCGCTATGGCCGTTAACTACGGGGTTCTCGATCACCAATAACGGCGGCGTGGCTTCCCGCTGCCAGTGGCTGGGATCGAGCACCAGCAATCCGCGAATGGTCGCGAACCACAGGCGTCCGTCACGGGTCCTCGACAGCACCGGCGCGACGCCGGATTGTCCTTCGATCACGCGCTGCGCGTCCATGGGGCTGTACGGCGCGCTGGTTACTTTCTTGATCGTTCCGGCCGCGAACTGGCGCAGCTCGCCGCGCGGCACCGAAAATATTCCACGGCTGCACGCCATCCACAGGCGATCCTGATCGTCGCGCACGATCCCATAGATCTCTCCGTCAAAGAGCCCGTCGCGCGCCTGAAAACTGGTGATCGCCGAACCATCCAGTAGACGCAGACCTCCGCCGTTCAGGCCCATCCACAGCAGACCGTCGGCATCGCGATAGAACGTGTTCACGGGCCGAATCGCGCCGCCGTTAAATTTGAGCTCGCGGAAGCCGCCGGGCAGGCCCTCATAAACCCCGCGCTCGGTAGCCATCACGATATGCCCTTCGCGATCTTCCGATAGCGCGATCACGGCGGCCTTCGGCGCTCCTGGCACGAGTTCGAAGCGCCCGCCGCGAAACGACGCCAGCCCTTTTTCGGTCCCGGCCCACAACACTCCCGCGCGATCCTGATACACCGTCCGGATCAGGTTTCCCGGCAGCCCGCGCTGGACGTTGTAGGTTTCGACGACACGGCCGTCGCGCAACCGGTTCAGGCCGTTTTGAGTGCCTGCCCATAGCGAGCCATCGCGGTCCTCGGCCAGCGATAAGATCGTGTTGGACGCGAGCCCGTCGCGCTTGGTCAATGACCGAAATTCCTGCCCGTCAAAGCGCGCCAGACCGCGATCCAAAGTGCCCGCCCAAACGGCTCCCGTGCGATCCGCGAGCACCGGGCCCGCCTCATTGCTGGGAAGTCCCTCGCTGACCGTGTAGGGCACGCCGCGACCATCCACGAACTGGTTCAAGCCGCGTTTGGTGCCCACCCACAACGTCCCGTCGCGATCTTCGAACATCGAGATCGCCGTGCTCTGCGATAACCCGTCTTGCGGGTGGAAGCTATCGAATTTGCCATCGCGCAGCCGGCTGAAACCGTTGCGGGTTCCGATCCAGATCGTGCCGGCCGACCCTTGCGCCAGAGAAAACACGAAATTGTCCGCCAAGCCGTCTTTTACGCTGAAAAGACGCTGCTCGTTATCGTGAATCCGTATCAGGCCATCGCTGGTTCCCACCCAGACGGTATCCGCAACGCACAACAACGCTCTCACGGATGCCGAAGCAGGAATCCCCTTGAGGGACGTGATGCGGCCGCTGTGTTGAATCGCGGGCCCATCGCCTCCTACCCACGGATCGCTGCTCTGGTCCTCGCACGCCGCGCGTACGTTCTCAATCGACGCGTCGGCCAAGGTTTGGATCCGGGGCTCGCCGCCAGAAATATCCATACGAGCCAGGCCATTGTCGGTGCACACCCACACCACGCCGTCGCGTCCCGGGACCAGGCACTGGATAACGTTGGAAGGAAGCCTTTGGGCCGTGGTGTACTGACTCACGCCGTCGGGTCCGAGCCGGTAAATTCCCGATTCGTTGGAGCCGACCCACAGCCTGCCCTGTTGGTCTTCAAGCATGGCCCGGGCCCACAGGTTCTGCGGAGCCCCAGGAATGATGTCTTCCGCATCCTGGAAGCGCGCCCCGTCGAAACGAACTAAGCCGGTTTGTGTGGCCAGCCACAGGTAGCCTTGCCGGGTCTGAAAAATCTGGAGGATGCCACCTTGCGGCAAGCCTTGCTGCGACTGCCAGATCCGGTGAACGTACTGGGTGAGTTGACGGCTTGGGTCGAGTCCGAAAACGGTCTTCGGCAAGCTGAGCATAGCCAGCAGCAGGAACCCTGCCGCCGGACTGACTCGCCGAAATGCGTTCCGGTTCATTTGCTTTTATCCAGGCGAAACGATCGTCTGCGTTACCTCTAGAATAAGACGCCGAAGCCGGCGGAAATTTCCGTTTGCCGCAACCAACCCGAGGCGAGCGGCAGACTGAAAGGCTTGGGCGTGGTGTACTGGCGGACATCCAGCCGCGCGCCGAATAAGTGGGTTATCCTCATTTTCACGCCGCCTCCGTAGTTGACGCCGAACTTGTTGTAGCCTCCACCCGAAGCGGCCGACGATCCCGGCGGCACATAATTGGAAAACCCGACGCCTCCGGTAGCGAAAGGCCGGAAGCGGGTGCCCTCATTCGTCGCATACAGCAGGAAATTATACCCGCCCTGGTGGATCGCCATGCCCTGGCTCGAAGCCGCGGTAGCAGATGTGCCCTGGGTAGTTACCGTTCCAGCGGTGCCGGGCGTTGCCGCAATCTGCAGTGAAGTCCGGCTGTAGGCATATTGGACCTCATGGCCGAAATGGCTCTCGTTGTTCAGGGTCATGCGAAAGCTGAAGCGGAAGCCGTCCCCCAGCTGCACGTCATTCTTCGTTGCGCCAGAAACGGGAGTGTTATTGGAGTCGACGTTGGTGGTTCCCATTCCCCGGTTCGACATCAGCGATTCCCCGCCGTTGAACCAGACCTCGAATAATTGCCCCCAGGCGGAGCCTGCGCCCACCAAGAACAGCAACACAGCTAGTTTTCTCATAAACGTTCAGATGCCCCTGATCGGAAAGTAGTTACTACTATTCGAAGGGTACCGTGATCTCTCCCTTCAGGTATTTTACAGCCCGCCCGCCGATTCCGACCCGGGCACCCCGGTCCTCGCACCATAATTCGCCGCCCCGTCGCGAGATTTGCCTCGCAAATAGCTTCTTTTTGCCCAGCCTGCGGGACCAATAGGGGATCAAGTTGGTATGCGCGCTGCCCGTCACCGGATCCTCCGGGATTCCGGCGCGCGGGGCGAAGAAACGCGAGACAAAGTCGCAATCCTTGCCCGGCGCGGTGACGATCGTCCCGCGGCAGTCCACAGCCGCGAGCTTGCTCATGTCCGGAGCCAGGGCTTTGATTTCGTCTTCGGTCTCGAACACGCAGAAGCAGTCGCCAGTTCTCAGGAATTCGACCGGCCGGGCGCCTAACGCCTCGAATAGTACCGGATCCTCCGCACATTCCTTCGGGTAGCTTGAAGGGAAATCCAGAACGTAAAGACCGTTTTCCCGCGCGACAGTCAATTCGCCGCTGCGCGAATCGAAGGTAATCTTGGGCTCCCCGGTCTCGCGGCGCAGTTCCTGAATCACATAAGCAGCCGCCAGCGTGGCGTGGCCGCACAAGTCCACCTCCATCACCGGCGTGAACCAGCGCAGACGAATCCGGCTGTTCTCATGCACGTAATAAGCTGTCTCCGCCAGGTTGTTCTCTTCGGCGATGGCCTGGAGAGTCTCATCCTTCAGCCATCGCTCCAGCGGGCAAATGGCAGCGGGATTACCTCGAAAAAGCTCGCCGGCAAAGGCATCCACCTGGTAAATAGGAATAAGCATAAGCGGACCCGGGCGAAGTTAGTTTCCTTGCCGGGTCTGCAGGATCTTCAAGGTGCGCTCCAGCTGCTGGATCCGCTGCGCCTGCTGATCGTTCGATTGCTTCAGGCGATCCACTTCGGATTGCAGTTCGTCGCGGCGCTGCTGTAGCGTCTTCAGCTCGTCGT
>Ga0265314_10006783_pt1 | contig 10044 bp, 5 predicted proteins | sample 4126metaG_FD_203106 | JGI IMG/M metagenome (GOLD analysis project Ga0265314, IMG submission 203106) | Rhizosphere microbial communities from Carex aquatilis grown in University of Washington, Seatle, WA, United States - 4-1-26 metaG | ecosystem: Host-associated > Plants > Roots > Rhizosphere >... | reverse complement strand
CGGAAGGAAGCAGTGTGAGCACGGACATTAGCAACAAGACCGGCGACCTGATGCGCGGCGCCGCCATCGCCTCTCTGGCGGTCTCGGTGCTGCTGGTTTCGCTCAAGGCCTTCGCCTATTTCGCTTCGCATTCGGTGGCGATGCTGGCCTCGATGGCCGACAGCGCGCTCGACCTTTTCACCTCGTCGCTCAACCTGTTCGCCATCCGCACGGCGCTGACGCCCGCCGACGCCGAGCACCGCTTCGGCCATGGCAAGGCCGAGCCGCTGGCCGGCCTGGCCCAGGCCGCCTTCATCGCCGCCTCGGCCCTGTTCCTGGTGATCCAGGCGGTGCAGCGCATCCTCGATCCCCAGCCGGTCGAGAACAGCGGCCAGGCCCTGGCGGTGATGGCGGTTTCCATCGCCTTCGCCATCGCCCTGATCGTCTATCAGCGCCGCGTGGTGCGCAAAACCCATTCCCTGGCGGTGCATGCCGACGCCATGCACTATGCCGCCGACCTCGCCACCAATATCGGCGTGGTGGTGGCGCTGGTGCTGGCGTCATACCTGGGCTGGCAACTGGCCGATCCGGTCATCGCCATCCTGGTGGCGCTGGTGATGCTGGCCTCGGCGCTGGGGGTGGGCCGCCAGAGCCTGGACCAGCTGATGGACCATGAACTGCCGGACGCGGACCGCGCCCGCATCGCCCGCATCGCGCGGGACCATCCGGCGGTGAAGAATGTGCATGAACTGAAGACCCGCGCCGCCGGCCTTTCCACCTTCATCCAGATTCATCTCGAGATGGATGCCGCGATGCGTCTGACCGAGGCGCATGCGGTGTCGGACGCGGTGGAGAAGGCGATCCAGGCCGCCTATCCCGGCGCCGAAATCATCATTCACCAGGACCCTGAAGGTTTCGAAGGGGGCGGGCTCGAGCGGGAACATAACCCGTAACCGGCGTGGGCGCGGCACCCTGCGGATACCAGAGCCGGTATTCCGCCAAGTTGAGTCCCATGATGCGCAGCCGCCCCAGCGCATGGCGGTGGAAGACGCGGGCGAAGAGGAACCAGACCGGGGTGGCCAGCAGCGACATGGCGATGACGGCGATGGCCAGCTTGTGGCCTTCCGCCGACAGCGCGCCCACCGCCAGCCCGGCCCCGGCAATGACGAAGCTGAACTCTCCCACCGGCGAGAGGAACAGCGAAGTCTCCAGCGAGACCAGGAAGGTTTCGCCCGCCAGCATCATCAGCAGCCAGTTGAGGAAGGTCTTGCCGCCGGTCACCACCAGCAGCGCCGCACCGATGATGAAGGCGTGCTGCCTCAGGTAATTCAGGTCGATCAACAGGCCGACCGAAAGGAAGAAGACGAACAGCAGAATGCTTTGCACCGGCTGCGCCATGATCAGGGCGCTGCGGCGCAGGGTGGTATGGCCCAGGATCAATCCGCCCAGGAAGGCGCCCAGCGCCGGCGACAGGCCTAGCAGGCCCGACAGCGCGGCGCAGAGAAAGCAGATGCCCAGCACGCCCAGCGTGCCGACATCGGCGTCCTTCATCAGATATTCCGAGCCCGGGATATGGAAGCTTTTCACCCGTGTCAGCAGCATCAGGCCGCCGGCCAGCAGCCCCAGCGCCAGCATCACCCGCCAGCCCACGCTCCACAGCGCCATCACCGTCATCGGCGTGCCCAGCGCACTGGTGATCAGCAGAAGCGGCACCACCGCCAGATCCTGCGCGATCAATATCGCCAGGGCGGTGCGGCCGGCCGCCGTGTCCTTCTCGTCGGCGTCCTCCATCATCTTGAAGGCGACGGCGCTGGAGGAAATCGACAGCATCGCGCCGATCACCGCCCCGCCCAGCATTTCGCCATGCACGATGACGGTGAATAGCGTCACCGATGACGTGATGATGACGATGGTGAGCAGGGTGATCGACAGCGCCAGTGGCAGGGCGCGGGCGAAGGCCGACAGCCGCATCTCCATGCCGATGATGAACAGCAGCATCAGCACGCCCAGTTCCGCCAGGGTTTCGATGGCGCCGTCGGGCTGGATCAGCCCCAGGCCTGACGGCCCCAGCCCCACGCCCACCAGGATGAAGCCTGCGGCGGCGGGCATCCGCAGCCGGTTCATCGTCAGGCCCAGAGCGACGGCGGCGGCCAGCAGCAGCGCCAGGGCGGTGAGGTTTTGCTCGTGCATGGAACACTGTAAGCTGACAAAATGCAGGAACCCAAGACCCAATCGGACGAGAAGCGCACCCTTATTCTCACCGGCGCTTCACGCGGCATCGGCCACGCCACGGTGAAACGCTTTTCCAGCGCCGGATGGCGGGTGATCACCTGCTCGCGCCACGCCTTTCCGGAGAATTGCCCCTGGGCGGCGGGGCCGGAGGATCATATCCAGGTCGATCTTGCCGATCCGGCCGATACGCAGCGCGCGGTGTCGGAAATGCGCAGCCGCCTCAATTCCGGCCCCGGCGCCGATGGCAAGCTCCATGCCCTGGTCAACAACGCTGCCATCAGCCCCAAGGGCGAGGGCGGCGCGCGCTTCTCCGTGCTGGATTCGGAGATGGCGTTGTGGCGCCAGGTTTTCGAAGTGAATTTCTTCGCTACCATCTGGCTGGCCCAGGGCCTGAAGGAGGAGCTGGCGCGCGCGCAAGGCGCGATCGTCAACGTCACCTCCATTGCCGGCAGCCGCGTCCATCCCTTTGCGAGCGCCGCCTACGCCACCTCCAAGGCGGCGCTGGCGGCGCTGACCCGCGAGCTGGCGGCCGATTTCGGACCCGTGGGCGTGCGGGTCAACGCCATCGCCCCGGGCGAGATCGATACGGCGATCCTTTCGCCCGGCACCGACAAGATCGTGGAGCAGATTCCGTTGCGCCGCCTGGGCGCCCCCGAAGAGGTCGCCAAGGCGATCTATTATCTCTGCACCGAGCAATCCAGCTACGTCACTGGCGCTGAGATCGCGGTGAATGGCGGGCAGCACGTCTGAGCTGTCGCAAAACTGAAATATCCCGCCGTTAACACCGGGTAATGCACGATACCGGCACCGTCCTCGACCGCTGCGCCGGACTGGTCTTCGGCTTCCACTTCCATGGCGGCGTCGCCCATGACGTGGGCGACGAGACACTCAGCCATGCCTGCGAAGCGCCGCATGATTGGTTGTGGCTGCACCTGGCGCTTTCCGACCATCGCGCCCGCCGCTTCATCGAGACGCTGGAGGCCGCGCCACCCGAAGCCCGCGCCCTGCTTCTCTCGGCCGAGGACCGCATCCAGCTTCATCTTACCGATGGCGGCGCCTATGGCATCCTGCCCGACATTGAACGCGACTTCGCTGATCATTCCCTGGGCTCAGGCCGCTTCGCCTTCTGGCTCGACCGCCACCATCTGATCACCGCCCGCCGCCATCCCCTGCGCGCAGCCGAACATCTGCGCGGCGAGGTGGAGGCGGGCAGGGTGCCGGGCAGCCCGGCGGCGGCGCTGGCCCGCCTGCCGGAGCATTTCGCCGCCCTGGTCGAGGCGCGGCTGCAGGCGCTGGGCTCCGAGCTTGGCCATATCGAGGACGAGGTGCTGGCCGAGCGCTTCACCGACAACCGCAAGCTGGGCGCGCTGCGCCGCGAGCTTTCGCGCTATGCCCGCGAATTCTCCGGCCTGAAAAGCGCCATCCACCGCGCCATGTCCACGCGCCATGGCGGGCTTACCAGCTCGCCTTTGCTGGAGCAGTTGCCGCCGCTGATGCAGGACGTGGAGGATTTCGACCGCGACGCGGCGGACCTCTCCGGCCGCGCCCGGCTGATCTATGAAGAGATCGAGACCCGCATCGGCTCGGCCACCAACCGCAGCCTGGCGGCGCTCACGGTGGCCTCGACCTTGCTGCTGCCGCCCACCCTGGTGGCGGGCTGGTTCGGGATGAATGTGCCGGGCCTGCCCTGGGCGCAGGACAAGGAAGGCTTCTGGATCGTCGTCGCTTTTTGCGGTCTGCTCATCGTTTTCAGCTACGCAATCCTGCGGCGATTTCGTATTCTGCCGTGAGCATTGGAAACCACGCTTGACGCGTAGGTGGCGGGTCAAGTTTAATTGTCAGACAAATCAGAAGAACGGCGGGCCAGAGCTCGCGGGTGGGGAAACATGGGTCATAACCGCAATCGCAATCTCGTCATTCTTTCCGCGCCGCTGCTGCTGACCGGCGCGCTGCTGGCCTGGGCGCAGACCGCGCCCGCCGGTCCCACCCAAGCCCGGCCAAAAGGTCCTTGCGACATCTATGCGGCGGCGAACACGCCCTGCACCGCCGCCCACAGCACCACCCGCGCCCTGTTCGCCGCCTATAACGGCCCGCTCTATCAGGTGATGCGCCAGTCCGATGGCAAAAAGCTCAACATCGGCGTGGTGAAGCCCTCGGGCACGGATACGGGCGGCTATGCCGACGCCGCTTCGCAGGATCGTTTCTGCGCCGAAACCATTTGCTGGATCACCACCATCTATGACCAGTCCGGCCATCAAAACGAACTGACCCAGGCGCCGCGCGGCGCCTTCAGCGGCCCGGCGATGGGCGGCTTCAACAATATTCCCGTCGCCGACATGGCGCCGGCCAGCCTCAATGGCCACAAGGTCTATGGCGTCTTCATCGAGCCCGGCATGGGCCTGCGCCAGGACGACGCCAAGGGCACCGCCGTCGATGACCAGGCCGAAGGCCAGTACTGGGTGGTCAACGGCCATCATTTCAACAATGGCTGCTGCTTCGATTACGGCAATGCCGAGATCGACTCCAAGGATGACGGCAACGGCACCATGGAGACCGCCTATTATGGCGACGCCACCGCCTGGTATCACGGCACGCTGCCCGGTCCCTGGCCGATGACCGACCAGGAGAACAACCTGGTCGGCTGCGTCAATCCGGACCCCGCCGACAAGCTTTGCAAAACCTTGCCCCAGATCACCTGGCGCTTCGTCACCGCCATGGCCAAGGGCGAGCCGCATCACTGGACCTCGCTGAGCGGCGACGCGCAGCGCGGGGACCTGCTGGTGATTTATGACGCCGGCCGGGTCAACAACACCTATGACCCGATGCGCAAGCAGGGCGCGATCCTGCTGGGCAATGGCGGCGACAACAGCGTCGGCTCGCAGGGCACCTTCTATGAAGGGGCGATGACCAAGGGCGGCACCTTCCCCAGCAACGCCACCGACCAGGCGGTGCAGGCCAATGTCGTGGCCGCGCGCTATGCCGTGGCGGCGCTTCGCTTCGCCAATCCGTCGGGCCTGCGTTCCTTCGCCCCGGGATCGGCACAGGATGTGATGCTGACCTACACCAATGTCAGTGGTGCGCCGGTCGGCGGCGTTGCCTTCAGCCTGTCGCTGCCCAAGGGCTGGACCGCGACCACCCTCCCGGCCAGCTATACGGCGTCCGCGCCGGTATCGCCGGGCGCCAGCGTCAGCCAGAGTTTCCATATTACTTCCGGCGCAGAGGTCTTCAGCGGCGATCTGGTCGGTAATGTCTCTTTCGCCGCCGGTGGCAACAACCGCAGCGAGCGCACCATCGAGAAGGTGCGCAACCTGGCGTCCGTGAAGATCAACGAATTCCGCATCGGCGACGGTCCGAACAATGTCAGCAACAGCTTCATCGAGCTCACCAATGCCGGGGACAAGGAAGCCGATATTTCCGGCTGGACCCTGACCCAGCATGCGGCGCAGCAGTCGGTGTTCTCCGATGTGAAAATCCCCGCCGGGATCAAACTGGCGCCCAAGGGCTTCTATGTCCTTGGCCTTTCCAACTCCGGGCTGGTTGCCCCGGCCAAGGCTGGCGACAGCGTGGTCTTTGTCCGCAGCATCGCCGGGATGAAGGCGGGCGACACGGTGATGATTGACGGCGAAAGCCGCCGCATCACCAGCCTGGGCAGCGCCGCTTCAGCGGCGACAACGCTGTGGCAGCCGTTGCCCGATGGGCCGATCATCACCATCCCGAAGGGCGCGACCAATGTTCCGGTCGCCAGCGTCGAAGGCTTCGCCACCGGCCAGAAGATCGCGCTGGGCCATGGCGCGACCTATCCCGCCGTCTCGCGCGGCACCGAACAGGTTGAGGTCGCCACCGTCACCGCCGTCGGCAAACCCGGCGCGGAAATCTTCCTGGGCGCGGACGCCGCCAAGGGCGCGACCAACATCTCGGTTACCTCCATCGCCAGCATCTCGGTGGGCGACAAGATCAGGCTGGACATCTCCAGCCTGGGTCATGGCGTCGAGACCGTCACCGTGCGCCGCGTCGGCGCCGCCGCCAACTGGCTGGCGCTCACCGCCGACGTCAAGGCCGGCGCGACACGGATCGCCGTGCGTCCCGGTACTGGCGTTTTCAACGGCCAGTCCGCCAATGGCGGCGCCGGCGTGCCCGGTCTTGCCGTCGGCCAGAAGCTGATCATCGGCATGCCGGGTCAGCTGGAAACCGTCACCATCGCCGCCGTCAGCGGCGCCAGTGTCGATATCCGCCCCGCGCTGGCGCTTGATCACCTGAACTCCGATCTGGTGGTCGAACCCGGCACCGGTCTCGACCTCACCGCGCCGCTGAAGTTCGCCCATGCCGGCAATTTGCCGGTCGCGGTGCGCGGCAGCGGCATCAGCTTTACGCCCGCTTCGGCCTTCGCCCATTCCAGCAACGAGCCGGTGCAGGCGCTGGGCAGCGGCGTCACGCTCGACCGTCCGCTTTCCGCCGCGCATGGCGTTGACGCCGTGGTGCACGACGCCGCCGTGACGGCTGCGGGCTATCAGGGCACGCCCAATCAGTGGTTCGGCGGCCCGGCGCTGTCCACCCTGGCCGGCGTGATGATCCTGCGCGACGCTGCCGGTCATGTCGCCGACAGTTTGAATTACGGCCTGTTGGTCGATCCCTGGGCCGCCGAAGGCTACCAGGGCGCGTCGGGCCTGGGCGAGGGCGGTTGCCGTGTGGCGCCGCCCGGCGTCGGCCGTGGCGGCCGTGGCGCCGCGCCTGTCGTCACCGACAGCAGCGCCATGCGCCTGCCGGACGGCCAGGACCGTGACAGCAACTGCACCGACTTCGTCACCCAGACCGCCAGTGTGCTGCCGGAAGGCGCCACGGCCGGCGCGGCCAACATCAAGGTCGCGGGCGTGACAGGTTTCGTGGCGAACCAGACCGTGATGGTCGATTCCGGCGCCAATGCCGAAAGCGCCGTCATCAGCCAGGTGGGCACGGCGGGCGCGGCACGATCAGGCGCCGCTGTCGCGGCGGGCGCGACGACGATCGCGCTGACGGGTGGCGGCCCGGGCGGCTTTGCCGTCGGCCAGGCCATTATGATCGACAATGAGAGCGCAAGCGTCGCCGCCATCAGCGGCGGGCGTGGCGGCGTCACCGTCATGGTCGCCGCGCCCCTGGCTTCCGCGCATGCGGCGGGGGCACTCGTTTCCGGCACCGGCATCACGCTGCGCGCGCCGCTGGCCAAGGCGCACGCCGCGGGGGCGCAGGTCACTGCCGATCTGCCGACGCCGGGGGCGCCCAACAAGCGGACCGTGCCGGGACGCGGCGGTCCATAACGGGCGTAATACAAAACTAACCATGAAATCTCGCCTGATCAGGCGAGGCCGGGTTTCATGTGCCCAAGGCATTTTCCCGCCGGTTAGCCCTTCCATAACCCCAACCCCGCTAATGTTTTCCGCTCAATAAACGGGGTGGGCGTGAGGAAGCTTCGGTCCGTCAGTGTGACCCTGTCCGTCTGCACTGGGATGCTGGTGCTGATGGTGGTGGTGCTTTTCGCCGCCGCCGCCCGGCAGCATTATGACGCCCGCAACCAGGCCACCGACCGGTTGTCCGTCGCCACCATCGCGCAGCAATTTGTCCTGGCCGACGAATATCTGCGCGACGAACGCGGCGTGGTGGGCGCGGTGCGCCGGCCCGGCACCCCGGCCAGCGCCGCCGACATGGTGCAGCTCGCCGCCATGCATGCACGCAGCAAGGCGGGACTGGTCGCGATCGCGGCCGTGCTCAAGTCCGAAAGCGCCGCCATGGCCCTGAAGGAGCGTCAGGCCATGGAGGCGGACGAGGCCCGCTACCAGGCCGCCAATGCGGCGATGGTGGCGGCAATGCGCCTGCCCGCCGCGCAGCGCCCGGACGCGGCGATGGCGGAATGGAATCTGGCCACCAACACCCTGATCGCCAGGGTCGAGGACGAGGTCGTCACCCTGTCGCAGGAATTGTCGGGCATCGATCCCTACATGGACGAGATGATGAAGACCGGCAACATCGCCCAGGCGGTGCGCTACCAGGCCGGCACCGACCGTGCCGCACTGGCCGACGCCATAGGCCGCGGCACGGCGCTGATGGAAAAAGACCGCATCGGCTTCGCGGAAGCGAAAGTGGCCACCGCCTCGCCCTGGAGCGTCATCCAGGGCAGCGCCCGCAACCCGTCCTTCCCCGGGCCGCTGCGCCGGGCGGTGGAACAGACGCAGAAAGTCTATTTCACCGACCTGGAAGCGGCGCGTGAGGACCTGATCGCGCAGTTGAACAAGGGAAGGCGCCCCGCATTGTCGTCGGCCGACTGGATCTGGCGCACCAATATCGGCCTCACCAGCATCACCAATGTCTCGCGCACCGCCTTCGAGCTGGCCAAGACCCATATGCGGCGGCAGGCCGAGCAGGCGCAGCGCCGCTTTATCGCCGCATGTATTTTCATCGCTATCGCCCTGGCCGTCGCCGCAATGGCCTTCCTGTTCATTTTCCGGCGCGTGATCCGGCCGCTGCGCATCCTCACCGGCGCCATGGAAGCGGTGATCGCGGGCGACATGCAGCGCGCTATCCCGATGCAGAACCGCAAAGACGAGTTCGGCCAGTTCGCCCGCACCATCAACCTGTTCCGCGACGCCACGCTGGAGCGCGAGCGGCTGAAATCCGAACTGCTCGCCAATCTCAGCGCCAAGGAAGCGGCGGAGGCTGCCAGCCGGGTCAAGTCCGAATTCCTCGCCAATATGAGCCATGAGCTGCGTACGCCGCTCAACGCCATCATCGGCTTCTCCGATACGATGCGCATGGCGCTGTTCGGCCCGCTCGCCGGCAAGTACGAGGAATATGCCGTGCTGATCCATGAATCCGGCCAGCATCTGCTCAGCCTGATCACCGACATTCTCGACATGTCGAAGATCGAGGCTGGCAAGTTCGTCCTCGACCCGCAAAAGGTCGATCTGAAGGAAGCGGTGAATTACTGCCTGGAGCTGAACCGCCGCCGCGCCGCCGAGAGCGGCATCCAGCTCAACGCTTTCGTGCCCGGCAACCTGCCGGTGCTGGTCGCCGATCCCCGCTCTGTGAAGCAGATACTGCTCAACCTGCTCTCCAACGCGGTGAAGTTCACGCCCTCCGGCGGCGAGGTCACGCTGCGAGCCCAGGCCGTGGGCGGCATGCTGCAACTGGTGGTGCGCGACAACGGCATCGGCATTCCGGGCAAGGCGCTGGCGCGGCTGGGTAGCGCTTTCGAGCAGGCCGACAATGATCCAATGCGGGCGCGCGAAGGCACTGGCCTGGGCTTGGCGCTGGTCAAGTCGCTGGCCGAGCAGCATGGCGGCCGCATGCGCATCGACAGCCGCGAAAGCGTCGGCACCACGGTGACGGTGGAAATCCCCTTCACCTGCGCCCGGCGCGCGGCGGCCTAGGCCCGCAGCGCTGGCAGGCGCGCCGCCACGGCGGCGAAGACGCCATCCCAGTCGCCCGCCGCGGTCTGACGGAACAGCCGCGCGCCGGGATACCAGGGGCTGTCCTGCCGTTCCAGCAGCCAGCGCCATTCCGGCGTCTTGCGCAGCGCGATCCACACCGGTCTTGCCATCGTGCCCGCAAGATGGGCGATGGCGGTGTCGCTGCTGATCACCAGGTCGAGCGAAGCCATCGCCGCCGCGGCGTCGACAAACGCATCGGGCCCGGCATCGAACTCCGCCCCCAGCCGCTCCACCGTCATGCCGGGCGGCAGCGTCTCCAGCTGCTCGGCCCCGTCGCCCCGCTGCAGGCTGATCAGCCGCACGCCCTCCAGCGCCGCGATCCCGGCAAGCCGGGCGACAGGAAAGGAACGGCCGATATCGGCGCTGTTGCGCGCGC
>Ga0265314_10006781_pt1 | contig 10045 bp, 8 predicted proteins | sample 4126metaG_FD_203106 | JGI IMG/M metagenome (GOLD analysis project Ga0265314, IMG submission 203106) | Rhizosphere microbial communities from Carex aquatilis grown in University of Washington, Seatle, WA, United States - 4-1-26 metaG | ecosystem: Host-associated > Plants > Roots > Rhizosphere >... | reverse complement strand
GACATGGGAATGGCTGCCAGCGAAATGCAGGCCGTCCGGACGCTGCCCAGCAGCAGGAACAAAATAATGACCACCAGGATTCCCCCAACCAGCAACGAGTGCTCGATGTTGCGAAGGGAATTCTCAATGAACGTCGCGGGACGGTGCAGCCGCGGATACAACGTCACCCCCTGCTTTTCGAGCACCGGCTTCAAATCATTAACCACCGCCTCCACCGCTTTGGTGACCTCCATCGTATTGGCGCCGTACTGGCTCGCCATGGACATGAAAACGCCCGGATGGCCCTGGATCTGCGAGTCCCCGAATTTGGGGGCGCCCGCTTCCTTGACGTCGGCAAGGTCCGCCAGTCGCACCGTCTGGCCATTGACCCGCGCCACGGACACCTGTCCGAGCGCCTCGGGGCTCAACGATTGCCCTTCGGTTTGAATCAGGACGCGCTGATTGGCATTTTCCACGAAACCGGCGCCGAGAACCGCGGTTGAATCTTTGGCGGCGGCAAGAACGTCCGAGATGGACAACCCGTATGCCTGCAACCGCTCGGGTTTTACTTGTATCTGCAACTGGCGAACCTCTCCTCCATACACGATGCAGTGCGCCACGCCCGGCACCGAGAGCAATCGCGGTTTGACCGTCCAGTCCGCGAGGGTTCGGAGTTCCATGGGCGATAATTTGTCGGAGACCAGTCCAATCTTCAGCAAATCCATGGTCGAAGACATCAAGGGAGACATGGTAGGCGTTTTGACACCCGACGGAAGCTCCCCGGCGACTTGGCCGAGCCTCTCGTTCAACATCTGCCGGGCCTGGAAGATGTCCGTGCCTTCTTCGAAAATCGCGGTGATGGTGGAAAGTCCTGAAATGGACTCGGAACGCAGCGCGGCCATTTTGCCGAGTCCGTTGATGGTATTTTCCAGCGGCTTGGTGACCAGCACTTCGACCTGCTCCGGCGAAAGCCCCGGCGCCTCGGTCTCGACGGTCACCTCCGGCGGGACAAAGTTGGGGAACACGTCCAGCTTGGCGTGGCTGGCGACGTAAAGACCATATCCCACCAGGACGCAGGCGAGAGTCGCGATCACACCGCGATACTTCAGGGAGAGATGAACGATCCAGTTTAGCATCGCAAATCCTCAGCCGCCTCCCAGCGAAGCTTTCAATTCTTCCGATAACAAAGTTTGCGCTCCCTTTACCACGATATAACTCGAAGCCGTCATGGGTCCGCTGGCGAACCAGCCTTCATCGGTTGAATGATCCAACAGAATTGCCGTTCGCGTGTACGACTCGCCGCCCGCATCTTGCACATACACCCATCCCCGGCCCTCCGCTCTGACAATGGAATCGCGCGGGAGGATGACCCCCGCCACCGGTTCGCCCGCCAGCTTCAAATAGGCAGTCACCGCGGCACCGGGTTGCAGGCTGCCTTGGCGCGCCACGGTCAGATAAAAAGACCTCATTTGCGTTTGCGGATCGACTGCGGCGGCCGCGTCGAACATTTGCGCTTCCACCGCGTCTTGACTGTTACCCAGGGATTCCAGACGGGCGCTCAAAATATCCTCCGGCGATTTTATTTTCCCCCCCGGCGGCACATCCACCCGCACCAGCAGCGTCTTCAATTCCAACAGCCCGGAAATAAATGAATCGGCCTTCCGCCCCTCTTCGTTTGTGGCGACATAATTGGCGATTCGACCCGTGAGTTTTTCTCCCCAGGCCGTCAGGGATTTAAGGCGCAGACTTTCTTCGGTTGCCGCATCTTTTCTCGCCGCTGACTCCGCCTCGGCATAAGCGCGCTCGGAGGTGTTTTTTTGAGCGAGCAGCGTCTTCATCCGCGCCAATTCCTTCGATGAGTAATCGCCCGCCGCGTGGGCGTTGATCCAGTCCGACACCAAACCCGCCAGTGCGGTGGGATCGATCACCTGGCCGTGCACTTTCATTTCCAGACTGAAATTGGTGGCAACGGGATTGGCGACCTCGATGCCGGCCTCGCCGCGAATTTCATCCGGCATGACCACCACCGTGTTGCCGTTGGTATCGTGGGTTACCTTGGTCCCTTCGTCGCCATCGGGCTTCTTTTCACTGGTCTTCTCGTCTGGCGCGCCGGGACTTTTGCGCATTTCCAACCACACCAGGCCGCCTCCCAGGACGGCACCGATTAGAATGAATAAAATTACCTTTTTCACGGGTGTTTCTGGGCCAGGTTTTGCGCCGCATCGATGATGGATTGCGGTATGGTCAACGGACTTTGCACGGCGTCTTCCAGTTTGGCGAAGGCTTGCTGCGCCTGGAGCAACGCGTCAAGCCGGCTTTGCGCTTGTGAGCCAAATTCAACTTCCGCAGAGGCGACGGCTTGGGCGTCCAATTCCCCCGCCTGCTCCTGGGCGCGGATGGCGTCCAAATGCTGCTGGGAGCCGGTCAGAAGTTTCTCCGCGGTCGCCACCTGTTGAAGCGCGGCTTCGCACGCAGCCAATGCGCTGTCGATATCAGCGATGGCATTGGCCTGGACGGTGACAAAATGGGCGGCGGCCTGGGCTCGTTTGGCTTCTGCTTCCGCCACCGGGCCTTGATTATGGTTCATGACCGGAAGGGTGACGGTTAAACCAAGGGACCATTCATTGTCACCGGCATTGCCGTTGTTCCATGCATAACCGGGACCGAGCTGGAGGTCGGGATATTGATTGGCAATCTCGAGCTGGAGGGTGGCCTGGCTGGCGGCATATTGCGCGAGCGCTCCGCGGACATCCGCGCGGTTTAGCAACGCCTGCCGCCTGACTTCCGGGCGGGTGAGTTCACGCGGAAATTGATCCAGGGCCGGAAAGGAAAACTTCGCACTCTTGAGGGCAGATGCCGGCACGCCCAAAGCGCGGGCGAGGCTGGCCAGCGCTTGGTTTGATTTGCCCAGGGCGTCCTGCAGGGACAATTGCGTCGTTCCCAGGGCGATCCGGGCCTGACCGACTTCAAAATCCGAAATGGCGCCCGCCGCCAACTGGCCCTCGAGCAGGCGGACCACATTGCTTTGCGCCGCGGCCTGCCGTTCCAGCAATGCGGCAGTCTCCCGCGCGGAAAAAAGCTCCAGCAGCGCCGAGTGGACCTCGCTGCGCACCTTCCAAACTTCGCCGGCCAGGTCCCAGCGCGAGGCTTCGGCCAGAAGTTCCGCCTGGGCCAGGCGCTTCGTGCGTTTGCCGGCGGTTTCAATCGGCACGTCAATATTTACGGGCACCAGCCAGGGACTGAAATTGTCGGGAATCCCGCCATCGTAAGCCGGGGTAGTGGAAACTGTTGGATTCGGCCTTTGGCCGGCGGTGACTTTTGCCGCCTGCGCGGTGAGCAACTGCGCTCGTGCTTCGGCGAGGGACGGCTGATAATAAATCGCCGCGAGGGTGAGTTGCTTCAGATCCCAGACCGGCAATGGCCAGGCATCGAGACGGCTCGGGAGGTTGGTTTCGAGAAACTCCTTCAGACGCGGATCGTCCAAGCTGCGGTTTTCAAACGATTGTGCCGCTTGAGCTGGTTCCAATGGGCGCGGCTCAAAGTGCGCGCAACCCGCCATCAACAACAGCACGATGCAGCAGCAACTTTTCAAGGTTCGTTAACTGAATTTGAATCCCCGGGGAAATGCAAGCTTGGGAAGATTAAAATTGGGCTTGCCGCCCTCGCGCACTTGCACCAAGCCAGACCGCTCGCACTTTGGAGTCTGTGATCTACGCTGGCTGGTGGCGACAATTGTGGAAAGCCTAATGTGTGGGGCGCCGGAGCCTATTTGCCGACCACAATCACATCCAGGAACCCGGGTCCACCCCCGCGTCCGCCTCGCCGTCCGCCTCCCGGCTGACCGCCCGGCGCTGCCGGCGTGGGAGTAGTTCCGGCGGCTGCCGGTGTTTGGGCCGCTTCGATGCTGATCGCAATCACATGCGAGGTTTTGGAATCAAAAGTGCAAGTCTTGGCCCCGGCCTTGGTTGGCAGTGTCTGTTCCACCGCAAAACTCGTGGGGCTGTTTTCTTTGATGATGGTCAGGTTGCCGCTCTGTCCCTGTGAACTGAACGCCTCCATCGTGTCTGGATTGAAAGTCGCTCCGTCGCAACCATTGCCGATGGGCAGATTATCCAGGATTTTGCCATCCGCGGCGCTCAAGATGACGCACATGGCCGGCTGCCGGCAATAGGCAAACAATATTCCGTTTTTCGTATCCATTGCCAGGCCGGCTGCCCCATTCTTGCCTCCGAGGCTGTATTCGCCGGTCTTTTGCATGGTCTTCATGTCCACCACCGCCACCGTGCCTTTGTCCTCCAGATCCACATACATATGGCCCTTGCCGTCACTCGCTGCCTGCTCCACCGCGCCATCGAGCTGAATGGTGCCCGTGATGGAACCATCCTTGGGATCAATCAGTGTGACGTTCGGCGCACTGTGGCTCAGAACGCAAACACGCCCGGAATACGGCTCGAAAAATATGCCATCCGGCCGCGCTCCCTGAGGTGGGGCAATGGTTTTGATAAACTCCAGCGATTGCGAATCCCACATGGCGATTGGACTGCTGCTGCAAAAAGCATGATGGCTTTTGGGGTCGACGGCCACGCCATGGCCTCCGGGCGCATTGGAAATAGTTCCCGCCAGTTCAAGTGTATCCAGGTTAAAGGCCAGGACCTGCCCGCCGCGTGGCACATACAGCTTCCGTGCTGCGCTGTCGGCATAGACATAGTCCACCCCGCCATTGCCCATCGTTTGCTTGATGTTCAAGACCTTGTACTCGTCCGCCGCCTGCGCCGTCTGGCATTGCATTTGAATCGCCGCAGCCGCAAGAATCGCAGCCTGCACCGATTTCGAAAGGACTCGAGGAATGTTCATAATCGCCTGGTTGCAAAGGTTTCAACCATCGAGAGTGATGGAAGATGGACCGAAGGCTCAGACGACCACGCGGTACGCGAGGTTACAACCTCTCTGCTATTGAGGCATCTTGGAAGTGGATGCCGGAACAGACCGGAGGGCGGATTAGCGCGTTCCCATTCCCACGCTCTGGACAGTTTGGAACAGCTTGCCCTCGGTCTTGATGCTGGGAGCGATGATGATCTCCGTCTCCTGAAATTGGCGAATGTCCCGGGCGCCCACATTGCCCATGCAGGTGGTGATTGCGCCGACCAGATTCTGCGAGCCGTCGTCCACGGCCGCCGGGCCAAAGAGAATCTGTTTCAACGAGCCGCTGATGCCCACCTTGATGCGCGTGCCGCGCGGCAAATTGGCGTGAGGTGTGGCCATGCCCCAGTGATTTCCCTTGCCGGGAGCCTCTTTCGCGCGGGCAAATGCGCTGCCGACCATCACCGCGTCCGAACCGCAGGCCAGGGCTTTGCAGACGTCGCCGCCCTTGCTCATCCCGCCATCAGTGATGATGGGAACATACCTGCCGGTCTTCTTGAAATGCATGTCGCGGGCCGCCGCGCAATCCACCGTTGCCGTCACCTGCGGCACTCCCAGGCCCAAAACTCCGCGGCTGGTGCAGGCTGCGCCCGGCCCGACTCCAATCAGCACCCCGGCCACGCCGCAGCCCATCAATTCCAAAGTCACATTGTAGGTTACCGCGTTGCCGATGATCACCGGAATGTGCAATTGCTTGGTCAGCGCTTCCAAATCCAGGGACTTGTACTCACTGGAGATGTGGCGCACGGTGGAGACGGTCGATTGCACCACGAAAATGTCCGCGCCGGCCTCCTGGGCAATGGCGGCGTAACGTTCGGCCTTTTGCGGAATCGAGCTGACTGCCGCCATGACCCCGCCCTTCTTCAATTCTTCCACGCGTCGGGCGATCAACTCCTCCTTGATGGGCTCAAGGTAGAGCTTCTGAATCAGAGCCGTCACCTCATCCTTGTCCGCCTTCACCACTTGCTCCAGTGTCCCGGACGGATTTTCGTAGCGCGTCTGGATGCCTTCCAGGTTAACCACGCCGAGGCCGCCGAGTTTGCCCATTTCGATGCAAAACTTCACATCGGTCACGCCATCCATGGCGCTGGCGATGATGGGAATCTTGAGCGCGATATGGCCGCCATCCTTGCGCGGTATCCGAAAGCTGGTGTCCACCTCGTTCGGATTAATGGTGGTGTCTCCCGGTACCAGCGCGATTTCATCAAACCCGTAGGTAACGCGGGCTTTTCGATTCCGGCCAATCCACATTCCCATAACAAAATTCTTTCCTGCTGCGCAGCCTATCTGCCCGGCCACGCGGTTTGCCCGTTCACCGGCGCCTGTTCCGGGCGCGCCAGACTAAAACTCAATCGCCTCATTCAAACTCCCGCACTGCGAACAGCGCGATCGCTCGACATCGGCGTCATCGGTATACACCAAACCGCATTTCGCGCAGCGAAAGATGCGGTCTGCGCTCGCTGCCGGCCCGAAGCGGCGACGGCGCATCTCAGAATATACCGCCAGCGCGGAAAGCGCCGCAAGCATAGAAACCACATAAGCAAAAATCAGTCGATCCGCAGTCATATTACGGGCCATTTTGGGGGGCGTTCGTCGTCGCCGGAGCCACCGTTTGCCAGTGGAACACGATGCGTCCCGAGGTCAGCCCGGGATCGGGCAGCCGGGCTCCGCTGGGACTGCGGCGCGGCAGGGGCTCAAATCTCAACCCATTGGCGATTCCCAGGGCGTAATCATCCGCCGCATCGGCCGCCGCACCCGTCCCGGATTTGCCGCCCGACGCGACGGCCGCGGGCACCGCCGGCCAGCCATCCCCGGTGATCTCAATTTGTATCACCGTGTTGGAAAGCACCGAATCTGCCGGCAGGGAGGTCAAGTCCGGTTGAGCCAGCAGCTTTCTGCGCGCAAGATCGCCCTCAATGGTAATGCTGGATTCCGCCGGGCTGGTGGAAAAGACATTCAGGATTGGCGGCGCGGCGTTTGGAATCCCCGCAACCGAACGAAGCGGTGGGCTTCCCGCTCCCGCCAGATTGGTCAAATCGTCCGCCAGCGCAATCGGCGGCCGGGCAAGGGCGGCGTCAGGTTCACCCGTCCACTCAGGCGTGCGATTGGTGGGCGGCTCCTTCTTTAACCACGCCGGGCCGGAGGCGCCTTCGATGCTTGGCACTGCCAGAAGGGTCGGACTCGACGCCGTGGGAAAATTCTCCCCCATGTCCCCGCCGGTCTCAATGCGGACGGGAGAGGGTTGCTGAAGAGGTGGCGATGACCGCTCTTTCCCCAGCCAAAATACCAGCATCGCTTGCAGGCCAAACAAAATCGCCGCGGCAACGGCCAGTTTCAGGCCGGGCCAGGAACGCTCCGGATGAGTCGCAGCGTTCACTTGTTTTGCGTCGGCGCGTCGAAAACGCCCTGCTGCGCGCCCAGCGCCGTATTCGTTATTCCCGCGGTGCGCGCAAGTTCAAACAGCTCCAGCTCCTGCCGCGCCGGGAGGTTCGCGTCTGCCAGCACGACCAGGGTCAATCCTTCGGGGTATTTCCTGACGGCTTCCCGCAGCCGCTGCTCCAGATCACGGGCGGAAATCAACTGGTTCTCGTAATAATATTTATCCGGAGGGTACACGGCAACCTTCACCACCGTTCCGTCCACCCCACCCGGATTCCCCTTGGTTTCGGTCAGGTGGATTTTCACACCGGGGGTATACACCAGGGAAGCCAGCAAGACAAAAATGAGCAGGCAGAAGAATACGCTCGCAAAGGGCGCGAAATCCAGGTGCCCCTTCAACATCCGGGCATTTCTTGGGAATTTCATTGGCTGCGCGGCCCCGGACCATCACTCACGATGTGGACTATCTCCGTCGCCGCCTTTTCCATGTCCAGCACGATTTCGTTCACGCGATTAACCAGGTAATTGTATCCCGCATGCGTCGGGATTGCCACTGCCAGCCCGGCCGCGGCGCAAATCAAGGCCTCCCATACTCCGCCCGAAAGCGTGTTCACATTGGCCATCAATCCTTCGTTCTGCATTTTGGCGAAGACCTTGATGAAACCCAGCAGCGTGCCCATCAGCCCCAGCAGCGGCGAGAGTTGCGCAATGGTGGCCAGCAGGCTGAGGCGCTCCTCCAGGCGCGGTACCTCCGCGAGCCCTGCCTCCTCCAATGATTCCCTCACTCGCTCACGGCCCTGGTCCCGGCTCAGCACGGCCGTCTTCACCAGCCGCGCCACCGGTCCGGGCGTCGCGTCACAGATGGACAGCGCCTCGACGATGTTATCGCGCTTCAAAACCGTCCGGACGCCGTTCAAAAACTCCGCCGAATTGATCTGCGCGCGGTGATAATGCAGCACCCTTTCGATGAACACGGCGATGGCCACCGCGCTGGCGAAAAGGATCACCCACAGCATCGGCCCGCCTCTGACAACCAAATCCGGCGACATGCCGCCACTGTAGGAATTTTGCGCCGAACTTCAATTCTAATCCGCCTTGACCGCCTCGTTGCCGATCCCCGCGGGCCGGTTGGTTACTTGCGCGCGATGCCGTGCATGCCGACCGCCAGGTCCTTGCGCCGCCAGAATTGGAGATGCCGGCCTTTTTCCGATGGAAAACACGCCAGGACATCGCTCATTTTCATCACCACCCACGGCCGTTCCAGGCTCCCTCCGTTTTTCGTAAACACGAATTCATCGGCAACATACACGCAGGCGTGCACCGCCCGGCCTTCGGAATTGATGACGAGGATAATATCCCCAAAATTCGCCGGTGGCGGGATCACCGAGTAATCGGTGTCGAGGATTTTCCTGGTATACGCCGGATCGCTGAAATGGGAATCCGGCGCTTCATTGAAGAAATTCATCGACGAGTAAAAGCAATCCTCGTGGGAGGCATCCGGCCCGGCATCAGGAAACGTATTCAACCGGTCCTGGGCGAAGCCCGGCAATAACGCCGTGAGACCGATCACGCGCGGGCCGGGCCCCTTGGCCAGCGATTCAAACAGTGGCCTGAGCCTGTTCTGCCGTCCTTCCCCCCAATACTGGACCAGAGGTTCCACATTTTCGCCGGGCTGGACTTCCAAACGAACCAGCCACGCCGGGGTGTTGTAGAGCACCCGGACCACCTTTTCCAATTCGGCCGGCGCAAAGGCCTCCAATAAGGGCTTGTCCAGGGCCAGCCAATTGTAGCCAAATCCCGGATAAAGCAGATTTCGGATCAAGGCGATTTTTTCCCCGGGCAATCCGCTTCCCGCAAAGCGCTCATCAAATGAGCCCGGGGGAAAATTGAAAGGCTTGAATTGGGGGTAATTCGTCGCGCTGGCCGCCAGGGTCCAGTAGATTTTTTCGCGGCTGGCCGGGCTCAAGCCCATCACCAGCCAGTCAGGCGGAACAATCACTATCCCCTCCGCCTCCGTTTTCCACTGCTTGGTGTCCAGCAATGCTTTCGCCTGATCGGAACTCAGTTCGCAGCCGCGCAAGAACTCCAGCAAGGGCGCCTCGGTATAATCCTTGAACAACCAGCGGACCGGCTGCAAGCGAAGGGAACGATCTGTGAATACCAACTTTCCGTCCGCCAGCGGCAAGCTTTCCGCCTTGAGCGTTCCCCACCGCCCCACGGACGTGCTCGTGCCGGTCGCAGTCGTCGAGCTGTCCCCTGCCTGCGCGGGTTTCCCCATGCTGGGCGGTACAAACAGACGGCCACAGTAGAATGCAATCGCCGCGCCCATCACGAAACTGAGGACATAACGGCTCCTTGGATTCCACCAAACCTTTGAAAACGACAAGGGCACAACTTTTGGACTGGCTTTCAGCCAATTTACAACTGACAAATCATAGCTGGAAATTGCTCATTTGCAAACCTTTTGGGATGAAATACCCAAGTATTTCCTCACCTAACGCTTTATTTTTGGTTACCTTATTGCAATCGGCAAGGTTGAGTACCGTCCGGCCCTGATTTACCATGCTGCGGAGTTTCTATGAGAAATTTGACTCGATTCGGGGGTTTGGTGGCGCTGGCCACGATTACTCTCCTTTTGGCCGGGTGCGCCACTCGCGGTACCGTCGCCACCCGGAAGCAGGAGCGGTATGCGGCTTATTCCGCGTTGTCACCGGAAATGCGCACGATCGTGGACCAGGGAAGAATCACCATCGGGATGAACCTGGAC
>Ga0265314_10006780_pt1 | contig 10048 bp, 7 predicted proteins | sample 4126metaG_FD_203106 | JGI IMG/M metagenome (GOLD analysis project Ga0265314, IMG submission 203106) | Rhizosphere microbial communities from Carex aquatilis grown in University of Washington, Seatle, WA, United States - 4-1-26 metaG | ecosystem: Host-associated > Plants > Roots > Rhizosphere >... | reverse complement strand
ATCGCCGCGGTCGTCGTGCTCGCACTGGTCATGTTCGTGCTGCCGCAGTTCAAGTCGATCTTCAACTCGATGAACGTCGAGCTGCCGGCGGTGACCAAGGCGCTCCTGGCCTTCTCGGACATCATGCAGGACTGGTGGTTCATCATCCTGCCGTCCTTGCTGTTCGTGCCGTTCTCGGTGATGCAGTTCTTCCGGTCGCCGCAGGGGCAGCGCGTCTTCGACTCGAACATCCTGCGCGTCCCGGTGCTGGGCCTGATGATGCGCAAGGTGGCGGTCGCCCGCTTCACCCGCACCCTGGGCACGATGATCTCCTCGGGCGTTCCGATCTTGCAGGCGCTGGAGGTCACCGCCGCCACCGCCGGTAACATCATCATCAAGGAAGCCGTCGACAAGACCCGCGTGTCGATCCGCGAGGGTGAATCGATCGCCGATCCGCTGCGCACCTCCGGCGTGTTCCCGCCGATGGTCGTGCAGATGATCGCGGTCGGTGAAGAGACCGGCGAGCTCGACAAGATGTTGATGAAGATCGCGGAGTTCTACGACACCGAGGTGGACGCCGCGGTGAAGGGCCTCACGTCGGTCATCGAGCCGATCGTCATCGTGTTCATGGGTCTGGTCATCGGGGGCATCGTGCTCGCGGTGTTCATGCCCATGCTCAAGCTGATCAACAACGTCGGCTAGGAGCCGGTTCGAACGGGACCCGGCCCGCTGGAACGCCAGCGGACCGGGTCTTTTATTTTTCTTTGAACCGGGGTCGACGGCTGCCGTCACTCCCCGGAGAAAGAAAGGAGGTGTCTGTTTATGAACACTCTCAGGAAGGTCGCGCGGAGGCAGGGCTTCACGCTGATTGAACTCATGATCGTGATCGCCATCATCGGGGTCCTCGCCGCCATCGCCGTACCCAACTTCAAGGCCGCTCGCGAACGCGCCAACACGCGCGCTTGCTACGCGAACCAGAAGACGGTCGTCGGAGCGATGGAGATGTACAATCTGGACAAGAACACGAAGCGGACGAGCCTCGACGGCTCGTTCTTCACGTCGCTCAAGTCCGGTGGTTATCTCCAGTCGATCCCCCAGGATCCGGGTCAGGGTCCTGGCACGTCCGGAAACTACAAGGACACCAGCGAGAACAACGGCATCAAGTGCGTCGCACACGGCTCGATCCAGTGACGAGACCTGCCGCCGGCTGAGGCGGCGCGAACGGAGGGTAGACCGGCCGCCCGGCTACCCTCTCTCTTTGTCCCGATGAAATCAATCTCCGGCGCGTGGCGCCCGGCGCTGATGGCGGTGCTCGCCGTGGTCGCGCTCTGCTATCTGCACGGGTTCTACGAGGAGTACGTCTTCGATGACGCAGGGCTGATCGGGCGCAACGAGTCGATCAAGTCCATCGAGTACCTCCCCAGCCTGATCGGGTGGGGCAAGGCGACGGTGCCCGGCCACCGCGTGATCCGGAACCTGTCGTACGTGCTGGATTACGTGGTGTGGGGCGACAACGTGCGCGGGTACCACTACTCGAGCCTGTTCATCCACCTCTTGAACACGGTGCTGGTGCTCGGGCTCGCGCGGCGGCTGCTCGGCGAGGGGCCATGGCCGTATCTCGCGGCGCTCCTGTGGGGCGTGCACCCGGTGCTGACCGACGCGGTCACGTACCTCTCGGGGCGACGCGACGTGCTGTCGGCGCTGTTCTACCTGTGGGCGCTCGACCGCTACCTGGCGTGGCGCATGCGCGAGGCCGGGCGCGGCGCGCTGGCCGCGAGCTATGTGCTGTACCTGGTGGGCTGCTTCACCAAGGAGGTCGCGGTCACGCTGCCGGCGGTGATCGTGCTGTACGAGGTGGTGAACGCGCGGCGCGCCGAGCCGGATCCCAAGCATCCGCTGGCCACACTGGCGCGACAGGCGTTCGCGCAGTTCATGACCGCGCCGGTGTACTACACGCTGCTGGCGGCGTTCCCGGGCGCATTCACCTGGTACATCCTGCACTACCACCCGTTCAACGTGGTCACCGGGTACGTGACCGAGCGGCTGAAGACCGATCTCTTGTCGGTGGCGACCTACGGGCTGCACTACCTGGTGCTGATGGTGTTCCCGCGCGACCTCTCGGTGGACTACTTCCCGCAGTCGTTGCCGGGGTCGCCGGGGATCGCCGACCCCACCACGCTGGTCGCGATCGCGGTCTTGAGCGGGCTCGCGGTGCTCACGCTGATCGCGATCGCGCGCGGCTCGCCCGCGGGGTTCGGGGCCGGCTTCTTCGTGATCGCGTTCCTGCCGATGTCGAACCTCTTCATCCGGTTCAACGAGCCCGTCGCGGAGCACTACCTGTACCTGCCGGCGGTGGGGATGGCGCTGGCGGTGACGTCGGGCCTGAGAGTGCTGGCGCGCCGGTGGCCGGACGCGCGCGACGGGCTCGTGACCGCCGCGGTGGTGGCGGCGCTCGCGCTCGCGCTGCGCACCGACGCGCGCAACCGCGAGTGGGGCGACCCCGAGCAGCTGTTCACCTCGTCGCTCGCGATCTTCCCGCGTTCGAGCCGGATGTGGAACAACCTCGGCTGCATCTACATCCACCGTGGCGACCTCGCGGGCGCGAAAGGAGCGGTGGAGCGCGCGATCGAGCTGTCGCCGCGCGAACCGCTCTACCACTACAACCGCGCGTTCATCATGCGCAAGGAGGGGCGGTGGGCGGACGCGCTGGTGGAGTACGACCGCTCGCTCGCGGTGGCGCCGGACTACGTGGACGCGCAGATCGGGCGCGCGTTCGACCTGATCCAGCTGAAGCGCTACGACGAGGCGCTCTCTGAGTACCGGGTTATCTTGGAGGAGAGAGCCGACGACCCGCACGCCTGGTACTACCACCACTGGAGCGGAGTCGCGCAGCGTGAGAAGGGCGACTTCGCGCGCGCACGCGCGGAGTTCGACGTCGCGCTCGAGCTGGGTCACCGGCACCCCGAAACGCTGTGGCAGAAGGCGCTGGGGGTGATCGCGGAGGCCCGCGCTTCGCGAGCCTCCGGTGCTCTGCATGCCGAGGCGGAGACGCTGTTGAAAGAGGCGATCGAGAAGGCGCCGGAGTCCGCGGTGCTGCAGGGCGTACTGGGCGACCTCTACCGCGAGATCGGCCGCAGCGAGGATGCGCTGGCCGCGTACCGCGCGATGGCCGCCGCCGATGACGCGTACGTCGCGGACGCCGCGCTGCGCCGGGCGCGCCTGCTGGTCACGCTGAAGCGCCTGGATGAAGCCCGCGAGACCTACGCGGTCGCGCGATCGTACGATTTCAAAGATCCGGAGCTCGACGCTCAGCTCGCCGGTTCGAGCCCGCGCTCGCGGTAGCGCTCGAGCCGGTACTCCGGCCCGGCCGCGGCCGCCGTCACGTCCAGCGCGAGCGCCCGCTCGAGATGCGCGCGCGCCTCCGCGGTCCACCCGCGCTTCGCGAAGATGCGCGCGAGATTGTAGAACAGGAGCCGGTTCTCCGGCGAGGCACGCGCGGCGCGCGCGAACGTGTCGCGCGCCTCCTCCGGCTTGCCCTCCTCCAGCTGGTCGAGCCCGCGGTGCAGCAGCACCTCCCCCGCCACCGCCGCGGCCTCGTAGTCCGAGAGCGCGGGATCGGACTCGAGTCCCGGGAACGTCCAGTCGCGCCAGAAGCGCTCGCGGTCGATCGCGGGCGCGCCCGCGGTGAGCTGCCAGACCAACCCCGCGTGCACCGCGTGCAATCCCGGGGGCAGCCCCGCCGGCAGGAAGTTCGCGAACATCGGCGCGCCCGGCATCTTGCCCTGCGCGAGCAGCGGCGCGATCACCTCCTGGTACGTCGAGGCTTCGCCGCACCGGATGTCGGGGCGCTGGCCCTCGCCGTAGCGCAGGTAGTCGATCATCAGCGTGGACGCGTCGCCGGCCAGGAAGATCAGCGCACCCGGCGGCAGCGGCGCGATCAGCGCGGCCGCGTAGTCGTGCGGGAACACCGTGTGCGAGCGGTCGCACCGCCGCGCGTTCGACGCGCCGCCCAGCCCGCAGAGCACCGCCGCGAGCAGCACCACCGGGCAGCGAGGCATCCGCGCGGCCAGGTCTTCCAGTCCCAGCGCGTACAGCACCGCGAGCGCGAGGAACACGTACAGGAAGTAGCGCGGCAGGAACGGGAGATCGGTGTCGTCGCCGTAGCCGAGCAGGATGAAGAAGTTCGCGAGCGCCGGCACCGCGAGGAACAGCACGAGCTCGCGCTCGGTGCGCCACGCGCGGATCAGCCCCAGCAGCGCCACCGGCGCGAGCAGCACGAAGAACGGCTGGTCGGTGACCCCCGCGCCCGCGAGGATGCGCGCGAACGCGGCCAGGTTCGCGGGGCTGCGCGAGAACTGTTTGCGTTCGTAGCGTTTCTGGCGCAGGTAGTCCGAGAGCTTGCCGGCGGTGTCGAGCGGCCCGTACGCGTTGTAGGAGGTGACCGGCGCGCGCAGCGGCAGGTACGCGTAGAGCGACAGCCCCAGCGCGAACAGGCCCAGCGCGGCGGCCTTGCGGGGCGCGGGCTCCGCGAGCCAGAGGTACGCGAGCACCGGCAGGATCAGCACCGCGAGCAGGTGCGTGCCCAGCGCGAACCCGCTCCCGAGCGCGAGCGCGAGGAACCGGCGGCGCCCCGGCCGCCGCACGCACGCGGCCGCGAGCGCGAGCCCGGCGGCGGTGACCGCGAGCGTGATCGGGTAAGTGCGGGCGATGGTCCCCTGCGACCACGCGGTGTGGCCCAGCGTGAGCGTCAGGCTGCCGATCAGCGCGAGCGCCGGCCGCACGCGCGCCGCGAGCAAGAGGAACACCGCGAGCCCCGCCGCCGCGATCGACGCCGCCGAGACGAGGTTCACGCGCGCGGCCAGCGTGCCGAACGGCGCCAACGCCGCAATCTTGCCCACCAGACAATACAGCGGAAAGCCGGTGGGCTGCGCGACGCCGAGCGTGTGCGCGAGCACGACCATCTCGCCGGAGTCGCCCACGTACACCGTGGGGCATAGCGTGAACGCGCACGCGGCGAAGGGGAGCGCGAAGGCGAGCGCCCCGGCGAGCCGGCCAGGATCGCGACGGGAAGTCAGATGAGAAACGCCCACATCATCAGCAGGATGCCGCCGACGATCACGAAGGGCGCGCTGTCGGGGTGGTCGCGCGCGAGCAACAGGAAGCCGGCGGCGTAGGACACCAGCCCCACGATGAAGATCCCGCCGGTGGAGCTGGAGAGAGGCTCCGCGCCCGGCAGGGGTCCCCCTGGGGGATGACCGGGGCCCTCGTCCTCCGGGAACGGCTTCACTTGCCGCCTCCGGCCGCGGGCTTCCGGTACACGGACGGCAGGCCCTTCGCGACGCGCGCCGCCTCCTGCGTGCACATGTCGTCCAGGTGCGGGCCGAACAGGTTCACGCGCAGCACGATGCCGTTCTCGTCGACCAGGAAGTTCGCGGGCATCGCCGTGATGTGGTGCGAGGTGGCCATCGCCCCGCCCACGCCGGAGCCGTCGAAGATCACCGGCCAGTCGAGGTTCAGCACCTCCACCGCCTGCTTGACCTGGTCCTTGTATTCCTTGCCGTTCAGGCTCACGCCCAGCATCGCGAACGGCTGCCCCGCGAGCTTCTTGGCGAGGCGCTTCTCGGCGGCGGCGGTGTTCGGGTACTCGGGGTAGCCCAGCGTGAAGAAGTCCACGAGCAGGATCTTGCCGTGGAAGTCGGTCGACTTGACGGGCTTGCCGGAGCCCAGCTCGGGGCCTTCCAGGTCGGTCAGCGGAAGCCCGATGAACATCAGGTCCGCGAGCGACTTGGTGGCGTACTTCTCCTCGGCCTCGCCCGCGAAGAGCTTCGCCATCTCCTCGTAGATGCGGCCGGCCTGCTTGACGTCGCCGGCGGCCAGTGCGACGTCGGCGATGGTGGTGAACGCCATGCCACCGTACGGGCGGTTCGCCTTCGCGTTCTTGCGCGTCTCGTCCACGAGCGGCGCGAGCACGGCCAGCGCCTGCTTGCGCAGGAGGGCCGCCTCGTCGCCGGTCGCCTGGCGCGAGGCGGCCAGCAGCGCGACGCCCGTGAAGTAGGTCGCGAGCACCTTCTCCTCCGCGTTCTGGCTGGCCTTCTCGATCGCGTCGAGCCGCGGCAGCGCCTCGCGGGCCCGCCCGGCCGACACCAGGAAGTCGGCCACGCGCAGCTTCAGCTTGTTCAGCGCGGGGTGCTTGGGGTGGTCCTTGATGTAGGTCTCGAGGATCTCGACGCCCTTGTCGTGGAGGCCGCGGTCGGCCTGGATGGTGGCCGCCTCGTACACGAAGAACTCGCTGTCGGGGCGGTCCGGCTCCTTGTTGGCCTGCTCGAGCGCGAACGCGATCGCGCGGTCGGGCTGGCCGCCGAACTTGTAGACCTGGAGGAGCTCGCGCTGGCCCTGGCTCTTCGCCTCCGGCGACTTCGCATGGTCGATGAACGCGCGCGCGAGCTTCTCGGCCTTGCCGGGGTCGCCCGCGGCGATGTCGTTCTTGAGCGCGGCCTCCAGGGCCAGGCCGGCGCGCGGGCTCTCGGGGAAACCATTGATGTAGGCGGTCAGCGCCTCCTCGTACTGGGCGCTCAGGGTCCGGGCCTCCGCCTCGTTCGTCGGGTGCTTGGACTTGATCCCGTCGATCTTCGTGAGTGCGGCGAGCTCTTCCGGACCCGGGGGAGGGAGGTTCGGCGGCGGAGGCCCGGGCGGCGGCCCTCCCGCCTCGTCATGCTCGTGCTCGTGCTCGTGGTCGTGGTCGTCGACCTGCGCCCACGCCGGACCGGCGTAGCAGAGCACCAGGAGCAGGATCAGCAGTCGCTTCATGCGGGTTCGTCCTCCGGCCTCGCGCCTGAACATACCATGCGCGGGGTGAAGTAGGCGAAACACTGGCGGCTGCGGGGCGTAGGAATCAGTACAATACAAGATCGCGACGACCCTTCCCGTGGGACCTCCAGGAGGTCACCTTGCTTCGGAACCCCTCGCTCGTGGCAGCCTTCGTATGCCTGGCACTCGCCAGCCCCGTGCTCTTTGCGGGCCCGGCGCTCGCCGAGGTCGTGATGCCGCCGTCGCTGAAGGTCGAGGAAGGGGAAGCGCAGCTGAAGGCGCCGGGGGACGGGCAGGCGTGGCGGACCGCCAAGCCAGGACAGGTGGTGGACTTCGGGCTGATCGTGTCCACGGACCGGACGTTCCGGGGCTCGATCAACTACGCGGACGGGACCTCGCTGACGCTGAAGCCGACCACGATGCTGCAGGTGCTGTCGGACGGCCTGCGGCTGTACCGCGGGCAGACCTGGATCAAGGTCACCAAGCGCGGGAAGGCGTTCACCTGCGTGATGCCGGCCGCCATCGCGAGCGTGCGCGGGACGCGCTTTTCGTGTGAGGTGCCCAGCTACGCGCGCGTGTTCTCGTCGCGCTACGTCAGCGAGTTCTTCAACCGCGCGCACCTGGCCAACGGGCTGCGCGGGAACCTGATCTCGACCTCCATCGGCCTGGCGATGCTGGCCGGGCTGTGCGAGGACGCCCCGGGCGGCAAGGTGCCCTCGACCGTGAAGGTGTTCGAGGGACGCGTGATGGTGGTCTACCCGGCGTACACGGGCGCGATCAAGCAGACCTGGATGGTCACCGCCGGGCAGAAGATCGACACCACGACGGCCGAGCGCGCGGTGAAGCAGCCGCTTACGGGCGCGGACTACGCCTACTGGGCGCTGCCGGTGCCGCCGGAACTCGCGGCGACGCAGCCGGGCGCGCCGGTGGCCGGCACGGGCGACGACCTGCCCGCGCTGATCGGGCGCGACGCGCAGCCGAACCGCACCGGTAGCCTCCTGGATACCGCGCACGAGCATCACTAGAGCCAGGGCTTCGCCGGCTTCGCCCTGGACCCCGCCCTACGCTCGCTCGTTCCTCGCTCCGCTCCGGGCGGGCGCGAGGCGCGCCTAGAGCTTTTCGAGGTCCGGGTCGGCGGGGACCTGCCCGCGCACCCTCTGGTAGAGTCGCGCCGCCACGTCGCGCTGGCCCAGCTTCAGTGCGAGGCGCGCGCAGTCCACGGTGAAGCCCGGGCCCTCGTCGGAGACCGCGGCGCGCAGCAGCTCTTCTTCCGCGGCGGGGGCGTGGCCCAGCGCGAGGTGAGCGCGCGCCATGTTGAGGTGCAGCGCGCCGGAGTCGGGGCTCTCCTTCAGCGCGCGGCGGAAGGCCTCGAGCGCGTCGGCGGGACGGTTCCAGTCCAGGTAGAGCGCGCCGAGATTGTTCAGGACCGAAGTATCGGGACCCTCCGCGAGCAGCGCGCGGTCGATCTGCTCGGCCTCCGGGTAGTGGGCGGGGCCGGCGCGGCGCAGCGTCAGCGCGAGGTTCGACCGCGCCGAGCGGTAGCCGGGGCGCAGCGCGATGGCCTGGCGGAGGTGGCGTTCGGCGGCGGCGAGCTCGCCCTGCTCGCGCAGCACCGCGCCCAGGTTGTTCTGCGCCTCGGGGTAGCCGGGCATGCGGTCCACCGCGGCCTGGAGCTCGCGGCGCGCCTGCGGGACCTGGCCCAGCTGGACCAGGAGCGCGCCGTGGTTGTTCAGCACGCACGGGTCGTCGGGCGTGATCGCGAGCGCCGCGCGGTACTCGCGGTCGGCGTCGGGGAGGCGGCCCTGGCCCTCCAGCGCCAATGCGAAATTGTTGTGCGCGCGCGCACAGCGCGGGGCGTCGCGCACGGTGGTGCCCCACAGCGTGTAGCTGTCCTGCCAGACCTCGTTGCGCTGGACGGTGCGCACGCCGTAAGCCAGCGAGACCGCGAGCACCACCGCGAGCGCGGCGCGTGGATGGATCGCGCGAAGAGCGCCGGCCAGCACCGCGGCGCCGACGCAGAAAGCGACCGACGGCAGGTAGAGGTAGTGCTCCGCCATCATCTCGCTGTGCGGGATGATCTGCGCGACCGGGCCCAGCGTGAGCCAGTGCCAGAAGAGGCCGAACGCGAGGCGCGGGTGCGAGCGCGCGAGCAGGAACGGCGCGAGGCCGGCGGCCAGCACCGCGGCCAGCGCCACTGCGGTCGCGGGGTCGGCGAGGCCGGTGGAGAGCGGGAAGCTGTCCACCGAGTAATCCGCAAGCAGGTGCACGGGGTAGAGCAAGAGCCACGCGTAGTGCCAGAACGCACGCGACATCGTGAGCAGCGTGATCCAGTACGAGCCGCCGTGCGGCACCGCGCGGATCGTGGCGCCGTGCTGCACCTTCACCGCGTAGAACGCGTAGATCGCGGCGGCGACGAGCATCAGCACGTGGAGGATCGGGCCCCGCGCGTGATCGTCCGGGCGCGTACGACCCCAGGTCAGCTGGTAGGCGAGGCAGACGAACGGGAGGCTGACCGCCATCTCCTTGGTGAAGATCGCGAGCAGGAAACAGGCGGCGAACCCGGCGAGCCAGGCGGGGGAGGGGCGGCGCCGGTCGGCGAGGAAGCACGCGAAGCCCGCGAGCCAGAACACGGACGAAAGCACGTCCCGCCGGCCGGAGATGTAGGTGACGGCGTCCGTGTGCACCGGGTGCAGCACGAACGCGATCAGCGCGAGCGAGCTCACCCAGAGCTCGAGCCCCGCGAGCTGACAGATCGCGAACACGAGCACCGCGGCGAGCCCGTGGTAGAGCACGTTCGAGAGGTGGTAGCCCACCGGCACGCCGCCCCACAGGCGATAGTCGATCGCGTACGAGAGCGTGCGCACCGCGCGGTAGGTCGGCCCCTGTCCGGGGCTCCAGAGGATCTCGGTCAGCCGGCCGGGCTCGGTGACGAGCGGGTTCTCGCGGATCAGCGAGTCGTCGTCGAACACGAAGTCGCCGTAGAGGCTGTTGGCGTACGCGACCAGAGCGAGCACGAACGCAACGCCCACCGCGAGCTTCAAGTGCCGCATGACTCTAGCGCGGACGATATCACGCGCAAAGGAGAAGGGCCCGGTCCGCCGATGTGATCGGCGGCCGGGCCCCTTGACGCCAGGGACTAGAAGTTGAGCTTGTAGTTGACCTGGGTCAGGTTGTCCGCGGGATCGACGTCGTTGGCCACGCCGTTCTCGCTGACACCGTGGGACTGGCTGTTGATGTACTCCGCCTGCAACCAGCCGTGGTC
>Ga0265314_10006779_pt1 | contig 10048 bp, 9 predicted proteins | sample 4126metaG_FD_203106 | JGI IMG/M metagenome (GOLD analysis project Ga0265314, IMG submission 203106) | Rhizosphere microbial communities from Carex aquatilis grown in University of Washington, Seatle, WA, United States - 4-1-26 metaG | ecosystem: Host-associated > Plants > Roots > Rhizosphere >... | reverse complement strand
GTTCAAGTTCGTGACGCCGGGCTTCTTCGCGACGATGGGCACGCCATTGGTGGCCGGCCGCGACTTCACTTGGACCGACCTCTACGACAAACGCGAGGTCACCATCGTCTCGGAGAACATGGCGCGCGAGATGTGGCACGATCCGGCAGCCGCTATCGGCAAACGCATCCGCGAGGGCTCGAAGGACCCCTGGCACGAAATCGTCGGCGTGGTGGCGGCCGTCCGCGACGACGGCGCGGACAAGAAAGCGCCGGCGACCGTCTACTGGCCTGCGCTGATGAGCACTTTTTGGGGCGATTCTCCGTTCTTGACCCGTCAGGTGGTCTACGCGATTCGCAGCCCCAGGGCGGGCTCCGAGAGTTTCGTCAGAGAAGTACGGCAAGCGGTCTGGTCCGTCGATCGCGACCTCCCGCTCGATCGCGTCCGGACCATGGAAGAGCTGTATCGGAAATCGATGGCGCGCAGTTCGTTCACGCTCGTGATGCTGAGCATCGCGGGAGGCATGGCGCTACTGCTCGGCATTGTGGGGATCTACGGTGTCATCTCGTATTCGGTCTCGCAGCGGACCAGGGAGATCGGCATTCGCATCGCGCTCGGCGCCGATCGCACTGCGTTGAGAGCGATGGTGGTCCGCCAGGGGCTGGTGATGGCATTGGTGGGTGTGGCTTGCGGACTCGCGGCGGCTACCGCGCTGACGCGCGTCATGGCCTCGCTGCTGTTTGAGATCAGCCCCGTCGATCCGCTGACCTATGGCGCGGTCTGCGCCGGCTTGCTGGCGGCGGCAGCCGCCGCCAGCTTCGTCCCGGCGTATAAGGCATCGGGCGTAAACCCCGTCAACGCCCTACGGGCTGAGTGACTATTGTCCCTGCGGCCCGTGGGCCAGGTAGTAATACACCTCGTTCCAGCGCAGTTCCTTCTTGAACTCGGACTCGGTGGTCCCCTTCGCGATCGTTACGCACTCCAGGCCCGCGATCTCGGCGAAGTCCTCGAACATCTCGGTGGTGGCGGCCTGCGTGAACGCCGTGTGGTGCGCGCCGCCGGCGTTGATCCAACAGGCGAGCGCGGTCTCGAAGTCCGGCCTGGGTTTCCACACCGCCTGGGCCACCGGCAGCTTGGGCATGGGGTGGTCCGGCTTCACCACGTCCACCTCGTTGAGGATCAGGCGGAAGCGGTTGCCCAGGTCGATGAGCGACGCGTTCAGCCCCGGACCGGGGGGCGTGTTGAAGACCAGGCGAGCCGGGTCGGCCTTACCGCCGATGCCCAGCGGGTGCGCCTGGAGAGATGGCTTGCCGTCCGCGATGGAGGGGCAGATCTCCAGCATGTGTGCCCCCAGAACCTTCTTGCCGCTGTTGGAAAGGTGGTACGTGTAGTCCTCCATAAAGGAGGCGCCACCCGGCAGTCCGAAGCCCATCATCTTCGTCGCGCGGACCAGCGCGGAGGTCTTCCAGTCGCCTTCCGCGCCGAAGCCGTAGCCGTCGGCCATCAGCCGCTGCACGGCCAGACCAGGCAACTGCACGAGGCCATGCAGGTCCTCGAAAGTGGTGGTGAATCCCTTGAAGCCGCCGGCCTTGAGGAAGGAGCGCATCCCCAACTCGATGCGCGCCGCTTCGCGCACGTTTTCGTAGTGGGCGCCGCCCGGGCGCACGTCCGCCGCCGCCTCGTACGTGTCCAGGTATTCCTCGACCAGCTTGTCGATGGCTGCGTTCTTCACCTTCGCTACGCTAGCCACCAGTTCGCCCACGCCATATCCGTTCACCGAGAAGCCGAAGGCGATCTGCGCTGCCACCTTGTCGCCCTCGGTAACCGCCACTTCGCGCATGTTGTCGCCGAAGCGGGCGAAACGGGCACCCTGCCAGTCGTGCCAGGCGGCGGCTGCGCGGGCCCAGGCGCCAAGCCTGGCCTGGACCGAGGCTTCCTGCCAGAAGCCCACCACCACCTTCCGGTTGATGCGCATGCGGCTCATGATGAACCCGTGCTCGCGGTCGCCGTGGGCGGCCTGATTGAGGTTCATGAAATCCATGTCGATGCTCGACCAGGGAATCTCGCGGTTGTGTTGGGTGTGGAGATGCGCGATCGGTTTGCGCAGTCCCCGCAAGCCGTTGATCCACATCTTCGACGGCGAGAAGGTGTGGCACCAGGTGATTACCCCGATGCAGCCGGCCGCGTTATTGGCTTCCTGGCATACCTCGGAGATGGCGTCCGGCGTCGTGAGCACCGGCTTGAAGACCACCTTCACCGGGATGGCAGGCGAGTCGTTGAAAGCCTTGGCAATCTCCTGGGAGTGAATCGCCACCGTCTTCAGAGTCTCCGGGCCATACAGGTGCTGGCTGCCGGTCAAGAACCAGATTTCTCCAGTCAGTTTCATGAGATTCCTATCCTCCTACCTGATATTCAGGTAAGCCCTTTCATGCCTTGGGCCGTCAGCGCCATCCCGCAGGAAGGGCAAGACCATAGTATAAGTTGCGCGCCCTCGAAGCAACCGGGGTGCCTACCCAGAATCGTGTGGCGCTGTCAGCGCTTTCAGCGCCGCCGCATAGGTGTCGTAGGCGGCGCGGTCAAACAGGACGAAGATCACCTCGCGCACCTTCGTGTCGCTGCGCTCGAGGTGGCGAGCGACGGTCGCGAGCGCGATCGAGGCCGCTTCGGCCATCGGATAGCGGTACGCTCCGGTGCTGATCGAAGGGAAAGCGACGCTGCGCAGGTCCCGCTCTTCGGCCATCTCGAGACAGTTGTGGTAGCAGGAAGCGAGCAGCGCCGCCTCGTCGCCGCGGCCGCCATAGATGGGGCCCACGGCGTGAAATACCCAGCGGGCGGGCAGGTCGCCCGCCGTGGTGGCGACGGCCCCGCCGGCCGGGCAGCGCCCGATCTTCGCGCGGATCCCATCGAGCTCTCGCATGATGGCAGGGCCGCCCGCGCGGTGTATGGCGCCGTCCACGCCCCCGCCGCCGGCGAGGCCGGAGTTGGCGGCGTTCACGATCGCATCGGCCGCGACCCGCGTGATGTCCCCGACCACGAGCCGCAGCACCTTGCCTCCCGGGAATGGCTGCTCCATAGGTAGTAAAATAGGCGTTCCCGAGGCGGGAAGCAAGCGACCATGGCGATCTCTCAGGCACCGGCGCTGGCGCTCTTCGATATCGACGGCACGCTCCTGCGCCGCGCGGGGCCGCACCACCGGGAGGCGCTGATCGAAGCCGTCCGGCGCGTGACGGGATACGACACCACGACCGACGGCATTCCGGTCTACGGCATGCTGGATCCGGACATCCTCCGCGAGATGCTGCGGCAGGCGGGAGCACCGGCGCGCGTCGGCCGCGAAGCGATGCCAGCCATTGTTGCGTCCGCGCAGAGGATCTACCGCCGAACCTGCCCGGTGCTCACGCGCCGAACCTGCCCCGGAGTGCGCCGGCTGCTCGGCGGTCTCGAACGCAGAGGCGTCCTGCTGGGCCTGGTCACCGGCAACCTGACTCGCATCGGGTGGTGGAAGCTGGAGCGGGCCGGGCTGCGGCGGTACTTTCGCTTCGGGGCATTCGGCGAGATGGCGCGCAACCGGGCTGGCCTGGCGCGGCTGGCCCTGAGGCGCGCGCGCCAGGAGGGCTGGATCGGACCCGCCACGCCGGTGTGCCTGATCGGCGACGCTCCGGCGGACATCCTGGCGGCACGCGCCAACGGACTGCGATCGATTTCGGTGGCCACGGGCCTGCTGCCTGCCGAGAAGCTGCGGGCCTATGAGCCGGACGTGATGCTCGAAGACCTGCGCGGGCTGCGGCCCGAGATGATCCTGTAAGACGCCCGTCGCGCGTCGAGGTGTGGAGGGCGCCAGTTGTGGCGCTTCGCCCCCGGGATGCTTCCGGAATGGAACTTTTCCATGCCCCTGTCGTATACCGGTTTGTGAGGTGAGCCATGCGACTTCCATTTCTAGCCCTAGCTGCCGTTTCGTTGGTCCCCTTCCAGGTGGGCTGCGACTTCGAGAACATTGCCGATGCTTCCGACCACTATCGTGAGGACTTCCAGTACACCTACAACCTCAAGCCCGGAGGCCGCCTGAGCGTCGACAACTACAACGGCTCGGTCGAGATCCTGGGCTGGGAAAAGGACTCGGTCCAGATCACCGGCACCAAGTATGCCGGGCGCGAACAACTGCTCAAAGACATCAAGATCGAAACCAAGGCGGACGACAACTCGGTGACCATCCGCACCATCCGGCCTTCCTGGCACGGCAACTCGGGCGCCAAGTACTCGATCCGCGTGCCGTTCAAAGTGGAACTGGACCGCATCGTAAGCTCCAACGGCCAGATCCGCGTCGAGGACGTCCAAGGGAACTCGATCCTGGAGACATCGAACGGCGCCGTGCGGCTCCGGAAGGTGGAAGGCCGGCTCGACGCCAAAACCTCGAACGGCGCGATCGAAGCCGACGGCCTGACGGGCGACGCCGTGCTGCATACCTCGAACGGCTCGATCCGGCTGGATCGCATGTTTGGCGCGCTGGATGCGCGGACCTCGAACGGCGGCGTCCATATCCGTCTCGGCAAGCCGAAGGCGGGCGAGCCGATCCGGCTAGGGAGTTCCAACGGCAGCATCGAGCTCGAGGTCGAGGAACTGGACAACAACGAGATTCACGCTTCGACCAGCAACGCCACCATCACGCTTCGGCTGCCGCCGCCCATCAAAGCCAACCTGCGCGCGTCGACGAGCAACGGCGGTATCTCGACCGAGTTCGACGTCACGACGCACGGTGCGATGGGCAAGAACTTCCTGGAAGGCGAGATCAACGGCGGCGGTCCGCTGATCGACCTTTCGACCTCGAACGGCACGATCAAAGTCCAGAAGATGTAGGTGCGGCGACCGGCCCTACTGGGCGAGCTCTTTGAACCTGGCCTCGAACGCGTCCAACGGCACGGCGCCTACCATGATCACGCCCGAGACGCCGTCTCGCGTGCTTTTGCCGAGGAGGAAACTGGGAGTCCCGGTCACTCCAAAGCCCTCGGCGGTCGCCACGTCCTTCTGCACCGTCTTAGAGTACTTCCCGCTATCCATGCAGGTCTGGAACTGAAGGGTATCCAGATTCAGGCCTTGCGCGTAACGGCTGAGGTCGGCGGCGGAAAGCTTGTCGGCGTTGGTAATGAGGCGATCCCGCATCTGCCAGAATTCCTGCTGGTCCCCAGCGCAGCGGGCGGCCTGGGCGGCGCGGGCGGCGTTGGAGTGGAAATCGAGCGGCAGGTCGCGGCTGACGAACCGGAGCTTGCCGGTATCGATGTACTTCTTCTTGAGCTCAGGGAAGGTGGCGACGTGGAACTGGCGGCAGAAGCCGCACTGGTAGTCGGTGAACTCCACCATGGTCATCGGGGCGTCCTTGCTGCCAAGCCAGGGCCCGTCCCCGAGGTTCATCCGGATTCCGGTGCCGGGCTCGGCGTCCGCCGCGGTCGACCCCGCGCCCTTTTCGAGCAACTGGCGGATTTGCCGCAGCTCGTTCAGGATTTCGTCGGCCTGTTCGCGCGTGATTCCCTGCTCAATCTTCTTCTTGTCCGCCGCGATCGCAGGGAACGCCAGGCAGATCGCCAACGGAAGGATGGTCAAGTACTTATGCATAGCGGGACGCCTCAAATATAGTATGGCGCATCCGGAAGGATGGTTCGATGGCTGGATCGGAACGGCCCTCTGGCGCATCTGATGGATATGAATCGTACAGCCACCGCTGCCTGGCACGGCAGCCTCAAAGAAGGAAAAGGTACCATTTCCACCGCCAGCGGCGTCCTCGCAGACGCCCAATACTCGTTTGGAACCCGCTTCGAGAACGGCGTGGGCACCAACCCTGAAGAGTTGATCGCCGCCGCGCACGCGGGGTGTTTTTCGATGGCGCTCTCGGCCCAACTGGGCGAGGCCGGCATCACTCCGGAGAGCATCCAGACCACGGCCACGGTGACGCTCGAGAAGACGTCGACCGGCTGGAGCGTGACCGCGAGCCACCTGGACGTCCGCGCCCGGATCAAAGGGGCCGACCAAGCCGCATTCGAGCGCGCCGCCGAGAACGCCAAGGCGGGATGCCCGATCTCTAAGCTGCTGAACGCCAAGATCAGCATGACGGCGCAACTGGAGTCCGGGGCGGCATAAACAGCCTGCTCTCGGACGGTCGCGGTTCGGCCCTCTAAGCGGGTCTGGAGACCCGCTGCAGGCGTGGACGCCTGCCCCACTTGCGCGGCGGCGGGTAGAATAGGTCTTAATGCCGACGCGCGAAACTGTGGAAGCTGCTCCCGCGTGCCTTTCCAAGCTGGCGACGCTCGAAGCGGCGCTGGGCACGGCCATCCGTGGCAAACCCGAGGTAGTCCGGTTGTCATTGGTGTGCCTCCTGGCGCGCGGCCACCTGCTCATCGAGGACGTACCGGGCGTGGGGAAGACCACGCTGGCGCACGCGCTGGCGCGGTCGGTGGACTGCCAGTTCCACCGTTTGCAATTCACCAGCGACATGCTGCCGTCCGATGTTCTGGGCGTGACCATCTACAACGCGCACTCGCAGGCGTTCGAGTTCAAGCCCGGGCCGGTGTTCACGAATTTCCTGCTGGCCGATGAGATCAACCGCACCACGCCCAAGACGCAATCGGCTCTGCTCGAAGCGATGAACGAGCGGCAGGTCACGATTGACAGCCACTCCTATCCCCTGCCCCAGCCGTTTATGGTGATGGCGACGCAGAACCCGGTGGAGCATCACGGAACCTATCCGCTGCCGGAATCGCAGCTCGACCGTTTCTTCATGCGGCTGCGGATCGGGTATCCGGACGCCGCGAATGAGCGGGAGATCCTGCGCAGCAGCGCGGGCGTGCAGGAGATCCACTTCGCGCCGGCGCTCACGGCCGATGAGGTATTGCAGCTTCAATCGTGGGCCGGGCACGTGACCGTGGACAACGCGCTGGTGGACTACATCCTCGCCATTGTCGAGAAGACGCGCACGCACGAATCGCTGGCTTTGGGCGTGAGTCCGCGCGGGGCGCAGGCGCTCTATCGCGCGACTCAGGCGCTGGCCATGGTGGAGGGCCGCGAGTACGCGGTGCCGGACGACGTAAAGCGCCTGGCGGTGCCGGTCTTCGCGCACCGGGTGGTGGTGAATACGCGGCTGGCGCTCACGCAGCGCACGGCGGACCTGAACGACCGCATACTGGAAGAGATTTTGACGTTGGTTGAAGTGCCGCTGTAGGTCCGGGGAAAGAATTGGGGACACGCCTGCCTGGTGGTAAGAGCGAAGGCGTTGTGCGTCGTCGCCTGGCATGTCCCCAATTCTTTTCGGCATGTCCCCGGTTTTTTTGGCTTGGATGAATCGCCTTCTATGAAAACTGCCATTATCGGACTGCCCCAGGTGGGCAAGACATCGCTGTTCACGATCCTGACGGGGGCGCACGAAGCGGGACGCATCGGGTCGATGGCCACTCGCATGGGCGTCGCCAAAGTCCCGGATACGCGCCTGGAAGCGCTGGCCGGGCTGTTCCAGCCTCCCAAGACCGTACACGCCGTGGTGGAGTACGTCGATGCGGCGGCTATTTCCAAAGAAGCGCTGCGCGATCCCGCTTTCCTGGCGAGCCTGCGCGTGGTGGACGCCTTCGCACACGTGCTGCGCATCTTCGAAGATCCCTCGGTCGCGCACGAGGCCGGCTCGATCGATCCCGTTCGCGATCTGGAAAACGTGGAGCTGGAGCTGATCCTGAGCGATCTGGTCGTCATCGAGAAGCGGCTGGAGCGGCTCGATAAAGACCGCAAAAAGCTCAAGGCGCCGGAGCTCGACCGGGAGTTCGAGGTTCTGGTGCGGGCGAAGGCGGTGCTGGAATCGGACCAGCCGCTGCGCCAGATGGAGCTGACCGGCGACGATGAAAAGCTCATACGCGGATTCCAGTTCCTGTCGCTGAAGCCGATGTTGTATGTGCTGAATCTGGGCGAGGCGGATGCGCCGCGGCTGCACGAGATTGAGACTCAGTACGCGAGCGGGCCGTTGGGCGGGCGGCGGCACACGTCGGTGGCGGCGATCTGCGGCAAGATCGAAGCGGAGCTGGCGGAGTTGTCGGGCGAGGAGGCGCGCGAGTATCTGGCCAGTTACGGGCTGAAAGAATCGGGACTGGAGCGGCTGATCGCGGCGAGCTACTCGCTGCTGGGGCTGATGTCTTTCCTGACCGCGGGAGAGGACGAGTGCCGGGCGTGGACGATCCCGATGGGTAGTAGCGCGGTGAAGGCCGCGGGCGCGATCCACACGGACTTCGAGAAGAAGTTCATCCGCGCCGAGGTGGTGAACTGGAAGGCGCTGATCGATCACGACGGGTACGCCGGGGTGCGTGAGAAGGGGCTGCTGCGGCTGGAGGGGAAAGAGTACATCGTGAAGGACGGCGATGTGCTGGTGATCCGGCACGGGTGAGTGGTAGGGTCCCAGCGAGTGTCCGTTTGTGGGATTGTTCTGAAAATGTCCTTCTCCGCGATCGGGGCGTCTAGGGGCTTGGCGCTGAAGCGGTTGGGCCGGGATCGAGCGGGACACCGAGGCTGGCCAGACAACGGATGTGGTAGCGGATGCTGCGCGTTTTGGCTCTTTCATTGAGTTGTTCTTCCTCGCTCTTGCGGTAGGGCACGTGGCGCGTCAGCACGCAATAGGCGATCACCAGCAGAGTGTGGGCAACGGCGATCACGGCCCGGTTCTTGCCGCGCCGCGCGGCCAGCCGGTGGTACTTGATCCACAGCACCGAGTGTGGCGTTCAGATGCCGGCCGGTGCGCCAGGAGGGGAACAGATACGACTGCGGCCGGGCCGCGCGCCAGTAGACGCGCAGGACTTCCAGCAGCCGCGGGGAGAGCATGGTGTAGCGGTCCTTGCGGCCCTTGCCCTGTTCGACACGGATCAGCATGCGCTGGGAATCGATGTCGGCTACCTTCACGGCCACGGCCTCGGAGACGCGCAGGCCGGCCCCGTAACACATCATCAGCGCGGCCCGGTACTTCAGGCCGGGGACATGCTCGAAGAACTGGACGATCTCCTCGTGGCTCAGCACCACGGGTAGCCGGTGGGGCCGTCGGACGCGGGGAAAGTCCACCTCTCTCCACGGCATCTCGAGCGTGGTCAGGTAGAGGAACCTCAGGGCGGAGCACTGCTGGTTCACATTTTCGGGCGACATCTTGCGTTCGTTGAGCAGATAGAGCAGGTACTCGCGGACGGCTTCCTGGTCCAGAACTTCCGGGCTCTGGCCGAAGAAGCGGGCGAAGGCGGCCACGTGCGCGATATAGTTCTTTTGAGTGGCAGGCGCGAGGTTGCGCAGCTGCAAATCTTCGATCATGCGTTGGCGAAGCGGTGTCATGGGTAGCTCCTGGGAAATGGGATGGGTCTATGGGAATAAACCTCATCCAGTGTTTCTCAGGAGCCGCCCGCCATGCTGGCTCGGTCGAAGAGGAGTACCGCGAAGCGGTTTAGTTCAAGGGCGTTTCGCGGCGGAAGCAGCGAGGATTGAATCTGATCGAGTTGATCGTGGCGTTCACGATCCTGATGCTGCCGACGACCATGAAGACCGCTGGGGGTCCTAATTGTCGCCGAACAGGACCTTCTAGTACCGCCGTGCCGACGCCCAACGCGCACGGTGCACGGCGGGCAAGGCAAGGGGCCATCGCGAATCTCTGTCCTCCGGGGCTTGCTCTCCTCGCATCCGCAGGCTACGATATAGGCATTCGTTCTGAGGTTGAACCTGGGCACACAACGTGACTAAGGTATTCGTCGTTTACGCCTCCAAGGACTATCCGTTCTATGAACGGCTCAAGGCTGGGGCCCGAACCGCCAACCTGGCCGTGGAGTTTGACCACATCCAAGCCAAACAGCCGTGGTTCCCGGCCTGGAAGGCACAATGCCGGCGCAGGATCTATGAATGTGAGGCTGCCATCGTTCTTGTGAGCAGGAACAGCCTCGACAGCGACATAGGTTGGGAACTGGAGTGCGTCGGGGAACTCGGGCTGCCGGTTTTGGGTGTGAACGTGGACAAGGAGCAAAGGGGCTCCGTGTCGAAGCCGCCCCCCGGTTGGGTTGTGATCGAGTGGGAGTGG
>Ga0265314_10006778_pt1 | contig 10049 bp, 8 predicted proteins | sample 4126metaG_FD_203106 | JGI IMG/M metagenome (GOLD analysis project Ga0265314, IMG submission 203106) | Rhizosphere microbial communities from Carex aquatilis grown in University of Washington, Seatle, WA, United States - 4-1-26 metaG | ecosystem: Host-associated > Plants > Roots > Rhizosphere >... | reverse complement strand
CCGGTCGTGGGGGGGGCCGGGGCCGGGGGGGGGGGGGGGGGGTGTTTGGGGGGGCCCGGGGGGCTTGGGGGGGGGGGCCCCGGGCGGGGGGGGGTGGGGGACCGGACGGTTCGACCAGGCCAGCGACACGACCACGCGCGCCTCGGGGGAACCATACCCGGGCGTCAGGCCCGGTCCTGCCGCAGCGGTGAGCCAGAAGCGGTTGTCGCCACCGATCCAGCGCGCGCCGACCTCGCGCCGCGCGCCGAGCAGCAGCTCGACCGGCGTCTGCTTCGACGAATTGAACGGATGGGCCGCCCTGGTGCCACCGGCGATCTCGGCGAGCAGCCCGACGCCGCTCGGGAGCTTGAATTCGCCGCCCGCCCCGAAGGTGAGCTCGTCGTCGACGGTGATGTCGAAGAGCTGGACCGCCTCGCGGGCTCGGTAGCCGCCGCTGAGGCGCGCGCTCCATTGTTCGCGCGCGATCTGGCCGAAGAGGCGTCCCTCGACGGCGGGTGCGGTGTCGTGTGTGAACGCCCCACCCAGGCCCCAGGGCAGCGAGACGAGCAACGACGCACCCAGTCCCGGTCCGGACGTTCCGCTACCGAGGATCCGGGCCTTGGCCCCGAGCTTGGCGTTGCCGAGGCCGTAGAGGCCCCTCGGGTCGCCGCCGGGGACGTCGTCGCCGGTCTGGAACGCCGTGACGGGCACCAGCGCGCCGACCTCGAAGCGTCCGCCCACGCCCATAGCAATCGCCAGGTCGGCGCCGACGGCGTGGCCGATGAAGTCATAGGTCGTCTTGCGCGACCGCTGGATCGTCGGCGCGACGTCCACCAGCACCAGCGGCTTCCAGGCGTAGTCCGCGTCCAGCGCGACGTGCAGCTTCCAGCGCGGCAGGATCTCCGTGCCGTCGACCCGCAAGTACCCGTCAGAAAACGGCGTCGGCTGGTACTGCTGGATATTCAACGCCGCGGTCTGGGCGCGTGCGATAGCCGGGTACGCGACAGCCGAGAAGACGATGGCCAAGAACGAGAACGAGAAGACGACAGCCGGGTTGAGCCCGGCAAACATCGCTAGCCAAGCGAGGACCTGACGGGGACGCTGACGATGCGGGCGCACTTTCTCGACACAGCACGGTAACAGCTTTTGACGGACCTCGACAGAAAGGCCCCTCTCGCTTGAGGCCGCTGTCGTCGGCCCAGGCTACCGCTGCCTTATTCGACGCGGCGGACGCCATTGCTCTTGACACCGCATTCTCTAGCCGTAACGTACGCGCATTCAATTGCGCGGCTCAGGCACGTAGCTCAGTGGAAGAGCACTACCTTGACACGGTAGGGGTCGGCGGTTCAATCCCGCCCGTGCCTACCACTACCCTCCGACCTGGGAGGGCGATTCGTTTCGCTCTTTCCGCTGGTTGGACCGGTCGTGGGCAAGGCTCGCAGCCCCAGTTGAACGCAGCAAATGTTGCTGAGATGAGGCGCGCGTTGCGTTTGCCCTCTGCGAACATGCACCTGGCGGCGCGAGGTGGGAGCGTGGGGTTCGTGCGGGTATCCGTAGCTATATGAGCGAAGGGAAGATGATTCGTCCGCGGGACAAGGGCGACGTGCCCGACGATCCGTTGTCGCGCATGAGGCACTCGGCGTCGCATGTCATGGCGGACGCCGTGAAGCGGCTGCGGCCGAACGCCAAGGTCGCGATCGGGCCCTCGATCGAGACCGGGTTCTACTACGACTTCGACACCGAACCGTTTGCGCCCGAGGACGCGGAGCGCATCGAAGCCGAGATGCGCAAGATCATCGGCGAGAACCTGCGCTTCGAGCAAAAGGTCGTGAGCCGCGCCGAGGCGCTCGAGCTGTTCCGCTCGCGCGGCGAGATCTACAAGGTCGAGATCATCGAGTCGATCGCCGAGAGCGAGACGATCTCGTTCTACCAGCACGGCGATTTCGTCGACCTGTGCCGGGGGCCGCACGTCGAGCGGACCGGCGACATCAAGGCGATCAAGGTGCTGTCGTTCGCGGGCGCCTACTGGCGCGGCGACGAGCGCAACCGCCAGCTACAGCGGGTATACGGCACGGCCTTCCCGACCGTCGACGAGCTCAAGGCGTACCTGGCCGGCATCGAGGAGGCCAAGCGACGCGACCACCGCGTGCTCGGCAAGGCGCTGGACTTGTTCTCGATGGACGACTTGGTCGGGCCGGGCTTCGTGCTCTGGCACCCCAAGGGCGCTCACGTCCGCTATCAGATCGAGGAGATCATCCGCCGCGAGAACATGCGCCGCGGCTACGACCTGGTCTACACGCCCCATGTGGCTCGCGAACAGTTGCTCGAGACGTCGGGCCACTTGGCCCACTACAAAGAGAACCTCTTCGGCGGCATGGAGCTCGATGGCCAGCGCTACCTGGTCAAGCCGATGAACTGCCCGTTTCATGCGGCGATCTACCGGTCGCAGATGCGGTCTTACCGCGAGTTGCCGCTTCGTTACTCGGAGCTGGGCACGGTCTACCGCTACGAGCGCTCGGGCGTGCTCCACGGCCTCCTGCGCGTGCGCGGGCTCACGATGGACGACGGCCATCTCTTCGTTCGCGAGGATCAGATCGGCGAAGAGATGACCAACTGCTTGAAGTTCTCGCTGGAGATGCTGAAGCTCTTCGGCTTCGAGACCTTCGATCTCTTCCTCGCGACGCGGCCCGAGAGCTTCATGGGCGAGCCCGCAGCCTGGGACCGCGCCGAGGCGACCCTGCGGGGCGTGCTCGAGGCGACCGGGCGGCCGTTCGAGGTCGACGCCGGCGGTGGCGCGTTCTACGGGCCGAAGATCGATCTCAAGATCCGCGACGCGCTCGGGCGGCACTGGCAGTGCTCGACCTTCCAACTCGACTACCAGATCCCGGAGCGGTTCGCGCTGGAGTACGTCGCGCAGGACGGCTCGCGCCAGCGGCCGATCATGCTCCACCGCGCGCTGCTCGGGTCGATGGAGCGGTTCATCGCCGTGCTCATCGAACACTATGCGGGCGCGTTCCCGCTCTGGCTCGCGCCGGTGCAGGCGCGCGTGGTCTCGGTCAGCGAAAAGGCCGAGGGCTACGCGCACGAAGTCGCGCTACGCCTGCGCGCCGAGGCGTTGCGCGTCGAGGCCGACGTCTCGGCCGAGAAGCTCGGCGCCAAGATTCGCAAAGCTCAGATGGAAAAGATCCCCTACATGGTCGTCGTGGGGGAGAAGGACATGGCCGCTCGCGTGGTCTCGCCGCGCACGCGAGAGGGTCAGCAACAACCGGCCACCGCGCTCGAGGAGTTCGCGCAGCGGCTGGCCAAAGAGGCAGCGCCCCCGCCCATCGGAGCGGCCGGCGCTTAATCGGCGGCGAAACCGGAACCAGGAGAAAGATCATCGCAAGGCCATCCTTTCAAGCCCCTTCGAGCTCAGCAGACAGCTACCGCGTCGGACGGCGCATCCGCGTCCCCGAGGTGCGGGTCATTGGCGCCGACGGCAGCCAGGTTGGAATCGTCCCCACGCACGAAGCTCTCCGCATGGCGGAAGAGCAGGGCCTCGAGCTCGTCGAGGTCAATCCGCGCGCGGCGCCACCGGTCTGCAAGATCATGGACTTCGGCAAGTTCAAGTACGAGACCTCGAAGAAGGAAAAGGCCTCGCGCAAGCACCAGTCCACGATCGTCCTCAAGGAGATCAAGCTTCGCCCCAAGACCGACGAGCACGACTTCGACTTCAAGGTGAAGCACATCCGCCGGTTCTTGTCCGAGGGCAACAAGTGCAAGCTGGTGGTGGTCTTCCGCGGCCGCGAGATCGTTCACCCCGAGATGGGGCAGGCGATGCTGGACCAGGTCATCAAGGCGGTGAACGACATCGCCATGGTCGAGCAACGGGCGATGATGGAAGGCCGTCGCATGGTGATGACCATCGGCCCGCGCGGCGGCGTGATCCGCGCCGGCGTTCCGGTGCCGTCGGCTTCGGTTCCCGCGGCCGGCACCGCTCCCGCTGCCCCGATGGGACCGCGGCTCGGTCCGCCGGTCGCAGGTGGCGGTGCACCGCCCACGGCGCCCCGGCCGGCCAGTCCCGCTCCGGCTCCGGCTCAAGCCTCGGCTCCGGCTGCAGCTCCGGCTCAAGCCTCGGCTCCGGCTCCGGCTCAAGCCTCGGCTCCGGCTCCGATTGCGGCTCCGGCTCCGACTGTGGCTCCCAAGCCAGCCCCGACGCCGGCCGCCAAGCCGACCCCCGAACCGGCCAAGCCGCTGGGCAAGTGATCGCCGGGGGTCGCGACCCCGCCACGGTTCGCGTCGAAATGCTTGCCTAGAAATCGCGAATCGCTATACTCCGCCGCCTCCCATGCCCAAGATCAAAATGAAGTCCAACAGCAGCGCGAAGAAGCGCTTCAAGCTGACCGCCAACGGGCGGGTCAAGCGGAAGAAAGCCTACCTTCGCCACTGTCTGACCCACAAGAGCTCGTCGGCCAAGCGCAAGCTGCGCCGCGGCGGGTACATCAGCAAGACGCAGGAGCATCAGATCAAAGCGATGCTGCCTTATGCTTGATGGGAACCCTGGGAGGGTTCCCATGCCCTCCTGCTTGCTCCCGCTCGAGCGCCCCGAAGTTTTGAGATAACGAAGAAGGAAACAGTCCATGCCTCGCGCCAAAGGTGGTTACAAGTCAACTCGACGCCGCAATCGGATTCGCAAGCACGCGAAGGGTTTCCGCGGCGGTCGTTCCAAGCTCTGGAAAGCAGCAGTCGAAGCGGTCCACCGCAAGTGGCGCTACGCGCTCTTCCACCGGCGCAAGCGGAAGCCGGACTTTCGCGGTCTCTGGATCACGCGCATCAACGCTGCGGCCCGTGACAACGGCATCTCGTACTCGCGGCTGATCGCGTCCCTCGACAAGGCGAACATCGCGCTCGACCGCAAGATCCTCTCGGACCTGGCGATCAGTGATCCTTCTGCCTTCAAGAAAGTCATCGAGACGGCGCGCGCCGCCTGACGCCGACGCGCCCGACGGTTCCGCCGTCGGGTGCAGCTGCCCCGGCTGACATGCCCAGCGAGGACGCCTCTCGCATCATCGCCGACCTGGATCGGCTCGCCGCGGAGTTCGGTGGTGAGATCGCCGGGCTCTCGGCCGAGCAGGAGATCCGCGTCGCGCAAGCCCGTTACGTCGGCAAGAAGGGGAAGGTCTCCGAGCTGATGAAGGCGCTCGGCCGCCTGCCGGCCGAGGACCGTCCCGCCGTCGGCGAGGCCGCCAACCGCGCCAAGGGAAGCATCGAGGGCGCGGTCGCGACGAGGCTCTCCGGCCTCGACGACGCCGCGCTGGCCGAGGACCTCGCGCGTCAAGTGGACGTTACGTTGCCCGCGCGCGGGCGGCGCCTCGGCACCGTGCACCCGCTGACGCTGGTGCGCCGCGAGATCGAGCAGATCTTTCACGGCATCGGCTTCGAGGTGCGTACCGGCCCGTGGGTCGAGACCGAGTGGCACAACTTCGACGCGCTCAATACGCCGCCGGATCACCCCGCGCGCGACATGCAGGACACGTTCTTCGTCGAGGGCGGCCGCATCCTGCGCTCGCACACGTCGCCGGTGCAGATCCGCACCATGATGGCGGGGCCGCCGCCCGTGCGCATCATCGCGCCCGGTAACGTCTTCCGCCGCGACGACGACGCCACCCACACACCGATGTTTCCCCAGGTCGAGGGGCTGCTCGTCGATCGCGAGGTCTCGTTCGCGGATCTCAAGGGGACGTTGCTGCACTTCGTGCAGAAGTTCTTCGGTCGGGGCTCGACACGCGAGCTCGGCGTGCGCCTGCGACCCAGCTACTTCCCCTTCACCGAGCCGTCGGCCGAGGTCGACGCCGCTTGTTACCTGTGCGAGGGGACCGGCCAGCGCACCGACGGTCCAGGCGGCGCGGCGCGGGCCTGCCGCCTGTGCAAGGGCAGCGGCTGGATCGAGATCGGCGGCTCGGGCATGGTGCACCCCAACGTCTTCCGCGCCGTCGGGTACGACCCGGCGACGGTGTCTGGCTTCGCGTTCGGGATGGGCGTGTCGCGCATGGCCATGCTCAAGTACGGCATCGATGATCTGCGCTCGTTCTACGAGAACGATCAGCGCTTTTTGGCGCAATTCCGGTGAGATGAGTAGGCGGAGATGAAGATCTCGTTCAACTGGTTGCGCGAGCTCGCCGAGTTGCCGCCGGGGGTGACCGCGGCGTCGGTCGGCGAGCGGCTGACGCTGGCCGGCCTCGAGGTCGAGGGGATCGAGCGGCGCGGGCGCGAGGTGCGCGGCGTGCAGATCGCCGAGGTGCGCGGCGTGCGCCCGCACCCGGGCGCCGAGAAGCTGGCGATCGTGCGCGTGCGCGTGCGCGCCGGCGACGGCGCGGTCGAAGAAGAGGTCGTGTGCGGCGCGCCCAACGTGCCCGCCGCCGGCGGTCTGGTTGCCTGGGCGCCGCCGGGCGCGACGCTGCCGGGCGGGCGCACGCTCGATCGGCGCGAGATCCGCGGCGTGATGTCGCCGGGCATGCTGTGCAGCGAGGCCGAGCTCGGCATCAGCGAATCGAGCGACGGCATCGTCGTGCTGCCGCGCGGGGCGATGGCGCTCGGCGCCGACTTCGCGGGCGCGGTCGGCCTGCTCGACGAGGTGCTCGAGGTCAACGTCACGCCCAACCGTCCCGACGCGCTCTCGCACGCGGGCATCGCGCGCGAGGCGGCGGCGCTGTTCAAGACGCGCTGGAAGCTGCCGCGCCCCGACGACGTGCCGCTGGCGCCGCTGCCCCCTGGTCGCGGCATCGACGTCGAGATCCGCGATCCGGCCGCCTGTCCGCGCTACACCGCGCGCATCATCACCGGCCTGCGCGCGGCGCCGAGCCCCATCGAGCTGCGGATCCGCCTGGCCGCGTGCGGTGTGCGGGCGATCTCCAACCTGGTCGACGTCACGAACTACGTGATGCTCGAGACCGGCCATCCCCTGCACGCGTTCGACCTGGACAGGCTGAGCGGAGGCATCGTCGTTCGCCGCGCGAACCGCGCCGAGCGCATGACCACGCTCGACGGCATCGAGCGGCCGCTGCAGGAGGGCGACGTGGTGATCGCCGACGGGCGCGGCGCGGTCGCGCTGGCCGGCGTGATGGGTGGCGCCACCAGCGAGGTGTCCGAGGGGACGACCGCGGTGCTGCTCGAGGCGGCGACCTTCGACCCGCGCAGTGTGCGCCGCACCGCCAAGCGGCTCGGCCTGCACTCCGAGGCGTCGCATCGCTTCGAGCGTTCGGTCGACGCCAACGGCATCCCGCACGCGGCGCTGCGCGCGGCGGCGATGATCGCGCGGCTCGGTGGCGGCGTGGTCAACGGCGAGCCCGTCGACCGCTATCCGATGCACCAGCACCCGCGCAAGGCGACGCTGTCGCTCGCGGGCCTCACGCGCACGGCCGGCTTCGAGATCCCGCTCGCGCAGGCCGCGGAGAAGCTGGCGTCGATCGACATCAGCGCCGACGTGGCGGGCGACCTCCTGACCGCGATCGTGCCGACGTTCCGCCCCGACATCTCGATCGAGCCGGATCTGATCGAGGAGGTCATGCGTCTGACCGGGTACGACCGCGTGCCGGCGCGCCTGCCCCCGGGCGCGCGAGCGCCGGCCGCCAGCCCGGAGGCGCTGTCGGACCGCGCGCGCGACGTGCTGGCGGCGCAGGGGCTGCACGAGGCGGTGACCTGGGGCTTCGTGCCGAAGCCCTGGCTCGAGGCGCTGGGCAAGGCGCGGCGCAACGGCGCGCCGCTCGCCGACGGGATCGTGGTCAAGAATCCGATCTCATCGGACTACGAGGTGATGCGTACGTCGCTGTTCCCCGGCCTGGCCGAGGCGGCGCGCCGCAACCTGATGCGCGGTGTCCCCGATGTGGCGCTGTTCGAAGTCGGGCCGGTCGTGTTGCGCGGCGCGGATGCCAAGGAGCATCCGGCGGAGCCGACGATCGCCGCGGGCATCCTGGTCGGGCGGCGCGCCGACTGGCTCAAGCCGGGCGAGCCGTTCGACTTCTACGACGCCAAGCGCGTCGTCGACGAGCTCCTGCGCGCGCTGGGCATCGAGGACGCGAGCTATCGCGCCCCGGGCGCCGGCGGCGCCGCGGGAGGCGGTGGCGAGAGCACGATCCTGCACCCAGGCGTCGCCGCGCGGATCTTCTCCGGCGCGCAGGGCGCGGGGCGCGAGGTCGGCATGGTCGGCGAAGTTCACCCGGCGCAGCGCAAGCGCTTCGGTCTCCCCGATGGCGCGCTCTACTTCGAGGTCGAGATCGATGCGGTCGCGGGCGAGCGTCGCGCGCCCGCGAGCGTCGCGCCGCCCCGCTTTCCAGCCGCGACGCGCGACGTCTCGTTCTGGATCGCCGAGGCGATCACGGCCGATGAGCAGCGCGGCGCGATGGCGGCCGCGGCCGAGCCGCTCTTGCGGGAGCTCGCGGTTCTCGAGGACTTCCGCGACCCGCGCTACGTCGCGCCGGGTATGAAGGGGATGCTCTGGACGATGACCTACCGCGCCGCCGATCGAACGCTCACCGACCCCGAGGTCGACGCGGCGCATGCGCGCGTGGTGTCGGCTCTGGGCGCGGCGCACGCGATCTCCATTCGCTGAAAACGCTTAGGAAAGCGTCGATACTAACTCTTTGACCGTAAAGGGTTATTCGGGTTATAGCTCGGGGGCCATGACGAAGGCCGACATTGTTGAGAACGTGTACGAGAAGGTCGGCGGGTTTTCGAAGAAAGAGGCGGCGGAGATCGTGGAGACGGTGTTCGACACGATCAAGGAAACGCTCGAGCGCGGCGAGAAGATCAAGATTTCCGGCTTCGGCAACTTCGTCGTGCGCGACAAGAATGCGCGCGCGGGACGAAATCCGCAGACTGGGCAGGAGATCACGATCAGCGCGCGCCGTGTGCTGACGTTCAAGCCGAGCCAGGTGCTGAAGAACGCGCTCAACGGGTGACCCGGGCGACGAGGGACTTTTTGGCGCGACGAGCTCCAAAGCCAACCGACGTCTTCGGGATCCCCGACAAGCCGTTTTTCAAGATCGGCGAAGCCGCGCGGCTGTGCGCGGTGAAGCCCTATGTGCTGCGCTACTGGGAGACCGAGTTCAGCTCGATCCGCCCCAAGAAGACGCGGTCGCAGCAGCGTCTCTACCAGCGCAAGGATGTCGAGCTCCTGCTGCGCATCCGGCACTTGCTATACGACGAGCGCTTCACGATCGAGGGCGCGCGCGCGCGCCTGCGCGAGCTGGGCGAGGACGAGAAAGCGTCGGCGCCACCGCTGCCCGAGCCCGAGATCGATCGCGAGCTCGCGCGCAAGATCAAGCAGGGTCTGGTCGACCTGATTCGCCTGGTGGACGGGCCGACTACCTGATCGAAATTCCCTTCGCAACGGGCGCGTTTCAGAGTAGGTAAGGCATTCACAAAAATCGTCGGGGCGTGGCGCAGCCTGGTTAGCGCACCTGTCTGGGGGACAGGGGGTCGCTGGTTCAAATCCAGTCGCCCCGACCAAGTGAGGGAGGACCCGTCACGGTCCTCCCTTCGGGACGCGTGTCACGCGTGCAGCGACGCGGTTGCTTTGTCGGCGCGCTCGAGGCGGTGGTTGACCTCGTCCCAGTTGATGTTCAGGAAGAAGGCATCGACGTACTTGCCGGCGGCGGCGCCGTAGTCGATCGCGTACGCGTGCTCGTACATGTCCATCGCCAGCAGCGGGGCGCCGAACGCCACCGACTGCGTGTGGTTGCCGGCCCAGTACGTTCGCAGCTCGCCGCTGTGGAAGTTGAGGTCGAGGATCGTCCAGCCGCTGCCGCCGCCCAGGCTGTTGCCGACGGCGCGGAAGTGCTCCTCCCAGCGCGCCAGAGAGCCGTATGTCGACGCGAGCCGCTTCTCGATCGGCCCGTTGCACCTACCGTTGCCGCCGAGGTTGCCGAAGTAGTGCTCGTGGTAGATGAGCGAGTTCGTGAACAGCAGCTCGCGCTCCTTGAGGCCGCTCACGAGAAAGCCCGGCGTGTCCTTGCCGACGGTGCTGAGCTGCTCCTCGACCTTGTTCAGGTTCTTGACCGCGGCCGCGTAGTTGTTGTCGTGGTGCGAGGTGA
>Ga0265314_10006777_pt1 | contig 10049 bp, 9 predicted proteins | sample 4126metaG_FD_203106 | JGI IMG/M metagenome (GOLD analysis project Ga0265314, IMG submission 203106) | Rhizosphere microbial communities from Carex aquatilis grown in University of Washington, Seatle, WA, United States - 4-1-26 metaG | ecosystem: Host-associated > Plants > Roots > Rhizosphere >... | reverse complement strand
AAGAGGCCGATGCCGTTGTCGCTCGCCACGCGCCTACATGCGCTCGATCATCGCGTCGGCGAACGCCGACGTCGAGATCTCGTGTGCGCCGTCCATCAGCCGGGCGAGGTCGTACGTCACCTGCTTGTCGGAGATCGCCGCGCCGAGCGAGCTGATGATCAGGTCCGCGGCCTCGACCCAGCCGATGTGGCGCAGCATCATCTCGGCCGAGAGGATCAGCGAGCCGGGGTTGACCTTGTCCTGGCCCGCGTACTTCGGGGCCGTGCCGTGCGTCGCCTCGAACATCGCGACCTCGTCGGACAGGTTGCCGCCCGGCGCGATCCCGATGCCGCCCACCTGGGCCGCGAGCGCGTCGGAGATGTAGTCGCCGTTCAGGTTCAGCGTCGCGATCACGTCGTACTCGGCCGGCCGCGTCAGGATCTGTTGCAGGAACGCGTCGGCGATCACGTCCTTGATCGTGATCGTGCGCCCGTCGTGCTCGAGTGCGAGCCACGGGCCGCCGTCGATCGGCGTCGCGCCGAACTCTCGCTGCGCGAGCGCGTAGCCCCAGTCGCGGAAGCCGCCCTCGGTGAACTTCATGATGTTGCCCTTGTGAACGAGCGTCACCGACTCGCGCGCGTTCGCGATCGCGTACTCGATGGCCTTGCGCACGAGGCGCTCGGTGCCCTCACGCGAGACCGGCTTGATCCCGATGCTCGACGTCTCGGGGAAGCGGATCTTCCGCACTCCCATCTCGTTCTGGAGGAAGTCGATGACCTTGCGGGCGCCGGGCGACTCGGCCTCCCATTCGATCCCCGCGTAGATGTCCTCGGTGTTCTCGCGGAAGATGACCATGTTCGTCTGCGAGGGATCCTTGAGCGGGCTCGGGACGCCGGGGAAGTGCCGGATCGGCCGTAGGCAGACGAACAGGTCGAGCTCCTGCCGCAGCGCCACGTTGAGCGAGCGGATGCCACCGCCGATCGGCGTCGTCATCGGCCCCTTGATCGAGACCGAGTACTCGCGCGCAGCAGCGATCGTCTCCTCGGGGAGCCACACGTCGCTTCCGTACACGCGCGTCGCCTTCTCGCCCGCGTAGATCTCCATCCAGTGGATCCGGCGGGCGTCCCCGTAGGCCTTCTCGACGGCCGCGTCCACGACCTTCCGCATGGCGGGAGTGATGTCGACGCCGATGCCGTCGCCCTCGATGAACGGGATGATGGGATTGTCCGGCACCGGCTCGCCGGGGACGATCTTCGCGCCGCCCGCGGGGGCCTCGATGTGCGTCATCGCGCTCATTTACCTACCGTGTGTCCGTGGAGAGCAAGGAAGCCCAGGTTACCGCAGTCCTCCCCGACGGAGTGGCGCAGCAGATCGCCGCCGTGCTCATCGAGGGCTTCGACAAGCACTACCGGCTCTTCCGCTCGACGAGCGCCGCCGCCAAGGAGCAATTCGAGGCAGGCGCCTGGGCCGAGATGCAGTCGGCGGTGCAGGAACGGATCCGCTTCTACGACGAGCGCGTCCTCGAATGCGTCGACCGGCTCCGACGTGAGTTCGACCTCGCAGCGCTCGCCGACGAGACGTGGCGCAGCGCGAAGCTCTTCTACATCGGGCTGCTTGTCGAGCACAGTCAGCCGGAGCTCGCCGAGACCTTCTTCAACTCGGTGATCAAGCGGATCCTGCAGCGCGGCTACTACGACAACGACCTCATCTTCGTTCGTGCGGCGATCTCGACCGAGTACATCGAGCCCGACCCGGCGATCTACCGCAGCTACTACCCGAATGTCGACGGGCAGCGGCAGTGCTTCACGCAGCTCTTCCACGACTTCGGCTGGACGCGGCCGTTCGCCGACCTCGACCGCGACCTCGACCATGTCCTGCGCGTGCTCGACGAGCGCCCCGGCGACGCGTGGACGCACCTCGAGCCGAACCACCAGATCCAGGTCCTCAACTCGGCCCTCTACCGCAACAAGGCCGCCTACGTGTTCGGCAAGCTCGTCAACGGCCACGACGAGCTGCCCTTCGTCGTACCCGTCCTGCACGCGGCGGACGGCCGGCTCGAGCTGGACACGATCCTGCTCGGGCCCCAGCAGATCAACGTTGTCTGCTCGCTCTCGCGCGCCTACTTCATGGTCGACATGGAGGTGCCGTCCGGCTATGTCGAGTTCCTGCACTCGATGACGCCGGTCCGAGCCCGCTCCGAGCTGTACACGATGCTCGGCCTCGCCAAGCAGGGCAAGACGCTCTTCTTTCGCGAGCTCCTGGCGCACCTGCACCACTCGCAAGACGAGTTCGTCGAGGCGCCGGGCGTCCGCGGGCAGGTGATGCTCGTCTTCACGCTCCCGTCGTATCCGTACGTCTTCAAGGTGATCCGGGACGCGTTCGGGCCGGGAAAGGACACCGACCGGGCGACCGTCCGCTCGAAGTTCGCGATGGTGAAGCACGTCGATCGCGTCGGACGCCTGGCCGACGCGCTCGAGTTCGTCGACCTCGCGCTGCCGTCCGGCCGTTTCTCGCCGGGATTGCTCGAGCAGCTGCGCGAGCTCGCGCCCTCGATGGTCTCCGGCGGCGACCCGCTCGTGATCCGCCACTGTTACGTCGAGCGGCGGATGGTGCCGCTCAACCTCTACCTCGACCGCGCCTCGCCGGAGGAGCTGGAGGCGGCCGTCTCCGAGTACGGCAACGCGATACGTGACCTCGCCGCGGCGAACATCTTCCCGGGCGACATGCTCTGGCGGAACTTCGGCGTCACGAGCTACGGCCGGGTCGTGTTCTACGACTACGACGAGATCGAGTACCTGGGCGACGTCAACTTCCGCCGCATCCCGCCGGCGCCGGATCCCGAGGCGGAGCTCGCGAGCGAGCCCTGGTACGCGGTCATGCGCAACGACGTCTTCCCCGAGGAGTTCGCGACCTTCCTGCTCGGCGACCCGCACCTGCGCGAGCTCTTCCTGCGCGACCACGCCGAGCTGCTCGAGCCGGAGTTCTGGCAGACCGCCCAGCGGCGAATCGAGAGCGGCGAATTGATGGACTTCTTCCCGTATCCGGCCTCGGTCCGCTTCCGCGGTCGCGAGCCCGCGGGCTCCTGACTCCCGTGCCGTGCCGCTGTACACGGCGCCCTGCTCGCCCCCGGTAAGCTTGACTCTACCCCGGCAATTCGTTTATTTATACTGAACAGTGGCCGCCAGTCAGAACCCGCGCTCGGCTGTGGGGTTGATCGGGCTCGGCAACATGGGCTCGGCCTTCGCAGAGCGCCTCCTCGCCGCCGGATACGACCTCGTGGTGTTCAACCGGAGCCGCGAAAAGGCCGGCTCCCTCGCTGCTCTCGGCGCGACCGTCGCCGAGTCGGTCGCCGAGCTCGCCGCGGGGGTCGACGTCGTCCTCACGTCGCTGTCGGACGACGACGCCCTCGAGTCCGTCGCGACGGTGGTTCTGGCCGCCGCACCGCCGGGCACGGTCCTCGCCGACCTGAGCACCGTCTCGCCGGGCGCCTCGGCGCGCGTCGCGGCGCGGGCCGAGGGCGCATCGCTGCCGTATCTGCGCGCGCCCGTCAGCGGCAACCCGAGCGTCGTGCGCGCGGGCAACCTGAGCTTCATCGTCTCCGGCCCTCGTGACGCGCTCGAGCGGGCGGAGCCGGTGCTGCGCGCGATCGGGCCGACGATCCACTACGTCGGCGAGGGCGAGCAGGCGCGCGTCGTGAAGCTCGCGATCAACCTCGTCATCGCCGGCCTGGCGCAGCTGATGGCGGAAGCCCTCGTGCTCGGCGAGGCGTCCGGAGTCTCGCGCGATGTCCTGCTCGGGGCCATGGCCGACTCGGCCGCCGGCGCGCCGTTCGTCAAGTACAAGACCGAGCCGCTCCTGCGCGACGATTACTCGGCAACCTTCACCACGAGCCTCATGGACAAGGACATCGACCTCGTGCTCGAGGCGGCCGAGGCCGCCGGCGTCCGGCTGCCGCTCGCGGGCGAGATCAAGGGCATCCTCCTCGCCGCGATCGAGGCGGGGTTCGGCGGCGACGACTTCATGGCGCTCTTCCCGCATCTGCGGAACGCGTCGAACCAGGAGGTGCTGCGATGACGATGCGGAGCAGAGTCGGCGGCTCGCCCGACGCGACACGGGCGGTTGACTGGGAGCAGCGGATCGACTTCCCGCGGCTCCGCCGCGACCGCCTCGACCGCGCGAAGGCGGCGCTGGAGGCTTCCGACCTCGGTGCGGTGCTCCTCTTCGACCCGAACAACATCCGCTACGTCACGAGCACGCACATCGGGGAGTGGGCACGGGACAAGAACGCTCGCTTCGCGCTGCTCCCGCGCGGCGGCGACCCGATCCTGTGGGACTTCGGATCGGCGGCACGTCACCACCAGCTCTTCGCCCCCTGGCTCCCGCCCGAGAACTTCCGCGCCGGCGTCGCGCCGATGCGCGGCGCGATGCCCGTCGAGACGGGGATCCCGGACCGGCTCGGCGAGCGCATCGCGCACGAGCTGCGCGAGCACGGGCTCGCCGGCGAGCCGCTCGGCATCGACATGACCGACATGCTCACGCTCGAGGCGCTGCAGCGCGCCGGCGTCCACGTCACGGACGGCTCCCGCGTCCTGCTCGAGGCCCGCAAGATCAAGACGGCGCAGGAGATAGCGCTCCTCGATCAGTCGGCCGGCCTCGTCGACGCCGTCTACGAGGAGATCTACCGAATGCTGCGGCCGGGCGTGTACGAGCACGAGATCGTTGCCCGCGCGCACCAGTTGCTCTTCGAGATGGGCTCGGAGCAGGTCGAGGCCGTGAACGCGGTGTCGGGAGACCGTTGCAACCCGCACCCGCACGTGTTCTCCGACCGGCTCCTGCGCCCGGGCGACCAGGCGTTCTTCGACATCATCCACTCGTTCATGGGGTACCGGACGTGCTACTACCGCACGTTCAACGTCGGTGGGGTGAGCCCGGCGCAGCTCGACGCGTACAAGCGGTGCCGCGAGTGGCTCGACGCCGCCATCGCACTCGTCCGGCCGGGGATGACGACGGACAAGATCGCCGAGGTCTGGCCGACCGCCGCGGAGCTCGGTTTCCCGGACGAGGAGACGTGCTTCGGCCTCCAGTTCGGGCACGGGATCGGTGTCGGGCTCTACGAGCCGCCGATGATCTCCCGCGTCCATTCGCTCGAGCACCCGGTGGAGATCGAGGAAGGGATGGTCTTCGCGCTCGAGACGTACTGCGCCGCGACGGACGGCCGCTCCGCGGCGCGGATCGAGGAGGAGGTCGTCGTCACCGCCACCGGCTGCGAGGTGATCACGCGCTTCCCGGCGGAGGAGCTGCTCGTGGCCGGGCGGACGTACGTCCGCGGCGCCGACCTCGTCCATGACGGCGAGGCCGGTCGCGACGGGATGGCCGGCACCGTCGCCGCATCCGCGCTCGTCGGGGACGGCGTGGGCGCGTGAGCGGCGACAGCGGCACGCGTTACCTCGCCGACGGCATGCCGGCATACCGCCTCGTGCGCCGCGAGGACGTCGACCTCGCCGAGGCGCTCCCCGGGCACGCGAGCGGGCTGCGGACATGCCGCCTCGTCGGCGGCTCCCTCGGCTCCACCCATATGGCGCTCACGCTCGTCTCGCTCGACCACGGGCACGTCGACGCACACGTGCACTCGTTCGAGACCGGCTTCTACGTCCTCGAGGGGGAGCCGGCGCTTTATCTCGACGGCCGCGGCGTTCAGCTCGTTCCCGGCGCGTGCGGCGTCGTGCCGGTCGGCGTGCCGCACGCGTTCCGCTCCGAGGGCCCCGCCCTGTGGATCGAGATGGCATCGCCGCGCCCCCGCCCCGACGGAAGCGACACGTTCTTCCTCGGCCCGGCGCCCGACGCGCCGCCGGAGCCGCTCGACGTGCGCGATCCGCGCAACCGCAACCTCTTCCTCCTCAGCGACGGGCAGATGGACCTCGACGTCCTCAAGAAGGCCGCCGCCGTCAGTGCGCCGACCGTCTCCGCGAGCATGGCGACCGCCGTCCTCGCCTACAGCGGGGTCGCCGTGAAGATGCTCGTCGACCAGCGAGTCGACGCGCAGCTGCACACGATGTTCATGGTCGCCTACCAGCCGGGGGCCGTGGCGCATCCGCACGAGCATCCCTTCGAGGAGTCGTACTACATGCTCGAGGGCGAAGTGGACGTCGTCGCCGACGGGGACCGCTACGCGCTTCGCCCCGGCGACGTGTTCTGGACGGCGACTGGCTGCGTGCACGCGTTCTACGAGGTGAAGGGCGCGCCCGTGCGCTGGCTCGAGACGTCCGCGCCGGGGCCGCCGGCACGGCACTCGTATCGGTTCGCGCGCGACTGGGAGTACCTCGCCGCGCAGCTCGGCTCCGAGGTGGGCGGCGCGTGAGCCGCACGAGGGCGCGTGTGCTCGACGACCTCGAGCTGTACACGCGCATCTATCGGCAGATGCTCCTCATCCGCGGCTTCGAAGACCTCGTGCAGGCGCTCTTCCTCAAGGGCGAGGTGTACGGCACGACGCATCTGTACTCCGGGCAGGAAGCAGTGGCGACCGGCGTCGCGAGCCTGCTCGAGGAGCGCGACCGCGTGGCGGCGACGTACCGCGGCCACGGGCACGCGCTCGCGCTCGGTGTCGACCCGCAGGCGCTCCTCGACGAGATGCTCGGGCGCGCGACCGGCGTGAACGGCGGCCGCGCGGGATCGATGAACGTGACTTCGCCGGCGGATCGCCTCATCGGCTCGTTCGGGATCGTCGGCGGGAGCATCGCCGCGGCGACCGGCGCGGCGCTCGCGCTGAAGCGAACGACGGGCGGCGTCGCGGTCGCGTACTTCGGCGACGGTGCGATGAACCAGGGCTACGTGTTCGAGTGCCTCAACTTCGCGCAGGTGATGAAGCTCCCGCTCGTCCTCGTGTGCGAGAACAACGGCTACGGCGAGTACACCGCGTACCGCTCGGTGACCGCGGGTGAGATCCGCGCGCGGGCGGAGATGATGGAGGTGCCCGCCGAGACGATCGACGGCATGAGTGTGTGGACCGTGCGCGAGGCGGCCGCGCGCGCGATTGCGCATGCCCGCGCGGGCGACGGCCCGGCATTCCTCGAGGCGCTCACGTACCGCTTCGTCGGCCATTCGCGCAGCGACCCGGGCGCGTACCGCCCCGAGGGCGAGCTCGACGAGTGGAAGGCGCGCGACCCGATCGTCGTGCTGCGCGGCCAGCTCGAGGAGGACGGTGCAGGGGCGGCCGCGCTCGACGAGCTCGAGCACGAGGTCCGAGACGAGCTCGACCGGATGCGCGAGCGCGGCCTCGGTGCCCCCTTCCCGTCCGCTTTCACCGGCGGCGAGTTCGCATGACCGCCGAGCTGACGATGCCGAAGCTCTCCGACTCGATGGCCGACGCCGTCATCCTCAAGTGGCTGAAGGCGCCCGGCGACGGCTTCCGGCGCGGCGAGGCGCTCATGGAGGTGGAGACGGACAAGGCGACCGTCGTATACGAGGCCGAGGCCGACGGCACGCTCGCGGCGATCCTCGTCCCCGAGGGCGGGACCGCAGCCGTCGGGCAGCCGATCGCGCAGCTCGACGCGGACGGCAGCGCGCCTGCGGCCGCGCCGCCGGCGACGAACGGCGCCCCGGCCGTCGACGACCGGCCGAACGCGACCCCCGTCGCGCGGCGCACCGCGCTCGAGCTCGGGGTCTCGCTCCACGGCATCGACGGCACCGGCCCCGGCGGCAGGATCACGCGCGAGGACGTGCAGCAGGCGGCCACCGAGGCGGGAACGACGGCGCCGGCCGCGTCCGGCCGCGGCGACGTGCGCCTGGTCGAGCTCACGCCGACGCAGGCGACGATTGCGCGCCGCATGGTCGAGTCGGTGACCACGATCCCCGCGTTCACGGTCTCGATCGACGTCGACATGTCGCTCGTCGCCGCGCTGCGGAAGGACGTCGCCGACGCGCCGTCGCTCAACGACTTCGTCGTGAGGGCCGCCGCCCTCACGCTGCGCGAGTTCCCGCGGTTCAACGCGTCCTTCACGGACGGCGCCGTCCACTGCTGGTCGCGCGTGAACGTCGGCATCGCCGTCGCGACCGACGACGCGCTGCTCGTCCCGGTCGTCTTCGACGCCGACGTGAAGACGCTCGCGCAGATCTCGGCCGAGACCCGCCGGCTCGCCGACGCCGCGCGGCGCCGGACGCTGCGGCCGGAGGAGCTGCAGAGCGGCACGTTCACCGTCTCGAACCTCGGGATGTTCGGTGCCCGCTCGTTCACGGCGATCGTCGACCCGCCGCAGGTCGCCATCCTCGCGGTCGGCGGGATCGTGGACGGCGCGATGACGTTCACGCTCAGCTGCGACCACCGTGTCGTGTACGGCGCCGACGGCGCCCGCTTCCTGTCCCGGCTCCGCGAGCTGCTCGAGCGGCCGCTCGCCCTCGCGCTCTGATGGCCCCGATCCCCTTCCGCACCGCGGTCCGCGACGCGCTCGACGAGGAGCTCGCCGCCGACGAGCGCGTGATCCTCTTCGGCGAGGACGTCGCCGTGGCGGGCGGCGTCTTCGCGGCGACACCCGGCCTGTACGAGAAGTACGGCGAGGACCGCGTGTTCGACACCCCGATCTCGGAGCTCGCGCTCGCAGGCGCCGCGTTCGGGTCCGCCGTCACCGGACTGCGACCGGTGATCGAGATCATGTTCGGCGACTTCCTCACCCTCGCCATGGACATGATCGTCAACCAGGCGACGAAGTACCGGTTCCTGACGCAGGAGCAGGTCAGCGTGCCGCTCGTGATCCGCTCGGTCGTCGGCGCAGGCGGCCGCTTCGGCGCCATCCACTCGCAGATGCCGGCTTCGTGGTTCATGGGCGTGCCCGGCCTGAAGATCGTCGCTCCGTCGACGCCGGCGGATGCGAAGTCGCTCCTGCGCGCCGCGATCCGCGACGACAACCCCGTGCTCTTCTTCGAGCACAAGCGCCTGTACGCGCTCGAGGGCGAGGTCGACGGGATCGTCGGGACGCTGGGCGAGGCGGCGGTCGTGCGCGAGGGGAGCGACGTCACGCTCGTCACCGCGATGAAGAGCGTCCACGACGCGCTCGAGGCTGCCGAGACGCTCGAGCACGATCGGATCTCCGTCGAAGTGATCGACCTGCGCACCCTGCGCCCGATCGACGTCGACACGGTGCTCGCGTCGGTCCGCAAGACGAACCGCATCGTCGTCGTCGAGGAGGGGCCGCTGACCGGCGGATGGGCCGGCGAGGTCCTCGCATGCGTCACCGAGCAGGGGCTCGGGCACCTGGACGACGCGTGGCGCATCGCGACGCCGAACACGCCGATCCCCTACAGCCCGCCGCTCGAGGACGCGTTCCTTCCGGGAGCGGACAGGATCGTCGCCGAAGTCCGGCGGCGGTTACGGTAACCGGCGTGGCCGCCACCGATCGCAGCTTCGAGTCCTCGAAGGTCGGGACCCGCCTGCGCCAGGAGCGGGAGCGGCGCGGGATCAGCCTGCGCGAGCTCGCCCGCCGCGTCGGCGTCTCCCCGAGCCTCGTGTCGCAGATCGAGCTCGACCGCGTCAACCCGTCCGTGAGCACGCTCTACTCGCTCGTCACCGAGCTCGGGATGACCATGGGCGACGTCTTCGGCGACAACGCACAGCCGGCGCCGCGCGTCGTCCGCGAGCGGCAGGACGACGGCGACGGGCTCGCCGGGCATCCCGGCACGCGGCGCGTCATCAACCTCGCCTCGGGCGTTCGCTGGGAGCGGCTCACGCCGCACACCGACCCGGACGTGGAGTTCCTCTACGTCGTCTATCCGGTCGGCGCCGAGTCGTGCGCGGACGACGCGCTCGTCACGCACGGGGGCCGCGAGTACGGCTACGTCACGAGTGGGACGCTCGGCGTCCGGGTCGGCTTCGACGAGTACGAGCTGGGACCGGGAGGGTCCATCGGCTTCGACTCCTCGTCACCGCACCGGCTGTGGGCGATCGGCACCGAGCCCGTGCACGCGATCTGGGTCGTGATCGGCCGCGCGGCTGACCTGCGCGCCGACGCTTAGACGATTGATTCCAAACTGTCGCGGGGCCGGATGGCGCCTCTGACACGGCGCGGGATCGCCACGCTCGC
>Ga0265314_10006775_pt1 | contig 10050 bp, 4 predicted proteins | sample 4126metaG_FD_203106 | JGI IMG/M metagenome (GOLD analysis project Ga0265314, IMG submission 203106) | Rhizosphere microbial communities from Carex aquatilis grown in University of Washington, Seatle, WA, United States - 4-1-26 metaG | ecosystem: Host-associated > Plants > Roots > Rhizosphere >... | reverse complement strand
ATCTTATACGCCTCAGCGAAGAGCATCGCGAAGGCCGCTACGGATTCTACGAAGCGCTCGACTACACCGAATCGCGCCTGCCGCGCGGAGAAACCTGCGCCGTGGTGCGCTCCTTCATGGCGCACCATCAGGGCATGAGCCTGCTGTCGTTCGCTTACGCGCTGCTCAACCGCCCCATGCAAAAACGCTTCGCTGCGGATTTGCAATTCCAAGCCACCACCTTGCTATTGCAGGAACGCATCCCCCGCGCCACCGCCTTCTATTCGCAAGCCGCCGAGGTCTCGAGTCTCCGAACCGCCGCCGCGACTCCCTCGGAGCCGCCCTTCCGCGTCTTAACCGACCCCAACTCCAGCATGCCCGAAGTGCAGTTGCTGTCGAACGGCAGATATCACGTGATGGTGACGCATGCCGGCGGCGGCTACAGCCGCTGGAAAGATCTCGCCGTCACGCGCTGGCGCGAGGACACCACGCGCGACCCTTGGGGCACCTTCTGCTACGTGCGCGACACCGCCAGCGGCGAATTCTGGTCGACAGCGTATCAGCCCACGCTCGACCGTCCCGATCGTTACGAAGCCATATTCGCCGAAGCCCGCGTGCAATTCCGCCGCCGCGACGGCAACTTCGATACCCATACTGAGATTGCCGTTTCCCCCGAAGACGACATCGAACTGCGCCGCGTCACCGTCACCAATCACCACTCGCGCGCGAAGACCATCGAGATCACCAGCTACGCCGAAGTGGTGCTGACGTCGCCCGCCGCCGATGCGCTACAGCTCGCCTTCAGCAATCTTTTCGTGCAGACCGAAATTCTCCCGCAGCGCCAGGCTATTCTGTGCTCCCGCCGCCCGCGCTCCGTCGACGAAGCGGTGCCGTGGATGTTCCATTTAATGGCAACCGAGGGCGCGAATAGCACGGAGCTTTCCTACGAAACCGATCGCGCGCAGTTCATCGGACGCGGCAACACCGTCGCCGCTCCACGCGCCATGTCCGAGCCCGGTCCGCTCTCCAACAGCTCCGGATCCGTGCTCGACCCGGTTGTGGCCGTGCGCTACCGCATCACGCTCGCCGCCGGGAAATCGGTTACCGTGAACATCGTTTCGGGCATTGGCGAAACCCGCGAAGTGTGCCTCGGCCTGCTGGAAAAATATCAGGACCCGCGCCTCGCCGACCGGGTTTTCGATTTAGCCTGGACCCACAGTCAAGTGGCCCTGCGCCAGCTGAACGCCACCGAATCCGACGCGCAGCTCTACGAACGCTTGGCGAGTTCGGTGCTCTATGCCAATCCCTCGCTGCGCGCCAACCCCGCGACGCTCCTGCAAAACCGCCGCGGACAATCCGGCTTGTGGGGCCACGCCATCTCCGGCGACTTACCCATCGTGCTCCTGCAAATCGCCGATCCCGCCAACATCGATCTGGTGCGCCAGCTCGTCCAAGCTCACGCCTATTGGCGTTATAAAGGACTCGCCGTCGATTTGGTCATCTGGAACGAAGACCAAGCTGGTTACCGCCAGCAATTGCAGGAACAGATTCTAGGCCTGATCGCAGCCGGTATCGAAGCCAACGTGACCGACCGCCCCGGCGGCATTTTCGTCAGAGCCGCCGAGCAGATGTCGACAGAAGATCGCATTCTGCTCGAAACCGTCGCCCGCGCCATCCTAACTGACAAGCGCGGCACCCTGAGCGATCAGATCATCCAGAGCCGCATCGGCGAAGGAATGCGCGACGCCGCCGTGCCGCGCCTGGCGCCCGCCAAGAACCGCCCCGCGCTCGCCGCGCCCGCCGCCCATTCCCCGGTGCGCGATCTGCTCTTCCAAAACGGCCTGGGAGGCTTCACGCCCGACGGCCGCGAATACGTGATCACCACCTCCGCGGGACAAACCACCCCCGCGCCCTGGGTAAACGTGCTCGCCAATCCCAATTTCGGGACGGTCATTTCAGAAAGCGGCCTGGCCTACACCTGGAGCGAGAACGCCCACGAATACCGCCTCACGCCGTGGGCCGATGACCCGGTCGGCGACTCCGACGGCGAAGCGTTCTATCTGCGCGACGACGAGACCGGAGCGTATTGGTCCCCCACGCCGCTCCCCGCCCGCGGCAAAGGCGATTACGTCAGCCGCCACGGCTTCGGCTACAGCGTCTTTGAGCACTCGGAATCCGGCATCACTTCCGAGCTCTGGGTTTACGTGGCCATGGACGCCGCCGTCAAATTCTCTGTGATCAAGCTGCGCAATATCTCCGGCAAGCCGCGCAAGCTCTCGGCCACCGGCTACGCCGAATGGGTGCTCGGCGATCTGCGTCCGAAATCCGCCATGCACCTGACCACCGCCGTCGACGCCGCGACCGGCGCGCTGCTCGCCCGCAATCCTTATAACTCGGAATTCGGCGAACGCATGGCGTTTTTCGATGCCAGTTGGTCGGGCCTAAGAGGGGCGACGCGAACGTTCACCGGAGACCGCGCCGAATTCATCGGCCGCAACGGCAACATCTCCGCGCCCGCCGCGCTGAGCCGCGGGCGCCTTTCCGGCAAAGTGGGCGCGAGCCTGGACGCCTGCGCGGCCATCCACCTCTCTTTCGAACTTGGCGCCGGCGACGAATGCGAAATCGTTTTCACCATCGGCGCAGGCCGCGACGCCGAAGACGCCGGCAATTTGATCCGCCGTTACCGGGGCTCGACCGCCGCCCGCGAATCGCTGCGCGCCGTCTGGCAATATTGGAATCACACGCTGGGAGCCGTCAACATCGACACGCCCGATCCGTCGGTCAACATTCTAGGCAACGGCTGGCTCTTATATCAGACCCTCGCCTGCCGCATCTGGGCGCGCAGCGGCTTCTATCAATCGGGCGGCGCCTTCGGTTTCCGCGATCAATTGCAGGACGTCATGGCCATCGTCCACGCGGAACCGCACCTGGTCCGGCAGCACTTGCTGCTGTGCGCCAGCCGCCAGTTTAAAGAAGGCGATGTGCAGCATTGGTGGCATCCGCCGCTCGGCCGCGGCGTGCGAACTCTCTGTTCTGATGACTTCCTGTGGCTCGTCCTCGCCACCTGCCGCTACGTCACGCATACGGGCGACACCGGCGTCCTCGACGAACGCGTGCCGTTCCTCGAAGGCCGCTTGCTCAGCCCCGGCGAAGATTCTTACTACGATCTGCCGCGGCGCTCGGACGACACCGCCAGCCTTTACGAACACTGCACCCGCGCCATCCTGCACGGCCTGCGCAGCGGCGAGCACGGACTTCCGCTGATGGGCACCGGCGACTGGAACGACGGCATGAATTTAGTGGGCGAGCACGGCAAAGGCGAAAGCGTCTGGCTTGCGTTCTTCCTGTGCGACGTCCTCGCGCAGTTCGCCCCACTCGCCAGCGCACGTGCCGATAACGAATTCCGCGCGCGCTGCCGCAGCGAAATCGCGCGCCTGCGCGAAAGCATCGATCAGCATGGTTGGGACGGCGAATGGTACCGCCGCGCCTATTTCGATGACGGCACACCGCTGGGCTCCGCGAGCAATCCCGAGTGCCGCATCGATTCCATTCCGCAAAGCTGGTCGGTGTTGTCAGGCGCCGGCGACCCCGCGCGCACACGCCCCGCGATGGACGCCGTCGACAAATTGCTGGTCCGCCGCCAGGACGCGCTGATTCAGCTCTTGGACCCGCCCTTCGATCACTCCGCGCTGAACCCTGGCTACATCAAAGGATATGTTCCCGGCGTGCGCGAAAACGGCGGCCAATACACGCACGCCGCCATCTGGGCCACCATGGCGTTCGCGCGCCTGGGCGACAGCCGCCGGGCCTGGGAGCTCTTCGGCATGATCAATCCCATTCACCACGCTTCTTCTGCCGAGCACATTTCCAAATACAAAGTCGAGCCTTACGTAATTGCCGCCGACGTCTACGCGGTCGCGCCGCACACCGGCCGCGGCGGCTGGACTTGGTACACCGGCTCGGCCGGCTGGACTTACCGTTTGATCATGGAATCCCTTCTGGGCCTGCGCGTCGAAAATTCAAAGCTGCACATCGACGCTTGCATGCCGGAATCCTGGAGCGGCTTCACCATTCACTACCGCTATCGCGAGACCGTTTACCACATCCACATCAACAAAGGCTCCGCCGGTGAAGCGGCCAGTTTGAAGCTCGACGGCGCCGCGGCACGCGACCCCTGGATCACTCTGATCGATGACCACAAAGAACACTCCGTCGAAGTGCGCACGGCAATTCCTATATACTCGGTTTGAAACACAGGAGGAGGATTTTGTGGCGCAATTGTCTCTGATTTTGCTGGCGATCGTGGCCTTCATCGGCCTGTACGTGATCTTTGGAAGCTTCTTCACCGTCAACACCGCGGAGGTCGCGGTCATCACCCGCTTCGGTAAGTTTCTGCGCATCGCCGAGGCTGGACTCAACTGGAAATCTCCCTTCTTCGACACCGTGGCGGGGCGCGTCAGCCTGCGCGTGATTCAGATCACCTTGACCATGGAAACCAAGACCAAAGACAACGTGTTCGTGACCATCCCCATTTCCGTGCAGAATCGCGTGCGCCCCGAGAAAGTCTTCGACGCCTATTACAAGCTGGCGGACCCGGTGGCGCAGATAAAATCCTACGTTGAGCAAGTGATCCTGGGCCACGTCCCCGGCATGACACTGGACGAAGTATTCGCCAGCCAGTCGAGCATCGCCGCGGCCGTCAAGCAGGAACTCGACGCCGACATGGCCGGCTTCGGCTACGAAATCGTCAACGTACTCGTGACCGACATCGTTCCCGACGCCAAAGTGAAATCCGCCATGAACGATATCAACGCCGCGCAGCGCGAACAAGTGGCCGCCAACGCGCGCGGCGAAGCCGAAAAGATCCTGGTCGTAAAAAAAGCCGAAGCCCAAGCCGAAAGCACCGCGCTGCAAGGCCAGGGCATCGCCAACCAGCGCAAGGCCATCATCGAAGGCCTGCAGGTTTCGATCGAGCAATTCCAAAAAGTTGTCGAAGGCGCGTCGGCGAAAGAAGTCATGCAACTGGTTATGGTGACGCAATATTTCGACACCCTGAAAGCCATCGGCGAGAGCGACAAGACCAATACTTTGTTTCTCACGCACTCGCCCGCCGGTGTGAAACAGGTCTCCGATCAGATCATGGAATCCATGCTGGTGGCGGAAAGAGCCAACGGCTAGGCGGCAGTTTTTTCGACGATCACAAAGGTGACGTCGTCGGTTTGCGGCGTTCCCTCGGTGAATTCTTCGATGGCCCGCAACAGCTTGTATTCGAGCACATGGCTCCCGGCGGGCGAGGCCTGCCGCATCAACTCCAGCAAGCGCTCCTCGCCGAACATTTCTTCCCGCTGATTTTCCGCGTCGGTGAGCCCGTCGGAGTAAACCAGCAGAATATCGCCGGCATCTAGCTGAACCGTTCGCGCCGTATAGCCAACGTCATCGAACATGCCCAGGGCAAACGCATCGGGACCCAAGGCTTCGATCTTTCCCGTGGCCGAACGGAATAAATAGGCAATGTTGTGTCCCGCACTTATGAATTGCCCTCCGCCATCCGGCCCCATGACAAACAGAAAGAGTGTGACGAACTGGAAGGGCAACGATTTCTGGCGCAGCAAACGGTTCACCCGGCTCAGAACTTCCTCGGCCCGCGTTCCGGCGTGAAATTCCATGCTGAGCGCGCCCAACACCATTGAGCTCAAAAGCGCTGCCGACATGCCTTTGCCGGACACATCCGCCAACACGCCCATCCATTCGCCGGAGCCTAGTTGCAGGAAATCGTAGAAATCCCCGCCCACGTAGCGCGTGGGATTATTGAACGCGTGAATGCGGAAATTTTCAAATTGCGGGAGGCAGCGGGGCAGCAGGCTTTCCTGGGTCTGCTGGGCGAGGGCCAGTTCTTCCTCGCTCTTTTTTTGCAGCAGTTCGCGGCTGGCTTCCAGCTCACGCACCGTTTCTTCCAGCACGCGGCCGTGCTCGCGGGCTTTCAGGTGCAGCAGACGCACTTCTAATATGTTGCGAACTCGCGCCCGCAGCTCAGCCAGATCGAACGGCTTGCTGACGAAATCCTTGGCGCCAGCTTCAAGCGCGCGCAGCTTGTGCGCGGGCTGCGCCGTAATCACCAGCACCGGCAGATAGCCGTCGCCTTCGATTTCCTTCAATCCTTCCATCACCTGAAAGCCGTCCAGGCCGGGCATTTGCAGATCCAACAGAATCAAGCTGTAGTTGTTGCGGCGGTGCAGATCGCACACCGCGCGCGGGTCGTTGGTGGATTCGACGGTGCTATAACCCGCGCCCTCGAGCATACGCTCGATCAACTGCACGTTGGCCGGCTTGTCGTCGACCACCAGAATTCTGGCGTTCAGGATGTCGCTGGCGCTGACCATTTACTTCGCCGGGATGGGCGCTAACGCCGCATATTCGAGCGCGACTTCCAGCGTCTCCATGAATTCATTCACCTTGATGGGTTTGGTGAGATAGCGGAAAAAGCCAACCTGCAAGCCTTTTTCGACGTCACGCGGCATGGCATTGGCGCTCAGCGCGACCACCGGAATGTGAGCCGTTGCCGGATCTCCGCGCAGAATCTTGAGCGCTTCGATGCCGCTGATGCCGGGAAGATTGATATCCATCAGAATCACGTCCGGCTGTTTCTCACGCGCCAACTTGATTCCCAATGTCGCGTCGCGTGCGCTTAGCAGGCGCATGTCCGGACGGCGCGCGATCAGTTGTTCGATCAGCATCAAGTTCGCCGGATTGTCCTCGACGTAAAGCAGCGTCCGCAGCGGCGCGCCGTGCGCCACCAGCGTTTCCGTTACCGCCGCGGATGCCGCGTGGTCCATTGCCAGGCGGGGCGCAACGGCGGCGTTGAGCTCGAACCAGAACACGCTGCCCGCACCCACCGTGCTTTCGACGCCAATCAATCCGCCCATCATTTCAACCAAACGCTTGCTCATCACCAGGCCGATTCCCGTGCCTTCTTCCGCGCTGTTTTCCTGGCCCAAACGATTGAACGGCTGGAACAACTGCTGCAGCATATCGGGAGGCAGCCCCGCGCCGCTATCGCGGACGCTGATGCGGATACGTTCGGGCGTTTTCATGACGCAGTCGACGGCCACGGTTCCGTTGGGCTGGTTGTATTTGATGGCATTCGAAAGCAGGTTGATCAACACTTGTTTCACGCGCGTCCGGTCGGCGTCGACAAAACAGGGCGTGTCGAAATTGGGAAACGTCATGCTGATGCCGCGCTTTTGGCCTTGCGGCTCAATCATGGCCTCGCACTCTTCCATGACTTCGGCGAGCGAAGTCGGCTCGAGCGACAGCGCCAGTTTGCCCGATTCGATTTGTGCCAGATCCAGAATTTCGTTGATTAACTCCAGCAAATACCATCCGGCATGAAGAATCTGATCGACGCTCGCGGTCTGCGAAGCTGTGGGCGGCGGAACTTCCGAGCTAATGAGCTGCGCGAAGCCCAGGATCGCGTTCAAGGGCGAGCGCAGCTCATGGCTCATGCTCGATAAGAAATCCGACTTCGCGAGGTTGGCTTTTTCCGACGCCGCCTTGGCGCGCTCCAGCTCGATATTGTTTTCTTGCAGCGCGCGCTCGAAACGCTTGCGCTCCGTAACATCGCGCGCCGCCGCGAAGACGCCTTGCAGTTTGCGGTCCCGGTCGTGAAACGTCGTGGCGTTGTAGGACACGACGGTTTCCTTGCCATCGCGTGCCCGCGCCGTTAACTCGTAATCAGTCACTTTGCTGCCGCTCAGCACGCGGTTGATGCCGGCTTCGGCACGGTCGGGATCGGTGAAGTAATTCTTGAAAGGCGCGCCGATCAACTCATCGCGCGTGCAGCCGGTGAGCAATTCCATTTGCTTGTTGACGTCGGTGATGATGCCGGCGGGGTCGGTGGTCATCAGCGCGTCGATATTCGATTCGATCAGCGAACGCGTGTAAAACTGCTGGTCCCGCAAACGCTGGTCGAGCAGCTTTTGCTCGGCCTCCACTTGTTTGCGCGCCGTGTTGTCGGTGCCGATCAACAGGTAGCCGATGATTCCGCCGCTATCGTCACGCAGCGCCGTCACCGAAACGACAGCTGGGAAACGGCTGCCGTCCTTGCGAATATAAGTCAGCTCATAAATGTCTTCGATGCCGCGCGAGGCCTTGAACGCCAGCGCTTCGAAACCCGGCGTGATGGGCGCGGCGAGTTCGTGGCTGAGAGCTTTGGCGCGCGCGATCACTTCCTGCGGATCGGAAATATCGGCGGGAGTGATTTTATCCACGACCTCGATGGCGGTGTAGCCCAGCATGCGTTCGGCACCGACGTTGAAGAGCTGAATGACACCTTTTTCGTCGGTGGCAATGCTGGAAAAGTTTTCGCTGTTGAAGATCGCGCTTTGCAAAGCGCCGGCTTTGAGCAGCGCTTCTTCGGCCTGTTTGCGCGCCGTGTTGTCGGTGCCGATCAGCAGGTAGCCGATGATCCCGCCGCGATCGTCGCGCAGCGCCGTCACCGAGACAACGGCCGGAAAACGGCTCCCGTCTTTGCGGATGTAAGTCAGCTCGTAAATGTCTTCGATACCGCGCGAGGCTTTGAAGACCAGCGCCTCGAAGCCCGGTGTGATAGGCGTCGCGAGTTCCAAGCTCAGGGCTTTCGCGCGCGCAATCACCTCCTGCGGATCGGAGATGTCGGCTGGGGTGATTTTATCCACCACCTCGATCGCCATGTAGCCCAACATGCGCTCGGCGCCTACGTTGAATAGCTGGATGACACCCTTTTCGTCGGTGGCTATGCTGGAGAAATTGGCGCTGTTAAAGATGGCGTTTTGCAGGGCCCCGGTCTTCAGCAGAGCGGCTTCGCGCCGGACTTCCGTAACCACATCGTAATTGGCGAAATCATCGGTTGGCTCGCGCATGCCCGTGCTTAGTGCACGGGTCGCGCCACTTTACTTTGAGCCAATTCGCGGCAGGTCGGGCCTTAGCGGTAACGATATTTGGTCACTTGTCCAAAGGTGGTCACGCTTGAGACCGCAATTGTTCGGCGGCTTCGAACCAATCCGCTTCCGCGGATCCTTCGGGGGAGCCTTTCGCGAGCCATATTTCATGGGCACGAGCCGCGATTTCGGCGTGTCCGAAAGTGTGGTTCTGCGCTTCCTGCTGAAGCTGCGTTGAGCGCTCAAAGGCGTTTCGCGAGTGTTCGAGGGCCTGCCGCGACCGCTCCTGGCCGGTCAAATGGTCTTGTTTTCCGTGGCCCTCGGCGGCGCTCAAGTGCGCGTGCGCGGCGCCCTCATGCAACTCCGCGGCGCGCTGGTGATTCTCGTAATGCGATCCATTGTTGTAGCGAGTCGCCATATTAAAGGGTCCCGATCTGCCCGGATTTCGTATGGGCTTCTTTGGCAAGCTCGTAGGCGCGGTCAGAATGTTGGCGGGCCCGCTCGTTATGCCAGTTTCCAGTTGAATTGTCGCCTTTTTCATTATGCTCAGCGGCGGTGCGATGGGCGCGCGCGGCGAGCTCGTGCTGCTCGGCGGCTTGTCGATGAAGTTCCTGCATGCCCATTTATCAGCACGAAACGGGCCAATTTCTACTTCTGGCTCAGGCCGCCGTCGACCGCCAGCACTTGTCCGGTGATGAAGTTGGTAGCCCTTAGAAAATAAATGACGGCGTCGGCGATTTCCTCTGCCGTTCCAGCGCGTTGCGCCGGGGTTTTACAAATTAATCGTTCGATGCGCTCGTCGTGTTCGCCGAAGGGAATTACGCCGGGGGCGACGGAATTAACGGTTACTTTTGGGGCGAAGGCTTTCGCCAAGGCACGTGTCAACATGATGACACCAGCTTTCGACGCGCAGTAATGGGCGTGGTCGCTCCAGGGGCGCAGCCCACCCAGCGAACTGATGTTGACGATGCGACCGCCGTCGCCCGCGAGCATGCGGCGAGCGGCTTGCTGGCAGCAGAAGAAAGTGGCTTTCAGGTTGACGTCGTGGATCGAATCCCAATCGGCCTCGGTGATCTTGAGCGGATCGATGCGGGCGAAGCGGGCGGCGTTGTTCACCAGGCCGTCGAGGCGTCCGAAGTGTTGCTCGACTTCTGCG
>Ga0265314_10006774_pt1 | contig 10051 bp, 10 predicted proteins | sample 4126metaG_FD_203106 | JGI IMG/M metagenome (GOLD analysis project Ga0265314, IMG submission 203106) | Rhizosphere microbial communities from Carex aquatilis grown in University of Washington, Seatle, WA, United States - 4-1-26 metaG | ecosystem: Host-associated > Plants > Roots > Rhizosphere >... | reverse complement strand
CCCGCGCTCGCGGGGATCGGTTCATGGTTTCGCGCACGGCACGTGCGAGTTCAAGCCCAGCCCTGGCGTAGGGCACGGCCGCGATCTCTTCACCCAGTGCCGCCACCACGGCCTCGGCTCCACGCGTCCGATTGGTGAGAGCCAGGATGGCACTCGGATGGGTGTGCAGAACGAAAGGCGCCGACAACACCGCGTGGACCAGCGACTCGACGGAGGCGCGACGGCTCGACGGACGCAGACCGTGACAGGCGAATTCGGCAGACATGTCCTCGTCGGAAAGCGCGGTCAGGTCTAGTAGCCGGGGCAGATACGCGAGATCCAGGGCCACGAAATCGCTCGGCTCGATGGTGGCGAGATCCACGCCCGAGGCTTTGATGAAAAGCGCCCGCTGCGCCTCACCGAGTATGTTCGCTAGCGCGGCCTTGCACGAGGTGTTTCCGCCTCCGTGCATGACAAGGTCGCGCTCGGACCCGAGCAATCGCGTGGCGTAGGCGAGTAGGGCGAGATCCCTGCCGCAGGCCGCGCGCTCGACGAAGGCCGCGGCATCGGATTCGGACCACCGATTCTGCATCTCGTTCTATCGCTTCCGCGTTTCGTTCTTTGTGGTCTTATAGAAGTCGAACGCCTGCTCCGGGGTTGCGCCCTCGTGCACGACCTTGCGCACGGCCTGGATCATGGCCACCGGCGACTCGGCCTGGAAAATATTCCGTCCCATGTCGACGCCGGATGCGCCCTGCGAGATCGCGGCGTGGGCCATTTGCAGCGCCTCCAGCTCGGGCAGTTTCTTGCCGCCCGCGATGACCAGCGGCACCGGGCACGAGGCCGACACGGTCTCGAAATCCTCGGGTACATAGTAGGTCTTAACGAAAGCCGCGCCCAACTCGGCGCAAATGCGACAGGCCAGACGCATGTACTTCGCGTCGCGCACCAGCTCTTTGCCCACGGCGGTCACCGCCAGCACCGGAATGCCGACGCGATTGCCCTCGTCCACTAGGCGGGTCATGTTGGCCACTGACTGCGTCTCGAACTCGCCGCCAATGAACACCTGCACGGCCACGGCCGACACGTTCATGCGAACCGCGTCTTCCATGCTGACGGCGATCTGCTCGTTGGACAGCTCTTTCAAAATGCTGGGTCCTCCGCTGGCGCGCATGACGATGGCGTTGCGCGACTCGGGCGGAATCACGCTGCGCAAGATCCCGCGCGTGAGCATCAGCGCGTCTGCGTACGGCGCCAGCGGCAAGATCGAAATGTCCACGCGCTCAAGACCGGTCGTAGGGCCCTGGAAGTAGCCGTGATCGAAGGCCAGCATTACGGCCTTGCCCGACTGCGGATTGAAGATGCGTGCCAGACGGTTGTTCATGCCCCAATCGTGAGCATTCGAGCCCTTGAGAAAAAAGGCGCGGCTTTCCTGCGGCACGTTCACGTAGAATTCTTTTTCCGCTTTCGACGGGCTATCGGCTTCGGGCATGGGTTCTCCTTGTACGGGGCGGCCGCGCGGGCCGGGCAAAACGTAACACAAATTCCCGCCCGCGGGAGCGCGGCAGCACGCGCCACGCTCCCAATGGCAGACTATGGCTAGTCCTTGATCCAAGCCCCGCACTGGTACAGCGCCAGTGAAACGGGCGCCAGGGCGGGCAGGGCTTTGCGCGGTCCTCGGCGCAGGACGCGCCCAAGCGCCTTGTCGATCGCGGCCGGCGCGGTCACGTGATGGGCCTCGATGTTGCCGAAACCGATGGCGCGGAAGAGATTGGCCATCAGGGAATTCACCATGGGATAGCCGGCGACAAGCGTGCCGCCTTTGACCAGGGTTCGCGCCAGGGCAGCGGCGGCGCCCTCCGCGTCCGCGATGTGCTCCAAGACGGATAGGCAAATCACGGCGTCGTAGCTCGCTTCCGGCAGACTGGATTTCTGCAAGAGATCGGCTTGCACGAACTCAGCCTGGCAAGAGGGTGCGACCAGGCGTTGTAGCCCGTCCGCGAGCACAAGATCGGTGCCGGTGTAGCGGGAAAAGTGGGCGGACAGGGTGGGGACGAGGACGCCGCTGCCCACGCCGACTTCGAGCATCCTGCCGCCCGCGGCGGGCAAAAGGTCGAGCCCCATGCAAAGCCGTTTGCGGTAGAGCCAGCCGATGAACGGGCGGTAGTAGTAGGGCAACGGATCGTGCTCGTCGTTCGGCGTGAGCGTACCAGCGGGCGGAAGGTTCAGTTTCATCGATTACCTGGGGCGGGTAGCGCGGCCATCGGTGGAGAGAGGATACCAAGAGCGGTCGTGCGCGGTCCCACGACCAGAGAGAACGCCTCGGGTGCTTCCGGGAAACGCTCCCCGATCATGCGGTTGTAAGCGCGAAGATTTTCTTCGAGCCGCGCCGAGAATTGCTTTCCGCGCAGGGCGAAGAGCTTGTTCCTGATTTGGGTGCGGGCCTCCGGGTTGGTGGCCACGGCGTAGGCCTGTTCCAAGTGGCGGATGGCCAAATCATCGGCCCCGCTTCGGGTCAGCATGCGGGCCACCAGGTTGGGAATGTAGTAGGGAATACCTTCGTACAGCGCCGACTGCCTTAGCATCTCCACGCCTTGCTGGCGCCAACCGGGGACCCGCGGATCGTCCTCGCCGGCATCCTGGGGAAGTTCGAAGAGAAAGTTGAACCCAATCTGAAAGGGAAATTCCCACTCGAAAGGAAATGCCTTGTGCCCCCGCTGCAGCACATGAATCGCCGCCAGAACCATGTCGGGCGTGATCCTCTGTCCGTTGTAGATGAGCATGGCCGCGCCCGCGAGGTAAAGGCGCTGGAACTTCGGATCCAGGTCGATGGCAGCGTCCAGGTACTGGGCCAGCCACTTCGTCGGCACGCGGGCGTGTAGCTGCGTGCCGAAGTACACGTTGGCACGGGCGTGGATCAAGTCCGCAAACAGCTCGTTGTGGCGGAGGCTGGCGATACGCAAGGCGGAAGACGGCGGCAAATAGAAGGTGTCGGCCTCGGGGGGCCAGGTGTCGCGCAGCCGCACCGTATGTTGCAGGCACAGATAGGTCAGGACGCTCAAGGCCAGAAGTCCCGCCGACAAGCCGAGCACCAGCCCCGCTCGGTGGCTGCGATCGTCTGTCTGTGTCGGTGAATCCATGGCTAGGAATCGGGCGAAGGGGTGGTGTCGATCAACTCGACATCGGTTTCGACCCCGGTGATTCCGAGCTTGGAGAGCCGGTAGCGCATGGAACGAAACGAGACGCCGAGCAGGCGCGCGGCCTCGGTGCGGTTGCCGCCCGTCCTCTCCAGGGCCTTGATGAGAAGGGAGCGTTCGTACTCCTCTAGGTGGCGTTCGAGGTCGAGACCGCTTTCGGGAAGATGTCCGGTGGTGCTCGGGCTCGGCTGGGCGCCCTCCAATCCGACGAGGTTGGGAAATGCGTCGAGGGTCAGCCAGTCCTCCGTGGACAAGGTGACCGCACGCTCGATCATGTTCTCGAGCTCGCGGACGTTCCCGGGGAAGTGATACAGCACGAGCGCGGACATCACTTCCGGCGCCGCGCCGACCACATTGCGCCCGTGCTCGGCGGAAAACTTGCGAATGAAGTGATCGACGAGCAAGGGCAGGTCTTCGCGCCGCTCGCGCAAGGGCGGCAGGCGCAACTGGATGACGTTCAGCCGGTAGTAGAGATCCTGACGAAACGTGGACTTCTCCACCTCGGCTTCCAGATCGCGGTTGGTGGCCGCCACGATACGGACATCCACCTCGCGTTCGCTGACGCCCCCGACCGGCTTCACCTTGCGCTCTTGCAGGACGCGCAGAAGCTTGACCTGCATGGCCAGCGGCAACTCGGCGACTTCGTCGAGCATCAGCGTTCCCGTGTTGGCGGCCTCGAACAGGCCTTGCTTGTCCGCGTTGGCGCCCGTGAAGGAGCCGCGCACGTGCCCGAACAGCTCGGATTCGAGCAGGGTCTCCGGGATGGCGCCGCAGTTGACGGCGACAAAGGGGCCGGTGCGCGGCGACAGTTCATGCAAGGCATGCGCGGCCAGCTCTTTGCCCGTGCCGGATTCGCCCACAAGCAGCACGCTTGCTCGCGACGATGCGACCTTGCGTAGGATATCGAACACCCGCTGCATGGGCGGGGACTTGCCGAGCAGCCGATCCAGCTTGTAGCGTCCCTTGATCTCGTCGCGCAGGGCCACGTTCTCGCGGGCCAGGCGCCGCTTCTCCATGGCTCTGTCGACGACCAGCCCGACCTCGTCGATCTTGAACGGCTTGGTCAGGTAGTCGTGTGCGCCGGCCTTCATGGCGGCGATGGCGGTTTCCGTCGTGGAAAATGCGGTGACGACGATGACCTCGGCGTCGGGTCGGATGCGCTTGGCCTCGGCCAGGATGGTCAGACCGTCCACATCGGGCATGCGCAGATCGGTGATGATCACGTCGAAAGCCCGGGCCTTGATGGACGCGATGGCCTCGCTACCACCCGAGGCCGCTTCGATACGGTAGCCCTCGCGGCGCAGGTAGATGCCGAGGAACTCGCGCATCGAGCGCTCGTCGTCGACGATCAGGATGTCCCCGGTGTGTTTGGTCATTGCATGCGTTTGCGCGCGACAAGGATGTGGAAGCCGCCAAAATTGCGCACGATGGGCAGATCGCAGGCGAGGCGTTCGGCGCGGTCGAAGAGCCCGGACAGAACAGGCAGGTTGAAGACGCGCGAGGTGGGCGTCACCACGCGCACCCCGCGCATGGCAACGAATTCCACGTCGGGCGGCAGATAGCTGCGTGCGGTTTCCAGGGTGTCGTAGCGGGTAAACACATCCCGATCGGTCGTGCCGTCCGCGATGGGCGCCGCGCCGCCCAGCACCTTGGCCAGGTAGCGCAGCGAGCGCGGGTTGTAGAACTCGAGCAGCAGGTGTCCGCCGGGACGGGTCACGCGCACAAGCTCCGCGACGGCCTCGCGAATCGGCGGCACATGGGCCAGCACCTTCATGCTGTACACCAGATCCACCGAGGCGTCGGGTAAGGGCAGGGTGGTGAGCGATCCCTGGACGACGCGCAGGCCGCGGCCTTTCGCTTGCTCCAGCATGCCGCGCGAAAGGTCGAGCCCGAGGGCAGAGCGGCCGACGCGCGCTGCCTCGGCCAGCAACAGCCCCGTCCCGCACCCAGCCTCCAAGATGTCGCGCCCAGTGCCGTAGCGCCTGACCAGTTCCAGTTCCAGTTCGTCGATGAGGCGGTGGTAGCCGTGGTGGCGCTCGCGCTCATAGCTGGGCGAGAATCGGTCGTAGTAGCTCTGCGTCGAGCGAAGATCGTCCTGCTGATCCATTTCCGGTGCTGATTATGCGATCAGCGCCCAAAAGACGCGAGAGTTTCGAGTGCTCAAAACAGATCCGACCAGCGGCAGAGATCGATGTGGCGGCTCGCGAGGGCTTCTCGCACTCGGGAGGAGGTGAGGGCAATGACTTCGCCGCGCGCGGGCGGCTCTTGCGACGCGGGATCCAGATCGGGCTGACAGATGAGCTCGTGACTGCCCGGCCCGAGACGGCCCAGGATTTCCAGGATGCGGATCTCATCGAGACGGCCGCGCTCGAAATAGCCCCAGCTTTGTGGTCCGTGTCGGCGCGCGCCGAGCTGGCGGCGGCTGTACCAGGCCATGGCGCCGAGGGCCGCGGTGGCGAGCCCGCGCGGCAGATCGGAGGCCCAGGCCAAGGTTGGCCGCTCGACGGCAGTGCGCAGACCGGCGATGCCATGGCGGCGCGCCACGCTTTCCATGGCCTGCGCGACGACGGGAAGAAAGCCTACGCTGCCGCGGGCGCACAGGTGGTCGAGGCGGAGGCCGAGGTCGCGCAGGCGTGCCACCTGGGCATCGAACTCTGCCTCGATGTGCGCCGGCTGCATGGCGACTTTTGCCCAGTTGAACAGGATCTCGCGTTCCTTCGACGGGAATTTGCCGTTGCCATCGAGCAGCGAGGGCACCGCCTCGGGCTTGGCCACCGGCGTTCCGTCTTCGAGGGAAAGCAGGACGCCGACGCCGAGGCTCGGCGCCTGCCCCAGGTCGGTCTTGATGGTTTCGGGATCGCGGGCATTGCCGAGCACCGAGGTGCTGGTCACGATGCCATTCCGATGCGCCATGAGAATTCCGTAGGTACGCGCGGCGGAAAGGCCGAAGCCATCGGCGTTGACCACGAGACGGATGTCGGCGCCACGAAATTCCACGGCGCCTTCTAGCACGGCTTCCCGGCGTTTGAGGGATCCAGCGTGTAGACTGCCCGCAAGCATGCAGTCTAAAGCCCACGCCCGACGCGAAAACTCGCCGACGGATTTAATTCCCTTTCCCGCCACCGTATCGAAGGGACGCCTGCCGAACGGCCTGTGCGTGGTGGACGTCGAGACCCCGCACTTGCATGCGGCGGCCGCAGGACTCTACGTGCGTACGGGTTCGCGCTACGAAACCGCGCGGACGAACGGGCTTTCCCACTTCGTCGAGCACATGCTCTTCCGCGGCTCGGCGGGCTTCCCCACTTCCCTCGCGCTCAATCGCGCCATCGAAGAACGCTGCGGAATGCTGTGTGGGGAAACCGGCCGCGACTATTCGCTCTATCAGGTGCAGTTTCACCCGCGCGAAATGGGCGACGTCCTGCAGATTCTCGGCGATCTCTTCGCCTCGCCGCGCTTTTCGGACATCGAGCTCGAACGGGCCATCGTGCTCGAGGAGATTCTTGAAGACTTCGACGAAAGCGGCCAGCGCGTGAACATCGACGACGTCGGACGCGACCACGCTTGGCCCGGCCATCCCCTGGGCTTTCCCATCACCGGCCCCGAGGAAAACATTCGGCGCTTTTCCCGCCGGGACGTGATCGCCCACTTCCGCCGATTTCACGGCGCGCGCAACCTGGTCCTCGCCGTGGCCGGGCCCATCGCTCACGCCAAGGTCATGGCCGCAGCGGCGCGGGCCTTCGGTGGCTTGCCCCCAGGCCGAAGCCAGGCCCCGCGCCCGGCACCCAGGTCGGTGCCAGGGTTCACCTTTCGCAGCGTGCGCACGGACTCGGCCCAGGTCGAGGTTCAATACTTGTTTCGCGCCTTGCCTGACAACCATACGGAGTATCCGGCGCTGATTGCTTTGCTGCGCTTGCTCGACGACGGGATGTCGACGCCGCTGCACTACCGCGTGTGCGACCGCAAAGGCCTGGCCTATCAGGTGAACGCTGGGCTGGATCCCCTGGGCGACACCTCGCTGGTCGAAATCTCGGCCGCCTGTGGAACCGGAAAACTTCCCGAACTCGCCCGTGAGATCCTGAGCATCCTCACCGAGCTGCGCGACAAGCCCGTGGCCGAGGCCGAGCTCGACAAGGCCAAGCGCCGGTACGCCCGCGATTTGGAGGCGGGCTTCGACGATGTCGAGGGGCTGTGCGCGTGGTTTGGCGACACCATGCTCTTCGGCCGTCCCTTGCGCAGCCCCGCCGAGCGCTACCGGCGCATGGCCAGGGTCAGCGCGGCCCAGGTGCAAGACGTGGCCAGGGAAATTCTGCGTCCCGAGCGGCTGGTGGCTACCATCGTGGGCAGCTTCACACCTGCTCTCGTGCGCAAGACCGAAGCGATCTTCCGCGCGTTCGGCTAGCTATTTCTTCTTGGAGGCGTGCTTGGTCGTCGTGGTTGCGGGCGAGGCCACATCGACCGCTAGGCTGACCTTCTCTTTGATGGGCCGGCACGAGTCTTCTTGGCAAAGCACGAAGCCGGCCTCGGCCTCGACGGTCTTCTTGCCTGGTTCGGCGGCTGTCAATCCGACATCAAAACGCGCCGACGTCTCATTCGACAAGGCCAGATCCGCGCGGCCGAGTTTCGCCTTGTCCACTTCCACGCCGGGCGCAGGCAGCAGTTTGAGTGTGAGCGGCGCCTCCGCGTTCAGGTGCCAGCCCTTCTTGGCCGAGATGGTAACGCTGGCCTTGCCTTTGCCTCCTGCGGTTAGGCTGGCGTCGGTCTTGCTGACCTCGTAGCTGGCATCCCCGGCACGGGATGAACCGGCCAGGCACAGGGTCAAGAGGAAGGTCGTGCGAAACATTGCTTTGCTCATGGGCTTGCCAGACAGTCTAGGAACGCGACGCATGGGCTGCAAACTCATTCGCACCTTGCCCTGGAATCAGGTACTTTAGTGGGCATGCCACCGCTGATCGACAAGCCGGAAAGGGCGCGTCAGTTCGCCCGCGCGATCGCTTCGGATCTGGCCATGTACAACGAAGCGAAGCTGGTTCAAGGCATCCAGAACGACACCTTGTTCGATTCGATGAAGGACGAGATCGAAGAGGGCCGCCAGCATTTCCGGTCGCGCGTGACGCCCGAGATCGCAGCCACCAACCTGTTCGAGCGCGCCCTGGTCGACATCCTGCTCAAGCAGCGCGGGCAGAACATCAAGTCCAAGATCTGGTGACGGACGCGCGGCAGGCAGGCGTTTCGGGGCAGAAGACTGCGCGAACGTTGGTCGTCAAGGCCGGATCGGCTGGGCGCCGGCTCGATGTCGTGCTGGCCGAACTCATCGCCGACGTGTCGCGCACCCAGCTCTCGCGCCACATTGGCGAGGGCGCGGTCATGCTGAACGGCAAGCCGGCGTCGCCGTCGCAAAAGGTGCGCGAAGGCGACACGGTGGTGTGGACACCGCCCGCGGTTCGCGAAGTCGAGCTGCTTGCCCAGGACATCCCCTTGCGCGTGGTCTTCGAGGACGAGCATCTGGTAGTGGTGGACAAGCCGCCGGGGTTGGTCGTGCACCCGGCCGCCGGGCACGACGATGGAACCCTGGTCAACGCGCTGCTGGCGCACTGCCACGACTTGCGCGGCATCGGCGGTGAGCTGCGGCCGGGCATCGTTCATCGCATCGACAAGGACACGTCGGGGCTGCTGGTGGTCGCTAAAGACGACGTGACCATGAACGCACTAGGCGCCGACTTCAAAATCCATCGCATCAAGCGTGTGTACGAGGCGCTGGCCGTGGGTCGGCCCGCCCACGGGTCGGGGAAGATCGATACTCTGATTGGCCGCGATCCGCACGACCGCAAGAAGTTCAGCATCAAGGTCAGGACCGGAAAACGCGCGGTCACCAACTGGCGCCTGATCGAAGCCTTGGGCGGAGCCTCGCGCATGGAGGCCGAACTGGAAACCGGGCGCACGCACCAGGTGCGCGTTCACTTCGCTGCCATGGGCTGCCCCTTGCTGGGCGACGCGACCTACGGCCGCTCGCCACGCGACGAAGATCTGCGCACGATCGCCAAGCAGCTTGGCCGGCAAGCCCTGCACGCCCGACTGCTCGGGTTCCATCATCCCAAGACCGGCCAGTGGGTGGAATTCGAATCCGCGCCGCCCGAGGATTTCATGGCAGCGCTCGCGGCCTTGCGGCAGCTTGTGCGGTGATGGAAACGCAAGCTGTTCGCATCGCTGGTGGCGTGGAAGTGCCGCTTGTGGTCTCGGCGCGCCTGCCCGCGGGTTTTCGTCATGGCTTCACCACGCGTGCCGGCGGGATCAGCGCGCCGCCGTTCGATTCACTGAACCTGGGCTGGAAGTGGGGCGACGACCACGCCAACGTGGACGAGAATCACCGCCGGCTCCTGGCCGCTTCCGGGGCATCCACTATGTTGCGAGTCTCGCAAGTTCACGGGATCCGGATCCTGCGCGTGGGCCGCGGCGCCGACCCACGCGCTGTCGCTGGCGAACAGGCCGACGGCTTGTGCACCGACGTGCCCGGCCTCGGCCTCTCGGTCCACGTGGCGGACTGCACGCCCATCTTGATGGCCTGCCCGCGCACGGGCGCCTGCGCGGCCTTGCACGCGGGCTGGCGGGGCACTGTGGCGGGCATGGCCCGTGCGGGTGTCGATACCATGCATTCCCAATTCGGCTGCCGAACGGAAGACCTGCGCGTGGCACTTGGTCCATGCATTGGCGCGTGCTGTTTCGAAGTGGGCGGCGAGGTCGAAGACGCATTCGTCGCGGCCATGCCCGCGGCGCGAGAGAAGGGCGTGGTTGTCAACTCCGCAGGTCGGAAGGCACACATCGATCTGCGTGCGTTCCAGGCGCAGCAGTTGGAAGCCGCCGGTATCTTGCCCGAGCAT
>Ga0265314_10006773_pt1 | contig 10054 bp, 7 predicted proteins | sample 4126metaG_FD_203106 | JGI IMG/M metagenome (GOLD analysis project Ga0265314, IMG submission 203106) | Rhizosphere microbial communities from Carex aquatilis grown in University of Washington, Seatle, WA, United States - 4-1-26 metaG | ecosystem: Host-associated > Plants > Roots > Rhizosphere >... | reverse complement strand
AGGCACTTCCCGTAACGGGCGCGACTCGTGCGCGCAGCGGCTGGGCGTGAAGGCTTTCGGGGGGCAGGTAGTTCCGGGCGGTTCGATCCTGGTGAGGCAGCGCGGCACCATCTACAAGCCGGGCGACAATGTCGGCCGGGGCAAGGACGACACGCTGTTCGCGAAGATCACAGGCGAAGTGGAGTTCCGCGATCGGGGCCGGATGGGCAAGTTCATTTCGATTCACGTGGTGCCCGCCGAGTAACACCAGAAAAACCGGGGAACCGGGACATTTCGGACCCAAAGACCGGGGACACCCCTGCTCTTCCGTGTCGGCGGCATTTCGGCGTGGGTGGTCAGGGCTGTCCCCGTTTTTTGGCGAACATTCGGTTGTGCGGTCAGGGGTGTCTCCGGTTTTTGGGCGGTGCCACCGTTTCTGGCCGGTGTCCCCAGTTCTCTTCAATCCATGTTCATCGACGAAGTCATTATCCGCGTGAAGGCTGGCGACGGCGGCAACGGATGCCTGGCCTTCCGGCGGGAGAAGTTCGTCCCGAGGGGTGGTCCGAGCGGCGGGGACGGCGGCCGCGGCGGGGACATCACGCTGGTGTCGAGCGAGCATTACAACACTCTTCTTCATTTCCGTTTTAATCCCGAACACAAGGCCGAGCGCGGGCGGCACGGCGAGGGCAGCCAGCGGACGGGCCGCGAAGGCGCCTCGATCGATCTGCCGGTGCCGGTAGGCACGGTGGTTTACGACGCCGATACTGGTGAGACCTTGCACGATTTCACCACTGCGGGCGACCGGTTTACGGTGGCGCGCGGCGGGCGGGGCGGGAAGGGCAACCAGCACTTCGCCACGCCGGTCCACCAGGCGCCCACCGAGCACGAGCCGGGGCATCCGGGGGACGAGAAGCGCCTGCGGCTGGAGTTGAAGCTGCTGGCCGACGCAGGCCTCGTTGGATTCCCCAACGCCGGGAAATCGACGCTGATCTCGCGCATCTCGGCGGCGCATCCCAAGATCGCCGACTATCCGTTCACGACGCTGGAGCCGAGCCTAGGTGTGGTCCGGCTGGACGACGAGCGGACTTTCGTGGTAGCCGATATTCCGGGGCTGATCGAGGGCGCGCACGAGGGGCACGGGCTGGGCACGCGATTCCTGAAGCATGTGGAGCGCACGCGGCTGCTGGCGCACCTAGTGGACGTCTCGGAAGCGACCGGGCGCGACCCGGTCCACGACTTCGACGTGGTGATGCAGGAACTGGCCAGCTTCAGTCCGGACCTGGCGGCCAAGCCGATGATCGTAGTGGCCACGAAGCTCGACGCGGCGCAGGATCCCGAGCGCATCGACTCGTTGCGGCGCATGGCCGAGGAGCGGGGGCTGCCATTCTATGCGATCTCGAGCGCCACGGGCGAGGGAATCGACGCGTTGATCCGCGGGATGGCTGCTAAGGTCCTCAAGTAAGGCGCGCTCGCGCGCGCCGCCCGCCGATCCGGCCGGTGCGATTCGTGGGGCTTCGCCGCCGGGATCCTCTTCATTCGATTGCGGGTCCGCAGAACCAGCACGCGGCCGGAGGAATCGATGCGTCGTTGGGAAGACAGGGAACTCCTTCAGGCGGCGGTGTGGGCACCGGGATTTCCGGCGTGCCTGAGGCGAGGGTAGCGCGAGCGGCGGGGCCTGCTTTTTCCTCAGCTACCTGCTGGCTGTCCACTTCCAGGCGGAGCGATATCCGACATCATAGGCCCCACGGGTTGGCGGCTCCGCGGAATGCGCCGGGATCTTCACGGCCGGTTCCGTGCGGGCAGCGCAGGCCGCCTCGACGCGCTGCAGCAAGGACAGCAACGACTGCTGGTAGGCCACGTACCCGCAGTCTGCGCTCCCTCTGGCGATACGCTCCTGAATCTCGCGGATCCAGTCCAGGGTGCCATCGCTCTCTGGAGCGGTCTCCAAAACACTCCAGCCCGGCCAATCGGACGCATACGTTACGGGTTCGAGCGACAGGAGCCGGTAGTCCGTCGAGCCGATTGCGCCGGCGGTGTAGAGGTCGTGGGCGAGGTCTCGCAGGCCGTCCCGGGACATCCTGTGGACATCATATTTCATTGCCAGGCGTTGCCAGATGGGGCTCTCGGTTGGCATGATCATTACCTCCCTTGCGATTTCGTGACGCAACTTACGTACCCCCCTTAGGCACGTTTGCAGCCGTTTGCGTTTGAGAGGTAAATGGCGCAAGGATGGCGCGAGCCACCCGCATCCCGTCTGCGAGCACCGCTAAACATGCACTCTTAACGGCAAAGTCTGCATAAACGGGTGCGGTTGTCCCCCCCTGAGCGCGCATCCACAACGGGGAATGAAAACGGGCTAGGGCGCGCCCGGTTTGCCCCGCCCCGTCGGCGGAAGTCATTGCATCTGCCGGGCTGAGGGCGGGCGCAGCGGCCCGGCAACTGCAGGCGGCGTTACCAAAACCAGGTTTCAAGGACCCGGGGCGGCGCGGCCGAGCCGCGCAGGATCGTGGCAGCAAACAGGACCTGGGCGTTCGGTCGGTCCCATTCTCCGTCGGGCATGTAGGCAGGGTTGGTCAGCAATTCGCCGGCGGCGATGGTGCCGAGCATGGTCGCGCCGCCCGCGAGGACCGTCGGCTGACCCGTGGTCTGGTCCATCACGCGCGTCACCACACCCCGGTCCTCGCGAACCGAGGCGAAAGGCACGTCGAGCCGGAGGCTCCACGCTACCTGTCCGCGATCGAGGATCGAACAGGAAAACGTCGCGAGATCAAAACTGAACGTAAACCGTAGTTGGCCGGCAAGGCGGATTCCCCAGTCGTTATTCAGCGCCCCAATCAGCACGGCGGGGCCCTGGCGCAGGTCGTCCAGCTCCACTTCGCTCTCATGTGCGATGTGGTAACGAGCGCCGCGCGCGGCGAGGAAGCCGGTCAGCGCAGCGAGCGTGAGCGCGTCCGAGTAGGCCACCTTCCCGCTTTCGAGGGCGAACACGTCGGCCATGGAGAGCTGATCCCTGGGTTTTTCGGGAGCGCTCGCGGCCAGCACCGGCGCCAGCCCCGGACCACCGATGCAGAGCAGCAACGGGTTTCCACTCGCGAGCAGGGGGTCCCAGAACTTGTTGAGGGCCGATCCCTCCACGCCATCCGGCGAGTCGCTGCCGAATCGGGGGACGTAGGATCCAGGGTCGAACGCTATCCGGAGAGCTGCTGCGTCGTGGCTGTCCTGGTAGTATTGCGCGAGGCGGCGGCGGACATCGCCGGCGGTGCTTCGAACCACGTGATCCGTGCCGGTTTCGTAGCCGGCCTGGCGTCCGAACACCTCGACCCCGATGGTTCGCTCTTTCAGGGCGTCGCGGTCATCGGAGAGGGCCTTTGCGACCGTGTAGCGAAGCATGGCTGAAGCGCGGCGGCTGTTCCGGAATGGGGCGCTGGCGAGGATGCGATCCAGTTGTTCGCGGACCTCAGCATCGCTAGGTGTGCGGTGAACGGGCACGAAGTCCATAGTACGATAGCGGGGCGATGGAGGTGCGCGACGGTCCCGCACCTGAGCACGGGACCGTCCGGATCTTGCGGAGTCCAGCGGCTTCGCGTATCCAATAGAGACGATGCCATTCTCACAAGCTGGCGCGATGCTCGTTCTGTGTTCTTTTGCCGCCATGGCCGCTTCGCCAAGCGGCAGAGTTGACGATTTACTGAAACAAATGACGCTCGAAGAGAAGGTCGGGCAACTGGCCCAGGTGGGCGGCATAGCCTTCATACCGGGCATGCCGAAGCCCGAGGACGAGATAGGGAAGGGAAGAGCCGGATCGGTTCTGTGGATCAGCGATCCGGCTGCGATCAACAAGCTACAGAAGATCGCGGTGGAGGAAAGCCGGCTCAAGATTCCGATTCTGTTCGGGCTGGACGTCATCCACGGCTTCAAGACGATCTTCCCGATGCCGCTGGCGCTGGCGGCGTCGTGGGATCCGGCGCTGATCGAGCGAGTGCAGTCCGTTGCGGCGCGTGAGGCGCGCGCGGCCGGGATCGCCTGGACGTTCGCGCCGATGGTGGACATCGCCCGCGACCCACGCTGGGGCCGCATGATCGAAGGCGCGGGCGAAGATCCGTTCCTGGGCGCTGCGGTGGCGCGAGCACAAGTGCTCGGGTTTCAGGGGACGGACCTGGCGTCGCCGGACCGGCTGCTGGCCTGCGCCAAGCACTTCGCCGGATACGGCGCGGCGGATGGCGGCCGCGATTATGATTCCTCGTACATCAGCGAGTCGCAGTTGAGGAACGTCTACCTGCCTCCCTTCCGGGCGGCGGCCGAGGCGGGGGCCGCCACGTTCATGAGCGCCTATATGGACCTGAATGACGTGCCGGCGACGGGCAACAGTTTCCTGCTCCAAGAGGTGCTGAGGCGCGAATGGAATTTCACGGGCTTCGTGGTGAGCGATGCGAACGCGGTGGGCGATCTTGTCACGCACGGCTTCGCCGCGGACCGGGCCGATGCAGCGCGCCGTGCCTTCCTGGCGGGCGTGGGGATGGACATGGCCAGCGGCACCTACATGAATGAGCTTCCTGCGCTGGTCAAAGCCGGGAAGGTGCCCATGTCCGAAGTCGACGCGGCCGTGCGGCGGATCCTCGAAGCGAAAGAGCGGCTGGGGCTGTTCGAGCGGCCTTACGCGGATGAGGCTCTGGCAAAGAGCGTAGTGCGAAACCCAGAGCACCGGCAACTGGCCCGCGTGGCAGCGCAGCGCGCGGCAGTGCTTCTGCGGAATGAGGGCGGGCTGCTGCCGCTTGCGAAGAACGTGGGATCGGTGGCGGTGATCGGCCCGCTCGCCGAATCCAAGGCTGACTTGCTTACGATGTGGGCGGGGTTCGGCATCGACACGAGCAGCACCGTTACGATCGCAGAGGGTATTCGGAACAAGCTCGGTGCGGATGCGCGCATCGAGTACGCCCCTGGCGTGCAGATCGCGAAACTGTATCCGTCGTTCTTTGAGGCATTCCTGCCGGGCGCCAAGAAGCCGGAGGTATGGCCGCAGGCACTGGCGGAACAGGAGTTCACAAGAGCGGTGGAAACCGCGAAGCGGGCCGGTGTGGTGGTCATGGTTCTCGGCCAACTGGCGACCATGGATGGCGAGGCCGCGTCCCAGGCATCGCTGAAGCTGCCCGGCCGCCAGCAGGAATTACTCGAGGCAGTGGTGGCAACCGGCAAGCCGGTAGTGCTGGTGCTGGTCAATGGCCGGCCGATCGAGATGGAATGGGCCGCGGCGCACGTCCCCGCGATTTTGGAAGCATGGCATCCGGGCACCGAAGGGGGCAACGCCGTTGCGGATCTGCTCTTCGGCGATGCCAACCCGGGCGGGAAACTGCCGGTCACGTGGCCACGCAATGTGGGCCAGGTGCCGATTTACTATGCGCACAACCTCACACATCTTCCCGAAAGTAGCCCCAGCTTCAAGTCGCGTTACTGGGATGAGGCAAGTTCGCCGCTCTACCCGTTTGGCTACGGACTGAGTTACACGAGTTTCACCATGAGTAACTTAAAGGCGAGTGCGGCGGAGGTGAGCGCGGAAATTGAGAACACGGGCTCGCGGGCGGGGGACGAGGTGGTACAACTCTATTTGCATCAGCGCTCGGGCGAGGCGTCGCGGCCGGTTCGCGAGTTGAAAGGCTTCGAGCGGGTAACGCTCGCCCCGGGCGAGAAGAAGACCGTCCGTTTCAAGATCGGCCCCGAGTCGCTGCGCTATTGGAGCGCGGCCCGGCGGGACTGGGTCGAGGACGCTGCCGAGTTCGATGTTTGGGTCGGCTCGGATTCCGCGGCGTCTCTGCATGGAACAGTCAAGACAAGCGAGTAAAGGAGAACAACAAGTGAAGCTAGCCGCTCTCATTCTCACGTTACTGGCAGCGATGGTGCCGGTAAGTGCGCAGGGTCCGTATCCGTTCCAGAACCCAGCCGCGCCAATAGAGTCCAGGATCGACAACGTTCTGTCTCTGATGACCATGGAGGAGAAGATTGCCGTTTTAGGGACGCGAGGCATACGCGTGCCCCGGCTTGGGATCAGGGGCACCGTCATCGGCGAAGCGATCAGCGGTGTTGTTCTGGGCGGCGGCGGAGACCAGATATTCGCCGAAGCGATGTCCGATCCGCAGGCCGCCATGAAGGCCATGCAGACGTTTGGGTTCGACATGGCGGACATGGACATGTCGGCAATGTCGGCCAAGCCGGTGGCGACCACGCAGTTTCCCGAAGGGGTAGGCCTCGCTCGCACGTGGGACCCGGTGCTGGTGAGGCAGGCCGGAGCGGTGATCGGCTCTGAAGCGCGCTATATCTACGAGAACGAGAAGACAGCGCGGGCGGCACTGATCCTGCTGACTCCGAATGCGGACCTGGCGCGCGATCCGCGGTGGGGACGCACACAGGAGAGCTACGGCGAGGATCCTTTCTTCGACGGGACCATAGCGGTGGCGCTGATCAAGGGACTTCAGGGTGACGATCCGAAGTACTGGCAGGCGGCCTCTCTGTTGAAGCACTTCCTGGCGAACAGCAACGAGAGGGGGCGTTACGGCTCGTCGTCGAACTTCGACACGCGGCTGTTCCGGGAATACTACTCGGTTCCGTTCCGCATGGGATTCGTGGAGGGGGGAGCGCGGTCGTACATGACGTCGTATAACGCCTGGAACAAGGTGCCGATGACCAGCAATCCGATCATCCGGAACATCACGATGAAGGAGTGGGGCGTGGACGGGGTCATCTGCACGGACGCCGGCGCGTTCGGGTTCCAGGTGAGCAAGCACAAGTTCTATCCGGACCGGACTGCGGCGGCGGCCGCGACGATCAAGGCCGGAATCAGCCTTTTCCTGGATGGCTACCGAAAGGACGTCAAGGCGGCGCTCGATCAGAAGTTGCTCACCGAGGCGGATATCGACGCGGTCCTGCGGTCGAGCTTCCGAACGGCCATCCGGCTGGGGCTTCTGGATTCGACCTCGCCGTTCGCCAACCTCAAGGGCGCGCCGGATCCGGTGAATTCGGAAAAGCACAACGCGATCGCGCGGCAGGTTTCGCTCGAGTCGGTGGTGCTTCTGAAGAACGCGAAGAATTTCCTGCCGCTCGACAGGCAGGCGATCAAATCGATCGCGGTGATCGGGCCGCGCGCCAACGCGGTGCTGCTGGAGGGCTATAGCGGACTGCCGCCCTACTCGGTGTCGCCGCTTGACGGCATCAAGAAGAAGGTCGGCTCCGGGGTGGTGGTGAATTATGCGGCAGACAACAAGGACGACGCGGCGGTGAAGGCGGCCCAGGCATCCGACGTAGCGGTGGTGGTGGTGGGGAATCAGCCGCTGTGCGGGCCTTACAAAGGGATACTGATGGGCTTCGCGAAGGACGACGCCGATTGCCCGACTCCCGGCGAAGCGATGGAGAATCACGACCGGAAGTCGATCGACCTGGATCAGGAGTCGCTGATTCAGGAGGTGTACAAAGCGAATCCGAAGACCGTGGTGGTGCTGGTTTCCGGCTTCCCGTATGCGATCAACTGGACGCAGCAAAACGTGCCGGCCATTATTCACACCAGCCATTCGGGACAGGAAGAGGGCACGGCGATCGCGGACGTTTTGTTCGGCGACTACGATCCGGCGGGCAGGCTGGTTCAAACCTGGCCGAAGTCCGTCGACCAGTTGCCGCCGATGATGGACTACGATATCCGCCACGGCAGGACGTACATGTACTTCAAAGGCGAGCCGCTGTACCCGTTCGGATACGGGCTCAGCTACACGACCTTCAAGTACGCGAGGCTGCGCACCAGCGGGCCCAGTCTCGCGCGCGATGGCCAGATCACGGTCAGCGTGGACGTGACGAATACGGGCGGCCGGGATGGAGACGAGGTGGTGCAGCTTTACGTCAGGCACCTGGGCTCTAAAGTGGAGCGGCCCGGGAAGGAACTGCGCGGGTTCAAACGCGTCCACCTTGCTCGCGGCGAAACGAAGACCGTGGAGATCCCGTTGAAGGCGCAGACGCTGGCGTATTGGAACGAGGCGAAGAGCGGCTTCGAGGTGGAAGCGGAGCCAATCGGGATCCTGGTGGGAAGCTCGTCGGCGGACGTGAAATTGGAGCGGACGGTCACGGTAAGTCAGTAATCCGAGCTGCCTCGGCAGGCCGGGATCTTCGCCTGACGAAGACAAGAAGCAATCGGCGCGGCGAGGGGGTACTTCGTTCGGTTGCGCGGCCCGGCCAGGTGCATTAGGTCCTTGCTTTTGCTCCGGGGCGCTGTTCGAAGGGCGAGGCGGAGGCTGGTAAACTTCGGCCAGGGAGGAACAGGGGGATGCTCACAGAGGCGGAGGCGCGGCAGCTTGCGAAAGAGTGGGTGCTGGCCTGGAATTCACACGATCTGGATGCCATCATGGCTCACTATGGATCGGATGTCGTTTTGACTTCACCTGTTGCGGCACGGCTGTTGAGTGAACCGTCGGGCACGGTGGCGGGCCGGGAGGCGTTGCGGAGTTATTTTCAGCGGGGGCTGGAAGCGTACCCAAACTTGGCGTTTGAGCTGGTGGATGTGATGTGGGGACTTACGAGCGTGGTTCTTTGCTACGTGAATCAGAAGGGGACAAAGAGCGGCGAATTCATGGAGTTCGACGATAGTGGGAAGGTGATTCGAGTCGTCGCGAATTACGGGGGATGAGTTTCGCTGATGGAGCGGGCCTGGAGAACCGCCGCAGGCGTGGACGCCTGCCCCACCTCGCGGGACTACGGCACTTGGCTCGGGCCGAGTGATACATTCAAGGCAGTCGCACCACAAACCAACAAAATCAGGGGATGCCGAATGAGAAAGCTATTGGCGGTTTGCTGCCTGTGTGCTGCCGCAGTGGCCGCGGGGCCGCCGGTGCGCGTGGCGATTCACGCCGGGCGGCTGCTGGACCCGCGGACGGGGAATTACGCCTCCGATGTTTACATCGTCGTAGAGGGAGACAGGATCGCGAGCGTAGGCGCCTCGGCGCCCGCGGGCGTGAGCGTGATCGATCTCGCCTCCGAGACCGTTTTGCCGGGACTGACGGATTGTCACGCGCACATTCTTGGCAATCCGAAAGACGAGACCTCCACCGCCGGGCTACGCATGTCGTCGCCGAAGGCCGCGCTGTGGGGCTACCACAATCTTCAGACCTGGCTCGATCACGGCTTCACGTCGCTGCGGGATGCCGGAGAGAGCGACCTGGCGTACGGTCAGCTCGCGCTGCGCGATGCCGTCAAGGAAGGACTTATTCGCGGGCCGCGAATCGCTTCGGCGGGCAACTTCGTCAGCGTCACCGGCGGCCACGGCGATTCCGACGTCCTGGCGCCCGACCAGGCGCTGGCGCGGCGGCCGAACCTGGCGGATACGGTGGACCAGGTCAGCGCAGCCGTGCGGCACGACCTGAAGTATGGCGCCGACTGGATCAAGCTGATGGCTACCGGAGGCGTGATGGATCCGCAGAGCGATTTCAACGTGCAGGAACTGAGCGAAGCGCAGATGGCGCGCGCCGTGGAGGTGGCGCACCGGGCCGGGAAGCGCGTGATGGCGCATGCCGAAGGCACTGAGGGCATCAAGGCGGCCGTTCGCGCCGGAGTCGATTCCATAGAGCACGGCACGATGATGGACGAAGAAGGAGCCGCGTTGATGGAGCAGCACGGAACGTGGCTCGACCCGACCCTCTACACGTTCCAGCATGGCGTGGAAAAAGGCAGTTCGCTGGGCCTCGATCCGGTTTCGGTGGCGAAGGGCGTAGCGATTCTCAGCTTTCAGCAGCCGGCTTTCGAGCGCGCTCTCAAGCACCATCTCGGAATCGTCTACGGCACGGATGAGGACCCGGAGTTTTCGTCGAAGGAATTTGGAGCGCTGGTGCGCGGCGGCCTTTCGCCGCTCGCGGCGATCCAGGCCGCCACGGTGAACGCGGCTTCGTTGCTAGGGACGACGCAAAGCACGGGGACGGTGGAGGCCGGCAAGTACGCCGATATCATCGCCGTGTCGGGCGATCCGCTCAAGGACATTGGTGTGATGGAGCATGTCACGTTCGTGATGAAGGGCGGGGAGGTCATCAAGGCTCGAGCGGCGAAGTGACGG
>Ga0265314_10006769_pt1 | contig 10057 bp, 10 predicted proteins | sample 4126metaG_FD_203106 | JGI IMG/M metagenome (GOLD analysis project Ga0265314, IMG submission 203106) | Rhizosphere microbial communities from Carex aquatilis grown in University of Washington, Seatle, WA, United States - 4-1-26 metaG | ecosystem: Host-associated > Plants > Roots > Rhizosphere >... | reverse complement strand
CGGGAAAACGGCTGCCGGAGATATGCTTCACAACCAGCTTCAAGGCGGCGTGGGAGATGATTTCAAAAGCCGTGAGATATTCGCCGCATTCCCTGCGGAAATCGGCAAGCAGGGCAAGCGCGGCAGACGCATCGGCGACCGCCAGAACGGAAGTAACCTTCTGCCGGAGCGCGGGGAACAGCCGAAGCGTCGCCGCCGTCACGATGCCGAGCGTGCCTTCCGCGCCGATAAACTGCTGGCCGAGATTATAGCCGGTATTATCCTTCGGCAGTTTCTTGAGGCCCTGATAGATGCGTCCATCCGGCAGCACCGCCTCGATGCCGACGACGAGATCGCGCATGTTGCCGTAGCGCAAAACCGCCGTGCCGCCCGCGTTGGTGGAAATCGCGCCGCCCACTTCGGCGCTGCCTTCCGAGGCCATGCTGAGCGGGAAAAGAAAACCTTCCTCCGCCGCTTTTTCCTGCAGCTTCTGCAGAATAACGCCCGCTTCGATGGTTACGGTCGAACCCACGGCGTCGATCTCGCGGATTTTATTAAGCCGCGAGAGATTGATGACGATCTGGTCGCCTTGCTTTGAAGGAATGGCGCCGCCGACAAGGCCGGTATTGCCGCCCTGCGGCACGACGGGCACCTGATGCTTCGCGCAGACGGAAACGATATCGGCGACCTGCTGCGTGGAAGAGGGAAACGCGATGAGCGGCGAGGATCCCGTCCAGCCGTTGCGCCATGAGGTGAGATAGGGCTGCATATCAGACGCGGCATCCAGATAACCGCCCTGCCCCAAAAGCTTTTTGATTTCGCGGGCGGCTTCCTCAATCGGCATCGAAAACCAGTCCCTGCGCCAGCGCGGGTTTTTCCATGCCGTAATAGAGTGTGCTGGTCTGGCGGCGCATATAGGCCTTCCATGCGTCCGAGCCGCTTTCGCGGCCGCCGCCGGTTTCCTTCTCGCCGCCGAACGCACCGCCGATTTCGGCACCGCTGGTGCCGATATTCACATTGGCAATGCCGCAATCGGAATGTTTACGAAAATATTCGGCCTCGCGGACATCGGTAGTGAAGATGGCGGAAGAGAGGCCTTGCGGCACGGCGTTATGAATCTCAAGCGCCCGCGCCAGAGTGTTGTAGGGCATTACATAGAGGATCGGCGCAAAAGTTTCCTGCCGCACGACTTTTGTTTGCTGTTTCATACGCACAAGCGCCGGCTCGACGTAAAAAGCATCGGGATAGACATTGGCCAGCAGGCGGCGGCCGCCATGCACCTCGCCGCCTTCCGCCTTCGCCTGCTTGAGCGCTTTCTGCATGTTCTGGAAAGCGACTTCGTCGATCAGCGGGCCGATAAGGGTTTTCCTGTCGAGCGGATTGCCGATTTTCTTGACGGAAAGCAGCGCGTAGCTCTTCTCCAGCCGCTCGAACAATTTTTCATAAATGGATTTATGCGCCAGAACTCGGCGCGTCGTGGTGCAGCGCTGGCCCGCGGTGCCAACCGCGCCGAACAAAATGGCGCCCAGAGCAAGATCGAGATCGGCTTTCTCGGTAACGATGATGGCGTTGTTGCCGCCGAGCTCGAGCAGCGAGCGGCCGAAACGCTCCGCCACGCGCGGTCCTACGGCCCTGCCCATGCGGGTGCTGCCGGTTGCACTGACGAGGGCGATATCATGGCTGGCGACCAGACGCTCGCCAATATCGGCCTTGCCGATAGTAACCTGACTAAGGCCCGCAGGCGCGGCTTTGCCGCCCTTGGCAAAGCGGGCCATCGCTTTTTCAAAGAGCGCCTGACAGGCAAGAGATGATAACGGCGTTTTTTCCGAAGGCTTCCAGATGACGCTGTCGCCGCAAACGATGGCGAGCGCGGAATTCCACGCCCATACCGCGACAGGAAAATTGAACGCGCTGATAACGGCGACCGGGCCGAGCGGCTGCCATGTTTCGCTCATGACATGCTGCGGACGCTCGGAGGCGATGGTGAGGCCGTAAATCTGGCGCGAAAGGCCAACGGCGAAATCGCAAATATCGATCATTTCCTGCACTTCACCGCGCCCTTCGGCGATGATCTTCCCGCATTCCATGGTGACAAGCTGCGCAAGGCTTTCCTTATTCGCGCGAAGCTCTTCACCGAACAGGCGGATCAACTCGCCGCGGCGCGGTGCGGGAACATCGCGCCAAGCATGGAAGGCTTTCAGCGATTTTGCGATTTTGGTATCAAGCGCGGCTTTGGTATCCGCTTTCAGGACGGCAAGCTGGCCGCCATCGATGGGTGATGCGACCGCGACATCCCTGCCCCTGAATTTCTTCAGATCGACGCCAAGCCCGGCAAGAAGGGATGCAGCGTTCATGTCATAGCTCCGAAAGTTTCGGGCAATGGTCGGCATAAAGCTTGCCATGCATGGTGCCGAGGAAGGCGGGCAAAGAAATATCTTCCTGCTTCACGAAACCTTTTTGCGGCAGAAGCTCGCGGCTGACCAGTTCGATCACGGCGGCGATGGAGGCCGCCGTTGTCCATAAAATAGCGGGGCGTTTCTCGCCCGCGATGATGATGGGATCATACTGCGCGACCCATATCTTGGTCTGCAGCCGCCCTTCGATTTCGCCCTGCGCGGAGATGTGCATCAGCACCCTGTCTTCGTCATCGGGCGGCAGCGCATAGCCGAGGCGCTTCACGAGATCGTCGGGATCGTCGCGGAACCGGAGGTCTTCCAGCAGGAGGCGCATGCCCGCGAGATGGCCGGGATAGCGGATACTCTTGTAATCCAGCGTTTCGACGCGGTTGAGATAAGTCTCTGTCATGGTGCCGAGGCCGCCGGATGTCGTGAAGGCTTCATATTCCATGCCGTCGATACGCAGGACTTCCTCGTTCCGCAGCGGCGGGATTTTCTGGTGCTTGCCATCGGCGATAACGTCGCAATCGGCGATATATTCGTGCACGAGGCCCGCGAGCGACCAGTTGCCCGCATAGCCAAGCTGGCCGGTCGGGCTTTGCGGCAGCGCGCCGACGCGCATTTTGAGGTAACGCAGCCGCGACTTCGCATCGAACTTGTTGGCGAGATGCGATCCTATGATGCCGATGGCGCCGGGTGCGAGGCCGCATTGCGGTACCATGGTTTTGCTTGCCGTCTGCGCCAGCTTGCGCACCGCTTCGGTGGTTTTCACGTCCTCGGTGGGATCGAAATAGAAAATTCCCGCTTTATGGGCGGCTTCGGCCACCAGTTTCGTCAGATCGAAAGGCAGGCAGGAAATGACGGCATCGTGGTTTTTCAAAATTCTCGCCAAAGATTCGCCGTTCGTCACGTCGCCTTCGACGAAAGCGATGCCTTCCGGCAGATGGGCGGGCTTGCGGCGATCCATCGCCGTGACGCTCATGCCGATTTCCTTGAGAAGCTCGGCAAGCAAAGCGCCGACGCCGCCGCTGCCGAGAATAAGGGGATTAGCGAATGCCATGCTTCAGCTCGTCTTTGTCATTTCGAAAAGGTTGGTCGCCTGCGCGCCGAGGAAACCCTGAAAACGCGCGGGCTTGCCATCGGGCCCCGGCACATTGCCGCGCTCGGCGAGTTCGTAATAGGCGTAGCTCCATGTGATTTTGCCGCGGCTGCCGTTTTCTTCCATCACATCGCATTCTTCCATGGCGGCCTTGGTGGAGGACTGCCGCAGCTTGGTGCCGCGTTCGCCCTCATATTCCGGCTTCATCGGCAGGCCTGCCGCGCGCAGCGCTTCGACAGTAGCCTCGATATCAGGCCATTCCTTGACGCGCTGCTCGTTGATATAGGCAGTGAAGTGATTGACGGAATTGCCGTGCAACAGAGTCCACGCCGCATACTGGGATTCCTTGTCGACTTCCTCCACGACCTTGCGCACAGGCGGCCCCCACGGGCGCGAGAAGAAATGCGCCAGATCGGCGACCAGCACATCGACATCGGTGCCGTTGACGGCTTTGCCCTGAGAAAGTTCCTTGAGCATGCGAAGATTACCCGCCGACAATAAATCCGGTGCGCCTTTAATCGCTTCCCTGATCCTGTTTGCGGTGAGGGGCGAAAGACGATCGACCTCAAGCTGGCTGATGAAAATTTTCGGGCTGGCAGGATTGGTTTTATGCTGCCAGTGCCAGGCGGTGAGATGCTTATCCTGAAAGAGGTAGTTATCCTTGCGCTCATAGCCAAGCGCCGTAAAAATTCGCGCGATGCCTTCGACGCCCGCGGGCTGCGCTCCGACATCGGTATTGAAGGTGCGGAAAGCAATATGGTCGTTCTGCACCTTGCCGCCGCGCTGCTCCACCATCTCCTGATAACGCGCGGCATAGGGCACGCGCAGTTTGTATTCGCCCCAAAGCTTGTCGAGCAGTCTTTCAAGGATAGATGTTGCGTTCATGGATTTCCTCTTGCGAACGAAGATGGAAGGCACACAGTATAACACCTAATATATTAAAAAATGAGGGCTAACCGTAAAGAGGGCGGTTTAATCGGCTTTGATGACGGTGGAGGGATCCACCGGCTTGCCCTGATAACGCGTTTCGAAATGCAGCTGCGGCGAAGGCACATTGCCGGTCTTGCCGACGGTGCCGATCATGTCGCCCTGCCCGACCACGGCATCCTTTGCAACGACCATGCGGTCGAGATGCGCATAGGCGGTGACCCAGCCATCCTTGTGGCGGATGAGGATGAGATTGCCAAAACCTTTCATCTCGTTGCCCGCATAAACGACGATGCCGTTCAGTGCGGCGACGACCGGCGTGCCCTTTGGCGCGCCGATATTGACGCCGTCGTTATTGAGCCCCTGCCCCTTGGGGCCGAAATCGGAAAGCACCGGCCCCTGCACCGGCCATACCATCGAAATCTGCGGAGGCGCTACCGCTTGCGGCGCTGCGGCCTGCGGCGCGGGCTGAACGGTGGAAGGCGTCGCCGTCGTCGGCACGGGTTTTACGGGCGGCGAAACGGGCGCGGCCGGCGCGGCGCCGACAACGGAAGCCGTGAAGGGCGCGGGAGCAATGGCATTGACCTGCGTTTGATCCTGCTTTGGCGCCACGGGCGGCGGCGGAAGCGGCACGGCCTGAACCGAAGAAGCGGCGGGAGGCGGCAAAGTTGTCTGCTCGATTGCGGCGGAAGGCGCTGCTATGGGCGAAGGCGCCATGCCACGCGTATCCGAAGCGCCGCCCGGTAGCACCAGCGACTGGCCGGGCCTTAATGTGAAAGGCGGCTGCAGATTGTTCAGCACGATAATCTCGCGCATCGACACATTATATTGCCGCGCGATCGAATAGACGGTCTGGCTGCCATCGACGCTGATGGTCTGCCCCGGCGTAATGCTGGTGCGCGGCGGAAGGTTCGGCGCGGGCGGATGCGTGGCGGAACAGGCGGCGAGAGCCAGAACCGCGATAGCGATGGCGAGTTTCCGGAACCGGATCACGCCGCAGCCTCGATGCGCTGCAGCCCGCCCATATATTTCTGGAGCGCGGCAGGAACAGCAATGGAGCCGTCGGGCTGCTGGTAATTTTCCATGATGGCGATGAGGCAGCGCCCCACGGCGACACCGGAACCGTTCAGCGTATGAACAAATTCGGTGTTTTTCTCGCCTGCGGCTTTCGAGCGCGCATTCATGCGGCGCGCCTGAAAATCCCCGCAATTCGAGCAGCTGGAAATTTCGCGATAGGTGTTCTGGCCGGGCATCCAGACTTCGATATCGTAGGTTTTTTTCGAGGCGAAGCCCATATCGCCCGAGCAAAGCACGACGGTGCGGAACGGCAGTTCGAGTCGCTTCAGAACCGTTTCGGCGCATTCCGTCATGCGCTGATGCTCGGCTTCGGACTGATCGGGCGTGGTGATGCTGACCATTTCGACCTTGTAAAACTGGTGCTGCCGCAACATGCCGCGCGTATCCTTGCCGGCGGCGCCAGCTTCGGCACGGAAACATGGCGTTTTTGCGGTGAAGCGGAAAGGCAGCTTCTCGCGCTCGATGATCTCACCCGCGACGATGTTGGTGAGCGGCACCTCGGCGGTGGGAATGAGCCAGAGACCGGTTGTGGTGCGGAACTGGTCTTCCGCGAATTTCGGCAATTGCGCGGTGCCGAACATGGTCGCGTCGTTCACCATCAGCGGCGGCGAGATTTCCGTGTAATCGAATTCGCCCGTGTGAATATCGAGCATGAAATTGCCAAGCGCGCGCTCCATTTTCGCGAGCGGCCCTTTCAGCAGCGTGAAGCGCGAACCGGAAAGCTTGGCCGCGGTCTCGAAATCCATCCAGCCGAGTTTTTCGCCGATATCGAAATGCTGCTGCGCCGAATTGCTTCTTTTCGGATCGCCGAATTTGCGGACTTCCTTATTATCTTTCTCATCGACGCCATCGGGCACGTCGGCAGCTGGGCCGTTGGGCAGGCCGGAGAGGATGATATCGAGCCTTTCGCCGAAAGATTTTTCTTCCTCTTCCAGCGACGCGATTTTAGCCTTGATCGCGGCGACTTCCTGCATCAGCTCATCGGCATTGCCCTTTTTGCTTTTGATTTCGCCGATCTGCTTCGAAATTTCGTTGCGCTTCGCCTGCAATTCCTGCATCGCGGTTTGCGCCGCGCGGCGGCCGGTATCGATTTCGAGGATATTCGCCGAAGCGGCAGGCAGATGGCGGCGCTTCAGCGCTGCGTCGAAAGCATCAGGATTTTCGCGGATAGAACGGATATCGTGCATAACTGGTGGTTCCCGGAAACGATGCGAAACTATACCGGGTGTTAGGGAGGCGGTCCAGCGGATGCATCGGCTTCACGGGCCTCGATAGCGCGGGTTTTCTCAACCCATTTCGCACCCAGAATGGATAATTCATAGAGCAGGACGAGCGGCAGCGCGAGGCTAAGCTGGCTGACGACATCGGGCGGCGTGAGGATGGCGGCCGCGATGAAAATCAGCACGATTGCGTATCGGCGGAAGTGCGAAAGCTTCTGCGAGGAAAGCAGCCCTACCCGCGTGAGAAGAACGAGGATGACCGGCAACTCAAAAGCGATGCCGAAGGCGAAAATCACCGTCATGGAGAGCGAAAGATATTCGCTGACGCGCGGCACCATCTGGATCGGCATCCCGCCTGCCGCCGCGGGCATCTCGAACGAAAGGAAGAATTTCCACGCCAGCGGGAAAACGAAATAATAGGCCATCGCCGCGCCGAGCAGGAAGAACAGCGGCGTGGCAAGAAGAAATGGCAAAAATGCGTGGCGCTCGTTTTTATAAAGGCCGGGCGCCACGAACATCCAGATTTGCGACGCTATAACCGGGAAAGCGAGAAAACAGCCCGACCACAAAGCCAGCTTGACGTAAGTCATGAAGGCTTCGGTGAGGCCCGTGTAAATCAACGGCCGTTGTTCGCCGCCCGCCGTGGCCTGCGCCAGCGGGCGCACGAGAAATTCGTAAATCTGCGGCGCGAAATAATAGCTGACGACAAACCCGATCAGCACGGCAAGCAGCGACCAGATCAGCCGCTTGCGCAACTCCAGCATATGCGCGAGCAGCGGCTGGCGCATGGGGTCAAATTCAGGTTCGGTTTTCGTCATGATCCGTTTTGGCCTGCGGCGCGGCAGTGGCATCTTCTTCCTTCTTCAGCTTCTCCGCGATTTCGGTTTCGTAGCTGAGCTGCTCGAAGGTGCGGTGGATATCATGCACCATGTTGCGCGCCTTGCCCGCGTAAACGCCGAGCGTGCGCATAACTTTCGGCAGGTCTTTCGGGCCGATGGCGACGAGAGCCACCACGCCGATCACCGCCAGTTCTGGCCATGCTATGTCGAGCATCTTTAAGCGGGCGGAAGCTTGTCGGTTTTATCGGACTTTTCGTCGTTCACGCCGGCCTTGAAGCTTTTGATGCCTTTGCCGAGATCACCCATGACCTGCGGCAGCTTGCCCGCGCCGAAGACGACGAGCACGACCAGAAGAACGATAAGAATATGCCAGAAGCTAAGTCCCATATGATTTCTCCGCCTGATGTCATCCCCGCGAAAGCGGGGATCCAACTAAAGCCGCGATAGCGGCGATATGACTCATACGTTCGCTATCGCTCACGGTTAGATTCCCGCTTTCGCGGGAATGACGTAAATGTTGTAACCTGCTCAATACATAACCTATTCTGAAATCCATGTCTCAGTCAAAAATCATCCTTGTGGCGGGGCCCACGGCATCCGGCAAATCGGCCCTCGCGATGGAACTAGCGCGCACAGGGCAAGGCACCATCATTAACACCGACGCCATGCAGGTTTACGAAGGGCTGCCCATCCTCAGCGCCCAGCCGGACGCGAAAAACAGGAAAGCGGTGCCGCACGAGCTTTACGGCACCCTCGACCCAGCCGAGCGTTCTTCGGCGGGAAGATGGGCGGAGATGGCGGCGGCAGCCATCGAAAAAACCGTTGCCCAAAAGCGCGTGCCCATTCTTGCAGGCGGCACCGGACTTTATTTCCGCGCCCTGATGGGCGGCCTCGCTCCCATCCCTGCCATCCCCGAAAACGTACGCGAAAAAGCGGAAGCACTTTACAAGGAGATCGGCGAGGAAAAATTCCGCGCCAAGCTGGCGAAGCTCGACCCCGACAGCGCCAAAAAACTTGCGCGCAACGACAGGCAGCGGTTGATCCGCGCCTATGAGGTCGCGCTCCATACCGGCAAGCCGCTCGGCCATTGGCACCAGAAATCCGCGCCGGGTTTTCTCGACGGCTATAAAATCGAAGCGCACCTCCTGATGCCGGAGCGCGAGAAGCTCTACGCCGCATGCGACAGGCGTTTCGATAAAATGCTCGAGGCGGGAGCGATAGAGGAAGTGAAAAGCTTTCTCAAACGAAAGCTCGACCCCGATTTGCCCGCCATGAAAACGCTCGGGCTGCGCGAGATCGCGGCCTACCTGAAAGGTGAGATGAAATTGGACGAGGCTATCGTCAAAGCACAGCAGGCGACGCGAAACTACGCCAAACGGCAGATGACCTGGTTCAGGAACCAGTGGAAATTTTTGTAAAAACCCGTACTATTTAAATAGAAAAAAGTGGGGTGTCCCTATTGTGAATTCCAAAAATCTTTTGTCCCATAAATCGGCGGGCATCCTTTATATGATCGCCGCGATGGCCTTGTTCTCAGGGATGTTCGCGCTTTCAAAACTGCTGGGGCAAAGATACTCGCCGTCACAAATTGCTTTCTTGCGCTTCAGTTTCGGCCTTATCCCGTTCCTTCCGATCATCTCCCGGCGTGGCCCTTCGGTCTGCCATACCAAGCGGCTATGGGGACACATATGGCGCGCATTTTTTGGACTGACATCGCTTGTCCTCCAATATTACGCCTTGCAATCTCTGCCCCTCGCCGAAGGCACGATTGCCCAATCGACGAGTCCCATGCTGATCGCATTGTTCGGCGTCCTGCTTCTTCGGGAGAAACCGGATTACAGCATTCTTGCTTCCATCGTTTTGGGATTTGTCGGCGTTGTTATTCTGTCGCATCCGCAAGACATAAAACTTGATATAGGCCTAGCCTACGCATTATCAGGCGCGGCGCTTTATGCGCTGGCGATGATCGGCCTGCGCTCCCTAGGAAGCACCGAAAACCCCCTTACTTCCACGATCATATTCAGCCTCTTATCTACTTTATTCACGGCGCCTCCTGCCTTTTTTGCATGGCATTCCATCGAAACACCGGACTGGCTGCTGTTTCTCGGGCTCGGATTGTTGGGCGGGGTGGGGCAATTGGCTCTGACCAAAGCCTACGCTTTATCGACGGCAGCGACGGTTGCGCCGTTCAGCTATACGTCGTTCCTGTGGGCGACGCTCTATGGCGTTCTAATATGGAACCAGTTACCGGACTCCAAAACGCTCATCGGCGCATGCTTCATCGTAACGAGCGGCATTTTGATCAGAGGCAATCACTTGTTGAAAATCAAGGGCGCAAAGAAAGCCTAGCGCCGACGGCGGTGCCGGTGTTTCTGCTTGGGCTTGGCGCCATTTTGCGGGCGGGTGCCGGCATCCTCGCCGCTCTGCACGATCGAGAATTGCATGCTGCCGGTAAGGCGGTCGGCAGTTTCCAGTTTCACGACGACCGGCTGCGCGAGCTGATATGTGCGGCGTGTGCGC
>Ga0265314_10006766_pt1 | contig 10059 bp, 6 predicted proteins | sample 4126metaG_FD_203106 | JGI IMG/M metagenome (GOLD analysis project Ga0265314, IMG submission 203106) | Rhizosphere microbial communities from Carex aquatilis grown in University of Washington, Seatle, WA, United States - 4-1-26 metaG | ecosystem: Host-associated > Plants > Roots > Rhizosphere >... | reverse complement strand
GTTCGAGCTTTCGCCCGGGAAAGTGGGCGAGTTCACGAGTGTTGGCGAGTTCGCATTTCTCAGCGGCATCTTTCGCCAACTTGGAGGCAACGATGTAAACCTCGCCGCCGGATTCGAGCGCGACATACTCCTCATCGGGATGGAACGCCACCGCCATGGAGGCAGGAAGAGTCCACGGAGTCGTCGTCCAGATGATGGTAGAGAGCCTCTTGCCCGCGAGCGCGGCGTCAATTCCGGCCGGATTGTCAAGGAGCGCGTACTTCACCCAGACGGTTGAACTGGTGTGATTCTCGTATTCGACTTCGGCCTCGGCCAGCGCGGTCTCGTCGTGCATGCACCAGTAGACGGCGCGCAGTCCCTTGTAGACGAACCCATTTTCATAGAACGAGAAGAAAGTGGAGAGGACCACCGACTCGTATTGCGGCGTCATGGTGGCGTAAGGCTTGTCGAAGCGGCCCAACACACCGATGCGCTTGAACTGCTGGCGCTGCAGGTCGAGAAATTTCTGCGCATATTTCCGGCATTCGGCGCGGACCGCAGTAGGGTGCATCTCGAGTTTCTTGCCGCCGAGTTCCTTGTCGACCTTGATCTCAATGGGCAGCCCGTGGCAATCCCAGCCGGGCACATATGGGGCATCGAAGCCGGACATGGTTTTCGACTTGACGATGAAATCCTTCAGGCACTTATTCATCGCCGTGCCCAGGTGGATAGGCCCGCTGGTGTAGGGTGGCCCGTCGTGCAGGATGTACTTCTTTTTCCCCTTACGAGCCTCGCGGATGCGCTCGTAGAGCCCCATCTGCTCCCAGCGCTCCAGCATTTTGGGCTCATTCTGGGGCAGCCCCGCCTTCATGGGGAAGCCGGTTTTGGGCAAATTGATGGTCGATTTCAGGTCCAGCGGCACGGGCAATGTTCTCCCAACTGATTGAATCTTTTCATTATATAGGGAGCCATCCGGGGGAGCGCGGAAGGACACGTCTGTTCGGGACCGCCGCCCCGCCCATGCATTCAAAAAGTACTGTTTCCCGCCTACAAAAAGCGTGTACAATTTTTGTCAGATCAAGGCCAGCGAGCATCTAATGGACTGAGAAAGTTAGCCTCCTCAGGTTTGTCCGTTTTTGCGAGCGACTTTTGGGGAATGCTCGTGCATCTAAGTCGGTAGCTCCCAAGACCGTGACTTGGGCTACCGCTCGGGAAAATATGGCAGAATTAGAAACACCGCAGAATCCGCTGGGCCCAGAGCCCGAGTTGCACCTTCTACTCAAGAATCAGACTCTGGATGAGCCCATCTGGAAATCGCTGTTCCGCAACATTGACGATTTCTTCTTCCCGAAGAAACTCCCGCCCCTGGTCCTGACCTCGAAGCCTGTCCCGGTCCGCGATATCTGGGGCTTCTATAACTACAAAGGCCGCGGCGTTGCTGGCTCAACCGCGATCCACGTTTTGGCGATCGCGCTCATCATTGCAGCGACCTATCTGGGACGCAAGATTGTTGACGTCGTCAAGCCAAAAGAGACCGTTTATTTGATCGCGCCCGATGACATGCCTGTTCTGCCGCCTTCGAAGAGCGTCAGCGGTGGCGGTGGTGGCGGAGGCGATCACGACAAACTCCAGGCGTCGCAGGGCCGTTTGCCCAAGCAGTCCATGCAGCAGTTCACGCCGCCCGCGGCGGTGGTTCGCAACCCTGACCCGAAACTTCCCATTGCCCCGACGATCGTGGTTCCTCCCGATATTCACCTGCAGCAGCCCAACATGCCTGACCTGGGCGATCCGCTTTCGCATCTGCCGTCCGTGCCTTCGAATGGAACGGGCTCGGGCGGCGGCATTGGCTCCGGCAACGGTGGCGGCGTCGGTTCAGGCGAGGGGCCCGGCTTCGGTCCCGGTCGCGGCGGTGGCGTTGGTGGTGGGGTATTCCGCGTTGGCGGCGGCGTTTCCGCTCCGAAAGAGATTTATGCGCCGGAACCCGAGTACTCCGAGGAAGCCCGCAAAGTTAAGCACATGGGCACGGTGGTGTTGCAGTTGGTAGTTGGTTCCGACGGTAATCCGCGCGACATTCGAGTGGTTCGAACATTAGGATTAGGCTTGGATGAAAAGGCCATTGAGGCGGTAAAGAAGTGGCGCTTCGAACCCGCCAAGAAAGACGGCAAGCCGGTAGCCGCGCTAGTCAGCGTGGAAGTTGATTTTCATTTGTACTGAGACCCAGAAGTACGAAAAAGTTTAGGAGCCCAGGAGACGGTCGCGCAAGCGGCCGTTTTTTAATGGAGCGACGGGCGTCCCGCCCGTCCGCAGTGAATACAGCGTGCCGCCGAATCGGATTACTCCTTCAAATCGACATGCACCACATCATCGACGGGAAGTCCGAGGAACCGAGTTCCCATCTTCCTGAACTTCTCTGCCGAATCCGTGGCAAAGAACTTAAGCCCAGGAGTATTCCTCGACTCGCTCGACTCAGATGCAGAAGGCATCGACTCGGTCTTGAGTAGGATTCCCAGATGCCGCGCCACGTCCTGCGCTGTGGACTCAGCCGAATCCACGATCGCGACGTGCTCGGGAGCCACGCGCCGCAACAGCGGTTTAATCAGCGGATAGTGGGTGCAGCCGAGTACCAGCACATCAGCGTCGCGCGCGTCGTCCGAAAAAGCTTCCGACAAATAGATCTTTGCCACCTGCTCGGTCACGGTATGTTCCACCCACCCCTCTTCGACCAGCGGCACAAACAGCGGACAAGCCTTCTCGCGCACCGCGACCTCTCGTGCTTCGAGTGCCCGCCGGTAGGCATGGCTGCTGATCGTTGCCTCCGTGCCGATCACGACCACCTTGCGGTTGCGAGTGGCCGCCGCCGCGGCGTGCGCTCCCGGTTCAACGACCCCGATCACTTCGACACCTGCCGCAGCTTTGATCTCATTCAGCGCCAGCGCGGTGGCGGTGTTGCAGGCGATCACCAGCAATTCCGCTCCCTGATCCTGCAAATAGCGCACCGCCCCCACCGCATAATGCGCGACCGTGGCAGCGGACTTCGATCCATAGGGGAGGCGGGCGGTGTCGCCGAAGTAGAGATAGTCGGCGTCGGGAATGCGATCAACCAGCGCGCGCAACACGGTGAGCCCGCCGACCCCGGAGTCGAAGACGCCGATCTTTGGCCGGTTTGAGGAAGTCGTTTTCTGTGTCATACATTCGCATAATACATTGGCGCGACACACGGCTCCTGCACGCAGCAGCGTCAGTGCGAGGCGTCCGCGACCGCCGGTTTTTCATTTGCATCCTCAAACGAGAACGCAATCGAGACATTCGAATATTCTTTTCCACCGATCTCCACATACGGATAAACAAAATAGTTGAGGGGCGGTCCGTCCTGCGCGGGCGCAAGCTTCAGGTCGCGTCCCTCGGTAAACTGCATTCGATTCACGTCGTGCGCGCCGAAAAAGTAATCATGCTTTTCCTGATGTTTCCACGCCTCCGAAATGTCCACCGGAACCCATCCGGTTCTATCCAGATAGAACTCGGCCCAGCAGTGGTAGCCGGGAACCTCAGCGGAGTGTTTGTCGGCTGGCAGCGGAAAGCCGATCTGAAAGCGCGCCGGAATTTTCTCGGCCCGCGCCATGGAAATAAACACCGAGTGAAAATCGGTGCAGTTGCCATGCTTAGAATCGCAGGCCCAGAGCGTGTCGCCGTGTCCCCAGCCGGTGCCGCTCTTGTCGTATTTCATGGTGCGAAAAACGTATTCGTAAATGTCTTTGGCTTTTTCCAGCGGAGTGCTCGCGCCTTTCGTTTCCTGAGCCGCCAGTTGCGCCGGAAGTCCCGTTACTGGCACCAACCGGTCCGGCTCAAGAAATCGCGCCAATTCAATTTGCGGGGCGACGTGCGGGACTTTCGCTGCGCCTGAATCCGTGACCGGCTTCCCGTTGACCAGCACCACGTGCTCCCGTCGCATCACGTCGTAGTCCACCGAGAACTTGTACTCGCCCTTGTCGGCCTTCGCCGTCTCGGCGTAAAGAACCTCGTTTGCATACTCCGGCTGGTGAACTTGCTTGAGCGGTAAGTCGCCGCCCTTGGTAGTGACCTTCACATCCTGGAATCCGTCGGAGTGGGCCAGAGGAATCCAGACCCGCACCCGCTCGCCGGGTGTGACATTCTTAACCGTGAAGGTGTAGTGGAAGTTGAAGTGGCGTTCTTTCTGGGCAACGGCGATCTGGGTAAGAGACGTCACGGACGACGAAACGAGCAACAGGGCAAGCAGGGACCGACGCAGCATAACGCATCCTTTCGACGAGCGATCGTTTTCTAAAAACGTTGATGAGCAGGGAAACGGCCAACGGACGTTTTAGGCGGGACTACCGTCAAGTAAAACCACGGCCGCAGAGTCGAGGTGTGCGCTGCATAGTGTGGCAGTCTGCCTGTGAAAGCAGTGGCCTGTCAAATCGTTTTCGAGAACAATCCGGAGAGGGCTTTAACCACCATGGCCACGAGGGTTCAGGAAGGAAAACCCAAAGAGGCAAAGGCTAGGCAAATGCGTGCCTTCGTGAACCTTAGTGGCCTTGGTGGTTAACGACTTTGGCACTCTGCGAAAATCTCCCGCAGTTGCCTCACCCGTCCGCCGCCCGTTATCCTTCAGGCCATGCCCAGCACTTTAGTCGAATGCGTTCCCAACTTTTCCGAAGGCCGCGACCCGGCCAAAGTCGATGCCATTATCGAAGCCATGAAGATTCCCGGAGTCTATCTCCTCGACCGCGAGATGGATTCCGATCACAACCGCTGCGTCATCACCCTGGTTGGCGAGCGCGATGCCATTCAAGAAGCAGCGATTCGCGGAGTGGGGAAGGCTGCCGAGTTGGTCGATCTCACCAAACATCAGGGCGCCCACCCGCGCATGGGCGCAGCCGATGTCGTGCCCTTCATCCCGATTGACGGCGTCACCATCGAAGACTGCGTAGCCATGGCGCGTCACGTTGGCGCCGAGATCGCGAAACGCTTCCAGATCCCTGTCTATCTCTACGAAGCGGCCGCCGCCACGCCCGAGCGCCAGAATCTCGAGAACATCCGCCGCGGGCAGTTCGAAGGCATCCGCGCGGAAATTGCCACCAATCCCGCGCGCAAGCCCGATTTCGGCGAACCCAGTGTGCACCCCACCGCGGGCGCGACGGTTGTCGGAGCGCGCAAGTTTCTGGTTGCCTACAACGTCTTCCTGAATACGCCCGACGTCGACATCGCCAAGAAAATCGCGAAGGCGGTACGCTTTTCCAACGGTGGTCTGCGCTTCGTCAAGGGCGCCGGATTTCTGGTGCGCGGCCTGGCTCAGGTCTCGATGAACCTGACCGACTTCGAGCAGACTCCCATTCACCGCGTTTTCGAGTTCGTGAAACGCGAAGCTGCGCGTTACGGCGTCATCCCCGTTTCCAGCGAGATCGTCGGCCTGATTCCGAAGAAAGCTCTGGAGCAGGCTGCGGAATGGTTTCTGCAAGTCGAGAATTTTGACTCCTCGCTCATTTTGGAAAATCGTCTCACCGCCGTCATGGGCGGAAAGATGGCCGTGGGCGGCCTGCGCGCCGGAGTCGAACCTTTCATCGAACAACTGGCCGCCCCCACCGCGACTCCCGGAGGAGGCAGCGCCGCCGCCGCCAGCGGAGCCATGGCCGCCGGACTGGCAACCATGGTCGCCTCCATGTCGCGGGGCAAGAAGGCATACGCGCAGTACGAAACTCAGCTTAGCGCAGCAATTGCCCGGCTCAGCCAGCTTCGCGAGGAACTTAAATCCGCAATTGATGCCGACGCCGAGTCCTACAACGTCGTAATGAAGGCCTACAAGTCGGCTAAGGAATCATCGGATGGCAACGCCGCGATCAGCGCCGCACTCAAGCAAGCGACCAGCGTCCCTCTAGGCGTAGCAGAAAAAGTGGTTGAGGTAGCCGAGATCGCAAACAATCTGAAGCCGATTACTAACCCCAACATGAAATCGGATCTGACGACCGCAATCGCCCTGGCCAAAGCCGCGCTCGAAGGCGCGCTAGCGAACGTCGAGATCAACCTCGACGCGCTGAAAGACGAGGCGTTCGTGACCGAAGCACAGAAGCGCGTGGCGGCACTGAAACGGTGAAGTCATGGGTCTGCCGTGGAAAACAACCGCTTTGACGTTGCCAACCTAATTCTTGAGACCTTACTGAACCATCTGTATTGGGCGCAAGACGCGCCCCTTCGAGCGTTCTAAGAACAAGTCCGGAGAAAGCACTTTAGTTACGACCCGGCCTTGCGAATTAGGGACTAAAATAGGATCAGCTTAAACCAAAGAAAGATTGCCAACGCATAGTTTGCGGCTCGCATCCAAGCTTGAAAGACTCATTTTGAGGAACTCGTTTTGAGGACAGTGGTTTTGAGGAATCCTATGAAGAAATGTTGTTTCGCGATTTTGCTTCTCTGCGCAACGGCTGGTTTCGCCATGCCGATCGCATCGTCGGCGCGTTCCATGGTGCCTTCCGAACTGCAGCAACTGATCGGCGTCGACTACCGCGCGCTCAAAGACTCGCCTACCGCGCAGGCGCTCAAGCAGCAAGTGCTGCCCGACAACCTGAAAGAACTCGAGACCGCGCTGAAAGGCATCGGCATTGACTCCGAGCACGATCTCGACCAGCTCAACTTCGCTTCGTTTCGCACCGAGAAGAAGGGCATTCAGACCATCGGAGTAGCGGCGGGATCGTTCTCCGCCAAAGCCGTTATCAAGAAGATGAAGCTCAAGAAAATCGCGGCTACGAAGTACGGCACCACCAGCATCTACCCCATGGATAACGGCTTGGTGATGACCTTCCTCGACGACAACACGCTGGCCTTCGGCACTCCGGCCTCGTTGCACAGCGCACTCGATACGCGCGACGGCAAGCGTCCATCGCTCGATTCGAATTCGGTGATGACCGACCAGATGTCGGCCGTCGATAGCGCGCCCGTCTGGAGCATTCTCGACCAGAAGGGAAGCCAGGCAATGATGTATTCGGCGCTGGGCGATGCTTCGAAGATTGCCGATTACGAGACCATTAAGAAGCGGATTCTGGCTTCGCGCTACACCATGAACTTCCAGAGCGGAGTGAACTTCGATCTGAGCGTTCTCACCTCCGACTCGATGACCGCAGCTACGCTTTCGACGATCGTGAAGGCTGGCATGCTCTACAAAAAACTCAACGCCAGCCCAGTCGAAAAGACGGCGCTGGATGCCACGACGGTTGACTCCGACAGCTCAAACCTGCAACTGCATTTCAAGACCGACGACCAGAAATTTCAGGCGTTGATGCATTCGCCGCTCTTCGCCGCGGTTTCGCACTAGCGCCGCGCACGAACTCGAAGACGAGAGAACGTCCCGGTTTTCCCGGGACGTTTTTTTATGCTGACTCCGTTTGGCGCCGAATCGTGTCCACTCTGATACACCGTTCACTGCAAGACACACCCTGCACTGCACACGTAGCTCTGGAAAGCCTTTCCCCCTTTGATATTACCGTTTGGTCCGCACCTTGCTTTCTAATTGGCTGCGTTGTGTTTGCAGTTTATAGTTCAGTTTCAATAAGAAGGTAAGTCATGAAGCGGACCTTGATCGTGTCCGTACGCAAGGTTGTTGCAGTAGCGTTCCTGCTCGTTCTTGCGGCCGGAGCGCTGGTGATCTGGCGCGCCTCGCGAGCCCTGCATTCGGCGGCCCAAGATGTCCGAGCTTCCCACGAAATTCGATTTGCAGTTCACCCGTTTGTTCCAACCGCCAACGCCGATTTCGAGGTGATCAGTTCGCCCGCCGTGTTCTTCCAAGCAACTCGCTTCCAGGATCACCTGTACATTGCCGGTCCCGCAGGTCTGCTCGAATACGATCCGAGCGGCGCTCTGCTCCACCAATATGCGGTCGGTCGCGAGCTGCCGGGATCGCCGCTGATCGCGCTGGCTGCGGCCGTTCTCGCTGACTCCCACGAACCTGAACTCATTGTCGCCACTGCAAACGATGGGTTGCTCGCCTTCAACGGCCGCGCCTTTCGACAGATCTATCCTTACGACTCCGAGGTTCGTGCCGTCACTGCGATTTTGCCCGATGCCTCAGGCCATCTTCTAATCGGGACCAAACGGCGAGGTGTGTTGATCTATGACGGAAAGAAGATCACAGCGCTCCATCCCACATTGAAGGACATCTATGTAACCGCGCTCGCTGGCGGTGAGTCAGACTTGTGGGTTGGAACTCTCGACCGCGGCGTTCTCCATTTCCATGCCGCCGCGACCGACAGCTTCTCCGAAGCGCAAGGGCTTCCTGATCCGCAAGTATCGTCTCTCGCGATTTCCGGCGACGCCACTTACGTTGGTACTCCACTCGGTGTGGCCGTATTCAGCAGCGGACGTTTCTACCGTGTGCTCGCTTCGGGAGTGCTAGCCACTGCTCTGCTCGCGACGCGCAACCAACTCTACGTGGGAACCGAAGATCAGGGCGTAATTGCAATCCCCCTCGAAGGGCGTCATCCCAACGTCAACCTTGCTCCTAGTTCGGAAGAGAGTGGGCAATTACCCGAAGTACGCCAACTCTTCACTTCCGGCGATGCCGTATTCGCCGTCGCCCGCAACGGACTCTACCGCATGAACGCTCACGGATTCGGATGGGCGCAAGTGTTGCAGGCTGGGACCGCGGTCCTAAGCGACCGCAACATCTCCGCGCTGGCAATGGACACGAATCGCCGTCTTTGGGTTGGATACTTCGATCGCGGCGTCGACGTCTTGGCGTCCGACAATTCCCATGCGTCGCATGTCGAGGACGAACACGTATTTTGCATTAACCGCATCCTGCTTGAACCGAAGACCGCCACGATTGACGTTGCCACCGCCAACGGCCTGGTTCGCTTCGACCGTTCCGGCAGCGAACAACAGGTTCTGACGCGCTCGGACGGCCTCATCGCCGATCATGTCACCGATGTGGCTGCCTATCGCGATGGGCTTGTGATGGCCACTCCCGCAGGGTTGACCTTCCTTGACGCGAGTGGAGCCCGCAGCATGTACGCTTTCCACGGACTGGTGAGCAACCATGTTTATGCCCTCGGAGTATCGGGAGACGAGTTGATTGCCGGAACTATCGGCGGGCTCTCCGTGCTCGAAAAGGGCGATGTGGCGGCGAATTACACCACTGCTACTTCGAACCTGAAACACAACTGGATTACTGCCGTCGTGCCCGTCGGCTCAGAGTGGATGGTTGGGACCTACGGCGCTGGTGTTGTGGGACTGGACCGCTCCGGCCATTTCCATACGTTCGAGAAGGCTTCCGGCCCATTCGAAGTGAATCCCAACGCCATGCTGGTGACACCAGGTTATGTGCTGGCCGGGACTCTGGGGAACGGTTTGTACCTCTACGATCGCCAATCCGAACGCTGGTCCGTCATCGATCACGGCTTGCCGTCACTGAACGTGACTGCGCTCGCTGCCGGCGGCGGCTACATCTACATCGGTACTGACAATGGGCTCGTCCGCATTCCAGAACAGAAGCTTCACCTATGAAACGCATATTCGTATCGGTACTTATCTTGCTGTTGACTTCGCCGCTGCTGTTTGCCGATGCGGGCATACTGATTCCGCGGGACAAGCAGCAGCCCGATCCTGCCATTCTCTCCCTCGAAGAAATGGAAATCACTGTGCGCATCGACAACGGAGCTGCTCGCGTCTTCGTGCGGCAGGTCTTCGCCAATCACACCGGCAGAATCGAGGAAGGGAACTATGTCTTCGCTCTTCCCAGTCGCGCTACCATTTCCGACTTCGCGACTTGGGACGGCCCGACGCGAATCCCCGCTGTGATCCTTGAGCGCAAACGCGCCGAGGAAATCTATAACCAGCTTAAGCAACAGTCGATTGATCCTGGTCTCCTCGAGATGGGAGAACGCGGGGCGGAAGAAGCCAAACGTACTTCCGTATTCAGTGCGCGGATCGTTCCAATCCCAGCTTTCGGCACCAAGCGCCTCGAAATCGAATATCACGAGTCGATTCCGGTGGAGAATCTGAAATCCTACTTTGCTATTCCGCTGCGTCCCGACGCTTATCAGGCCCAGGCGGCGCGCCACCTACGCATCAACT
>Ga0265314_10006765_pt1 | contig 10060 bp, 9 predicted proteins | sample 4126metaG_FD_203106 | JGI IMG/M metagenome (GOLD analysis project Ga0265314, IMG submission 203106) | Rhizosphere microbial communities from Carex aquatilis grown in University of Washington, Seatle, WA, United States - 4-1-26 metaG | ecosystem: Host-associated > Plants > Roots > Rhizosphere >... | reverse complement strand
CAATACTAAACACATTTTGGCGTGCGTTTTATAACCCACTACGCCATAAACCACATGAACTGCGGCTTCTTGTAATTTAGCGGCCAAATCAATATTGGCTTTTTCATCAAATCGGGCGCGTAACTCGATGACCACGGTGACGACTTTACCGTTACGAGCGGCTTTAACCAAGGCATTGACAATCGGTGAATCTGAACCGGTGCGATAAAGCGTTTGTTTAATTGCCAAGACATCAGGGTCTGTTGATGCTTGCCGCAAAAAATCAACGACTGGCGCAAAGGACTCAAAAGGTTGGTGCAATAAAATATCGTTACGTCTAATTGCCGCGAAAATGTCTTTTTGCCGTGTTAAGTTCGCGGGAATGGTAGGCTTAAACGGAATAAACTTTAAATCAGGACGATCCAAAATCAAGTCGTTAATTTCTTGAACTCGACTTAAATTTACAGGGCCATTCACCAAAAACAAGCGTTCGCGCGTCATATCAAATCGCGCTAATAAAAAGGCAACGGTTTCTTCTGGGCAATTCGCGTCAATTTCTAAACGCACTTCATCGCCATAATTTCGCATGGCAAGTTCGCCTTCCACGGCAAGCAATAAATCATCGATAGCATCGTCATCAACAAAAAAATCACTGTTACGCGTGACACGGAATTGATAGCAACCTTTGATATTCATGCCGTGAAAAAGTTGATCGATAAACGCATGAATAATTGATGATAAAAAGACAAAATCGTTTACGCCACTATTCGTTTCTTGGCTGGGTAATTTGATAATGCGTGGTAAGGAGCGTGGAGCTTGTAAAACCGCGCGTCCGCTATTACGCCCGAACGCATCTTTGCCTGTAAGAGAGATAATGAAATTTAAACTTTTGTTTAAAATGCGCGGAAATGGATGTGCCGAATCTAACCCGACAGGCGTTAAAACAGGCAAAATTTCTTCGTTAAAATACGCTTCTAACCATTTACGTTGTGCTGCCGTCCATTTGTGGCGACGAACAAAATGGATGTTTTCTTTTTCAAGTTCAGGCAACAAAATATCATTTAATGTTTTGTATTGATCATCGACCAATTGCCGCGTTTGCACAGAAATCAGTTCTAATTGATCTTTAGGCGTTAAACCATCAATACCGCGTGTATCGGGATCCATTGCCACCATTTCAATGACGCTAGCAACACGCACTTCAAAGAATTCATCTAAATTTGAGCAGGAAATACATAAATAATTCAGTCGTTCGAGTAGTGGCACACTTTTATCTTTTGCTTGCGCCAATACACGCTTATTGAATTCAAGCAAACTCAATTCACGGTTAATATAAAGTTCCGGTTTTTGTAAATTTATTTCATCTGGAATGTCAATCATGGTTTAGTTTTTGTCATGGTTTTTAAATAATTGAGTGATAGGCTAAGTTTATTTAGCCGCGATGACAAGATTGTGACGAAAATGATTGGTTCATTATTTCAATATTTGTTGAATAGTTATATAATTAAAACATGGAAAATACTATTGCAATCTCTATTTTTGAATCACTTTCGTCTGGCGTGCGACTTGATGTATTTCGCTTACTCGTTAAAAAAGGCATGGAAGGCATGGTCGCGGGTGAAATCGCCACATCGCTTAATGTGCCACCGACGAATCTTTCGTTTCACTTAAAAGCACTCACGCAAAATCGTTTGTTAAGCGTTGAACAAGAAGGTCGTTTTCAACGTTATCGCGCCAACATTCCGTTAATGCTCGATTTAATCGCCTATCTCACTGAAGAATGCTGCGAAGGTCATCCTGAAAAATGTGTGATACCGTCAAAAAATTAAATAATCTCTTTCAAATTAACGAGGCTTTTTATGCCAGACAAAATTTATAACGTTCTTTTTTTATGCACAGGAAATTCTGCGCGTAGCATCTTAGCCGAAGGCATTTTGAATCATATTGGAAAAGGACGTTTTCAGGCTTTTAGTGCAGGCAGTATGCCAATAGGTCTTGTGAATCCTTACGCTTTAAAACAATTAGAAAAAGAAGGCATCGTTGTAGAAAATCCTCGCAGTAAAAGTTGGGAAGAATTCGCAAAACCTGATGCGCCACAACTCGATTTTGTCATTACCGTTTGTGACAACGCAGCAGGTGAAGTGTGTCCGATTTGGGCAGGACAACCGATTACCGCGCATTGGGGCGTTTTTGATCCTGCGGCGGCGGAAGAAGAACAAAAAAATATCGCATTTGCCCAAGCCTTTGCGATTTTGCATCGTCGTATTTCGTTGTTTGCCGCGCTCAATCCATCTAGCCTAAATCAGTTAGCGTTGGAAAAAAATGTGCGTGAAATTGCAAATGTCTGAAAGAAAAAAATTAGGATTTTTAGATAGATTTTTAACGCTTTGGATTTTTCTGGCAATGGCAATAGGCGTAAGTCTGGGTTATTTTTTGCCAGAAAGTAGCGCGTTTTTTAATTCTTTTTCCAGCGGCACAACCAATATTCCGTTAGCAATTGGTTTGATTTTAATGATGTATCCGCCGCTTGCGAAAGTTAATTATGCAAAAATGGGCGTGGTGTTCACGAATTTAAGATTGATTAGTGTGACGCTATTTTTAATTTGGATTGTCGCGCCATTACTAATGTTTGCGTTAGCAATTTTATTTCTAAAAAATCAACCCGAATACATGATGGGCTTAATGCTTATTGGCATTGCGCCCTGTATTGCGATGGTAATTGTATGGAGCGAACTTGCCGGCGGCAATCGAGAATACACCGCTGGGCTAGTAGCAATAAATAGCATTTTACAAATGTTGTTTTACAGTATTTATGCGTATGTTTTTATCACATGGTTGCCACCGCTGCTTGGATTAAAAGGATTTGCAGTCAATATTACCATTAGCCAAATCGCCAAAAGTGTTTGTATTTATTTGGGAATTCCATTTTTGGCGGGCATGATTAGCCGATTTGGATTGATTAAATTCAAAGGTGAAACATGGTATGAAACGGTTTATGTGCCGAAAATTTCACCGATTACGCTGGTTGCACTGCTATCAACGATTGTTTTAATGTTTAGTTTGAAAGGTGAACTAATTGTTAGCATTCCGTTAGATGTGTTAGAAATCGCAACGCCCCTAGCGATTTATTTTATGGTAATGTTTTTGGGTAGTTTTTGGTTGGCGCGTTATTTTGAAAAAGATTATTCCAAAAATACTTCTATCGCGTTTACGGCAGCAGGCAATAATTTTGAATTAGCGATTGCTGTGGCAATTGGCGTATTTGGCATTAACAGCGGACAAGCCTTTGCAGGTGTAATTGGACCATTGATTGAAGTGCCAGCTCTGATTTTGTTGGTGAATGTTGCATTTTGGTTTAAAGCCAAGTTTTATTAGAAACCTCTATTTCCCTGCAATCCGCCAGTATGTAATGCAACAATGCGTGTGCCACGCGAAAAATGATTTTTTGCAATCAAATCATAAAGTCCATACAGCATCTTTCCGGTATAAATTGGCTCTAAAGGAATGCGTGTTTCGATTTCAAATTGGCGAATAAATGTGAGTAATGCCGGTGTCGTTTTAGCAAAACCACCGTGATGATAATCTAAGCGAATTTGCCAGTTATCACGCGGCTTTTCTAGTAATTGTGTGACATCGTTATTTAAAAATGTGGCATTTTTTAACGCGGCAAAACCTAAAATCGAACCGTTATCCGGTACGGCGTGAACCAAGCCTGCAAGCGTTGTTGCTGTGCCACATGGAACACAAAGCACGTCATAATCTTGCTGAATTTCACCAACCAATTCGCTCACACCTTGTAACGCAAATGTTGACGCACCACCTTCGGGCAACCAATAGTCGTTTTCACCTAAATTCGGCAAACTGTCCCACGTTTTATAGTCGCGTAATAAACGATAATCGCCTCGTGAAACAAAACGTAATTCCATCCCAAAGGCATTTAAATCGTGTAATGTTGGTGTTTCACATTCTTCACCGCGAACCAATCCGATTGTTTTTAATCCTAACGTTTTTCTAACATAAGCCAGCGCGTGTAAATGATTGGAATACGCGCCACCCATACTAATTAACGTGGTTTTGTTAAGCGATAATGCGTGATGGAGACTATATTTTAATTTTCGCCATTTGTTTCCTGAAATAATCGGATGTAATAAATCATCCCGTTTTAACTGTAATTCCACGCCATGTTTTTCTAAAAATGGCGAGAAAATAGGCGTTAAAACTGACGGTAAAAAAGTTTGTTCGAGTTGTTTGAGCGCGACGTACATAAAATTTATTCTTTAAAGTGAGCGATTGGTTAAAATGCCACAACTCTTATGATTATCACAAGGAAAAAACATGATTAAAGTAGGTATTGTTGGCGGAACAGGTTACACAGGCGTGGAACTTTTACGCATTTTGGCATTGCATTCGGATGTAAAAATTACCGCTGTGACTTCGCGTTCTGATGTGGGAATGCGCGTTGATGCGTTATATCCGAATTTGCGTGGCTATTTGGCGGATTTAACCTTTTGTTTGCCAACCATCGATGCGTTGAGTAATTGTGATGTGGTTTTTTTTGCCACGCCAAATGGTACAGCAATGCTCATGGCAAAAGAGCTGTTGGATTTAGGTATTAAAGTTATCGATTTGTCAGCAGACTTTCGTTTAAAAGACGTTTCCGAATGGGAAAAATGGTATGGTTTGACACATGCCAGCACAGATTTAATTGCAAAAGCTGTTTACGGTTTGCCAGAAATTCATCGAGACGCATTGAAAACAGCAGATTTGATTGCTTGTGCAGGCTGTTATCCAACCGCTGTGCAATTAGGTTTTTTACCGTTGTTGGAAAAAGGTGTGGTTAATACGGATAATCTAATCGCTGACGTAAAATCGGGCGTGAGTGGCGCGGGGCGTAAAGCTGAAATTGCCACGCTTATGAGTGAAGCCGGTGAAAGTTTTAAAGCCTACGCGGTAAATGGTCATCGGCATTTGCCTGAAATTACACAAGGCTTAACTCTTATGACTAAACAAGCCGTTAATTTGACATTTGTGCCGCATTTAACGCCCATGATTCGTGGCATTCATGCAACGTTATATGCCACATTGACCAATGAAATCAGTCCTGCCGAATTGCAAAATATTTACGAAACCCGTTACGCACAAGAAGAATTTGTCGATGTTTTACCATTCGAGTCGCATCCGGATACGCGAAATGTGCGAGGTAGCAATCGTTGTCAAATTGCCTTGCATGTGCCACAAGGCGGAAAAACAGTGGTGATTTTGTCCGTCATTGATAATTTAGTAAAAGGCGCAGCAGGTCAAGCGGTGCAATCAATGAATTTGCGTTTTGGTTTACCTGAAAATCAAGGTTTAGCGACAGTGGCGTTATATCCCTAATTCTTGACTGTAATACTAGGAATAGCCATAATTCAAGCTGTTTTTAATTTTAACCTAATGGATTGTTTTTTATGACCACACCAATAATTTTTACCGACAGTGCCGCGACAAAAGTAAGTGAATTGATTGAAGAAGAAGGCAACGCAAACTTGAAATTGCGTGTTTATGTTTCAGGTGGCGGCTGTTCTGGTTTTCAATACGGTTTTACGTTCGATGAAGAAGTGAATGACGATGATACGCAAGTTGAAAAAAATGGCGTAACCGTATTGGTTGATGCGATGAGTATTGCCTATTTAACTGGCGCAGAAATCGATTACAAAGAAGATTTGAATGGCTCACAATTTGTCATTCGCAATCCGAATGCAACCACGACATGTGGCTGTGGTTCGTCATTTTCAGCTTAACACCTAGTAGAAAACAAAATTCGCTGATAAAAAAACCAATGATGCGTTATTATCGCGCGAGCGCGAGGTTATTCTGCCTTGCCGAATTAAATATGGAGAAACACTCAAATGACACAAGATGAATTAAAACGCAAAGTCGCCGAAGCGGCGTTACCTTATATCAAAGGCGTGCCAGTTATTGGCGTAGGGACAGGTTCGACCGTCAATCACTTTATTGATTTTTTAGCCGATTTTAAAAATGATATTGAAGGCGCGGTGTCCAGTTCTGAAGCGAGTACCAAACGTTTAAAAGATTTAGGTATTCCTGTTTTAGATTTAAACGATGTTGGCACACTCGATATTTATGTGGATGGCGCAGACGAAGTGAATCCGCACAAACAATTGATTAAAGGTGGCGGGGCGGCATTAACACGCGAAAAAATTATCGCGGCTGCAAGTCGTAAATTCGTCTGTATTGCTGACGAAACAAAACTCGTTGATGTTTTGGGTAAATTCCCCTTGCCTGTTGAAGTTGTACCAATGGCACGCAGTTATGTGGCGCGTGAACTCGTGAAATTAGGTGGTCAACCGATTTACCGTGAACACTGCATTACCGATAATCACAACATCATTTTGGATGTACATAATTTAAACATTATCGACCCAACAAAATTGGAAGCACTCATTAACAACATTACCGGCGTGGTCATGGTAGGCATTTTCTCAGCTCGTCCTGCGGATGTGGTTCTCGTCAGTAAAGGCGACCAAATCATTACGATGTAATTCTTTTTTGGAGTACAAACACGAGTTTGTACTCCAATCTGCTCGTTTTTTCCTTTTATCCAAAAATTATCAATAAATGACACACAACTTTTTTGCCACCACGCCCAAAGCTCTCGAAGATATTTTAACCACCGAATTACGCACACTAGGTGTCACACAACTGAAAGCCACAACAGCAGGTGTTGCTTTTTCGGGGAATTTAGAAACGGCATATCGCGTGTGTTTGTGGTCGCGTGTGGCGAATCGGGTTTTATTGCAATTGAGTAAATTTGAAGTTCGGTCACAAAATGATTTATATGCGGCGGTGCAAAAAATCAATTGGTTTGAACATTTCAATGCCGAAGACACCTTTGCCGTCTCATTTAGTTCAAAAAATTCGACCGTTATCACTAACAGTCATTTTGGTGCATTGAAAGTCAAGGACGCGATTGTTGACCAAATGCGAGCCAAATTCGGCGTTCGTCCGAGCATTAACACAGAGCGTCCACACATTCGCATCAACGTGCATTTGAATGGTGAAAACGCCGAATTAAGTTTGGATTTATCGGGCGAAAGTTTACACCGTCGCGGTTATCGCGATGTCAGTATTGAAGCACCAATGAAAGAAAATTTAGCTGCCGCGATGTTATTACGTTGTGGTTGGGCGAAAATGGCAGCCGAAGGCAAATCACTGTTAGACCCTATGTGCGGTTCGGGAACATTATTACTCGAAGGCGCAATGATTGCCGCCGATTGTGCGCCGGCTCTTGGACGTGATTATTTTGGCTTTTTAGGTTGGAAAAAACACGATAAAGAATGTTGGCAAAACCTACGGCGTGATGCCGAATGGCGCAAAATTGTCGGCATGAAAAAATTGCCGATGATTATCGGTTTTGACAAAAATAAAAATACCGTCAATACCGCTTTAGCACACGTTGCTAATGCAGGTTTTCAAGGCAAAATACACATTGAACGCCGCGATATTTTAGATGCAAAACCACCTGAAAGTTGGACAGCGGGATTAGTGGTTTGTAATCCGCCTTACGGTGAACGATTGGGCGACGAAGCCGAAACCGCTATTTTGTATGAACAATTCGGACAAACGTTAAAAAACAATTTCACCGGTTGGCAAGCGGCGTTAATTATCAGTAATCCAGAATTGGGGTTTCGTTTAGGGATTCGTTCGCAAAAACCGATTACATTATTTAACGGTGCGTTGGAATGTCGATTATTGCGTTTATCGATTGAAGAAAAAACGTTTTTCATTCCAAAAGAAAGAACAGTCGAAGAACGCATTGAACACATTATCGAAGTCGCTACTCAACTCAATGAAACACCTGAAATAAAAGAAGATTTAACACCTGTTGAACCCGCGCCGATGTTCGCCAATCGGTTACAGAAAAATCTGAAAAAATTATCGAAATGGGCAAAACAACATAATGTCTTTGCCTATCGGGTTTATGATGCGGATTTGCCCGAATACGCGGTAGCAATCGATATTTATCACAGCGACAAAACGTGGGTAAATGTTCAAGAATACGAACCACCCAAAAGCGTCGATCAACATAAAGCCGATATGCGTTTAGCTAGTTTGCTGGCAGAAATTCCAAACGTGTTAAAGGTGCCAAAAGAACAAGTGCTATTAAAAATTCGCCGCAAACAACGTAGCACTGAGCAATATGAGAAACAGGCAGAATCCGATGTATTTCATGAAATTATCGAAGGCGGTTGCAAGTTATTAGTGAATTTTGAAAATTATTTAGATACCGGCATATTTTTAGACCATCGTTCGATTCGTTTGCAAATTCAAAAACAAGCACAAGGTAAACGTTTTTTAAATTTGTTTGCTTATACAGGAAGTGCGACGGTTCATGCGGCAGTCGGTGGCGCGACGGTGACGACAACTGTAGATATGTCAAACACTTATCTGCAATGGGCAAAAAACAATCTTGCTTTGAATTCAACGATTGGGCGACATGAATTTATTCAAGCCGATTGCGTGGAATGGTTAGAAAATGAAGCGAAAAAAGCATCACGCCAATATGATTTAATTTTTTTAGACCCGCCGACGTTTTCAAATTCAAAACGTATGGAAGAAATTTTTGATGTGCAGCGCGATTACATTCAATTGATTCAACATGCGACAAAATTGCTCACACCCGATGGCGTGTTGTATTTTTCCACAAATTTTAGAAAGTTTAAGTTTGATGAGAGTATTTTTAAAAATTTGAAAATTACCGACATTACCGTGCAAACAATTCCCGAAGATTTTGTTCGCAATCAGAAAATTCATTATTGTTGGAAAATTACGAAGATGTAACACGTTTTCATCTTTGGTTATGCTACAATTTGCACCTTATAATTCACACACTTAAATTAAATTTTAATCAGGAAAAATTACAATATGGCAAAAGAAGATCAAATTGAAATGGAAGGTAAGGTTATTGATACCTTGCCAAATACGATGTTTCGCGTCCAATTAGAAAATGGTCACATCGTTACCGCACACATTTCCGGCAAAATGCGTAAACACTATATTCGTATTCTCACCGGCGATAGCGTCAAAGTTGAAATGACTCCTTACGATTTAACCAAAGGTCGTATCACTTTCCGAGTACGTTAGTTTTACTAACGCACTCGTTGTCTAAGCGGTTAGTCTGTTACCAGCACTTCGAGACTTTCAATCTCAAATGCTAATTCGTTATTTTCCACACTAATTCTGACATGCCCCCCGTGCGCGAGTTCGCCAAAGAGTAAATCATTGGCTAACGGTTTTTTGATACTTTCTTGAATCAATCGCGCCATTGGGCGTGCGCCTAATTTAGCGTCGCACCCATTTTCGGCTAACCATAAACGCGCCTCCGTATCGAGCGTTAAGGTCACATTTTTGTCTGCAAGTAGTGTTTCGAGTTCAAAAATAAACTTGTCCACTACATGACCAACAATGCTTATATCTAGCGGTTTAAATTGAATAATTGCATCCAAACGATTACGAAATTCTGGTGTAAATCCTTTTTCAATCACTTTCAAACTGTCGCTGGCATGATCTTGAGGCGTAAAGCCCATCGACGCACGACTGCCCTCTTCTGCGCCGGCATTTGTAGTCATGACTAAAATGATGTTACGAAAATCAGCTTTGCGTCCATTATTATCGGTCAACGTGCCATGATCCATTACTTGCAATAACAAATTAAATACGTCGGGATGGGCTTTTTCTAATTCATCTAACAACAAGACTGCGTGTGGATGTTTATTAACTTGTTCAGTGAGCAATCCGCCTTGATCAAAACCTACATAACCCGGTGGCGCACCGATTAAACGTGAAACAGTGTGCCGTTCCATATATTCGGACATATCAAAACGAATCAATTCAATGCCTAATACTTTCGCCAATTGGCGCGTGACTTCTGTTTTCCCTACACCCGTTGGTCCTGCAAATAAAAACGCCCCTATTGTTTTTTGAGCATCACGCAAACCCGCACGCGATAATTTAATCGCGGAGGCTAACACAGAAATTGCTTCATCTTGTCCAAACACAAGCATTTTTAGATTTTTTTCTA
>Ga0265314_10006762_pt1 | contig 10062 bp, 11 predicted proteins | sample 4126metaG_FD_203106 | JGI IMG/M metagenome (GOLD analysis project Ga0265314, IMG submission 203106) | Rhizosphere microbial communities from Carex aquatilis grown in University of Washington, Seatle, WA, United States - 4-1-26 metaG | ecosystem: Host-associated > Plants > Roots > Rhizosphere >... | reverse complement strand
GATTGGTGGTACTGACGTACGACGGCCTCCTCGCGGCCCTCACGCGGGCCCGCGTGGGCGTCGTCATGAAGAACTACGAAGTGCAGCTCGCCGGCTTCGACAAGTCGCGCGCCCTCGTCGGCGAACTCTTCGCCGCCCTCGACCACGACCGCGGCGGCGACATCGCGCGGCAGCTCGGCGCGCTCTACCTCTTCATCCTCGGCGAACTCACCACGCTCGGCATCAAGCCCGACGTCAAGCAGATCGACCGCATCATCGCCATCGTGCGCGAACTCCGCGACGCGTTCGACCAGATCGCCCACACGCCGCGCCGGGAAGTCGCGTGATCGCCTCGCCGGAACACATCGTCGAGCGTCTCGAGGAACTCGAGCGGCTCTTCGACCACGGCCGCTGCTACCTCGCGCACGACGCCCTCGCCCTGGGCGAGATGTTCGAGCAGGCCCGCGCCATCCTCGACGAGGTGAAGGCCAGCGGCATCGAGGACACGCCGGGTCCCGGACGCGACGCCGTGCTCGAGGCGGCCGAACGCGCGCGCCAGAGCCACACCGCGCTCACGCACGCCATCGGCATCGAGGTCGCCCGCGTCGGACGCGATCTCGCGCAGCTCTCCAACGGGAGCAGCGCCACCTCGGCCTACGCGGCCTCCGTGCGCCGCACGCCCACGGGACTCCTCAACCGCTCGTTGTAGACGCGAGGCGGCCGCGCGTCAGCGCGTGGCCACAGCGCGCTGACGGCGGCGGTACTTCTTTCCCGCCCGCGCGATCGCGTCGAGCGCGCCCGCGCGCCAGGCGGCGGGACTGAACAGCCGGCGCGCCGTCTCGCGCGCCGCGTCGCCCATGCGCCGCGCGAGATCCGCGTCGCCGAGCAGCGCCAGGGCGTGCGCACGCGCCGCCGCCGGCGTCTCCGCGATGAAGCCGTCCACGCCATGCGTGAGCGGCGACGTGGGATGCGCGTTCGAGACGACGGGCAGTCCCGCCGCCATCGCCTCGACCATCGCCATGTTGAAGCCGTCCTCGTAACGCGCGTCGGCCGTGTGCACGAAGAAGCGATGCGACGCGAAGTGCGACTTGAGGTCGTCCCAGTCGCGCGCCGCCTCGCCGAGTCCCGGATTGTGGCCGACGAGCGTCACCGGCAATCCGGCGAACGCCGCCTCGTGAAAATCCCAGGCGAGAAACACCCGCTTGGAGATCACGTCATTGGCCACGCGCAGGCCCGCCGCGCGTTCATACGTCGGCGCGCGGTAGTCGGCGGGATCGCTCCCCGTGAGGAGCGGCTTGCCCGCGATGCCCCACGACGCGCCCTTCGCGGCCGTCACCGGCACCGCATGCGCGCCGAGCCGGTCGAGATAGGTGCGCAGATTCGCGATCATCGCGTCGCGATCGAACGTCGCGCCCTGCTGCGCCATGCGGCCGTCGAGCGTGTCGTGCGCGATGAGGAGCTTAGGCGCGTCGATCGACGACGTCTCGATGAGGTCGGTGATGTTGTGGCAGATGACCGCGTCCCATCGCGGCGGCTGCGCGAGCGCCTCCGCCAGCGAAAGGAAGCGCGACCGCGGCGGCACCGGCCGCATGCGCTCGTCCCAGCCGGCCACCGCGCGCCCGCCAAGCCCCACCACGACGTCGAGATCGGCGTCGATCCAGCGGAGTTGGTAGACCCACGGTTCGTGGCAATTCAGGACGAGAAGTCGCACAATTCGTTGCTACAGCGGAGGGTACGGGACCCGGCAAGAGTTGCCGGGTGAGCTCTCCGGTGGTATCCTTGCAAGGTTCGAACCAGCCTCAGCCCCGCGCATGGCCTCGATTCTCTACGTCGACGACGACCCCTCAGTTGGCCTGATCCTGCAGGATACGCTCGAGCGTGCCGGCCATCACACGGTCGGCGCTCGCAACGTGCCCGAGGCGTTTCAGGTGCTCGCGCGCGGCGGCATCGACCTCATCATCTCCGACTATCGCATGCCGGGGCTGTCGGGGCTGGAGTTCCTGAATCTCCTCGCGCGCGACGGCTACGACATTCCGCTCATCATGCTCACGGGCTACGCGAGCATCGAGAACGCGGTGGCGAGCATCAAGGCCGGCGCCGTCGACTACATCACCAAGCCGATCCGCCCGCAGCAGCTCGAACTCGCCGTCGACCAGGCGCTGGAGTTCGTCCGCCTGCGCCGCGAAAACGAGGCGCTCCGCCGCGAAGTGATGGAGTTCCGCAACGAGCGCCAGATCATCGGCGACTCGGTGGCCCTGCGGCGCATCCTGCAGACCGTCGCGATGGCCGCGCCGACCCGCGCGACCGTCCTCCTCCAGGGCGAAAGCGGCACCGGCAAGGAGCTCTTCGCGCGCGCCATCCACGACCGCAGCGACCGCGCCGACCGCGCCTTCATCCAGCTGAACTGCGCGGCGCTCCCCGAGGGGCTCATCGAAAGCGCGCTCTTCGGCCATGAGCGGGGCGCGTTCACCGGCGCCATCAAGCGGGTGGAGGGTGCGTTCGAGCGCGCCCATCGCGGCACGCTCCTGCTCGACGAAGTGAGCGAGATGCGCCTCGACCTCCAGGCCAAGCTCCTGCGCGTGTTGCAGGAGCAGGAGTTCGAGCGCGTCGGCGGCACGACGCCGATCCGCGTGGACGTGCGCATCATCGCCACCACCAACCGTGACCTCGCCGCCGATGCGGCCGCCGGGACCTTCCGCCGCGACCTCTACTATAGGTTGGGCGTCATCCCGATCCTCATTCCGCCCCTCCGGGAGCGGAAGGAAGACATCCCGCTCCTCGCCATGCGTTTCGCGGTGAAGACGGGCACGGAACTGGGCAAGGAGATCCGCGGCATCTCGGCCGAGGCGGCCGAGTTCCTCGCGAGCCAGGAATGGCCCGGCAACATCCGTGAGTTGCAGCATGCGGTGGAGCGCGCCGTGATCCTCTCGAACGACCCGGTGATCCAGGTCCATGCGTTCGACCCGCTGCGGTACGGCCTCACGCCGGTCGCCGGGATCGCGCAGATCCCGGGGAGTCGCCCGATCACCCCGCCGCTCGCGCCGCCGGTGACCCCCGCCGGCACCAGCGGGAGCGCGTCGCCGATCTTCTCGGCGACACCGACCGCCGTCGCCCCGGCGCCCCAGCCGGCGGCGGCCCCCGCCGCCGCGTACACGCCGGCTCCCGTGGCGAGTCCGCCGAACAGCTCGAGCGTGCTCCTCAATTCCCTAAACGTCGCCGACGCGGAGCGGGTGCTGATCGAGCGGGCGCTCGAAGCGGCCGGCGGCAACCGGACGCGGGCGGCCGACCTGCTCGGCATCTCGGTGCGGACGCTGCGCAACAAGCTCAACAGCCCCGGCGATCCGGCGGCGGGCGACGAGCCGGGCGCCTGACCCGGCGCGGGACCGGAGGAAACGAAGCAGACGGCAATAAGTGCCGCCTGCTTTTGTGTTTAAGGTCATTAAGACCCCGGTAGTCCGGCGGGGCGGCACGGCGTAAGTCGTTGTGCCGCAACAAAAAGCCGAACGGCACGAACGCTGCATAGGAAGCTGGCGTGGTCGCACCTCCACCCAGCTGCTCCAGATCCAGGGACACCTATGGCGATCGACATCATCGGCCGTACCACCCGGGCCAACGAACTGAAGGCGAGCCTCGACATGAGCGTGCAGCGCACGCGCACGATCGCGGATCGCGTCGCGCAGGCGACGGCGCGGCAGCAGGGGTTCACGCTGCCTGATGTGGGTGCGCAGCCGGGGAGCCAGGAACAGGGCCCGGTGGACGTGGAGACCGAGATGGTGAGCCTCGCCGACGAACAGCTTCGGTTCGAGGCGACGGCCAAGCTCCTCAAGGACACGTACGCGGGCCTCCGCGACGCGCTCAAGAGCTGATCATGACGAATCCTGCGGGCGGCGTTCCCCTCGTTCCTCCCAACGTCGTGCGGCCGATGTTCCGCACGCTCGGCATCGCCGCGAGCGGCCTGTCGGCGCAGCGCATGCGCATGGAGACGATCGCGACGAACATCGCGAACGCCGAGACGACGCATACGGAAGCGGGCGGTCCCTATCGACGCCGCGTGGTGGAGATGCAGGCGGCGCAGCTCTCCGATTTCGGCGGCGCGATCGCGTCGGCGACGGGAACGGCCGCGGCGACCGGAGCGACCGGAGCGACCGGAGCGACCGGCGTGACCGGCGCAGCGGGCGCGACGCCCGACGCCACTGAGATCGCCGCCGGCAACGACGAGGCCGATCGCGCCGCGGGCGTGAAGGTCACCGGCATCACCGAAGATCCGAGCGAAGGACCGCTCGTGTACGACCCGAGCCATCCCGACGCGAACGCCGACGGCTACGTGCGCTATCCGAACGTGCGCGTGACCGACGAGCTGGTGGACCTGATGGATGCGCGCCGTCTGTACGAGGCGAACGCGACCGTGTTCCAAGCCACGAAAGCGATGCTGCGACGCAGCATCGACATCTGAGGATCCCGCGATGAGCGTGACCGGAGTCAACAATGCGCTGCGAGACCTGCTCGCGGCCCGCATGGACCAGACGCTGTCGCGTCCCGCCGGCGATGCCGCGCGCGCGACCACGGCGAAGCCCGACGCGACGCGCGCCGATTCCGTCTCGACGAGCGCCGGGCGCGCGTCGACGGCGGGTTCGAGCGGCGTGCAGGCGCCCGAGGGCACCGACCCGGCGCTCTGGAGCGTGCTCACGAACGAAGAGCGCAACTTCTTCGCGCGCACGGCGAGCTCCGGCCCGCTGACGTACTCGAAGGTGATGAACTTCGCGAAGCCCAGCACCGCGAGCACGCCGCCGATCCGCGGCCGCCGCCTCGACATCAGGGGCTGACCATGAGCAATCCCATCGGCAGCGTCGGCGGCATCGCCGCGAAGGTCACGTCGGGACTCCCGGGCATGACGCCGGGCATCCAGGGCATGGCGCAGGGTCTCGCCGACACGCTCACGCAGGGGATGTTCACCCAGGGCGCGCCCAATGCGATCTCGCAGGATCAGGCGAACAAGATCGGCGGCGGGCTCGGCGACTCGGGCGCGCGGCAGGTGCCGCTCCTCGGCGGCGCCGGCGGCGGCTCGTTCGGCGATTCGCTCAAGCGCGCGCTCAACGACGTCTCGGGGCAGCAGGAGAAGGCGGCCGACACGCTCAGCGCGTTCCTGCGCGGCGACAACGTCGAGATCCACCAGGTGATGGCGGCTTCGGACGAAGCGCAGATCAGCCTGCAGATGCTCATCGAAGTGCGCAACAAGTTCACGGAAGCGTACCGCTCCCTCGCCAACATGCAGGGCTGATCCTTAAATGCTGAACGAACTTCTCGATCGCCTGGGTGGCACGCGCCGCGTGATGATCGCGGCCGTGGGCCTCGGCGTCGCGGGCCTCATCCTCGTCGCGTCACGCCTCGCGACGGCGCCGAACATGGTGCCGGCCATCACCAACGTGCCGCTGCAGAGCGCGGCCGAGCTGGCCGACCGTCTCGACCAGGCGGGCATCAAGTATCAGCTCGACCGGGGCGGCGCGGAGATTCTCGTCGCAGAGACCGATCTCGCGCGCGCCCGCGTCGCGCTCGCCAAGGACGGCCTTCCCGGCGGCAACCGCCCGGGCCTCGAGCTGTTCGACCGCCCGAGCTGGGGCTGGAACGATTTCACGCAGCGCGTGAACTACCGTCGCGCGCTCGAAGGGGAACTCGAACGCACGATCGGCCGCATGCGCGGCATCGACCGCGCCGAGGTGCATCTCGCGATCAGCGAACAGCCCGCCTTCCGCCGCGCCGACGACCGGCCGGCCACGGCGAGCGTGCTCATCGCGCTCAAGAGCGGCGGCGGTCCCGCGCCGGAAGTGGTCGCGGGCATCGCGCACCTCGTGAGCTCGAGCGTCGACGGCCTCGCCGCCGACAACGTGAGCATCCACGACGAGACCGGACGGCAGTGGAGCGAGCCCAACGACGGCAACACGCCGGTGGGCCTCTCGAGCCGCCAGCTCCGCGTGCAGCAGGACGTGGAGAAGTACCTCGAGAAGAAAGCCGAGGACATCATCTCGCAGATGGTCGGCCCGGGGAACGCGAAGGTGCAGGTCTCGGCGGCGATCAACTTCGACAAGGTCGAGCGCACGACGCAGGAAGTGAATCCCGACAAGCAGGTGCTCGCGAGCGAGCAGAAGGCGGAGATCACGCCGGGCGCGCAGGGCGGCGCCGCGAGCACGAACATCGCCAACTCGTACGAGAACTCGAAGAGCACCGAGACGTTCTCGGGCGCGATCGGCAACCTCAAGCGGCTGACCGTCGCGGTGCTCGTGAACGACCGTCGCCTGCCGGCCACGGGCCCGAAGGACACCATCCCGAAGTTCCAGACGCGCAACGCCGCGGAACTCGCGCGCATCCAGTTGCTCGTCTCGAGCGCGGTGGGCGTCGACAGCGTGCGCGGCGACGTGATCAACGTCGCGAGCCAGCAGTTCGAGGCGCCGAAACCGGTGTTCGAGGCGGCCCCGGTGGCCGACATCGGCCAGCGCGTGCAGGAGTTCCAGCGTCCGGTGCTCACCGGCGTCGGCCTGCTCCTCGCCTTCATCCTCGCGCTCGGCGCGATCCGCACGCTCAAGACGAAGGGTCCGATGCTCGCCGGCGGGCAGCCGCAGCTCGCCCTCGCCGGCGCGGGCGCGCCGGCCGCGCTCCCGGCGCACGCGCACGAGCCGGCGCACGCGCAGATCCGCGCGCCGCAGCCGAGCCGGTTCGAGTTCCCCGAAGCAGACACCGAGCTGCGCGACAAGGTCTCCGCCACCGTCACGAAGGATCCCGACGGCGCGGCGCGACTGCTCAAGTCCTGGATCAAGGAAGAGGCGTAAGCGATGCCACCAGCCGCCGCGCGTTCCGCCAAGGGCGACGACGATCATCCGGGCTACAATGGCCGCCAGAAGGCCGCCATCCTCTGCATGGCGCTCGGCGCCGAGCAGGCCGCGAAGATCACGCAGAAGCTCTCGAACGACGAAGTGGAGATGATCTCGTTCGAGATCGCGCGCATGGAGCGCGTCGAGGCGGGCGCGGCGGAGCAGGTGTTGCTGGAGTGGGTCGAGACGGCCGTCGCGAGCGAAGCGCTCTCGTCGGGCGGCGTCGACTTCGCCCGGGAGATCCTCGAGAAGGCGTTCGGCCCGCAGAAGGCGCAGCACATCCTCAAGCGCGTCGTGAGCCAGCTCGCCGACAACGCGGGGCTGCAGCGCCTGCGCAACGCCGACCCGCAACAGATCGCGAACACCTTCCGCAACGAGCATCCGCAGACGATCGCGCTGATCCTCGCGCACCTCGCGCCGCCGCAGACCGCGGCCGTGTTCAAGGAATTCGATCCGGCCCTCTCCACCGACGTCGCCTTCCGCATGGCGAAGATGGAGAAGGTGAGTCCGGAGATGCTGAACCTCATCGAGAAGTCGCTCGGCACCGACATCGACCTCGACTTCCAGGCGGGCATGAGCCTGGCCGGCGGTCCGGCCGCGGTGGCCGCAGTGCTCAACCTCGTGCAGGGCGGCCTCGAGAAGGCGATCCTCGAGAAGGTCGCCGAGCACGACAGCGACCTCTCGATGCAGATCAAGAACCTGATGTTCGTCTTCGAGGACATGATCCAGCTCGAGGACCACGCCATCCAGCGCGTGCTCCGCGACGTCGACACGAAGACGCTGGCCCTCGCGCTCAAGGGCGCGAGCGCCGAGCTCAAGCAGCGCATCATGGGCCAGATGTCGCAGCGCGCGGTGTCGGGACTCAAGGACGAGATGGAGATGCTCGGCCCCGTGCGCATGCGCGACGTGGAGACGGCACAGACGACGATCGTGAACCAGGCGCGTGCGCTCGAAGAGGCCGGCGAGATCGTCCTCAACGGCAGCGCGAACGACATTGTCGTCGGCTAGGCCGGGCGTCTATCGCGACGCGCGCGGCGCCACGGCGACGAGCGCGTGGAGCCTCGACGACCTCGGCGGCGCCGGCGGCTTCGCGGGCCTCGGCGCCGGCGAACCGGCGCCCCCGCCGGTCGATCCGGCGGTGCTCGCGGAGCAGCAACGCGAGCGCGAGCTCTCCGACGCCTACACGCTCGGGTTCGAGGAAGGGCGTCACGAGGGCGAGGAAGCCGAGCATGCGCGCCTGAAGCACACGCTCCGCGCCGCCGAGGACGCGCTCAACGTCATCCGCGTGAACGAGGAACGCTGGAGCGGGTCGATCGAGGAGAACATCACGGCGCTCGCCGTGGCCGTCGCGCGGCACGTGATCGACCGCGAGCTCGCCTCCGATCCGACGATCGTCTCGAAGCTCGTGCGCCGCGCGCTCACGGAGTTCCCGGTGGACCAGCCCGTGCGCATCCGCATCAACCCGAACGACCTCGCCCTCATCGAGGCGCACGGCGGCCTCGACCATGCCGACACCGGTCCGCGCAACGAGCTGCACTGGATCCCCGATCATCGCATCTCGACCGGCGGCTGCGTCGTCGAAGGTCGCGAACGCATCGTCGACGGCCGCACCGACACGGCGCTCGAGCGCGTCTACCGCCGCATCGCATATACCAATGCTTGACATCCTCTCGCGCCGCATCAGCGACCTCCCGCGCCTCGCGCGCTACGGGCGCGTCGTGCGCATCACGGGCCTCGTCGTCGAGGCCGTCGGCATCGACGTCGGACTCGGCGAGATCGCCCGCATCTCCTCGCTCACCGAAGGACGCTCCGTGCTTGCCGAAGTCTGCGGCTTTCACGACAAGGGCGTGCTGTTGATGTCGCTCGGCGAGCTCGAGGGCATCCACCCCGGTTCGATGGTGGTGCCGCTCGGCCGTTCGTTCGGCGTCGACGTCGGCCCCGGCCTCCTCGGCCGCGTGCTCAACGGACTCGGCCAGCCGATCGACGGCGGCCCGCGCATCGACTCGACCGAGCGCATGCCGCTCACCGCCGAGCCGCCGAACCCGCTGCACCGCCAGGTGATCGACGAGCCGATGGAGACCGGCGTCCGCGTGATCGATGGGTTGCTCACCATCGGCCGCGGCCAGCGCGTGGGCATCTTCGCCGGCTCGGGCGTCGGCAAGAGCACGCTCCTCGGCATGATCGCGCGGCAGGCGAAGGCCGACGTCAACGTGATCGCGCTGCTCGGCGAACGCGGCCGCGAAGTGCGCGACTTCATCGAGAACTCGCTCGGGCCCGAAGGGCTCGCCCGCTCGGTGGTGATCGTCGCGACCGGCGACCAGGCCGCGCTCGTGCGCGCCCGCGGCGCGCTCGTCGCCACCGCGATCGCCGAGTACTTCCGTGATCAGGGCAAGCAGGTGCTCCTCATGGTCGATTCCGTCACGCGCGTCGCCATGGCCTGGCGCGAGATCGGCCTCGCCGTCGGCGAGCCGCCGACGACGAAGGGCTATCCGCCCTCGGTGTTCGCCTCGCTCCCGCGCCTCCTCGAGCGCGCCGGCAACGGCGCGAAGGGGGGCATCACGGGGCTCTACACCGTGCTCGTCGACGGCGACGACTTCAACGAACCCGTCGCCGACGCCGCGCGATCGATCCTCGACGGCCACATCGTGCTCACGCGAAAGCTCGCCGCCGGCGCGCACTATCCCTCGGTGGACGTGCTCGACAGCAAGAGCCGCGTGAAGGATCACGTCACCACCACCGACCAGCAGAAGAACGTCCTCTCGCTGATGCGCTGCGAAGCGGCGTTCCGCGAGAAGGAAGACCTCATCCTCGTCGGCGCGTACGCGAAGGGGAGCGATCCGCAGGTCGACGCCGCGATCCAGATGCGCGAGCCGATCCTGAACTTCCTGCGCCAGGCGCCGAGCGAACACTCGACGTTCGAGGATACCCGGCAACAGCTGTCCGCGCTCTCGGCACGCATCGACGCCGCCGCGCAACGGAGGAACGTCGCATGAGTTCGTCGAAGTTCAAGTTCTCGCTCCATCGCCTCCACGCCATGCGCCAGAAGGCCGAGCACGAAGCGGCCATCTCGCTCGCGACGGCGCGCAACGCCGAAGAGGCGGCGCGCACCGCCAAGGACGCGCTCGAAGCGCGCCGCGCCGAAGCGCGCGAGGCCGTGCTCCCGCAGGTCGGCGCCTCCCGCTCGGTGGCCGAGCTGCGGCAGGCGGCGTTCCTCGTCGAG
>Ga0265314_10006761_pt1 | contig 10063 bp, 15 predicted proteins | sample 4126metaG_FD_203106 | JGI IMG/M metagenome (GOLD analysis project Ga0265314, IMG submission 203106) | Rhizosphere microbial communities from Carex aquatilis grown in University of Washington, Seatle, WA, United States - 4-1-26 metaG | ecosystem: Host-associated > Plants > Roots > Rhizosphere >... | reverse complement strand
AACAACTGCCTCCTCCCTCGCCTGCGCCGCTGGCGACGGCACGCGCACCGGGCGCGGCTGAAATTCGCAAACACGCCGCGGACGATCCAGATCGCCGTCGGCGCAGCGGTCCTGCTCGCTATCGTCGCGCTCGCAAACCTCATCTCCGCCGTGATCCACAAGCCGACCGAGTTGTTCGCTCTTGTCGGTCACCGGCTCGACAAGGAGCCGGCGGAGACGTGGCGCAGCTATGGACCGCTGTTCCGCACCTATTCGACATCAGCGATCGCGCCGGAACTGCTGGCCGCGCTGGCGCAGATCGAGAGTTCAGGAAACCCAGTGGACCGCACCTATTGGCGCTGGCGGTGGAGCTTCAACCCGTTCGCGATCTACCAGCCTGCGTCCAGCGCCGTCGGCCTGTTCCAGATGATCGATGGCGCGTTCGCCGAGGCCGCAAGGTTCTGCATCCGGGATCATGCGGTGGTGGATCACGGCTGCGGCTTCACCAGTCTCTACATCCGCACCATCCCGAGCCATTCGATCGAACTCGCCTCGATCTATCTCGACCGCAACGTATCAGCCGTGCTCGCCCGCGCCGATAACGTGAAGGCCACCGCAAGCCAGACCCAGGACCTCGCGGCCTTCATCCATCTCTGCGGCGGCGGTCCCGCGACCGCCTTCGCGCGCCGCCATTTTCAGATGAACGCGAGCGAGCGCTGCGGCGATCATCTCGTCTCCGCCTATGTCGCCCGCGTCAATGCGATGAAGCGGCAGTTCATGAAGCTCGCGGCCGACGGCTAGTGGTCCGATTCTAACATTCGCATCCCTTCATTCTTGCGCGCAACGGAACCTTCATGTCGTGCAACATTCGTGGTTCCACGACGCGGTGCAGCCGAACCTTTGACCGACGTGTTACCGGAAAAAGACATTTCGCCACAAAAAGTCTGGCGGCGGAAAGGCCGTTCTTTCTTTTTCCTTCCGGAGGACTACAACCATAAAGTGCAACTTAATTCTGGACATGACGCCATGAATATTCCAGAAGCCGTCGCGATTGCGAGCAAGGCGCTCGAGCTGACAAGAGCCCTTCGCGAGCTCGATCACCGAATGAAACTCACCGAGTTGAAAAGCAGGGCCGCCGAGATCTATCAATCGATGGCGGATGTAAAGATGGCGCTGGTCGACGCGCATCACGAACTCCAGGGCCTGGAAAGCGAGATCCTGCGGCTGCGGCGGGAATTTGCCTTCAAGGGTCGGACCGTCGAGCACCGCAACATGATTTACGAGGAGCGCGATGGCAAACCGGTGGGCTACCCGTTTTGCCCGCGGTGCCTCACGGTGGATGGCAGGCACATCAGGCTGACGCCTCTGCAAAAGCCCGGAAAGCCATTCCAGTGTCCGCAATGCAAGTCGGACTTCGAAACGCAGATCGGCTACAACAACCGTCACAGCATGCATGCCTGAAAAGCACGGCTCGGCTGTCGGATCGGCGCCGCCATAAGCGGATCGTTTGTCCGCGCAGAAATCACGATACTTGCGCGGTCGAGATAAGGTGGCGGATCTGCATCGCGTCACTTCACGCCGCGCCGCGTCCGGGACATTCGTTTGTCATGGCCGGGCTTGACCCGGCCATCCACGTCTTTTCTTGCTCGATTGAATAAAGACGTGGATGCCCGGCGCATAGGCGAGCGAAAGCGACCCCGTTCTTCGAACGGCTATGGCCGGGCATGACGGAAACTCTGCGCCAAAAATCCGATTTTCGAAGCCCGATCAACGCTGAGTCTACTGTCCAGTCCTCTGCGCAAAAATATTTCGTTTCGCCCGTCGGGCAAATCATCTTTATGAACTTGCCCCGTCCCGTGCCCACAGGAGGGGCGTATCGCGATCGTCACGGACGTTGGGCGCGGGATACGATGGACGCTTTGGCGACGCGTTGACGAACGGCGCAGGAAGCGGACGGCGAAGTCGTGTGGGCCTGATATCCCGACGCTGATATCCGGTGCAACGCGCGAGCGTTGTCACCCACGGAGACAACAAGCCCGGTCTCCGGGGCGAGCACGAAGGAAACCGTTAAAACCACCGCGCGGGGAAAGCCGGCGTGTCCGGTGAACCTGTGGTGACTAACTCATGTGCTTTTTTACTTTGCACATGAGGCTGCGGGTGCAACGGGCACCCGGCTTTCCCTGCGCCCTCCGTTGGGCGAATGACGGTTAGATAACTCGGGCTTGGCTGGCCGCGAGAACGCACTTTGCTGTTTGACATATGAAACGGACTGCCTGATCCGAACTGGACATTCGCCCTATCCCGCAGCAACCCGGCATGCTCTGCTGAGTTGGTACAATTCGGATTGTGAGTGCTTTTGCCGGAAACGGAGAGTGAAATGTCCAAAGAGCCGAAGGTCGAGCACGAATATCATGCCCAGAAGGACAAGCTGACGATCAAGATTCACCGCTATTCGCTGAAAAGCAAAGAGACCCGCGACGCGATCTTGATGAAGCTGATGGCCAACCTCGAAAGCAAGCCCGATCGCCTGATCGCCGACGCGAAGAAAAAAGAGAAGAAAGGACCCGGCAGGAGAAATCAGCGTGGTCAGCAAAAAGACTCTCGGCTGGTTGAAGTCGGCGATTGACGGAGAAATAGGGAATGATCGCGAGACCCGCTGCGCCAAAGGCTGAAGATTATTCCGTCGTTGCCGGCTCGCTGGGGCCGCGCCGTGATTTTCGGATCAGCGTGGGCTTGCGCGAGGGTTGGGACGCCGAAGGCCGTGTCTTCGACGTCTCGGAAGCCGTGCGCACCGCGCGGGCCTGGATGAAACGCCGCGTCGAAGCCGGCCTGCCTGCCCTGTCCGGCATGTTCACCCGCGCGGAAGTGACCTATGCGTGGCCCCGTCCGGACGGCAGCGTCGGCTCCGACCGCGAACCGGTCGCGCTGTTCACCGGCGAAGTGGTCCACGCCTATCTCGGGCATCTGTCCGACGAGGTCATCGAGGCGATGCTCAACGAACTGTCGATCGAGCTTGGCGTGGCGCTCGGGCAGGAACGGATCTACGTCGCCTTCGCCGACCGGACGTGGATCCTGGATGCCGGCGAACACCGCAAGCCGGCTTCGGCTTGATGCCGATTTGCATTCGTCCGATTGAAAAAGGGCCGGTTGTTACACCGGCCCTTTGACTCAATTACTTCTGCTGCTGGCTTTTCGAATGCGCCTGGTCGGAGTGCGTGCTGGCAGTCTGAGCGTGCTGCTTGGCGCTCGCGGCCTGCTGCTGGCCCTTGGCGTGTTCGCCCTTGCCGTGATGTTCCGCGGCGGAACGATGGGCCTTGGCAGCGTTTTCGTGATGTTCGGCGGCCTTGTTGTGTTCTTCTTTAGCCATGAAATCCTCGTTGGTTGGCAGCTCCCAGCCGAGGCGAACTCGCCGTACCCCACATCGTTCCAGTGATTGAACAGACGGAGCGGAAATAGATTTTCATATGACGCGGCGTTTTGGGCCTAAGGTCGCGCACTTCACGCGAAAGGAACTCCAATGACCGGTCGTATGCCGCCTGTCCCGCCCGCCAATCGCAGCAACAAGGGCGTGCCCCAAAATACTGAGGCGAAGCGAGACACATCTCACAAGAAAGACCACACGCAAAACACCGACGAACAGGGCGACACGGCGAACATCAAGCAGAACACGACCAATGCCGGGTTCTTCAAGGGCCGAAGGGTCAAGTAATCCCTCGGGGGTTTCGGGCGTTTGCGGCAGCAGCTTTCGCTGCGCCGCGTGAGCGCGTCCGAAATCCCACACCTGGAACCCGCCGCCGCGCCGCGCGAAACAAACAGAAATACTGCGGCCCATACGACACACCCCGGCGATATTGTGACCGAACCCCGTAGCGTTCTTGTGAGCGTCGCCGGACCGCCGCATTGTGACCCCATTCCGACGCTTCACCGGTACGCGCAATGATCGGAAAGAGTCGGCTAACGCAGTCGATTTCTGCCGGCAACGTTAAGGAGAACTTCCGTGGTGAAAGTGCTGATCGCAACTGGTGCCGTGTTTGCCCTGATGACTGCGGCTTCCGCAGCCGACCTTCCGCGTCCGCAGCCCGCGCCGCGCTATGCCGAGGCTCCGGTCGTCGGCAAGATGCCGATTGGCAAGAGCCCGATCGGCAAGCAGCCGTGGGGCAAGGGGCCGGTCGCCGCCCGCTACTGAGCGTACTAACGTGACCAAGCGGCTGAGCGGCATCGCGCTGTGCGCGCTGGCCATTGGCTTGACGGGCGCGGTTCATGCCGCGTCCGCCGGCGAAGGCGCGCGTAACGCCGACGCCAAGGTCGTCGCCTCGATCGAGACGCCGGCGGTCGCTGCGACGCGGCCCGCGCGCAAGCCACAGGCCTCGTCGGCCAAGGGCCCCTACTACGTCGACTTCCGCGCGCGCACGGCCGCAAGCTGGGGACACTCGTTCGTCTGGTACGGCAAGTCGAGCGAGCGCGCCGTCGAAGTGGCAGGGCTGACGCCGAAGGGCGATGTCGCGGAGTATATGCTCGGCTACATCACCTGGGTGCCGTCGGAGACCGGCGCCAGCTACGGCGACCTCGACCCGGAATATCTCCTCGCGCATTACAAGGTCTATCTGAACGAAGCCGACGCCAAGCGGGTGTTCGCCTACATCGAGAAGCTCAAAAAGACTTCGCCGGTGTGGAGCGCCGAAATCTCCAACTGCAACAGCTTCATCGGCGATATCGCCTCGTTCATGGGCTTGAAGACGCCGTCGCGCTGGATCCGCCCCGAGAACTACATCAACGAACTCAAGTCGCTCAACAACGCCAAGCCGGTCGTCCGGCTGTCGGAGCAGTAGTAACGCTGCGGCTTACTCGATAGCTACGCGGGAGGCTCATACCGCATCGCGACCGCGCCCGAGCCGAGTTCGAGCCGGCTGACGAGCCTGAGGTCGACAAGCTTCGATAGCCCCGCGAACAAGGTCGGCCCGTGGCCCGCGAGCCTCGGGTGCACCACGAACTCGTACTCGTCGATCAATCCGAGTTCCGCCAGCGCCAGCGGCAGCTGCACCCCCGCCACGAACAGGCCCGTGCCCGGCGCCCGCTTGAGCTCCCGGACGGCGTCGGCGAGATCCCCGCGCACCAGTTCTGCGTTCCAGTCGACCCGCTCGAGCGTGCTCGACACGACGTACTTCTTCGCGGCGTGGATCGTCCGGGCAAAGGGCTCCATCCAGTCGGGCATCCAGTCAGGCCTTGTTCCCGTCTCGGCCACCGGGCGCCACCCAGCCTCCATCATCTCGTAGGTCACGCGGCCAAAGATGAGGCCATCGGCGCGCGCGATGTTCTCGGCCGCGTGACGATGCAGGTCTTCGTCGGCGATCATCACACGATGATCGCAACACCCGTCCAGCGTGACGTTGATGGAATACCGAAGCGGTCGCATCGCCAAGCCGTACCACCGATCGAGGCCGGATTGGAAGTCTTGCGAGAAAGCCAGCGGCGGTTGCCGTTCGCGTCGAACGGTGCCAGTTTGGCCCCATGCATACCGCCTTGGCCATTCTCGGCTCCATCGTCAATTTCGTCGCCTGCCTCGGTTACGTCCGCGCCATCCTGAGGCGCGAGGCGATGCCGAACCGCGTCACCTGGTTCCTGTGGGCGTTCGTGCCGCTGATCGCGGGCGCGGCGCAGTGGCAATCCGGCGTCGGGATTTCGACGCTGGTGGTGCTGTCGGTCGGCGCCGGCCCGGCTTGCGTCGTGCTGGCCTCCTTCATCGCAGGCTCCGGCTCGTGGCAGCTCGGCCCCTTCGATTACGTCTGCGGCGCCTGCTCGCTGGCCGCGCTCGCGCTGTGGGCGTTGACCGGCGATCCCGTCACCGCCATCGTACTCTCCATCCTGGGCGATGCGACCGCAGCCCTTCCGACGCTGCGCAAGGCATGGCTTGCGCCCGCGACCGAAGCGCGCTCCACCTACCTGATCTCGTTCGTCGGCATGGTGATCGGCATCTTCTCGGTGCAGGCGCCGACGTTCGCTGCCTACGCCTTCAACGCCTATCTGGTGCTGGCGAGCAGCACGCTGGTCCTGATCCTGTATTGGCCGCGCAAGCGCCCGCTCGCTGACGCGCATCCCGCCGAGTAGTTCGAGAGTTTTGCTTCATGTCTGCCCTGAAACCGCAGGTCCCCTACGACGACTTCGCCAAGCTCGACCTCCGCATCGGCAAGGTCGTCGACGTGCAGCCCTTTCCCCGCGCCCGCAATCCGTCGTGGAAAGTCGGCGTCGATGTCGGCGCCGAGCGCATCATGTGGTCGAGCGCGCAGATCACCAATTACGATCCGGAAGCGCTGATCGGCTCGCTGGTGGTTTGCGTGTGCAATTTTGCGCCGAAGAACATCGCGGGCTTCACGAGCGAGCTTCTGATCCTCGGCGCGAAGGACAGCGACGGCAAGGTGATCGTGCTCAGCCCGCGCAGCGACGTCGCGGCGGGCGAAACGGTGTTTTGAGAGCGATTCATTTTTCGAGAGCGAACCTGCCATGAGTGAACGCGACGCCGCCCAACAGGTCCTCGAGGCGCTGAAGCTTGCCGAACAGAAGCCGGCGCAGGAGGCGTTGCCGCTCCTGAACGGCCTCATGCCGCTGGTTCAGGGCGGCGGCGCGCAAGAGTTGGAAACCGAAGAAGCGCGCTCCAGCGCATTTCTCGCGATCTGCGAGGTCGGCAAGGCGCTGCATCGCGGACAGCCGGCGGATCGCGCGTATGCCGCGGCGATCGGCGCGACCGAGCGCTGGGTCGCGCTGGCGCGGTAGTTACGGAACACAAATCCCCACCGTCGTCATTCCGGGGCGATGCTGCGCATCGCCCCGGAATGACGTTTCACCAAAAATCGAATTTTCCAAATCCCGTCAACGCTGAGTCTACCACCCCATCGCGCAAAGTTTATCGCTTATCCCGACGGGCAAATCATCTCTAGAAGCTCGCCCCAACCCGCGCCCGATCAGGAGGGGCGTATCGCGATCGTCACGGACGTTGGACGCGGGATGCGATGGACGCTCTCGATGCGGCAAGACGAAGCGCATTGAGGCGGACGGCAAAGTCGTGTGGTCCTGATGCCTCGACGCTGGCATCTCCGGCATGGATGCTTCGGCATCATGCCGATCAAGGTGACAACAAAGCCCGATCACCGGGGAGAGCACGAAGGAAACCGTTAAAACCACCGCGCAGGGAAAGCCGGACCGCTCCGGCGTACCTGTGGTAACGAACTCGTGTGCTTTTTACTTTGCACGCGAGGCTGCGGGTGTGTCGAGCACCCGGCTTTCCCTGCGCCCTCTGTTTTGGAGGGACGATGTGCGGCATGAACCCGGGCTGACAGAGCCGCGGGGGCGTAACGCTGTGACCGCTGCGAACACAACCATCCTTCGAGACGCCGCTGAGCGGCTCCTCAGGATGAGGACGGGGCAAGCGGAAGCTTAAACCTCATGGTGAGGAGGCGCTCTCGCGCCGTCTCGAACCATGAGGCCCAGACGCAGCCGTCTGCCATGCGAAACCGGCCGCGCCGCCTCGCAAACCTTCTTGCGCGACAGCGCGCGGCAACGGAATATCGCGCCGGATAGGGGAAGCAGGACTCGGGAGCCCTTACGGACATGGCTGGTTGCTCGCTTCGTACATTGCTGCTCGGCATTCTCATGGCCGCCTCGGCCTCTCACGCCTTCGCCCAGACCGCCGCGCGCCCGCCGGTCGGCGGCGTCAACTCCTCGCCGGATGCGATGATCTTCTATGTCGCGCATGGCGCGGACGGCGCCTGCGGGCCGGGTTGCTCCGACTGGATCGCCGCCGAAGGCGCCGTGCAGTGGGACACCTACAAGCGGCTTATCAACATTCTCGACCGCCAGCAGGGACGCAAACTTCCGCTCGTCATTCACGCCTTTGGCGCGTCCAATCTCAACGTCGCCGCGGGCCTGGGGCGCATCCTGCGTGAGCGCGGCATCGACACCACGGAAGGCGCCACGGAAGTCGCCGCCTGCGCCGGTAAAGCCGATGCCGATTGTTTCGCGCTCAAGCGGCCGGGCGGACCGCTGGACGCGGTGCTGAATACGAAAGGCACCATATGCGACGTCGCCTGCGTGCTGATCCTCGCCGGCGGAATCCATCGCACGCTGCCGTCGGGGACACGGGTGATCGTGGCCGGCATGGACATCCGCAACCGGGTGGCGCCGAACGTCTCCGACGAGCATCGCGACAGCCTGACCGCGATCTATGGCGAGCAATTCCGCCTCTACCTGCGCGAGATGGGGGTCGACGCCGAACTGCTCGACATCGTCGACAGCAACAGCGAGCAGCGCCATGCGACCGAAGTGCCGCCAGGCGACTGGGCACGGCTGCATCTCGTGACTTCCGCGCCGCCATAGGCTGCCGGCCGGGCTCAAGTTCCGCCCTGATCTGGATCAATGCGCGTGCCGCGGCTATGGATGAGGTTGCCGGCTTCCGCTAGGATGGCCTGGCGTTAGGGGGCCGTCCGCATGACCGACTTCAGCCAGCTTTCCGATCCCGAAATCGCCAATCGCATCGCGATCCTGCGCGACAACCTGCGCCAGCTCACCGAACAGGCGGCGGCGCAATCCGGCGCTGCCAACGAAGAGCGGCTGGCGAACCGGATCGAGGACCAGAGCAAGGAGCTGGAAGACCTCCTGAAGGAGCAGGAACGGCGCGGGAAATCAAAATAGCGCGCGGCTACCGGCGTTTTTTCGAAACCCACCGCTAACCTTCGCACCGTATGATCGCCGCTTATTGCGCGCATTAACATGCGATTTACTTTATTGCGGGGGCAGGATGCTCAGAATTGGTGTGTTGGCAGCCGTATTGTTGCTGTCGGCCGGTGACGCGTTCGCGCATGGCGAAGAGCCCGCGCCGCCGCCGAAAAAGGAAGCACCGCTGTTTCCGGTGAAGGTGGTGCAGACCCGCAAGGGCATGATCTTCGTCAATCTCGATGGCATGACGCTTTACACCTTCGACCGCGACACGTCCGGCAACAAGTCGACCTGCGACGGCAAATGCACCCAGCGCTGGAAACCTCTGGAAGCGGCCAACGATGCCGAGGCCAAGGGCGACTTCACCGTGATTACACGCAGCGACGGCAGCAAGATGTGGGCCTATCGCTATCGCCCGCTTTATACTTTCCAATCGGATCGCGCGCCCGGCGACACCAACGGAGCGTTTGACGCGACTAATCTCTGGCACGTCGCCCGCCCGGCATTTTGAGCTGCAATGGCGAAACAGCCGGCTTGCGCTTCGGTGCGCCCGGTGTTTCACGTCTCGCAATGCCTGGGAAAACGGCTTGGAAGCGAAGCGAGGCCCGGTGAGCCTAGGAGACCGGGCCTCGCTGCTATCCCCCACCCCAATGGCCTCCAGCCGACAGGGTTAGTGGCCGCCTGAGTAAGTAAATTCGCTCACGCGGGCTAGACCGTACGACTACGGTGCAGAATCACGATCGGGCGCAGCAGGTCACATACCTCGCTCGCCGTCATTCCTGAATGCACCGAAGACGCAGACCCGGAATACATTTCTCCTCGCACTCCGGTGGTACAATCGATTCTTGGCCCGACGCTCCGCCGTCCTCGAACGACGAAATAAAAAAAGCGAATGCAAAATTCCCGAGCAAGTCGAATCGCTTGACCGGTTGTCCTAGAAGTCACACGCAAGCGGCGTTGACTAAAATTGTCTGCATTCCCCGTAGTTTCACTCACCGCATTGAACCGGATTCTCCGACTCAGCGACACCTGCTATCTAGAATTAGACATCACGTTTCTCTCTTCGAGGAGACGGACCATGGCTCAGCTCTTCTTCCACTGTTCCAACGACGCAGGCATCTGGATTGATCGGCGGTTAGCCCCTGTCGGCAGCCTGAGCGAAGCCATGGCGCAAGCGGCTGGTGTGGTCCGCGAACTCGTCATGGTGCCTTCAAACGAAGACTGGCGCGGCTGGACTTTGCATGCGAGCGACGATTTTGGCCACGAGGTTTTCGCGGTGCCTTTTTCGTCCGTCCTCGGCAAGTCTCATTGAGAAGTCCCATGCTGGTCTCACTCGCCTCGTCACTTCCGTTCCGTCATCGCCTGATCGCGCTCGTCG
>Ga0265314_10006760_pt1 | contig 10064 bp, 10 predicted proteins | sample 4126metaG_FD_203106 | JGI IMG/M metagenome (GOLD analysis project Ga0265314, IMG submission 203106) | Rhizosphere microbial communities from Carex aquatilis grown in University of Washington, Seatle, WA, United States - 4-1-26 metaG | ecosystem: Host-associated > Plants > Roots > Rhizosphere >... | reverse complement strand
CGGCGTGGCGGTTGGTTACTTCGCGGAGGGCGCTTTCGATGAGTTTGTCGAGGAGGTCGTCGGCTTTGACGCCGAGTCCTTTGCGGCCGGAGACTTCGACGTGGGTCTTCTGCTTGTCCTCTTCGGAGATGGGGATGCCGAGCTCGGCGCAGGTGCGCGGGGAGAGGGCGACCATTTCGTAGGAGAAGTGGATGCTCGCTTCGGCTTGCTTCTCGAAGCCTAGGGCTCGGAGGCCGGCGACTACTACGTCTTGAAGGTAGGACTGGCGCGAGTCGATTACGTTGTAGACTTGCGCGCCGCCGCCGAAGTGGTGATCGGCGGGCTGGGGTTCGTCGGTGGACGCCCAGACTACGTGGCCGTTCGGGTAGGTGTGCCACTGGCGGTAATAGAAATCCTTGCCGAGGAGGCCGAATTTCCAGAGCTGGTACGCGATGTCCTTGCCGACGTAGGTGACGGTGCCGTTGGAGCGGACGATGACTTTGCTGTCGTCGACGGCGGACTCTTCGCCGGAAGGAGCGCCTTCCCTGAAGGCTTCGCTTGGCATGACCCAGCAACCTTTGTTCTTGCCTTCGGTCTCGAAGTGGATCGCTTTGCGTTCCTTCAGGAGTTCGAAGGCGGTGGCCCAGAATTTCAGGTGGAGGATTTCGCTCTCGCGGGGGAGGACGTCGTAGACGATGTTGAGTCGCCACATGGTCGCCAAGTGGGTTTTGACGATGGCGTCGGCTACCAGGTGGCCTAGTTCGGCGTCTTCGCTGGTGCCTTGCTCGATTTGATGGAGCATGTCGCGGCGCCATTGCAGGGCTTCGGGGTGCTCGGCGTAATAGGTGGAGATGCGAGCGTAGAGATCCCAGCAGAGGTAGTCGAAGCGGGTAGTGGCGATCAGGAGCTTCACGTCGGCTAAGGATTTGTTTTCTAGATGGCGGAAGGCTACTACGACGTCGGCTACTTGGACACCGGTGTTGTCGATGTAGTTCTGCACTTCGACAGTGCGCTGCGTGGCGCGGAGCATGCGTACGAAGGTGTCGCCTAGGATGGCGTTGCGCAGGTGGCCGATGTGGGCGGCTTTGTTGGGATTGATGTTGGTGTGTTCGACGATGATTTTGCCGTCGGTGGGGGTGGCGGCCGCGGCGGCGCCGGATAGAAGGCCGGCGGCGTAGTAGCCGCGATCCAGGCGGATGTTGAGGTAGCCGTTGCCGGCGATTTCGATGGCGGACACGCCTTCGATGGACCCTACGGCGTCCGACAGTTCGGCGGCGATTGCTTTGGGCGGTTTCTTCAACTGGCGGGCTAGCTGGAAGGCGGCGGGGACGGCGATTTCGCCGAAAGACGGCTGCTTGGGCTGCTCGGTTTGCGCGGGGCCGGAGACTCCGTAGAGCACTGCGATGTGTGCGGCGAAAGCGTCGGCGATGCGTTTTTCTAGTAAATGAAACATGGAAAGAACCAGTATGCCAGTACCTGCAAGCTACAATGGAGTTGTGCCTAAAGTTACTTTCGTGGACATTGGCCGCACGGTGGAGTTCGAGTCCGGAAAACTTCCTTATCACGAGCATGGGAAGCCGGAATCGATTCTGGATGTGGCGTTGAACTTTGGCATTCAACTGGAGCATGCTTGCGGCGGGAGCTGCGCTTGCACTACTTGCCACGTGCACATGAAAACCGGGGCTGAGGTTAATCTTTCGCCGATGGAAGAGGATGAGCTCGATCGGGTGGAGACGGCGGGGGATCTTACGCTGGAGTCGCGGCTGGGCTGCCAGGCTATCGTCAAGGGCGATGTGGTGGTGAAGATGCCGGCGTGGAATCGCAACTATGTAAGTGAAGGCGGGGGTTCTTTGAATTTGGGGGATGCGATTCCTCCTCCCAAGCCTCCTGAGGCCCCTGAGCCTCCGGGGCAATAAACCGTCACTGTTTTAACAGCGCATCGATCAGCATTCCTGCGAGATCTTCGGGTTCGGTGATTTTTACGCTTACGCGTTGGCCTTCTTGCACTACTTGAATTCCGTCAAACACGCGCGCTAGTTCGGGGCGCGTTTTCGGCGTCATCATGCGGCCTAGTCCGAGGAATCCTCGAAGACCGTCGTGAACTTGCTGGGCATCTGGGGCGTTGGCAGCGACTCCGGTGAAGGTGCCTTTCAGACCATTGGTAAAGTCGAAATAGAAGGTACCGTTCGAGACTAGGCCGAGCACTTTATTCACGTTTTGCAGATTGCCGGTGAGCGGGAGGTCGATGGGACCGCCTAGGTATGCTCCCCAGAACTGGGTTTGACGCGGGATTTGTTTGGTGAGGGCGTTCAGACGTTCGGGGAGGCCGGTGAGTGAACTGCGCTGATCGACCAACCAGCGCAGGGTGGGCGTGTCGGCGATGGCGATGGTGCTGGAATTCACCATAAGCATGGCCTGCTGATCGTCACCGAACAGTGTGAACCCCTGGTAGCCGAAGCGGCGCACACCTTTATTCGAGAAATCCGGGGCCATGAGTTCGTCGGCGAATTTGCCGCGGCCTAGGACGAAGCTCTGCTTGCCGGTGGAGACGAACATTAGGTTCCACAGACTTTTTTCGGGGTTGATACCGGTGCTGCGGGCGATTCTGTCGACGATGGAGATTTTTCCGCCGCTTAAATACTTTTGGTAGATGGGGGTCTTGACTAAGTTTTCTACGCGGAGTCCGATTAAGAGTGTAGTGTCGGCGGGGACAAGCGAGGCGAATTGAGGATCGATGAAGACGCTGGTTTCCTTGGGCAGCGGCGAACAGCCGGCCAGCAGAAGAGACGCGATCAAGAGACTATTTCGCAGACGCAACTTTTTCCACCGCTTTCATCACACGCAGAAAATTGCCGCCGTAGATTTTGCGGATGTTGTCGGCGGAGTAGCCTTTTTCTAAGAGCGCGCGCGTCAGGTTGGGGAACTTCGAGACATCTTCGAGGCCGACGGGGGCGCAATCGATGCCGTCGAAATCGCTACCGATGCCGATGGCGTCGATGCCGGCGATTTTGCGGATGTGATCGATGTGGTCGACCACGTCGTCGATGGTCGCGTGCGGCGGTTTGTCGTTCGTCAAGAAATTGCAATAGAAGTTCACTTGCACGACGCCGCCTTTTTTGGCCAGTTCGATGATCATCTGGTCGGTCATGTTGCGCGGGACGTTCGCTAGCGCGCGGCATGCCGAGTGGGACGCGATCAAGGGGGCGGTGCTGACGGCCAGGGCGTCGTAAAAGGTTTTGTCGGCTACGTGGGAGATATCGACCATCATGCCGAGGTGGTTCATTTCGCGGACGACATCCTTGCCGAAATCGGTGAGGCCGTTGTGATGGGTCACGGCGGCGTCGTTGACGTCGCCGGAGGAGTCGGCCCAATTGTTGGTATTGGTGTGCGTGAGCGTCATGTAGCGCACGCCGCGTCCGTAGAATTCGCGTAGCTTGTCGAGGCTGTCTTGGATGGCGTGGCCACCTTCGATCCCGATGAGCGCGGCGATCTTGCCTTGCTTGTGCGCAGCCTCGATTTGGGCGGCGGTGGTGGCTAGGACGAAATCGTTGGGATAGCGATCGACGATGTCGTAGCGGATGACGTCGATCATTTGCTGGGCACGGGTGTAGGCGCGGGGGCCGAGTCCGAAGTTCGCTCCGACGTAGGCGGCGAAGAAGACGGCGCCGACGCCTCCGGCTTTGAGGCGTGCTAGATCGGTGTGGGCCATGGGTGAGGGGACGCCGATGTCGACGACGGCTCCGGTGAAGGGGCGATCGTTGCCGGCTTGCTCGGTGGGGAAGTCGTTGTGGGTGTCGATCAGGAGGGCCGATGCGTGAACGCGCTTTACTTCGGCGTCGGTCACGGTGCGTTTTTGCGCGGTCATTGTCATCGCTAGCAGCAGGGCCGTTAGAATTCTATTTCGCATCGCGCCAGTTGTCTCCCACGCCTACGTCGACTACCAGCGGCACATCCAGCCGCTCGACGGATTCCATCTCCGATTTCACCATAGTGCGTACGGCGTCGACTTCTTCGGGGGGGGCCTCGAAGACTAATTCGTCGTGGACCTGTAATAGCATTTTGGTTTGCATGCCGCGCAGATGTTCGTGGATGCGGATCATGGCTAGCTTGATGAGATCCGCGGCGGTGCCTTGGAGCGGGGTGTTTACGGCGGTGCGTTCGGCGAAGTTGCGGGCGTTGGGATTTTTGCTTTGCATGTCGGGGATGGGGCGTTTGCGTCCGAACATGCTTAGCGCGACGCCGGTGCGGCGGACTTCGGCAATGGTTTGGTCTATGAAGCGGCGTACGCCGGCGTAGCGTTCAAAGTAGGCGCGGATGTAAAGGTCGGCTTCTTTGCGATCGATGCCTAAAGATGACGCCAGGCCGAATGCGGTTTGGCCGTAGACGATTCCGAAGTTCACGGCCTTAGCGTTGCGGCGCTGCTCGGAGGTGATCATTAACGGAGGGACTCCGAAGACTTCGGCGGCGGTGCGGGTGTGGATGTCTTCGCCGTTGCGGAAGGCTTCGACCAGCACGGGGTCGCGCGACATGTGGGCTAACAGGCGCAATTCGATTTGCGAGTAATCGGCGACGATTAATTTCCAACCAGTGCGGGGGACGAAGGCGGCGCGGATTTCGCGGCCTAGCTCGGTGCGGATGGGGATGTTCTGCAGGTTAGGATTCGATGAGGACAGGCGGCCGGTGGCGGCTCCGGTTTGGTTGAAGGTGGTGTGCAGGCGTCCGGAGAAGGGGTCGATTAGGGCGGGGAGTGCATCGACGTAGGTGCCTTTGAGCTTCGAAAGTTGGCGGTATTCCAGCACTCTTCCGGCAATGGGGTGCTCGAGGTCTTCGAGGACATCCGCGGCAGTTGAGATTGCTTTGCCTTTGCCGTAGCGGACGGGCGTGGGAAGGTTCATGTCTTCAAACAAGACTTTCCCTAATTGTTGCGGGGAGCTGATGTTGAAGGATTTGCCGGCTAGCTCGTAAATTTCGGCGCTGAGGCGGGTTATTTCTTCTTCCATGCGGACGCTGAGGACTTTGAGCTGGGCGGGGTCGACGGTGATGCCGGTGGATTCCAGGTCAGCCAGGACGCGGATCAAGGGGAGGTCGATTTTCGTGTAGACGTCGGCGAGGCCTGCGGTTTCGACTGCGGGGCGGAGCTTGTTGAATAGGGCGAGAACGGCGCTGGCTTCGGCGGCGGGGCCGGCGTCTAGAGAGTGGCCGAGGTGGCGGTCGGCTAGAGCGGGCAGACTGCAGGACGAGGGATCGGCTGAGAGCAGAAAGCCGTAGAGCATGACGTCGTGAGTGAGGTTGGGGGAGTCGCCGAAGCGCCTCACGAAGGTTTTGATGTCGTGGGCGACTGTGGCGCGTTCGGGGAGCGCGTCACTGAATGCGAGGGAGCAGGCTTCGTCGCGCGCGGCTAGGCCGACTACGGTTTCGGACATCATTTCGCCGACGGCGACTGCTACGGGGGCATCGGCCGGGATGGCGGAGAGCCAGGTGTCGAGTTCGTCGTGCGATTGTAGCTGGCGGTATTCGCGCGCTGGGGCGGCCGCGGGCTCGGAGTCGGCCATTTCGCGCAGGAGGCGGTTGAATTCGAGCGTTCGATAGAGGTCGCGCAACTGGACGGTGTCGGGCGTTTGCGCTTTCCACGATTCGAGTTCGTAGGGAATAGGAACGTTGGTGTGGATGGTGGCTAGTTTCTTGCTGAGCAGGATTTGGTCGCGATGGTTTTGCAGGCTTTCGCGGTAGGTGCGCTTTTCGACTTCGGCTGCGTGTTCGAGCGCGCCTTCAACGGAGCCGAAGCGGGTGATTAAATCTTTTGCGCCTTTGTCGCCGATGCCGGGGGCTCCGGGGATGTTGTCGACGCTGTCTCCTTTGAGCGCTAGGAGGTCGGCCACTTGGCCGGGGAGAACGCCCATGTACTTTTGGGTTTCTTCGGCGTCATACCAAAGGTCGTCTTTCATGGGATTCATCATGCGCACGTGGTCGTTTACTAACTGCAGCATGTCTTTGTCGCTGGAGACGATGGCGACGTCGATTCCATGCTCCGCTGCGCGGCAGGAGAGCGTGCCGATGACGTCGTCGGCTTCGAAGCCGGCGAATTCGAGAATGGGGATGCGCATGGCGTCTAGCGTCTTGCGAATCCAGGGGACTTGGTCGAGCAGATCTTGCGGGGTTTCGGTGCGGTTGGCTTTGTACTCGGCGAAGGCTTCGTCGCGGAAAGTGGGACCGAGGCTTTCAAAAATCGCCACGAGGTAATCGGGCTTGTGGACCGATTGCAGGCGCTTGACCATGTTGTGGAAGATGTAGACGGCTTCGGTTTGGATGCCCGACGAGGTGCGCATGGGGGGCACGCCGGAGCGGGCGCGCGCGTGATAAGCGCGGAAGATGAAGCCGAACGAATCGATGAGAAAGAGGCGCGGCACTTCATCCATAGTAAAGGTTGCTCTCGCTCCCGATCCAGCGTTAGAGTAGCGGCATGAGGGGACGTCCGGCAGCTAACGAATTCGCGGCATACTATTCAACCTACGTCGATCGCGTCACTGGGGACGATGTTGTGGGCGTGCTTGCAGAGCAGCTTGATTTGACGCTGAGCGCTCTCACGGGCATCTCGGAGGAACAATCGCTGCATCGTTATGCAGAGGACAAGTGGTCGATTCGTCAATTGCTGAATCATGTTAGCGACACGGAGCGCGTGTTCGTTTATCGAGCGCTGTGGTTTGCGCGCGGGTTTGATACGGCGCTGCCGGGGTTCGATCAGAACGTTGCGGTGCCGACGGCGGAGGCGGAGCGGTTTTCGTGGGCCAGTCATGTGGAGGATTTTCGCGCGGTGCGCGCGGCTACGCTGACGTTCTTTCGCAATTTGCCGGAGGAGGCGTGGGGACGGAGCGGCGTGGCCAGCGGGAATCCGGTGACGGTGCGGGCGCTGGCTTACATTATCGCGGGGCATGCAGCGCATCACATCGCGATCCTTCAGGAACGGTATTTGTAGTGGCGGCGGAACTTGGTTTCACAACCTTTGGGGACGGGCCCACGCGGGTGCTGGTGCTGCACGATTGGTTTTGCGATCACTCCAGTTGGGACGGGGCGCTGCCTTATCTCTCGACAGGGCGCTTCACTTATGCGTTCGCGGATTTGCGAGGGTACGGGGCTTCCCGGGATATCGAGGGCGACTGCACTCTAGAAGAGGCTGCCGGGGATGCGATTGCGCTTGCGGATCGGTTGGAGTGGAAACGATTTTCACTGATCGGGCATTCGATGAGCGGGCTGGTGGTGCAGCGGATCGCGCAACTGGTGCCGGATCGCATCGAGCGGGTTGTGGCGATCACTCCGGTGGCGCCTGGGGGAATGGGGCTTGATCCGGGGGCGGTGGCTTTCATGCGGTCGATCGCGCTGGGGACGGATGAGGAGCGATATGCGGCGGTGGGGTCGATGTGGGGGACGCGGCTGTCGGAGACTTGGGTGCGCTACAAATTGCGGCGCTGGCGCGAGACGGCTTCTCCTGAGGCGGCAGCGAAGTATGTGGAGATGTGGGGAGCGACGGAGATTTCAGAGGGCGCGCGGGGAATCGCAACGCCGATGCTGATTGTGGCTGCGGCGCAGGACGCTCCGCCGTTTCAAGCGGCGTCGCTCGAAGCGTCGATGCTGCCGTTCTATCCGAATGCGCGGTTGATCTCGTTGGGAGAATCGGGCCACTACCCGATGCAGGAGCAGCCGCCGCTGCTGGCGACTGCGGTGGAGCGTTTCTTAGAGGGGTGAGGCCCTACATTCGGCCTGCGGCCTTTTTGGCCACGATCCGCAGCTTGTCGAGCAACGCGGGAGATACCGGCGCGCCTCCGGTGTTACCGGCGGCAATCTGGAGAGTGGCGTTCCCCTTCAGTAAAGTGACCATGATGCCCGATTTCGTCGAAGTCGAGAAGGCGGTGGCACCCAGGCCCGGCTCATCCTTTGGCGGCGAGTCCTTCAACTGCTGCAGTGCCGTTCTATTCATATCAAACAACTGTTTCGCATTCGGGGAAGCCGTATAATGCGAGGCCGAAAGCATTACGCTCTGCGCCTTTACACCATAGAAACAAACGTCTGGGTTATCCATTTTCAGATCCGGGACTTTATCGAAAAAGGCACGGGCATCCTCGGCCGTCACCAGTGTGCATAGACTTTTCGTCTGCGCCCCGGCCTGGCTCGACACGGTGATTACCGACAGAATGAACAGCGTGATTCTGAGCATGCCCCAGTTTAGCGCTCCGCGCTTCTTAAGAGGTTAGCCAGCGTTTCGCTAGCGCGGCGGCGTCGTCGGTTTGCGGATTGACGGTTTCGCGGGCGGTCACTTCGCCGTCGAGGGAGAACACGGCGCTGATTCCTTCGGCGGTGGGGGCGAGCTGCAGGCGCTTCTCTTTGGCGTCCAGGCGCAGGGTTTCGCCAAGCCAGGTGAACTGGACGAGAACGCGCTGGCCGTGGCCGATGGCGCGGCACTGCGTTAACAGTTCCGATGTGAACGGGGAGGTCTTCAGGGCGTCGGCGTGGGGGGCGCGCTCTAGGGCGGCGGTGCGCTCGGCTTCGCGGCGCTGCTGCTCGCGCTTGATCTTTTCGGGGTCGCGCTCGTCTTGCTTTTCGAGCGCCTTCAGATTGTTCTCCAGGTTGTCGAGGTAGCTCATCTTCAGTTACCAGTATCGCCCGCGCGGAGCATTCGTGAGCGTGGTACGCTAAACCGGATGAAACCAAGCAATCGTGGTGAAACGATTGAAAATAAGTCAGTCACTGACCGGTCACTGACTGCACCTTGACCAGCTTCTTGGGTTCGTTTGGTAATTTCACATGCTACTGTTCATTCTGATGCAATTCGTTAATCCGCTAAATTCTTCGCCGCTGGCTTTTCCTATCCTTGAATGCATTCATATCGTAGGGTTCGCGCTGTCGATTGGGACTATTGCGATCGTTGATTTTCGTCTCCTCGATATCGGCATGCGGCGGCAAACACCGGCGCAGTTAGGTAAAGACACGGCGGTGTGGACACTGGTGGGGTTGGGCATCATGCTGCTATCCGGGATGGCTCTCTATTCGTCGGACCCGGACATGTATTACTTGAACTACGCGTTTCTGGGGAAGATGTTGTTCTTTATATCCGCCATCATTTTCAATTACACGGTTCACCGCAAGGTGGTGACTGCGGGAGCGTCGCCGGGAAAGAGCAAAGCGGTGGCGTGGATATCGATCTTTTTGTGGATGGGCGTCTTGTTCGGCGGAATCTTTATCGGGTTCTTGAACCCGACTCTGGATATCAGGAAGATTTGACGGATGCTGCTCTCTTTTGCTCAATTCATTCAACAGACTGCGTTCTTCACGGCGCTGCGCGGGTCGGGCTACGTTTACCCGGTGATTTTGTCGCTGCATATGGTGACCATCGCGTTGTTCGGCGGGATGATTCTGATGACGGACATGCGGATGTTGGGACTGGCGATGCGCAGCTATAAAGTTTCAGACGTGATCGATCAATTTCGCACGCCGAAGCGGGTCGGGTTCGTCATCATGATTACGCTGGGCGTTCTGATGGCGTGCTGCAAGGCCGAGGAATATTATTACAATGATTGGTTTCGTCTGAAGATGGCGCTGCTGATTGTAGTGGGGCTGCATGCGCTGATCTTTCGCGGACCTGTGTATAATCGAGCGGCGGAACTGGACCGCGTGTCGCCATTGCCGGCGAGCGTGAAGCTGGCTGCGGTTATTTCGCTCCTGCTGTGGATCGGCATTGCTTGCGCGGGGCGCGGGATCGGCTACATCGAACCGCCGCTCGATAAGATTCACGCGGGATTGCTGCCAGCGCAAGCAGCGGTCCCGACGGTGTACCGTCATTAGGAGGCAAGGCATGCTGGTTTACGATCCATCGACAAATCCGCTCAATAATAACGACTGGGCTTTCCCGCTGCTGGAAATTATTCACATTGCGGGGTTTGCTTTTTCCATTGGAACCATCGCCCTTGTGGATTTGCGGCTGCTGGGCATCGGCTTACGGAATCAGTCTTCGGCGCAGCTCCTCAAAGACACCATGCCGTGGACGCTGGTGGGGCTGGCGGTGATGCTGATGACGGGACCGCTGATTTTTTCGT
>Ga0265314_10006759_pt1 | contig 10067 bp, 6 predicted proteins | sample 4126metaG_FD_203106 | JGI IMG/M metagenome (GOLD analysis project Ga0265314, IMG submission 203106) | Rhizosphere microbial communities from Carex aquatilis grown in University of Washington, Seatle, WA, United States - 4-1-26 metaG | ecosystem: Host-associated > Plants > Roots > Rhizosphere >... | reverse complement strand
TCCTTGAGCAGTTCGCCCAGCTCGGTTACCCGGGCGGTGACCTGGCTCAGCGCGGCCCGGGCCCGCTGATCCTCCTCGGATGCGGTGGTGGCGGCGGCCCGCAGCCGGGCGAGGTCCCGTTCCGCGTCGGCGAACTGGGTGACGCGCGCCTCCAGCTCGGCCTGGGCGGTCGCCGCAGCCTCTCGTGCCTGGTCAAGCGAGCCAGACCGCGACCTAGCCTGCTCCCTGGCCCACTGGATGAGCGCCGCCCACCCGTCGGCCAGGCCGGTGCCGTCCACGGGCGGGGCACCGAGTTCCACCAGCGGGTCGCGGGCGGTACGCAGCGCGGCCCGGGCGCTCGACAACTCGGCCTCGGCCTGCTCCGCTGCCGTCTGCGCGGTGCGGTGCCGGGCCCGCGCCTGCTGCGCCGCCGCGTCGGCGCGGTCCGCCGCCTGCTCGGCTTGCTCTCGCTGCTCGGCCAGGGCGGCGATCTCGGCGAGCGCGCTGGTGAGCAGGTCTTCGTCGCGGCTGGCCGCGGACGTGGTCTCGTCGTCCGCGCCCGTCACTTCCCCCGGCCGCCACCCGCCCGCCGTCGCGTACTCGGCGGCCGCGGCGCGAGCGTGGGTCAGCGGGAAGCCGGCCAGCGGTCCGGACAGCAGTCCCGCCAGGTCGACGGCGACGGCTACCCGGCGCTTCGCGTCACGGGTCAGGCCCGCGTCGGCCTGGCCGGCGACGATGCCGGCCTGGTGGGCGGCCGACCGGGCGGTGCTGACCGCGCGGTCCGCTTCGGCCAGCCGCGTCTCGGCGGCGGCGATCTCGTCGGCCGGCCGCGGGGAAGGAAGCGTCGCGACTGGCTGCTCGCACACCGGGCAGGGCTCTCCCGCGACCAGGTGCGGGCGCAAGCCGGCGACGACGTGAGCGCGGCGGGCTGCCTCCAGGTCCGCCTGCCGCTCAAGCTGTGCCTGCTCGGCGGCGGCCAGGGTGGCCTCGGCCGCCTCGCGCGCGGCGGCGGCCTGCCGGGCCTGGCCCCGGGCGAGCGTCATATCGGCCAGCAGCGCGCGCAGGTCGCCGAGGTCGCGGTGGGCCCGGGCGAGCGGCGCCTCCGGTGCGGACGCGGCGCGGGCGGTGCGGGCGGCGGCATCCCCTCGTTCCGCTTCCTCCAGTGCGGCCGCCGCGGCGGTGACCGCGCGCGCCGCGGACGCCCGCCGCTCGTCGAGCTCCGCCGCTCCGGGGGGAACCGAGACCGCCGCGAGCCTCGCATGCTCGGCGGTTAGCGCGGCGACCCGCTCGTTCGCGGCCTGGGCCGCCCGGGACGCGTCGTCGCGGGCGGCGCGCGCGGCGTCAAGCGCGGTCGCGGCGGCGTCCACGGCGGCCGATGCCTGCGCCGCGCGACCGCTGTGCCGGTCCACGTCGGCGACCAGGCCACCGATCGCGGCCTGGTGGCGGGCGTGCTCGGCGCGGTGCTCGCGGGCCCGTTCGAGCGGCGCCCGTCGCGGGCCGCGGGCGAGCTCGTCGCGGGCGGTGCCGTCGGCGTCCTCGGCTGCGGTCTCGGCGGCGCGCAGCTCGGTCAGGCGCGTCCGGCTTTTTGCTTGGTCCGCGTCGAGCTGGCCGACCCCGTCGGGGACGCGCAGCGCGGACAGCGCCGCCGCCTCGGCGCGCAGCTGGCGCAGCCGGCTGTCGGCGTCCGCCAGCGTGTCGCGGCGCGCGCCGATCAGCGGCAGCGCCGCCGCCACCCGCTCGCCGAGGCTGGCCAGGCTGGCCTCGGCCGCCCGTGCGGCCTGTTCCGCCTCGGGGGTGGCGTCGGCGTAGCCGAGCATTTCCTCGCCGTAGGTGCCGGCCCGGAGCCCGGCCAGCTTGTCGCGCTGGTTGGCCTTCACCATCATCAGCCGGTAGTGCTCGGCGCCGAGCAGCCGCAGCAGGATGTCCTGCCGGTCGGTCGGCTTGGCGTGCAGGAAGGCGGCGAACTGGCCCTGGGGCAGCACCACGCACTGCACGAAGTCGTCGTACTTGAGGCCGAGCAGCTTCTCGACCGCCTCGTTGACCCCGTCCAGGTCCTTGGCCAGGGGGAACGTCTGGTCGCCCGGCCGGGCCAGGCCGCCGGGATCCGCCAGCCGTTCCAGGCTGGCCGCGCGCTGGTTAACCGCGGCGCCCGTGCGGCGCAGCTCACGGGCCACGACGTAGCGCTGGCGGTCGACCTCGAAGACGAGCTTGACGGTGCCGCGGGCGACGGTGGGGGCGAGCGCGAGGGAGACCATGCCCTTGCGGCCCCAGCGGGGCACCGAACCGTACAGGGCGAACGTCATCGCGTCGATCACCGTCGACTTGCCCGACCCGGTGGGGCCGACGAGGGCGAAGAAGTCGGCGTCGGTGAAATCGACGTGCGCCTCGTCGCGGAACGAGGCGAAGCCGTGCATGTCCAGCCGGACCGGGCGCATCTGGAGTTTCCTTCCCTCGTCAGCCGGCGGTCGACAGCTCGGCCGGGTCGGCGGCACCGTCGGTGGCGGTGACCTCGTCGTGCAGCTGGCGGAACAGGGCGGCGACCCGCGGGTCGCTGACGTCCCGCGCGCCGCAGTACTCGGCGAACAGCTGCTCCGGCGTGCGCGCGGCGCGCGGCTCGGCCGGGCGGTTCGCCGTGCTTGCCTGCGGCGCGAACTCGGGGTCGATGCGGACCTCCAGGGCGTTCGGCAAGATCGCCACGGCGTCGTCGCGCAGCCCGGCGCGGCCCGGCTCGCGCAGGTACACCCGGAGGTAGTCGTCGGCGAAGTCGCCGGCCTGCGCCCGCGCCTCGAGCTCGGCCAGCGTGCCAGCCGCGGTGCGCAGCCGGCGACCGGACGTGACGGGGACGTCGGTGACCCGGGCCGGGATGCCCGGCGCCGCCTCGACCAGGCAGACGACGCTGGTGTTGTCCTGCTCGCCGAAGTCCACGGCGAGCGGCGCGCCGCTGTAGTGCACCGGGGCGGGCGCCGGCAGCGACTGCCGCCGGTGGAGGTGGCCGAGCGCCACGTAGTGCGCGTTCACGGGGAAGATGGCCGCGGGCACGCTGTACTCGAAGATGGACTGGGCGGACCGCTCGCCGCCGCCGAACTTGCCGCCGACGCAGGTGAGGTGCGACATCGCCAGGTTGACCGTGTCGCCGCGGAACGAGGCGGTCAGTGACGCGATCACCTGGCGCATCTGCTCGTCGTAGGCGCGCACGTTCTCCGACGGCGAGTTCGCGACGATCTCCGCCGCGCGCACCGCGTAGCGCTGTGACAGGAACGGCAGCACGGCGACCTGGGCCGGCGCGCCGTCCGAACGGGCGGTGAACCGGACCACGCCGCCCCGCTCCGGTGACTTGTACGCGCCGGTGAGGGTGATGCCGACCTCGCCCATCAGCGGCCGGTAGGCCTCGAAGGTCGGCCCGTGATCGTGGTTGCCCGCGATGACGATCACTTCCGCGCCGGACCGCCGCATCCGCAGCAGCGTCTGGACGACGAGCTGCTGCGCGGCCGCCGACGGGGCGGACAGGTCGTAGACGTCCCCGGCGACGAGGACCGCGTCGACCTCGTTCGCCTCGGCGACCGCGGCGATCTCGGCGAGGACCGCCTTCTGCTCGTCGAGGCGGTCACGGCCCTTGAGCGTCTTGCCGACGTGCCAGTCGGCGGTGTGCAGGAACTTCAAGTACGCCTCTTCAGAACGGGGGGATGTCGTCTTCTGGTGGCAATCGGGATATCAGGTCGGGGGCCGGACCGCCGGGGGCTGGGCCGCCGGGTACTGGGCGCGGCGGCTCGGCGCATTCCGACAGCCGGGTCGCCCAGGCGGGGAACGGGAACTCGATGGCCAGCGGCACCGGGATCTGCGGCTGGGAGACGAACATCGCGCCCGGCTTGGCGATGGTGGCGCGGACCCGCTGCGAGGCGGGCAGGAAGCCGTACTCGGGCCGGCCGGCCTCGGCCGCGTCCAGGCGGCCGACCACCCGGATCGCGGAGTTGGACACGATGCGCCGCTCCACCTCGCTGGCGGTCTGCTGCGCGCCGATCAAGATGATGCCGAGCGACCGGCCCCGCTCGGCGATGTCGAGCAGCACGTCCTTGATCGGCGAGCTGCCCTCGCGCGGCGCGTACTTGTTCAGCTCGTCGATCATGGTGAACAGCAGGCCGCCCGGGCCTGCCTCCTCCTTGCGCGCGGTCTCGGCGGCGAGCACCACGCCGACCACGAAGCGCTGCGCGCGCTCGTGCAGGTTGTGCAGGTCGACGACGGTGAGCTGCTGGTCCTGGGTGGAGATGCGGCGTCGCGGGCCGCCGGGCAGGTCGGCGCGGATGATGGCGGCGAGCGGCCGCAGCGACGAGCGCAGCCGGCGGACGAACGCGTTGGCGGTGCCCGTCCCGGTGACCGGGCCGGCCCAGTCGGCGCGGGTGTCGTCGTCGGTGAGCCGTTCGACGATGAGGTTCACCAGGTCCTCGTAGGTGGTGAGCACCTTGCCCTCGAGCAGCACCGCGCCGTGGTCGCCGAACGGCTCGGCGTAGCGCCGCAGCCGGGCGGCGACCTGGTGGATGACGATGGTGTACTGCTGCCGGTCGTCCTCGGCGTCGGCGAACACGTAGGGCAGCAGCTGCTGGTCGCAGAACTCTTTCAGCGTCCACCAGAAGGCTTCCACCCCGCTGGTCCGGCCGGTGACGTTGGGCCGTCCCGTTCTGTCGTCGGGGACCGGCGGCGCCCAGAAGCCGGCCGACGCGAACGGCCCGGCCGGCAGGCCGAGCGCGGCGTACTGCCCGCGCAGGTCGTCGTCGAGCCGGATGTTGGGCTGGTCGAGGAAGAGCAGGTCCTCGCCCTTGACGCTGAACACCAGCGCCTTCGCGTTCAGCGCCCGGGCGCCGAGCGCGCCGGAGCGGAAGATGGAGTGCAGCAGGAACAGCGCGAAGCTGGTCTTCGTCGCCACGCCGGAGATGCCGCTGATCGACACGTGGGCGCCGCGGGTGCCGTCGAGGAACTCCATGTTGACGTAGATCGGCGCGCCGTCCCGCCCGCGCCCGACCGGGACCCGGTTGGCCATCTGGTCGAAGTACAGGGCCTGGGCCCGCTCGCTGCCCGTGGCGCGGCGGACCACCTCGCCCGGGCGCGGCGGCACGTAGATCTCCGGCTCCACCCGGGTGGTGCTGACCTCGGCGATCTCCTGGGTCCGAGCAGGCAGCACGCCGTCGGAAATCAGGAAGACGTCAGAGCCGAAGCTCGCGCCCTCCTGCCTGGCCCGCACCTGGGTGACGATCCCGCTGGTCAGCACCGGCCCGACGCCCGGCACCTGCCGCAGCGTGACGACCACGTCGTCAAGCTGCAGGTAGGAGGCGTCGTCCAGGGCGACGGCGAACTGCAGCGGGGTCGAGTCCTCCGTCCCGGCCACCAGCCCGACCTCGTCCGGCGGGCCATCGGGCGGGTTGGCGGCGCTGGCGGTGCCTGGTGCGTGATGCGTCCCAGCCACGCCAGGCGCGACGCGATCGGCCACAGCAAACCCCCGCAGGTGAAACGGATCCCGGATGTCAGTGGCTAACACCCTAGAGGGTGCCGCCGACAAATCGCCGTCGGCTCGCGAAGGTCGCCGGGCACGGTGGCGGATCGGGGTCAGCCGCTTCCGTTCGGTCGAATAGTGAGCATCATCCCGAACGGGCGGGTGCTCCGCCGCCCGGCGCCCGGGATTAACCTGGTGAGCGAGTCAAGTCGCGGGAGGTGGCGATGAGCGCGGCGCCGGGAAAGCTGCAACGGCGCCTCGGCGAGGCGCTGTTCGCCCGCGTCGCGGGGCCGCAGGGGCCCGCCAACCGGGCGCGGTTCGCCGCGCCGGGGCCGCGCTGGTTCGAGGCGGACCGGCCGATCCGGCGGGTGCACGGGGATGCCGCCATGTTCGTCGGCGGGCTGCGCGCGCTGCTGCTGCAGTCGCTGCACCCGCAGGCCATGATCGCGGTCGCGCAGCACTCCGACTACCGGGGCGACCCGTGGGGACGGCTGCAGCGGACGAGCACCTTCCTGGCGGTGACCACGTTCGGCACGGCGCCGGACGCGCAGCGCGCCGTCGACCATGTGCGACAGGTACACACGTACGTCACCGGGACCGGTCCCGACGGCGTGCCGTACCGGGCGGACGACCCGCACCTGCTGCTGTGGGTGCATGCGGCGGAGGCCGACAGCTTCCTGCGCTGCCACCAGCGCTATGGGGCCCGGCCGCTCGGGCCGGCGGAGTGCGACGGTTACGTCGCTGACGTGGCCCGCATCGCGGAGTCGCTCGGGGTGCCTGACCCGCCGCGGACGCAGGCCGAACTGGACGCGGTGCTTGACGCCTACCGGCCCGAGTTGCGGGCGACACCGGAGGCGCTCGAGGCGGCCAGGTTCCTGGTGCGGACGCCGCCGCTGCCGCTGCTCGCCCGCGGCCCGTACGCGCTGCTCGCGGCGACGGCGATCGCCGAGCTGCCGACGTGGGCGCGCCGTTCGCTCCGGCTGCCACGGCGCAGTGCCGTCGAGTCCGTGCTCGTGCCGCCGGTCGGCCGGGGCGTCGTCGGCACCGTCCGCTGGGCCATGGCCGCGCGGCGCTAGGGCGGCCGCGCGGCGTGGTCACCGGGCTCTGGTGAGCGCGCGAAGCCGGAAGGCGGCGCCCGGGCCGGCTAAACCACGTGCACCTCAGGGCTCTGGCGTGTCGAGGCGGGTGAGCAGGTTCACGAGAAGCTCGCGGTCGTCGTCCGGCAGCGGGGCGAAGAGATCCTCGGCGGCGTGGCGGCGGGCCTCGCGCAGTTCGTCGCGGACGGCGGTGCCCTGGCCGGTCAGGCGCAGCAGGATGGCGCGGCGGTTGCTCGGGTCGATCTCGCGCCGGACCAGGCCCGCTTCCTCAAGAGCGTCGACCACCGTGGTGAGCGAGCGCGGCACGATGCCGAGGCGGTCGGCGAGCTCGGTCATCCGGAGCGGCTCGTCGCTGCGGCTGATGATGCGCAGGGCGCGCTCCTGCGCCGGGGTGAGGCCAAGCGGCGCCAGCCGCTCCGCCTGCGACCTGCGCAGCCGCCTCATCAGCCGGTGAAGCAGGTCCGCGAGCTGACCGGGATCCTCGTACACCATCGCTCCAGAGTATCAGGATGCTGGCTCATATTGAGCCTGGAACAACTATGAGCTAGACTCTGTTTGAGAGTGCAAGACTAATGACTGCCCGTGGAGGCACTATTGAGTACCGCAAGTAACCGTAACCCCCGCGTCCCGCTCCGGCGCGTCATGGCGCTGTTCCGCCCGTACCGGTGGAACCTGCTCTTCGTCGGCGTGCTCGTCGCCGCCTCGTCCCTCGTCTCGCTGGTCAACCCGTTCCTGATCCGCGCGATCATCGACGTCGCCCTCCCCCAGGGCCGGACCGGGCTGCTGAGCGTGCTCGCCGTCGCGATGATCGTGGTGGCGGTCGCGAACAGCTCGTTCAGCGTCTCGCAGACGTACGTGTCCACCAAGGTCGGCCAGCGGGTCATGCACGACCTGCGGACGGCCGTCTACTCGCACCTGCAGCGCATGTCGCTCGCCTTCTTCACCAGGACACGGACCGGCGAGGTGCAGTCGCGCATCGCCAACGACATCGGCGGCATGCAGGCGACCGTCACCACCACCGCGACCACGCTGGTGTCCAACCTGACCACCGTCGTCGCCACGATCATCGCGATGGCCGTCCTTGACTGGCGGCTCACCATCGCCTCGCTGCTCATGCTGCCGGTGTTCGTCTGGGTAAGCCGCCGGGTCGGCAACGAGCGGCGCGGCATCACCAGGGACAGGCAGCGCCAGCTCGCGGCGATCTCCTCGATCGTGCAGGAGTCGCTGTCGGTGAGCGGCATCCTGCTCGGCCACACCATGGGCCGCTCCGCCTCGCTCGCCGGCTCCTTCTCCACCGAGTCGGAGAAGCTCTCCGACCTTGAGGTCCGCTCCAACATGGCCGGCCGCTGGCGGCAGTCGACCATCCAGATCGTCATGTCCGCCATGCCCGCCGTCATCTACTGGGTGACCGGGCTGACCGGCCATGGGTTGTCTGGAGATGGGGACCACATGGCCATCTCGATCGGCACGCTTGTCGCGTTCACCACCCTGCAGCAGAGCCTGTACCGCCCCGCCGTCCAGCTGCTCAGCACCGGCGTGGACATCCAGAGCTCGCTCGAGCTCTTCGGCCGCATCTTCGAGTACCTCGACCTGCCGGTGGACATCGCCGAGCCGGCCCACCCGCATCCGCTTGGGAAGGTCTGCGGCGAGGTACGGCTCAACGACGTGAGCTTCAGCTACGCCGGCCCGGACGCGGGCACCGCAGACGCGGGCACCGCGCGCCCCTCGCTCCGCGGCATCGACGTCACCGTGCCCGCCGGGCATTCGCTGGCCATCGTGGGCGAGACCGGCTCAGGTAAGACAACCCTTTCCTATCTGGTCCCCCGGCTCTACGACGTCACCTCGGGCAGCGTGACCATCGACGGGGTTGACGTGCGGGACATGTCGTTCGCGGACCTGGCGGGCGCGGTCGGCGTGGTCGCGCAGGAGACCTACCTGTTCCACGCCTCGGTCGCCGACAACCTGCGGTTCGCCAAGCCGGACGCGACCGACGACGAGCTCGTCGCGGCGGCGAAGGTGGCGCACATCCACGAACACCTCACATCCCTGCCTGACGGCTACGACACCGTGGTCGGCGAGCGCGGCTACCGGTTCTCCGGCGGCGAGAAGCAGCGGCTGGCGATCGCCCGAGCCGTGCTGCGCGACCCGCCGGTGCTGGTGCTCGACGAGGCCACGAGCGCGCTCGACACGCAGACCGAGCTGGCCGTGCAGCAGGCGATCGACGCCGCGAGTGCCGGCCGCACCACGATCACCATCGCGCACCGGCTGTCCACCATCCGCGACGCGGACGAGATCATCGTCCTTGACCGCGGCGAGATCACCGAGCGCGGCAGCCACGCCGAGCTGCTCGCCCGCGGCGGCCGGTACGCCGCCCTGGTGAACCGCGACGCCGACCTGGCCGCCGACATGGGCGCTGACATGGGCGCTGACATGGGCGCTGACCTGGCCGAGGCCGCCGCTTAAGTGAGGCGTGCGCCCGGGGGCGCCCTGTCCGTATCTTGGGTTAATGGGAGAAAACGGGGCGGGCGTCGACCGGGAGGCCGTCGCGGCCCGGCTGGCCGGCTTTCCGCGGGTGGCGGCGGAGCGGCCGGACCTCAGGCAGGCGGCGGTGGCGGTGTGCGTGACGGTGCACGATGGCGTGCCGTGCCTGCTGCTGACCCGGCGCGCGCGGCGGCTGCGCGCGCACGCGGGACAGTGGGCGCTGCCGGGCGGGCGCCGCGACGCCGGGGAGACGGCGGAGCAGACCGCGCTGCGCGAGACGGCGGAGGAGGTCGGGCTTACCCTGGACGCCGGGGCGGTGCTCGGGCTGCTCGACGACTACGTGACCCGGTCCGGCTACGTGATCACCCCGGTGGCCTGCTGGGCCGGCCCGGCTGGCGAGCTGACGCCGAGCGAGGCGGAGGTCGCCTCGGTGCACCAGGTACCGCTGGCCGACCTGGACGTCCCGCCGCGGTTCATCGCCATCCCTGAGTCGTCCGCCCCGGTCATCCAGCTGCCGCTGCTCGGCGGGTGGCTGCACGCGCCGACCGCGGCGATCGTGCACCAGTTCTGCCGCATCGCCTGCCACGGCGAGGTGCTCCGGGTCACTCACTACGAAGCGCCGGTGTTCGCCTGGCGCTGAGCGGAGGGCGCCGCGTGAGCGGAGCGGGCCACGCGGACGGAGCGGGCCACGCGAGCGGAGCGGGCCACGCGAGCGGAGCGGGCCGCGGGCTAGGTGGGTGAGGTGGGCCGCGGTCAGGCGGTCAGCGGGCGGTCGGCCGGGCTGACCGGGGCGGGCAGCCCGGTAGAGCCCATCAGGTAGCGGTCGACCGCGGCCGCCGCGGCCCGGCCCTCGGCGATCGCCCAGACGACCAGCGATGCGCCGCGCCCGGCGTCGCCGGCCACGAAAACCCCGTCAGCACCGCCGCCGAAGTCGTCGTCCCGCTCGAAGTTGCCGCGCTCGTCGAGCCGCAGCCCGAACTGATCCATCACCCCGCTGTCCGGTTCCGGGCCGGTGAAGCCGAGCGCGA
>Ga0265314_10006755_pt1 | contig 10070 bp, 8 predicted proteins | sample 4126metaG_FD_203106 | JGI IMG/M metagenome (GOLD analysis project Ga0265314, IMG submission 203106) | Rhizosphere microbial communities from Carex aquatilis grown in University of Washington, Seatle, WA, United States - 4-1-26 metaG | ecosystem: Host-associated > Plants > Roots > Rhizosphere >... | reverse complement strand
TTCGCGGAGTGTGGTCTTGTCTCGGAGCCACGCTCGATAATCATGCAGAAGTTTTTCGATCTCGGCTACGTTCATGAAAACAGCCCCTTCTGCATCCTGGATGGCCCGGTAATATTGCAGTGCAGTAGGAATGATTCACACGTAGAGAATAGATCTAGCGCGTTAGGGTAGCGATCAGATGGTGCCGGGATCGCCCATTTATCAGCGAAGCCTTCTCTGTAGACATGGAGGTGTGGGCATGGGATCTCTTCACCATCGGGATTGCGGTGCGGCGCACCGTCAAGGTCAAGCCGCAAAAGTACGATCGCTTGCCTCGCCCTGTTCTGATAAGTTGCTTTGGTGAGCTTGATCTGTGCTCGCGTCACATCAAGCATGAAGTTTTCGCGTCTATCGACGGAGGTTAGTTCCAGAGCAATCCGCTGACCGGCGGCCGGAAAGGTCCAATCGGCGTCTTGGGCAAAACGCTTTTCCATTTCAGTCAGAGCGTCGGCCTCGGACTGCGTGATGTCGATGTCCGCCATTCTTGGGTCCTGGAGCCTCTTACAAAAGACTTCTGTTCAACTTTGCCCGAAAGCTGAGCCCAGTGCAAGTCACGGTGCGCAGGTAAGATATGGATCAGAGTCAGCCGTGCTCCGTATGGTGCTGGTGCCGCGTCATCCACAAATCGATCAGCAGTAACACCGCACCCACGGTAATCGCGGAATCCGCCGCGTTGAACGAAGGGAATTCGTAGGACCCGAAGAAGACCTGGAGAAAATCGGTCACGGTGCCGCGGAACAGCCGGTCCCACACGTTGCCGAATGCGCCGCCGAAGACCAGCGCCAGCCCTACCGAAACCAGCCCGGGCGACTGCAAGCCTAAGCCTTGGGAGGATGCCGGCCGGGGTCGCCACAGCATCACCCCGAGGATCGCCATCACCACCAGCGATACAGCTACCAGCAGCATACTGCTCCAGGCGCTCGGGGAATCCGCGAGGATCCCGAACGCCGCGCCTGGATTCTCGGTATGCACGATGTTGAAGAACCCGCCAATGACCGGCGTCACGTCCCAGGACGTGTACTGCGACCGGATATACGTCTTGGTGATCCGGTCAATCACTATGACAGCGGCGGCGATGGCAGCCGTCCGCAAACGCGGGTTCATCCCAGCATGTCCCTCAGCGCAGCCGAGCACGAATCGCACACGGTGGGGTACTCGGCATCCTGGCCTACCGCGGTTGAATACTTCCAGCAGCGTTCGCACTTGACGCCGTCAGCACTTTCGATGACAGCTTTGAGCTCTTCGCCGGGCTCCAGCACCACTTGCGACACGATGAATACCGAAGGCAGCTCCGCTTCGAATCCTTTATAGCCTTGCAGCTGCACGCGCGCCTCAAGAGATGTTCCGATGAGTTTCGCCTGGCGCGCTTCTTCCAGAGCCTTCAGCACCACGTCGCGAACTTCCATGAGCCGATCCCATTCGGCGAGCCTCGCCGCCGGCAGGCCGGATGCGACTTCTTCCGGCTCGGGCAGCAGCGCCAGATGGACGCTTGCCGGAGCGCCGGCCGGTTTCGCCGTGTAGCTCCAAACTTCTTCGGTGGTGAACGCGAGCAACGGCGCCATCAACCGCACCAGCGCGTAGTGGACTTTATACAGGGCACTTTGCCCGCTTCTGCGCTCGCGGCTCGACGTCGCCGCTGTATAGAGACGATCCTTGAGAATGTCGAAATAGCGAGCGCTCAAGTCAGCCGTCGTGAAATCGTAGATCGCCCGGTAGACCTTGTGGAACTCGAGCGTGTCATACCAGCCGCGGCAGCGACGGATCAGATCCTCTGTCCGCGCCAGGATCCAGCGGTCGACTTCGAGCATCTCGGCCACCGGCACCGCGTCTTTTTCAGGATTGAAATCGTGCAGATTTCCGAGCGCGTAGCGGAACGTGTTGCGTAGTTTGCGATACGCCTCGATCAAGCGATCCAGAATTGTGTTCGACAGCCGCACGTCCTCGGTGAAATCGATAGATGCGACCCACAGGCGCAGCACGTCGGCGCCGTATTTGTTGACGATCTTCTCCGCCGCCTCGCTGCCGCTCGATTTCGAAAGCGCGCGCCCTTCGCCGTCGAGCGTCCAGCCGTTGGTCGCGGTCGCGCGATATGGCGCGCCGCCCTTCAGCGCGACACCTACCAGCAGCGAGCTGTGGAACCACCCGCGATACTGGTCGCCGCCTTCGAGGTACATGTCGGCTGGCCAGGGCAGGGAATTCTTCGCAGTGAGAACTGCCAGATGGCTTACGCCGGAGTCGAACCAGACATCCAGGATATCGGTCTCTTTGCGGAAGGATGTGCTTCCGCATTTCCCGCACTTGGCATCGGGACCCGCGAGTTCGGCGGCGGATTGCGAATACCAGACGTCCACACTATTCTGACGAAAAAGGTCCACCACACGATCCAGAATCTTGCGGTCCGTGAGCGGTTCCTGGCAGCCTTCGCAATAGAACACGGTGATCGGCACGCCCCATAGCTTCTGGCGCGAAATGCACCAGTCGGGTCGCGTCGCGATCATGTTCGAGATACGCTCTTGTCCCCATGATGGCGTCCATTTCACGGTCTTGATGGCTTCGAGCGCACGCTCGCGAAGGTTGTTCCGGTCCATGCCGATGAACCACTGTTCGGTCGCGCGAAAGATGGTCGGATGGTGGCAGCGCCAGCAGTGCGGATAGCTGTGCTCGATATTTCTTTCGGCCAACAGAGCCCCGGCGTTTTTCAGAATCTCGATTACCAGCGGATTCGCGTGCCAGATCGTTTTCCCTAGAAGTTCCTCGGGCAATTTTCCCGCCGCGCCTTCAGCCGCGAAGAATTTCCCGGCGCCATCGACGGGGCAATACACCGGCAAACCGTAGGCTTGCCCGATGACGTAGTCTTCCTGACCGTGGCCTGGAGCCGTGTGAACCGCGCCCGTTCCCTGTTCGAGAGTCACATGCTCGCCCAGGATTCCGATGGAGTCGCGCTCGAGAAATGGATGGCGGAAAACGGTCTTATCTAAATTGGAACCCTGGAATTCCGCGAGGACCTGGACATCTTTCCAGCCGCAGTCGAGCGTTGTTTGCGCGAGCAGATCTTTCGCGACGATATACACGTCGCCGCCCGTTTCCGCCGCGACATAGATGTAGCTCGGATGAAACGAGATCGCGAGGTTGGCCGGGATCGTCCAGGGAGTCGTCGTCCAGATCAGACCCCACACACGCTTGCCCTTCAGTGCGGGGTCGATCGCGCCCGGGTCCGACGTCAGTGCAAAACGAACCCAAATCGACGGGCTGGTGTGATTCTCGTATTCGACCTCGGCCTCGGCCAGCGCGGTGCGATCGTAAGTGCACCAGTTCACCGGCTTTAGGCCTTTGTACACGTAGCCTTTTTCCAGGAAATCGACGAACGCCCCGGCGATCACCGCTTCGTACTCGGCGCTCATCGTCAGATATGGGTCGTCCCATCTTCCGAGCACGCCCAGGCGGATGAAGTCCTTGCGCTGCAAGTCGACGTACTTCGCCGCGTATTTGCGGCAGGCCGCGCGGATCTCCACCGGCGACATGGTGGCGCGCTTGGAGCCCAGCTCGCTTTCGACCTTGTGCTCGATCGGCAGACCGTGGCAATCCCAGCCGGGCACATAGGGCGAGTCATAGCCCTCCATGGTCTTCACCTTGACGATGAAGTCCTTCAGCAGCTTGTTCAGCGCATGGCCCAGGTGGATGTTGCCGTTGGCGTAGGGAGGCCCGTCGTGCAGGATGTAGGTGGGCTTGCCCAGCCGAGCTTCGCGGATCGCGTTGTACAGCCCTGTCTCGTCCCATTGGGCGAGAAGCCTGGGCTCTAGCTGGCCCAGATTGGCCTTCATCGAGAAGTCGGTTTTGGGAAGGTGGACCGTTTTCTTCAGGTCTATTTTCGCGGATTCCATCGGATATTCTTCCCATCGTAACCGATATAGTTGGACCAGGTCTAGAAGCTCTTCAGAATCAATCGGCTACACGCTATACCCAAATGGCATACTTTCTTATTGACAGCAGATGAAGTTCAGATTAAGATGCTTTGAGCCTATTAGGGCGGGCCACGATCGCTCCGGCAAAGGTGCTTCAGGGATGACTTTCCAAGTTGGAGAGAAGGTGGTTTACCCAAATCATGGGGTCGCCACCATCGAGAACATCAGTTCGAGGGCTTTTATGGGCAATCTCGAACGCTTTTACCTCCTCAAGATCACTTATAACAGCCTCACGGTAATGGTTCCGTTCTCGCACGTAGAAGAACTGCGCCTGCGCCGCGTCACCCGCAACGGTGAAATGGCCCGCGTGGTGACTTTCCTTTCCGAGGGCCGCTGCCCCCGCTACAACGATTGGAAAGACCGCTTCAAGGACAATACCGAGAAGATGCGCGACGGCAGTCTCCTGGCGGTCGCGGAGGTGCTCAAGAGCCTTCTGGTACTGCAGACGCAGAAAGTGCTTTCGTTCCGCGAGAAGAAGATGCTGGATCGTGCGCGGCACATGCTGATCACGGAGCTTTCCACTTCGCGCGGCATGACCGAAGCCGAAGCCGCGCAGATGCTCGAAAAGGCGCTGGTGAAGGCGCAGCTGCACCTGCCCGAACCGCTGTAGTCCCTTTACTCCGCTCCATCACCGTCGCGGCTCTGACGGCATGTTTCCGAGCCGCGAGAGTTATCGAGCGGTGTTCGGCCTAATCGAACATCTCCAACTGATTCTCTTTGTCCTGGGCCGCTTCCTTAGCCCGCCGCCGCAAAGGACTGCCGATGACCCCGAGTACCTGCACTGACACCAGCGCCTGCCTCGGCACAAAGACGCGTTGATTCTGAAAGGTCGGGTCCGGTGGAACCACGCTGTAGCCTGCGGGCTCGGTCTGGAGAAGATCGTTGGGGATGAGGCCTTCCAGGGTATCTCCGTCGCGGAACTTGAGCTGGATCCAAAGTCCGGCGGTCTTGGGGCGGGCGGCGAACGCCCGATTTCGCTTCCAGGATTCGGTGTTTTCAAAATCCCGAACGAAACAAACGGCTTTGGTCTCCGAATACGGAACCTGAACGAGCGTTCCCTCCGGAGTTAACAGTTCCAGGGCGTCCGCCTGGAGCCCGCCGGGGGTCTGGACGAACCCCTGCAAGGGTTCGCGGTCGAATCTTGCGACCAAAACCTTCTTATTTGCTGCTGCTGCCCTTCCAAACAATTTCGCAAGTATTGTATCATTAGCACGATGCAGCCGTTAGCTCCTGTGGCGAGGCCACTTTCCGGGCTGGCGGAGTCTTTTTTGAACTTTTGCCGTGTGGAAAAGGGGCTGGCGAACCACACGATCTCGTCCTATCGTCTAGATTTAGAAAGGTTTAACTCGGAACTTCCGGTGCCAGAGCAGCAGGCAACCTCGCAGCAGCTCGCGGATTACGTAGAGTCCATGTATGGGGCCAAGTATTCGCCGCGCTCGATCGCGCGCCACATCGCAACGCTCAGAAACTATTACCGTTTCCTGGCGCGAGAGGGCGAAGTAGGGCAGGACCCGGGCGAATTCCTGGCATCTCCCAAGCAGTGGTCGACTCTGCCAAAGTACCTCAACCGGGAGGAGGTCGAACGGCTGGTCACGTCTCCTAACTGCTCGAAGCCGCGTGGGCTGAGAGACAGGGCGATGCTCGAACTGCTATACGCGACCGGTTTGCGGGTTTCCGAACTATGCGGCCTGGAGCTGACGGCCGTCGAGCGGCGGATGGGCGTGCTGAAAGTGATCGGCAAGGGAAACAAGCAGCGCGTTGTTCCGTTCGGTGAACCTGCGGGAGCGGCGCTCGACCTCTATCTAGCAACCGGTCGGCCCAAGCTGCTGAAGGGTCGCGCGAGCAAGTTTCTATTTGTCACCGCGCGGGCTTCAGCAATGACGCGCCAGACGTTCTGGTCCCTGATCCGTAAGCACGGACGACAAGCGGGAATCTTCCGCCGGCTGACCCCGCACGTCGTCCGGCATAGTTTTGCCACGCATTTGGTGGAGGGCGGCGCGGACCTGCGCAGCGTCCAGATCATGCTGGGACACGCCGACATTTCCACTACGCAGGTGTATACGCACGTGGCGCGGCGCAGACTCCGCGAAGTTATCGACCAGCACCACCCCCGCGCATGAATCCCCCGGCGCGGCGTAAAGAGAAGGCGAGGACAGAATGAGCGATTACATGTTCATGCTGGAAAGCCACCTGACCGGGGAACAATATCGGCTGGTGGGCCAGATGCAAGCGGCGGCTACCGCCACGGGCTTGAGCTTGTACCTCACCGGCGGAGCTATGCGCGATGTGCTGGGCGGCTTCCCCGTCCGCGATCTCGATTTCACCGTCGAAGGCAACCCCGCAAAGCTGGTCAAGCTGATGACCACCAAGCACGACGGAGTCGTGGTCTCGACCGACGAGCCCAAGAAGTCCACGCAGATGCGCTTCGAGGGCGGAGTGAGCGTGGAGATCGCCATGGCGCGCTCGGAGAAATTCGCGAAGTCCGGCGCGAAACCCACGATTGAACCTTCGACGATCCACGACGATCTGCGCTGCCGCGATTTCACCGTGAACGCGGTGGCTCTATCTCTCAATAAGGCGTCATTAGGTCTGCTGGTGGATCCCACTAACGGCGTCGGCGACATCGAACGGAAGGAATTGCGCGCGGTTCACAACTACTCTTTCTACGACGATCCGTCGCGGATGCTGCGCCTAATCCGCTTCAGAGTCCGGCTGGGCTATACCATCGACGAGCGCACGCGGCTCCAGTACGAAAACGCACGCGAGGCGGAAATGCTGACGCGCGTTACTCCGGAGGCGCTAGGCCGCGAGCTGCGGAACATCGCCGCGGAACCCGATTGCCAGGATCTTCTCGTCGCGCTCGAGCAGGAAAAGCTGATCGAGTTGTACTCGCCGGCGCTCACCGGCGCGAAGCTGAATTTGCCGGTGTTCGCGAAACTGCAGAAGGCTCGTCACATGGTGCCGTTCGGGCTGGACTTCCGCATGAGCCCGATGGCTCTGTTTCTGTACGTGCTGTTCGAGAAGCTCAATCCGAAGGAGCGCAGCGCCTTGATCGCCGCCGCGGAGCTGACGAAGGTGGAAACGGCGGGTCCCGAGAAACTCGCCACCGCCGCGAAGAAGCTGGAGCGCGATCTGAAGAGTCCCAAGCTGCAAAAGGCGTCGCAGCTCTATGCGCTTCTCTGCAAGACGCCCGGCGAACAGGTGCTGTATCTCGAAGTGTATTCCACCCAGCGGATCGTGCACGACCGCATTCGCAATTTCTTCCAAAAACACTTGCCGGCGGCGCTGGAGGTTACTAACGAAGTGGTCGCGGCCACTGGCGTTGCGCCGGGGACGCCTAAGTTCCAACGCGTCAAGGAAGAGATGATCGTCACTCGCCTAGATGCACGGCCGAAGAAGGTCGCTCCCCCTCCCGAGCCGCTTCCGCCGCCTCCGCCCATGTCAGGATTCGTACGCGGATCGGGGATGCGGCAAGCACGTTCGTAAAATGTGGAACGGGCTTGAAGCCTGCCAGCGCGGCTTTAGCTCCGCGTCGCATGGGAAAAAGACCGGCCAGACTCAGTTGCGCGCCTCCACATTTTCGAGGCCCAGGCATTAGGATGCTCCGCATTGCTTTGTGGGCCGTGTACGCGGCCGCTGGAGCTGTCTTGGTTGCCTGGATGTTCATGGGCCCGTTTCACCTGATCCAACCGGTCAGCAACCCATTGAACGCGGAAGGTGTCCTCGCGCTGTCTTTTCTGCTGTTGACCCTGTGTCGCCGCGACGCACCGAGTCGCGAAGCACCCGGAACAACGCGATCTACGACTGTCATTTCGGTCAGCGCCGTCCTAATGTGCACCGGGCTGGCGTTTGTTCCCGCACTAGACAATCCGCTTCTTCATGACGCGTATACGCATGTCACCAGCGCTGCGACGCAAACCTGGGCGGGACTGGTTCATTCCGTCGTGGCGCATCCCACCGGCGGCGATGAGTTTTTCCGCCCGCTTGGATACTTCACTTACTGGCTGGATGCAAAATGGGCCGGCACCAATCCGATAGCGTGGAATCTGTGGAACCTCGGGCTTCATCTGGTAAACACGTGTTTGGTTTGGGCGCTTGCGCGGAGGCTCTCTCGAGGTGTCATGTGCGCCACAGTTGCCGCGCTCCTATTCGGTCTGCATGGCGCCCGGCCGGAAGTCGTGGCCTGGGTCGGCGCGCGCTTTGATCTCCTGGCCACTTTCTTCGTCCTCGCGGCATTGCTCGCGCTCAACGTCTTCGTTGATACCGGAGCCACCCACTGGTACGGAGTGCTTGCTTTTTGCGCGTTCTGTTCATTCTTGAGTAAGGAATCCGCGTATTGCCTGCCGCTGCTGGCTCTCCTGTTGATTCCATTCCATGATCCAACCGCCCGCCGCCGGATCCTATCAGGTGCAGCCCTCATCGCGGCCGTTTGTGTGGTGGTCCTGGCCTATCGAACCTGGTTTCTTGGAGGAATTGGAGGGTACAAGACAGAAACCGGTACGCCTTTTATTTTTATTTTCAACCCCATTCTGACAATCAAAGCGCTTCTGTTCCGGCAGTGGGCGATTCTGCTGTTTCCTGTAAACTGGTCGGCGGCAAGCCTGATTCTGAAGTGGGCGGTACTGCTCATGGTGATTGTCGCTGCGGCATTCCCGCTTGCTTCGACCGCCAGCCGTAAACATCTTGTGACCAGTTTGCTTTGGGTCATTGCCGCAGCGCTGCCGGTACAACACATGCTACTGGTTGGTCCGGATCTCAACGGCGCGCGTGTGCTCTATCTGCCTGTGCTAGGCATGGCACTGTTCTGGGGATTTCTCGCCGAAGGCTGCCATGCGCGTGTGGCCAGAGTTCTTTTGCCCTCCGGTCTGCTGTTGTTTCAGGTGACGGCTCTCGAACACAACCTCGCTATGTGGCGCAGCGTTGCTTTGCTTGCCCAGCGTACCTGCAACCAAATGGGCACCGAGCTCAGCCGCGATCCGCGCAGCGTGACCGTTCGTGGTTTGCCCGCAACTTGGCAGGGCGTGTACTTCTTGAGAAACGGATTCCAGCAGTGCGTGGCAATGAATACTGGTCAGCCCATGAGCCGCATTTCGCTTCAAGAAGGCAACCCCAAGGCTACACCGGGTGTCCGTCTTTTCTCATGGAACAACCTTACAGAGCGGCTTGAAGAGATTGACGGGCGATGAAACAGCTTTTCATCGCCGGCGCGATCCTACCTCGATGAAGAAGGCCTTCCCGCCTATCGCTTCGACATGATTCCGCGCGGAGACGGTGAGACGCCATTCTTTCTGGAGTAATGATAGTCTTGTGTGCATAATTCGTTTCCCAAGGATGAAAATCCACATGACGTCGTTTTTTTCTGAGTTGAATGTGCGGATCGCGCTCTCCGTCGCGGGCTATTCCCGCGGCACGCAATCGTGGAACTGCTTTCAGCCGGGAATGCGAATGGCACGTGTAATGGCGGCCATTGCAGTGTCGGTGCTGATGACGGGGTTCTCCGTGCGGGCACAGCAGGCAGCGCCGCCAGCAGCCGCTGCCTTGACCACTCCGCCGGCCCCCCGCGGGATCTACGTGTGGCCCTACAACTGGGCGGTCAAGAATGGCGACTTCGCCAAGGCCCTTGCCGTCCCGGGTGTCGACGGGGTCGGCGTCCACGTGGAATGGTCAGAGATTTCACCCGCGCTCAAGACCTACGATTTTACAACCATCGACCGCCAACTCGAGGCAGCGCGATTGCACCATCTGGCTGTGGAACTCGCGGTCGCGGCGGGCCAGGGTACCCCGAAATGGTTGTTCGCCGCGCCTCCCCTCGGCTTGGGCCTCCGGCGCCTCGATTTCAAGATGACATACCACGGCGGCCAGGAGCCGTGCCAGGACGTTTCGATGCCGCCGCCCTGGGATCCCCGCTACCAGGAGGCGTTTGCGGACATGTTGGCGCAGTTGTCCCGCCACCTGCATGAGACGGGCTATGACCGCGACGTGTCGGCGATCAAGCTGACCGGCATGAACACCCTCACCGAGGAACTTGCGTTGCCCAACGAGCGTCCTGAGGACTCCACGAATCCGAAC
>Ga0265314_10006754_pt1 | contig 10072 bp, 5 predicted proteins | sample 4126metaG_FD_203106 | JGI IMG/M metagenome (GOLD analysis project Ga0265314, IMG submission 203106) | Rhizosphere microbial communities from Carex aquatilis grown in University of Washington, Seatle, WA, United States - 4-1-26 metaG | ecosystem: Host-associated > Plants > Roots > Rhizosphere >... | reverse complement strand
TCGACACCGACCCCGACGCCGACTCCGACGCCGACTCCAACGCCCACGCCCACACCGACACCGAGTCCAACTCCAACACCGAATCCATGCGGCGTGTTTTCGCTCTCCAGCGCCAGCGCGGGCTTCACTCCGGCGGCTTCCTCCGGCGGCGTTACCGTGACGACCGGCCCAACCTGTCTGTGGACCGTCGGATTGCCGCTCGACCCATGGGTGACCGTCACATCGCCCCTGAGTTGGAGCGGAACGGGAATCGTCACCTTCTCCGTGGATGCCAACACCACCGGTGCGGCGCGCAGCACCAGTTTCACCGTGGCCGGCCAAACGGTGATCGTTACGCAATGGGCCCCGGGGACTGTCTTCGTTCCGGTGACGCCTTGCCGCGTCGCGGACACCCGCAACGCGGACGGCACATTCGGCGGCCCGGTGATGGCCGGCGGCGCGAGCCGGTCCTTTGCAATCCCGCAAAGCGCGTGTGGAATCCCCAACTTCGCCCTGGGCTACTCACTGAATGTTACGGTGGTGCCCGCCGGGCGGCTCAGTTTCCTGACGCTCTCCCCGACCGGGCAGCCGCGTCCCTTGGTTTCGACGCTGAATTCCTTCACCGGGAAGGTGGTGGCCAACGCCGCTCTGGTCCCGGCCGGAACCGGAGGCGCGATCGACGTGTTCGTTACGGACCAGACCCAGGTGATCCTCGACATCAACGGCTATTTCGCTCCGGCCGGCGCCGTAGGCGGGCTGGCGTTCTACCCAGTGACCCCCTGCAGGATTGCCGACACCCGCGGTGGGCCGGGCATACTCGCGGCGACCAGCCGCAATTTCGCCGTGCCTGCAAGCGCGTGCGACATCCCCACCTCGGCCCTGGCGTACTCGCTCAACGCAACCGTGGTGCCTCATGGCGCTCTTCAGTACTTAACTCTCTGGCCCGCGGGCGAGAGTCAGCCCCTGGTTTCGACGCTGAATTCGTTTGATGGAAGCATTGTGGCCAACGCGGCTATCGTTCCGGCGGGGAACGCCGGATCGATCTCCGCGTACGTCACGGATACGACGGATCTGATCCTGGACATCAACGGCTATTTTGCCGCGCCGGGCACGGGAGGCATGTCCTTCTACCCGGTGACGCCGTGCCGTATCGCGGACACCCGCAATGCGGCGGGCACGTTCGGCGGGCCGGAGCTTTCAGGCGGCGGGATACGCAGCTTCCCCGTGCCGTCTGCCGGCTGCAGCATCCCTTCCACGGCGCAGGCGTATTCGCTCAACGCGACGGTGGTGCCGAGCTACCCGCTGCCCTACCTGACGCTGTGGCCGACCGGTGAGGCACAGCCGAACGTCTCCACGCTCAACTCACTCGAGGGGCTGATCGTGGCCAACGCGGCGCTGGTACCGAGCGGTGCGGACGGCGGAGTCAGCGCGTTCGTCGCCACTCCGACGCATCTGATCCTGGACATCGACGGCTTCTTTGCGCCATAGACGCGGCGGGGACAAGCGGAAGCTTATCCCACGAGGCTCCGGAACCAGTCCAGGCTGGCCCGGGCCGCAGTCTCCCAGCGGAACTGGCGGGCCTGGACGCGTCCGGCGCCCCCCAGGCGCTCGCGCAGCGCGGGCGACGTCAGCAGGCACTCCAGGCCGTCGCGAATCTCCGCGTTGCTATGCGGGTCCACCAGGAGCGCCGCGCCGCCCGCGATCTCGGGCAGCGACGAAACGTTCGAGGTCAGGACCGCCGTTCCCGCGGCCATCGCCTGTGCCACGGGCAGGCCGAAGCCCTCGTACAACGACGGGTAGGCGAGCACGGTGGCGCCAGCGGTGATGGCCGGCAGGTCCGCCTCGCCGACGTAGCCCAGATAACGGACGCCCGCCGACATTTCGCGGACCTTGGCCACGGTGGTGGGGTCGGCCCATCCGATGGGCCCGGCTACCACCAGCTCGTACTGCTCACGCGTGGTCGCGCTGAGCGCGGCCCAGGCCGTTAGCAGGCCGGGGATGTTCTTGCGCGGCTCGACCGTGCCCACCGAGAGCACGTAGGGTCGCTTCAGCCCGTACTTCGAGCGCACCGCGTGAACGTCCGCCGCCGTCACCTCGAAGAACGGCTCCGGCACGCCGGGATAAATGACCGTGATGCGGCGGGGGTCGAGGTGCAGAATCTCGATTGCATCGCGGCGGGTGCTTTCGGAGATTGCGATGATCCCGTCGGCGCGCTTCGCGATGTGCTCTCCGGCCCAGCGCAACGCGGCCACGTTGGCCTTAGCGTGCAGCTCCGGCATCCGCCAGCAGGTCATGTCGTGGATGGTCGTGGTGAGACGGGCGCGGCGCGGCGCATTCCTCCACTGAGTGGAAGCGTGGAAGACATCCAGTCCCGGCAACGTCCACGGCAGCCGCGAGACGTTCAGCCCGTGCATTACGCCCAGGCCCACCAGGGTTCGGAAGAGCCCGGCCATCGACCGCTCGTGGTTGAGATCTCCGAACGGTCCGGAGACCGGCAACGTGAGGATGGCGTCGCGCACTCCGGCCTCGCGCCGCAGACTGGCCAGCCAGTAGTAGGTGTAGCTCTTCACGCCCGCGCTGCGGAGCAGCAGCGGTGTGACGTCAATTCCGATGCGCATGGGGGGACCTGGCAGGATGGACTGCCTGGTTCGTGAAGAGCGTCTTGCCGCCGCTTTCCGCCACGGCGTGCAGGTTCGAGTGGCCCACCAGGTTCTCGAGGCGCGCGGCCTGGGGATCCTCGGCGGCCAGGTAGTACCGCTCGGAGCCCGCCCACAGCCGCGGAAGGTCGGCGTCGGTGATGAAAACCGCTGGGGCGCCGGGAGCGTTGGAGCCGTACTCGAGGTTGTTCCTGCGCCCGTTGAGCAGCAGCGGGTTTTGGTTGGCGTAAAACACAATCGACGAGAAGGCGTAATACTCGCGGTCCAAAATCAACTTCCCTTTCGGCGCGTGTAGCAGCGCCTCGGCCAGCGGCCGGGAGGACATGTAGGGATCGAACACCACCAGGGCCAGCCGCGCCGCCTGGAAGAATACCACCATCATGAGGGCCAGGGCCAGATAGGCCCGCTCTCCGCGGAGCCGCCAGGCGCCGATGGCGCCGACCAGGAACGCCACTGCAGCCAGCGCCAGCGGGGTGCGGAGGTAGGCGAAGGCCTTCAGTGTCAGGTCCGCCATGTGCCCCATTGAGAGCGTGTAGAGGGCCGTGTTTTCGCTCAGAGCGCGCGAGATGTCGCCCGGCGCGGGGACGTTGCGCACCGCGATCAGGATAGCGAGCGCCGCCAGGCCGGCCGCAGCCGCGATGGCGCCCACGATCCGCGTTCCTATCCGCAGTCGGTCCGGGTATGCCTCCATCGCGCAGCCGATCAGGAGCGCGACGGCCGGGTAGATCGGCATCGAGTAGTATTCCTGGGTGGTCGAGAAAGAGAAGAACAGCATCACGACGGCGATCCAGAGGAGCGCCATGAGACGCGTCCGGCTGGCGCGATCGACCGGCTTGTAGCCCAGGCGCGCCACCGTGGGCAGGTACGCGCTCCAGGGAAAGAACCAGACCAGGTGGAGCGCCCAGAAATAGAGCCGGGGCACGGTGTTGTAGTCCCGCGGATAGCGGCGGTTCAGGAAGCGTAGCACGTGCTCGTTGATGGCGTAGAACCACAGGAAGCCGCGCCAGATTCCTGGGCCGCCGCTTTGGAGCGTCCAAACGAAGTAGGGAGGATTGCGCAGCGTGGCGAGCACGTGCCACGGCGCCGAGATCGCGATGAAGATCAGGGAACTGGTAAACGGGTACAGGCGCCGCCACGCGCGGAGCGAGAAGAGCTGCCGCGTCAGGAGCAGGTAGAAGAAGCCCGCGCCGAGCGGGAACACGATGCCGATCAGGCCCTTGAGCAGCACTCCGGCCGCAAGGCTCGCCGCCAGCGTGTAGGCCCACAGGCGGGGGCGGGTCTCGGTCTCGTCCAACGCGCGCAGGAAGCTCCACAGCGACAGGGTGATGGCCAGCGTGAGCACCACGTCGGGAATCACCACGCGCGTGAATAGGAACAGGCCGATCGAGGTGGCGGTCACCAGTCCGGCGTAGAAACCCGCCCTCGGAGAAAAGGCCCAGCGACCGAAGCGCACCACTACCCACGCGAGCAGGATCGCCGCTAGTGCCCCCGGCAGCCGCGCCACCCAGTCGTGGACACCGAAGATGAGGTAGCAGACGGCCGTCATCCAGGTCTTCATCGGCGCTTTTTCGAGGTAAGGCACGCCATCCAGGTGCAGCGTGACCCAGTCGCCGGACTGGACCATGTTGCGCGCCATCTGCGCCTGCGTGGAGTCCACGTCGTCCATGAGCGAGGGAGGGCTGAGAATGCCGGTGAGGAAGATCGCGGACGCAATCAGCAGGACAATCAGCTCGTAGCGGCGCTCCATAGTTGGTCGAAACCCGAGGGTAACACGCACCGCCGCAGGCAGTGCGGACGGGGTACGGGCCGGGCTCCGGAAGTGTGCCAAATGCGGCGACCCAGAGGAAGACCTGGTGACCGGCTTGTAATCGGGTTCTGCTGTGAGATAATCGGCTGTCAATATCTGCGAAGCTCGGCAGCAAGGGAGAAAAAAGTGCGCGCAATTCTTCTTTTCACGACTCTGTTCTCGGTCAGTGGTTGCGTCGTGGCAGGTACTGCCGACGCGAATACCGCCGGGAAGTTCCTGAATGGGATGCCGCTTTCTTTCGGGCAGAACGCCGGCCAGGTGGCGGGCAAGCCCGTGGAATGGGTGGGGCGCGCGAATGGCTACCGCGTAGCGCTGGATGCCACGGGAGCCACGATTCTGCCCACGGCCGCGAAACGCAGCGATGTGGTTCGCATGGAATTCGTCAATGCCACACGGCAGGCGAGCGGCAGGCCGCTGGAGCCGTTGCCCGGCAGGGCCAATTACCTGGTTGGCCGCGATCCCACGCGTTGGATTCAGAACCTGGAGACATACGGCCGGGTCGAATACGACAGCGTCTACGAGGGCGTGGATGTGGCCTGGTACGGAAACCAAGGTCAGCTGGAGTACGACTTCCTGCTGCGGCCCGGAGCGGACCCGAACCGCATTCGAGTGCGTTTCGACGGCACGCGGAAGCTGGCGCTTGAAGAAAACGGCGACGTGCGCATCGAGACTGCGGCCGGGGTCATGAAGCTGCGTTTGCCGCAGGTCTACCAGGAAGCGGCGGGCGCGCGGAAGCGCGTCGACGGCCACTATCTGCTGCGCGCGGCCAACGAGATCGGCTTCGAACTGGCGGGCTACGACAAGTCGCAGCCGCTGGTGATCGACCCGACACTGGTCTACGGGACGTATTTCGGCACGGGGTTCAGCAAGGTCGCCATAGCCACCGACGCGCAGGGCAACGTGTACCTGGGCGGAACCGCGAACCTGGGGACCACGTTGCCCATCGTGAACGCGACCCAGAGCGGTGTGGTGGGCTCCTCCAACGCGTTTGTGGTCAAGTTGGATCCCACGGGAACGACGGTGCTGTATTCCACCTATGTCGGCGGCTCGACTGGCGAAACGTTCGGGGGCTTGGCCGTGGACGCCTCCGGCGAGGCGATCGCGGTGGGTATGAGTTCGTCGACCGATTTCCCGTTGGTGAATCCGGTTCAATCCCAAGGCGACAAGAATGGATTGGTGTTCGCATTCAAGCTGAACGCGGCCGGAGGGACGTTCGTGTATTCGACCTTGTTCGGCTCGACGGGCTCGAACGCGGTCGCGGTTGCGACGGACGCTGCGGGTAATGCGTACCTCACCGGCGTTACAGGCACGGGGTTTCCGACCACTTCGGGCGTCTATCAGAGCGCTTACGGCGGCGGTTCGGGGGATGCTTTCGTGGCAAAACTCGGCGCCAGCGGTCAGTTGATTTACTCAACCCTGTTCGGAGGCTCCAGTGTGGATGCCGGACAGGCGATTGCGGCGGATTCGCAAGGCAACGCTTACGTCGCCGGCTACACGCGTTCCTCCTCGTTCTTAAACAACCCGCCGGGCGCGAAGGCAGGCAGCGGCGGAGGCACGGACACATTTGTGGCCAAGCTGACTCCCAATGCGAGCGCTGTTTCCTGGCTGGCCATTCTGGGCGGCAGCGGGGACGACATCCCGGCCGCTCTTGCGCGTGACAGCGCTTCGGGCAACCTGTACGTCGCGGGGTCGACCACATCTTCCGACCTGCCCACCACCACGGGCGTGAGCCAGGCTTCGTCGAACGGGCCGAAACAAGGATTCGTCGCCTCGGTCGCTCCCGACGGCACCTCGTTCGGATTCGTGACGTACCTGGGCGGCGGGAAGGAGGACAGCATCGCCGGAATGGCGCTCGCGGCCAGTGGTCAGCTCCTGCTGATTGGGCAGACCACATCCGCCAACTTCCCCACGGCGAACGCGATCCAGACCGCGTTCGGCGGCAGCAGCGTCTCGTTGTACAAGAGTGCCGACTCGGGCGCCACCTGGACGGCCGCCGACAGCGGCGCGCCGGCGTGGATCTGGGGGCTGTCTCAAGACGCCGCGAATCCGGGCACGATTCTGGCCGCTTCGGGCTCTCAGTTCGCGGTGTTCCGCACGACCAACGGTGGGGCCTCGTGGACGGCGGTGAGTCCGCTGACCAGGCCGATCTGGGGCACCAACGGCAAGACCGCAAGATTCGTTCGAACTCCAGCCAACCCCGCGGCGGTGTACCTCTACTACCCGTACGACTGGCCGGAGGGGGCGGACGGCAGCGGTGCGTTGTTCTTCGCCTTGGGTTCGAGCGATGGCGGGGCGACCTGGAGAGTGTTGGCGGCGCCTCCAGGCAACGGCTTTCTAGCAGGACTGGCTGTCAGTACCACCGATGCGAACACGATCGTGGAGATCGACTCGAGCGGGAATGTTTACCGCTCCACCGATGGCGGTGCGAGCTTCATCCAAGTCGCGGGCGCTTATCAACAAATGCCATGGGGGACCTCGCCGCTGGTCGCCGGCCCGAACGGCACCCTGTACGTGTACACGTATAGCGGTCTCAACAAGAGCACCGATTTTGGGACGACATGGTCGCCGGTGTTCGGCGCTCTCAACGGGACGCCCACTATGTTCGCCTCGAGTCCCAGCAATCCATCGGTCATCTACGCGGTCCTCGGCATGCAGTTAGCCAGGAGCACGGATGGCGGGGCAACGTGGCGCCTGTTCGCCGGGCCCGGCTTCTTCAACTTCAACGGGTCTTTGGGGGTCTCCGCTTCGAATTCCCAGGTTCTCTACGCCTCGGACGGGGAGCAGGTGTCGGTCTCCGCCGATGGCGGGGCTACCTGGTCGACCCCGTCCAGGCCGCCGCTCCCGTTTGGGGCGACGGCGGTGGCCGTTGACGGTTCAGGGACTCTGTATGCGGCCGGTCCCGGCGTCAGCGACGCGTTCGCGGCCAAGCTCAGCGCCGACGGAAAGACGCTGGTCTGGTCGACATTCTACAGCGGCTCCCAGGGCTCGTCTCCGGGCGGCGTGGCTGCGGCGCCTTCGGGCGACGCCTGGATCGCGGGGACAACGCTCTCGCCCGACCTGCCCGTGACTCCCAATGCCTATAGCGCGAACGCCTACCGGGCCGACGGTGGCATCTACTACTCCGGATTCCTGGCCCGCATCGCGGACGCGACGCCCGCCTGTGCTTATGCCGTCGCTCCTTCTTCCGTAGTCGCGTACTCCGGGCAAAGCATAAGCTTCGCGGTCACCGCGCCGAGCGGCTGTGCGTGGACGGCCACGCCTTCCGACACCAGTTGGATCACGATAAATAGTGGTGGATCGGGCACCGGCGCCGGTGCAGTGGCGGTGACCCTCGGTCAGAACAGCACGGGTTCGACGCGCTCGGGAACGGTCAACATCAATGGCCAGCCTTTCACGATCACCGAGGCGGATTCGAGCTGCACTTACGGGGTGGGGAGCACGGATGCCCCCTCTTCGGGCGGAACGGTTCAGTTGACCGTCACGGCGCCAGCGGGCTGTCCCTGGAGCGTGACGGCGTCGAGCCCGGCTGTTTCCGTGGTCTCGGGGCAATCCGGGACGGGCAATGGAACAGTGACGCTGTCGTTTGCCCCCAACGGCGGCGTGCAGGCGTTCGCTCCAACCTTACAGGTGGCCAACGCGACGGGCACGCTCCATCAGGCGAGTGCGTGCGCCTATTCGGTCACACCGGCCCAATTCGGAAACGTGGGCGGCGGCGGCACGATGGCCGTCACCTCGAGCCTGGCGGCGTGCACGTGGAAAGCTACTTCTGACGCCTCTTGGCTCAGCGTTTCGGGCAATGGAACGGGCTCGGGTTCGATCAACTATGGAGTCGAGCCCAATACGGGCGGACCCCGAACTGCCCACGTGCTCTTTACGAATCAGAGGGTATACCCTTCCCCCGAGCAATTCAGCGTTCCCGTCACCCAGACGCTCCAGCCGCTTCAGTTTAGTCCCGTGGCGCCCTGCCGGGTGGCCGACACGCGCAATGCAGCCGGGCCGTTCGGCGGTCCGACGATTGCGGCCGTCACGGAGAGGTCCTTTGCGATTCCTCAAAGCGCGTGCGGCATTCCCAGCACGGCGCAGGCCTACTCGCTGAACGTGACCGTGGTGCCGCCAGGTCCGCTGCCTTACCTGACGCTGTGGCCAGACGGGCAGCCGCAGCCGAACGTCTCGACCCTGAACTCCTTCGACGGCGAAGTGCTGGCCAACGCGGCCATCGTGCCGGCTGGCGGCGCGGGAGCGGTGGCAGTTTACGCGGCGGGCGCTACCGACGTGATCCTGGACATCAACGGCTACTTCGATACGCCCAGCGCTAGCACCTCGGCCTTCTACGCCGCCTCGCCTTGCCGGATCGCCGACACGCGGTACCCGGACGGCCCCTTCGGCGGACCATCGCTCGCGGCTGGCGGGAGCCGGGACTTCGCGGTGTCGTCGAGCGCATGCGGGATTCCCAGCGGCGCGGGTGCCTACTCGCTGAACGTGACGGCGGTGCCGGACGGCTTCCTGGCGTTTCTCACGGCCTGGCCGACCGGGCAGCAGAGGCCTCTTGCATCCACGCTGAACTCCTGGAACGGCAAGGTGGTTGCGAACGCGGCGATGGTGCCCAGCGGGACCAACGACTCGGTGTCGGTCTACGCCTACAACCCGACGGACGTGGTCCTGGACATCAACGGGTACTTCGCCCGGGGCGGCCACGCGGGCGCTCTATCGTTCTATCCGGTGACTCCGTGCCGGATCGCGGACACGCGCGGCGCGGATGGGCCGTTCGGTGGGCCGATCCTAGAGTCCGGAACGTCGCGCTCGTTCGCGGTTCCGGCCAGCGGGTGCCAGATACCGGACACGGCGGCGGCGTATGCGATGAACGTGACGGTGGTGCCGGACGGGCCGCTGTGGTACCTGACGGCGTGGCCGGCGGGTGCGGGGCAGCCCAACGTATCGACGTTGAACTCGTGGGACGGCTCGGTAGTGGCGAATGCGGCGATCGTGCCGGCGGGTGCGGGCGGTGCGATCAGCGTGTACGCCAGCGGCCGGACGCACGTGATTCTGGACATCAACGGCTATTTCGCGCCCTAAGCCGGATTTGCGTCTGTCGCCCGTAACTTGTTAGGATAGAGTTTCCTACCGTTACGTGAGGAGATTTCCGTCGATGGCGAGAGTATGTGATGTCTGTGGAAAAGGGCCCCGGTTCGGCCACCGCGTCAGCCACGCGCACAATGTGACCCAGCGGCGCTGGGACGTGAACCTGCAGACCGTACGCGCCATGCTCAACGGCGCGGCGAAACGCATTCGCGTCTGCACCTCCTGCTTGCGCAGCGGCAAGGTCCAGAAGGCCGCCTAATAGAGCAGTGGCGCCGCTCCCCAGCGGTCGCGGCTCAGAACTACAATAGTCGGGATGCCAAACGGCTGGAGGTACGTCCTCTCAGCGCTCGCCGGAGCGTTGCTCGGCCTCGGCGCGTTCACCTTCGTTTACGCCAAGGGCTACTCGTATTTCAGCAACCGGCCGGAGGCCTGCGCCAACTGCCACGTCATGCGCGAGCAGTTCGACTCGTGGCAACGCGGCCCGCACCACGCCGCCGCGGTCTGTAACGACTGCCACACGCCCCACGCGCTGGCTCCGAAGTATTTCGTC
>Ga0265314_10006753_pt1 | contig 10072 bp, 8 predicted proteins | sample 4126metaG_FD_203106 | JGI IMG/M metagenome (GOLD analysis project Ga0265314, IMG submission 203106) | Rhizosphere microbial communities from Carex aquatilis grown in University of Washington, Seatle, WA, United States - 4-1-26 metaG | ecosystem: Host-associated > Plants > Roots > Rhizosphere >... | reverse complement strand
GACGAAACGCCGAATTCAAAGCGCCAAGCTGAATTGATAGCGCACGGAATGAACGGAAACACCTGGCCGAATCCGCCATGGGACGAAGAACGCTGGGGCTGCCTGCCATCAATTCTGCGATCATTTCTTGGACTTTGATAAGCACCGAACCGAGAAACCAGAAACCGCCCCCATGAACCGCATCGCTCTCCACCTCCGCATCGCCCGCCTCTACATCGGCCAGGCGTTGAAATCGCGCATGGAATACCGCGCCGACTTTTTCGTCGAATGTCTCGCCGCCGCGCTGCAGCAATCGTCGGGTCTGCTCGCGCTGCTCTTCCTGTTCAACAATTTTCACGCGCTGAGCGACTCCAATAACCACACCTGGTCGCGCGACGAAGTCCTTTTCATCTACGGCTTCTCGCTCGTGCCGATGGCTTTTTTCGATGCCTTTGCGATGAGTTTCTACATGTTCAGCGACAAATACATCGTCCAGGGCGAGCTCGACCGCCTGCTGCTGCGGCCGCTCTCGAGTCTCTTTCAGCTTTTCATGGAAGGCATCAGCTTCGATTTCATCGCCGACCTGACGCTCGGCATTGCGTTGCTCGGATACGCCTGGCATCACGTCGGCCCCGCGATCGAAATCACGGTGCTGCTCGAATTTCTGGCGATGGTCTTCGGCGCGTGGGGTGTTGTGACCGGTGTATTTCTCGCGATGACCGCGATTTCATTCTGGTCGCAGGACCGCCTCAGTTTCCTGCCTCCGGTCTACAACCTGCTGAACTTCGCGCGCTACCCGCTGAGCATCTACCGCCCCGCGATCCGACTGCTGCTCACGTTTGTGATCCCCTTCGGCTTCGTCGCGTTCTATCCAGCGAGCGCTTTCCTCAAGAGCGGCGAAGCCTTCCGCCAGTTCAGCGTTTTTGTTCCCGTCGCGGGAATGGCTCTGCTGGTCATCGGCGCTCTGGTCTGGCGCGCCGGAATCCGAAGATACAGCGGCGCGGGGTCATGAAGGCCGCGGAATTGAGTGCGTTGTTCGTTGTTTAAAATTCCACGCCCGTTCATTCCAATCAACAACAAAACAACCGAATTGGCGGCGCCGCTCCCGCCGCACCCCCGGCTAATGTCCGTCGTCCTTACTGGACGCACAACGGCCCCCCACAATCCAGTTGAGTCCAGCCCCTCTCTCCATTAAAAGGGGAGCGACTATCTGTGCCGTGGGGAGTTCTCTATTATGGACGATCCGAAGCTCGATCAGACGCTGCGGCCTGCTTCCAGTGCGCCGGCATCGTCCGGCTTTGACGCCACGCTCATCTCAAGCGGCAGTCCGTCCTCCGCCAGCAACGACGCGCCTTCCACCATTCCGCCAGCCACGTTTGGCGGAGGCATGCATAAAACTCACGGCGGCTCATTGCCTCCGCCGTCTCTCCCGCCGCAGGATCTTTCGGGCGACAGGCTTTTGAGAAGCGCGCCGCGCGCCAGTCTCGACGGCACCGCGGTCATGCCTTCGCTCGGCGGAATTCCGCTGATGGCGAAACTCGGCCAGGGCGGCATGGGTGCGGTCTATTACGGCATTCATCCGCGCCTGCGCCAGGAAGTGGCGGTCAAAGTCCTGCCGCTCGGCCTGGCCGAACAGAATCCCGATTTGATCAAGCGTTTTCATCGCGAAGCCGAAGTCGCTTCGCGCGTGAAATCGAAACATCTGATCGGTGTGATGGACATCAATCAGGAAGGCGAGATGTTTTACCTGGTGATGGAGTTCGTCAATGGCGCGTCGGCCGGAGGTTATCTCAAGCAGCTCAAGCAGGCCGGCAAGCAGGGCATGGACGAAGCCGAGGCGCTCGACGTCTGCATCGCCGCGACCGAGGGCCTCGCCGCGGCGCACGCAAACGGCATCATTCACCGCGACATCAAGCCCGACAACATCATGATCCCGCGCGCGCGGCCGGGCAACGCGATGCTGTTCAAAGACAGCAAGCTCGCCGACCTGGGGCTCGCGCACGACGATACGGCCGCGCAGTCGCTCACCCAGAGCGGCGTGTGCATGGGCACTGTCGGCTACATGGCGCCCGAACAGGCGATGGACGCCAAGCACGTCGGCAAACCCGGCGACGTTTTCAGCATGGGCGCGACGCTTTATGCCCTGCTGAGCGGCAACGCGCCGTTCACCGGCGCGACCGCGATGAAAATCCTGCTCGCCACAACGCAGGAACCGCACGCGCCGTTGAAAACCGTGCGCACCGATGTTTCCGTAGTGACAAGCGAACTCCTCGACCGCTGCCTGCACAAGGACCCGGCGCGGCGCTACGTCGATGGAACAGCTCTGCTCCAGGCGTTGAAAGTCTGCCGCAACGCCGGCAGCGCCGCCGCGCAATCGGCCATCGCCGAATTGACGATGCTGCAAGGCGCTCAGGAAGTCGGCGCGAAGCTCCCGGTAGTCTCGAACTTGCCCGCGGTCAAGCCGCTGCAGATCGAAGCGCCGAAGAAATCGAAGTTGCCGCTGATTGCTGCGTGCGTGGCCGTCGTGTTGATTCTCGGAGCAATTATCGCGCATGGCAGGAAGAAAGACGATTCCTCCACAGCGTCCGCAGGCGACAAACCGGCCGCTTCCACCACGACGACCGTTCCGCCGAAAATCGACAGTAAATCCACAAGCGCCGCTGACACCGCCGCGGCCGCCGAAGCCGAAGCGGCTCGCAAGAAGCAGTTGGACGACGAGAAAGCGCAACAGGCGAAGCTCGCCGACGAAAAAGCGGCGCTCGAAACCGAAGTCGTCGCCGCGCGCGAACGCGATCACAAACGCAGGAACACGCCGGCGCCCGTTCCTGCACCTGCGACCGATACGGTTGAGACGCGCTACCAGAAAGCCATGGATCGCGCGCGCACGGCGTACGCCGCGTGGCAGTGGACCGATGCCTCAAACGCCTACGCAGACGCGCTCGTCCAGAAACCCGGCGACGCGCAGGCTCAGCGCGGCGTGCAGGATTCCAGTTTCGCCGGCGCAATGGAGAGCGGCCGCAAGGCGCTCGACGCGGGCCGCTGGAGCGACGCGCAGGCCGCCTACGCCAGTGCGCTGCGCGTTTATCCCAACAACAAGGATGCGCTCGCGCAGTTGTCCTCGGCGAAATATTCGGGTGCGATGGAATCCGGCCGGCGCGCGTTCGACGCGAAGAGCTGGACCGAAGCCGAAACCGATTTTCAGGACGCGCTGCGCGAAAAGCCCGCCGATGCGGATGCGACGCGCTGGCTGGCTGACACGCGCCGCGAGCAAACGCGCGACTCCGAGCCGCGGACCACGACGCGCCGGCCCATCCGCGACCGCACTAAAAGCGCCGGCGACACAGCGCGCGACGTAAAGGGCACGATCGATAAAATATTGGGGAAGTGATCTTCAACTCTCAATGCCGTAAAACCACCTTATGCCTGCCAGATTCTATCCTGCAATTTAACTTATCCTTAACTCACCGCTCGTAATCCTTGAATATCTCTCTGCTAGAACCCTTCGTGCCGCGCGACGGTGAAACGCGTTGGCGCAGGGTGTGAATGGAAATGAACCGGCCTATCGATACGCCGTTGCAGGAGCTTTTTCAGAAACTCGTGCTCATGGGGCGGTTGGCGCAAGCCATGATCGCGCTGTCGCTGCGCGGTCTTACTGAATCTGGCGCAACGCACGTTGATGAAATGGAACAAAAAGAAACCGACGTTGACCGTCTCCAGGTCGACATCGACGCGCTCGCCGTGAAAATCACCGCACTCCATCAGCCCGTCGGCGCAGACATCCGTTTTCTCTTCATGGCGCCACGCATTTCAGAAGAATTCGAACGCATCGCCGACCACGCCATGAACATGGATCGCAGCATGCGCAGCGCGGCTCTCGCCGGACATCCGCCACTGGTGGACCTGCGAATCATGGGCGAAGTGGCCGAACGCATGCTCGGCGAAGTCATCGCCGCACTGATCGAACGCGACGGCGCGATTCTTTCGAAGATTGAGAAAGCCGAAGAAGAAATCAACGCATTTCGCGACCGAATTTTAAGCGAACTGACGCAGAGTATGTCGGCCGGAATGATCACCGTTCCGGCCGCGCTCGCGCTGATCGCCATTTCGCGAAGCCTGGAACGGATCGGCGACCACGCCATCAGCGTTGGCATGGAAGTGGCCTACATCGCCAGTGGGCGGGACGTGCGGCACATGGCAGCGCCGGCTTGACCGGAACTGCAGAGAGGGAAGAGCATGGGTAAGCAGAAAATTCTGGTGATCGAGGACGACAACGACATCCGCGATCTGATCAAGCACAACTTGGCGCGCGAAGGCTACGAAGTCACCAGCACGTCGGAGGGCGAAAAAGGTCTCGCGGCACTGGAAAAAGGCTCGTTCGATCTGGTCATTCTCGACCTGATGCTGCCGGGCATGCACGGGCTGGAAGTCTGCCGCATGATCCGCGCGAACAACGATTTCCGCCGCACCGGTATCCTGATCGTTACCGCCAAGGACGAGGAAGCCGACATTGTCTCCGGCCTGGAACTCGGCGCGGACGATTACCTCGTCAAGCCCTTCAGTGTGCGCGTGCTGCTGGCTCGGGCTCGCGCCGTTTTGCGCCGCGCGAGCGAAACCGACGCGAGCGTCGAAGACACGCCCATGATCGTCGGCCCGCTGCGCATCGATGTCGTGCGCCACGAAGTCCGCGTGCGCAACGAGCCGGTGGAACTGACTCTGGCCGAATTCCGCATCCTGCAGAATCTTGCGAAGCAGCCCGGCCGCGTGCTGACACGCAACCAGCTGCTTGATCTTGCGCTGGGCCAGGACCACTTTGTGCTCAACCGGACCGTGGACGTCCACGTCAGTTCGCTGCGGCGAAAACTGGGCGCCGCCGGCGAAATGGTTGAGACCGTCAGAGGCGTCGGCTATCGCCTCAAGGACGCGGATTAACGACCGCTCATGCGACGGACTTTAGCTCTGCCGACGGCCGGGGAAAACCCACCGCGCACATTTGCTCTCGCTTCGCTGCGATCGCCGGGCGTGATTGCGCTGGCGTCTGCGCTTCTGTTTTTCGTTGCCACGGCCTGGCTTGCTTTTTCGTCGCAGCACGAGAGCAACTCGATTCCGTTCTGGCTCTGTCTGGCCGGGCTCGGCATCGCGGCCGGGGTCAGCGCCGCGCGTGCGGCGTCGGTCACGCGCCAGTTGAACGCCATCGATCGCGTGATTCGAAAGCTGGACCTCTCCGCGCACGCGCCCGGCGCTGAGCGCTCCGAACTGCTTTACACGGCGGTCGAAGAAGTGCGCCGCCGGATTTCATACGTCGAAGCTGAACGCGACGGACTGAAAGCAATTCTCGCGGCCATGGAAGAAGGCGTGCTTGTCGTCGATTCGCGCAAATGCATCCTGGTCGCGAACGCGGCCGCTCGAAAAATGCTGCGCATCGCGGCGCTCGAGCCCATTGGCGCGCCGTTGGTGACAATGACGTCGCAGCCGGACCTGCTCGCCAACATTGAGCTCTCGATTGTCGCTGCGCAGACCTGCAGTTTTGAGTTCCAACTGCCCATTCCCGGCGAGAGCGGGCGCTGCTGCATTCTCGCGCATTGCGCGCCGTTCCACGACGAAACGCGTGAGCTTTCCGGTGCAGTGGTTGTGCTGCACGACATCACCGACCTGCGACGCCTCGAGCGCATGCGCACCGAATTTGTCGCCAACGTTTCGCACGAGCTGCGCACGCCGCTGACGTCGCTGATCGGCTATCTCGAAACACTCGAACACACCGGCTGGGATGATGCCGAGCAGGCGCACCGCTTCCTCAGCGTTTCGCGGCGCCAGGCCGAGAACCTCAGCCGCATCGTCGAGGACTTGCTGCGCCTCTCACGCCTGGAAAATCCGCAGCAGGAAGTGGCTTCGACCGAGATCGACCTCGCCGAAGTGGCCAGCGCAGCCGTGGAGCAGTGCCAGTCGCTGGCGACGCAGCGCAAAGTCACGCTGGCGTCCGAAATTCCCAATGCGCCAATGAAGCTCTACGGCGACCGCGGCCTTCTGGTCCAGGCGATTGCGAACCTGATCGAAAACGGAGTGAACTACAACCGCGAAAATGGCCGCGTAACAGTTCGCCTTTCAAAGCTCCAGCGTCACGATGCGCCCAGCGCGCCGCATCAGTGGGAAGTGTCGGTCAGCGACACCGGCATCGGCATTCCGCAGGGCGCGTTGAAGCATGTCTTTGAGCGTTTCTACCGCGTGGATAAAGCGCGCTCGCGCGATCGCGGCGGCACGGGGCTGGGACTGGCCATTGTGAAACATATCGCGCTGGCGCACGGCGCGAGCGTGCATGTAGAATCGGATGTTGGGAAGGGTTCGACCTTTTATCTGCGCTTTAAGGCGAGCGCCACGAGGCCGCAGGACGCATTGGCAGTATAAGCATTTCGCCGCAGCGTTTAAGCGGCACCACACGAGGATTGTGATGAATCAGTTACTTGAAGGTCGATTAATCAATCTGCGCGAATCCCTGGATGTGCTCGCCAGCGCGGTCGATGACAATCTGCGCGCGGTGCTGCTGCGGTTGACCTGCGACAAAACCATTTCGGCCAGCAGCCCATTGACCGACATCGACACCCTCGCTCGCGTGACGCGCGAGAAGTGTCTGCACTTCGTGGCCCGTGAACACCCGCTCGCCAACGATCTGAAATTCGCCATGGCCGCGTTGCGCGTGGGCCACGATTACGAGCGCATCCAGGAATTGGCCGTCGCGTTGAACAAGCGCTCCGAAAAATTGACGGGCTCTCCGCTGCAGGACGTTGCGCAGGACATGACGGGGATCATGGCGGACATTCTCAAGCTTCATGAAATCATCCGCCGCACCTGGCAGCGCGACCGCAAAGATTCGAGCCTCCCGAATTTGAAGCCCGAGGTTTCGGCGCTCACGCAGACCATTTATGCGCAGATCAGCACGATTCAGAATAAGATCATGGAAGCTATCACCAGCGGCAACGGCAGCGCTGAAACGTTTGTCGAACTCGTGCTTGCCTGCCGCCATCTCAAGCGCATCGCGAACACGATGGAATTGATCCCCGACGAACTGCACGCCTTCGACAAGCAGGAATAAATCGCCTCGCGGCGTCCTCATTCTCATTTTATCCCGCCTTCATCAATCCCTGACACGGGCCGGTTATCCTTTCGTCGAAATGGATTTTCTGGGGACATGAACTCCATAAGGAGGAACCGGCATGTTTTTGAACACAATCGCGTTGCAGGGGCCCGATCCGTGCCTTTTGGTCGTCGAAGACAATCTCGAGTTGGGCGTCGCCATCGTTTCGCGGCTGCGGCAGAGCGGCGCGACAGCGGTGCTCGCCAGCACCGCGCGTGAAGCCGTGACGGCCGTTCACGACGCCGTCTTCATGGACAATGTTTTGATGGTCTGCTGGTAAGTTTCAACCTCCCTGACGCCACCGTGTACTCGGTCGTCAACGCGTTTCGCGAAGAGTTCCCAACGCGGACGATTGCCGTAATGACCGATCGCGAAGACGTTTGCCTGAAACTCTGGTCGGCGGCGCGCTCGATTTCGCTGTTCCGAAAACCGGTGGTAATCGAAGAACTCACGGGCTGGATGGAGCAGCTCAGGAGGTCGCTGCGGCCGGCATTTCACGCCACATTGGGCTGAAATCCATTCTGAAAGCCGCCTCTATCAAATCTTAGCCTGCAAACCGTATACGTGGTATTTCGCGAACGGGCGCATGAGGCCACCTTTAAGACGACCGTGCGGAACCCGTCTCGCACGATTTGTTTTTATATAAAGTGAACAGACGTCAAAGCTTGAGGCGTTCATCAAATCTTAACGTTGTACGCATAATGCCTTGACGGCGATCTGCTCTAATAACGTTCAGAAGAGGCAGGAAAAAAGTCATGCGGCACACGTGTGTCGCTCATGGGGTTTGGGCCGGCTCCCCGCAGCCGGTCACAAGGAGGAAGAAAAATGAGAGTATTTCTGATGATCGCCGCGATGTGTGCCGCGATTTTGGGAACTGGCGTTCGTGCCGCTGAAGAAAAAATCATCTCGATCGGCTCGGACACGATGAGCCACTTGATGAAGAACACGGCCGAGGCATTCAAAAGCAAAAATCCCGCTGTCACGGTGGAGATTCAGGATCCGGGTTCGTCGGCTGGAATCGGCGCGATGATCAACGGCCAGTCCGATCTGTGCCCCGCTTCGCGCACGATGAAGCCGGCGGAATACGACAAGTTTGCCGATTCGCAGGGCAAGGGTTTCAAGCCCATCGAACTGCGCGTCGCGCTCGACGGCATCGTGATCTACGTCCACAAAGACAACCCGCTCAATCAGATCTCCCTTGAGCAGCTCGCCCGCATTTTCGCCGAAAATCCGGCTTCGGGCAGCAAGATCCACACGTGGGGTGAAATCGACGCGACTCTTCCCGCCGACTGGAAAGACGCGAAGATCACGCTGTACAGCCGCAACGCAGCCTCCGGCACGTACGCCTTCTTCAAAGAACACGTTCTGGCGAATAAGGACTACGACAAGAACGCACAGGAAGTTCCCGGCACTTCGGCCGTGGTGAACGGCGTCGCCAAGGACAAGTTCGCAATCGGTTACGGCGGCATCGGCTACAAGACGCAGGACGTCAAACTGCTCGCGGTTTCGGCCAAGACCGGGGAACCGGCGGTGGCTCCGACCAACGAAACGGTCGCGCAGAAGAAATATCCGATCTCGCGCGCGCTGCAGATCTACGTCCCCAAGAAACCCAAGGGCGTGCTGAAGGATTATCTCGCCTTCATCCTCTCGCCGGACGGCCAGGCCATTGTCGGCAGTGAAAAAGTGGGCTTTGTGCCGCTGCCGGACGCTCTGCTCGCAGGCGAAGTGGCCAAGCTGGACAAGTAAGTCGGTTTTACTGACAACGCTCGACCTGGAATGGCGCACATGAGTGAAACTGCACTGGATCGCACCGCGGACGCCGCGCCGGCTCAAAAAAAGCCGGCGCGGTCCGAGGAGATCCGCCGCAAGTTGCTGCGCGCGCAGCGCAACGACCGCATCGGCCGCTACGTGATCTCCGCGGCCGGCATCATGGTCCTGATCAGCGTCGCGACGATCCTCGTCTTCCTCGCGACCGAAGCCAGTCCCCTGATTTTCAATCCCGCCGAACATCCCACCGGCACGCTCGATAAGATGCTGCTGCCGCAGCACTACGAAGGCTACGACAAGACGCAGTATGTCTGGCAGACCGAGGCGTCCGAAGGCGTGCAGGAAAAATTCGGCGTGCCGCTTCTGTTGTGGGGAACGATCAAAGGCGCGATCTGGGCGATGTTCTTTTCCGCGCCCCTCGCGTTGCTCTCTGCGCTGTACGTCTCTGAATTCTGCCCGCCGAAGCGGCGCATGTGGGTGAAGTCGAGCATCGAAGTTCTCGCCGGCATTCCGACCGTCGTCGTCGGCTTCTTTGCTTTCGTGACGCTCTCCACGATCATCAACGATTACTACGTTTCGCACACCACGTATTTCACCGACGGTCTGTGGGTCGTCTTCTTCGCACAGCTCGTCGTTTTCGCATTCGCCGGAAGTTCATTCGGCGCCCGCGTGCTGACGCGCCGCGGCATCTCGAAACTCATGGCCGCGCTCGGCCTGCTGGGTGCGATCGCAGGCGCAGCGCTGTGCGCGGTCGTCGCCGGCGCGGGCCTGTGCGCTGTGCTCGGCACATCGCTGCGCGGCGTTTTCGGGGTCACGCATTTCACGCAATTGAACGGCATCCTCGCTGGATTCTGTCTGGGCTTTGCGATCATTCCGATTCTCTTTTCCGTCTCCGAAGACGCGATGCGCGCCGTTCCGCAGGCGCACCGCGAAGCCAGCCTGGCGCTTGGGGCGAGCAAATGGGAGACGGCGTTGCGCGTGGTTCTGCCCGGTGCGTTTCCCGGCATTTACGCTGCGCTGATGCTTGGCCTGGCGCGCGCGGTCGGCGAAACCATGATCGTGCTGATGGCTTCGGGCAACACTCCGATTCTCGATTTCTCGCCGTTCACGGGCATGCGCACAATGTCGGCCGCGATTGCCATCGAAGCGTCCGAAAAAGCGCAGAACACAACCGGATACCGTGTGCTGTTCTTCGTCGGC
>Ga0265314_10006752_pt1 | contig 10073 bp, 6 predicted proteins | sample 4126metaG_FD_203106 | JGI IMG/M metagenome (GOLD analysis project Ga0265314, IMG submission 203106) | Rhizosphere microbial communities from Carex aquatilis grown in University of Washington, Seatle, WA, United States - 4-1-26 metaG | ecosystem: Host-associated > Plants > Roots > Rhizosphere >... | reverse complement strand
CAGCGTCGTGGTCCCGATGCCGGTAAGGTGTTTATGGAAGATAACGTCGGATTCGGGCACCGCCGGCTCTCCATCATCGATGTTTCCGAACAGGCCAACCAACCCATGTTCGACCACAGCCAGCGCTTTGTCATCGTGTTTAACGGGGAGATATTCAACTACCGGGAGCTGAAGGCGGAGCTGTTGTCTAAAGGAGCGGTCTTCAACAATCATTCCGACACGGAAGTGCTGCTGGAGCTGTACAAAAGAGAACACACCGGCTTTCTGAACAAGCTCAATGGCTTTTATGCCTTCGCCATTTACGACCGGGAAGAAAAGTCGGTTTTCCTGGCCCGCGACCGGTACGGACTGAAGCCATTACATATTTATCAGGATGAGGATCGGTTCCTGTTTGCCTCGGAAATGAAGGCCCTGATGCAATTTCCGGTGCCCCGCCAGCTCGACAAAACTTCATTGTATCAGTACCTGCAACTGAATTATATTCCTGCCCCCCACTCCATCTTTAAATCGGTGAAGAAACTCATGCCCGGTCATTTTATGATGGTGAAAAACGGGCAGGCGGAAACCACCTGTTTTTATAAGCTCCGGGACCGCTCGGAGGAAGAGCAGGCCCCCCTCAGCTATGAAAAGGCGCAGCAGCAGCTGGTGAACCTGCTCGAGGATTCGGTGCAGCGCCGGCTCATCGCCGACGTGCCGGTAGGGGCCTTCCTCAGCGGGGGCATCGACTCCTCGGTGGTGGTGGCGCTGGCCTCCCGCTTTACGAGCCAGCTCAATACCTTTTCCATCGGATATAAGGACCATCCTTTTTTTGATGAAACCATGTACGCCAACCTGGTGGCCAAAAAATATAAGACCCACCATACCGTGTTCAGCCTTACCAATGAGCAGCTGTTTGAAGATTTACACTCGATGCTCGATTACATTGATGAACCGTTTGCCGACTCCTCGGCCCTGCCCTTGCATATTCTCTGCAAGCACACCAGGCGCTCCGCCACGGTGGCCCTTTCCGGCGATGGCGCAGATGAGGTTTTTGGCGGATATATGAAACACCTCGGGGAATACCGGGTGCGGAATGCCGGACTCGCCGCCAAGGCCATTTCCCTGTTGTTGCCGCTCTGGAACTCACTGCCCAAGTCGAGAAACAGCCGGGTCTCCGACCGGATCCGCCAGGTAAAGAAATTCTCGCAGGGCATGCGCATGTCGGCCCCCGACCGCTACTACCGCTGGTGCGGCGTGGCCGATGAAAAGGAAACCAACCGCCTGCTCGATGACCACCTCCATCCGGACCAGGCGGAATATCTGCAGCGCAAAGCCGTCAATACCCAGTATATCCGGGGAGGCAAATCCATCAACGATATGCTGCTGAACGATATGGACCTGGTATTGCTGAATGACATGCTGCCGAAAGTAGACATGATGAGCATGGCCAACAGCCTCGAGGTGCGGGTCCCCTTCCTCGATTACCGGGTAGTCGATTTTGCCTTCCGCCTGCCTTCCGAGTATAAGATCAACGGACAGGAACGGAAGCGCATCCTGCAAGACGCCTTCCGCGACCTGCTGCCGCCAGAGCTGTACCACCGCCCGAAGAAAGGCTTTGAGGTGCCGCTCCTCCAATGGTTCCGCAGCGACCTGTACAGCATGATTAACGAAGAGCTGCTGGAAGACTCCTTCATAGCCGATCAGGGGATCTTTGATCCCGAAGAGATCCGGAGCCTCAAACGCAAGCTGTTCAGCAACAACCCCGAAGACGTGCACGCCCGCATCTGGGCCCTCATCGTGTTCCAGCACTGGTACCGGGAATATGATATTGTAGCCTGATCTCCAGATCCTGAAAAAAACATGCCCAAAGTACTCCGTATTATCAACCGGCTCAATCTCGGAGGCCCCACCTTCAATGCCGCCTACCTCAGCCGGTTTATGGCCCCCGAATTTGAAACCATGCTCGTAGCCGGCATGATCGATGAATCGGAAGAAAGCAGCGAGTTCATCACCCGGCAGATGGATCTGCACCCGGTATATGTGCCGGAGATGTACCGGGAGATAAATCTGTGGAAAGACCGGCAAGCCTATAAAAAGATCGGGGCCATCATCGATGAGTTTAAGCCCGATATTGTACATACCCACGCGGCCAAAGCCGGAGCGCTGGGCCGGCTGGCGGCCTTCGAACGCAAGGTGCCCGTTATTCTCCACACCTTTCACGGACATGTGTTTCACAGCTATTTCGGCCCGCTGAAGACAAGGGTGTTCCTCGAAATTGAACGGTATGTGGCCCGCAAAAGCACCCGCATCATTGCCATCTCCCAGAAGCAGAAGCAGGAGCTCGGGCAGGTGTACCGCGTGGCCCCGCCGGAGAAGATTGAAGTGATTCCGCTGGGGTTCGACCTGGAGCGTTTTCATACCGGTCAGCCGGCAAAACGGCGTCTGTTCCGCGACTTTTACCAGGTCGGGGAAGACGAAATTGCCATCAGCCTCATCGGACGCATGGTGCCGGTAAAGAATCACCGCCTGTTCCTGGAGGTCATCCGTTTTGTTCAGTCGGCTACCCGCCGGAAAGTGCGCTTTTTTGTGGTGGGCGACGGAGAGGAAAGACAAAATATACTGAAGATGGCCACCGAGATGAACCTTCCTTTCACCTGGTATCCTACCGATCCGCGTCCCGCCCTGCTTACCTTCTGCTCCTGGCGGAAGGACGCCGACGTGGTGATGGCCGGTTCCGACATCATTGCGCTGACCTCGCTGAATGAAGGGACCCCCGTGAGCCTCATTGAGGCACAGGCTGCCGGAAAGCCGGTGGTAACCACCAATGTGGGCGGGGTAACCGATATCGTGGTGGAACAGGAAACCGCCCTGATCGCCGACAATAACGACCCCGATATGTTCTCTTTTCAACTGCTCCGGCTCATCGAAGAGGATGACCTGAGGCAACGCATGAGCGGCCAGGCCGGGACCCATGTATTACAATCTTTCAGCTATCAGCGGCTGATCGCCGACACGGCTGCCCTCTATCGCCGCCTGCTGGCCGAAAACTTGAAAAGCAATGATAAATAGTTACATTTGCCGCTCGAAAAATAAACCATGCTGCGTAGACCCCTGATTTATCTTGTTCCAGTCTTATTATTCCTGGGTTCCTGTAAGGTCTTTTTTCCCAATACCATGTTCAAAGCCGGCAAGCATTATGCCTATGCCAGGCCCGATTCCACCCAGTACGAACACGAATATCTGCTGCGCGCCGGCGACCAGATGGAAGTACGGGTCTATTCCAACAACGGTTACGAACTGGTGGACGTGCTCCAAAGTGTGGTGGCCCGGGCCAACCCCATCACCTATACCATCAGCCCCAACGGCAAGGTTCCGCTTCCGTTGATCGACTCCGTGGAGGTGGCCGGCAGCACCATCCGGGCCATCAAGGCCAATCTCAGCAAGCTCTACAGTTATTACTTTGTTCACCCCTTTATCATCATCAATGTGCTGAACCGGAGGGCCTCTGTGTACCTGGGCAGCGACCAGGCGGTGATGGTTCCGTTAACCAGTGAAGACATGAGCGTGGTCGAAGTGCTGGCCACCGCCGGAGGCGTAAAAGGCGGATTAAGGGCCGACCGGATCAAACTCATCCGGGGCGATCTAAAAGCCCCGAAGGTATATCTGCTGGATCTGTCCACCATCGACGGGCTGGTTCAGGCTGGCAAGCTGAATGTGGAGCCCAACGACATCCTTTACGTGGAACCCAGCGAGAATGTAGTAGCTTATCTTGGCAAGATTTCCCAGGCCCTGGGTGCCGTGGCGTCCATCATCGGATTCTATACCCTGGTGGCCTCCTTTACTAAAAAGTAACTTATCCAATCTACCCCCGTTCATCCCGGATGAAAGAGAGAAAAATAGTACTAAGCCCGATACAAAGAATTCTTGGAGAGGACTTCAATCCGGCCCTCCTGGCAATTATTGTGCGGAAGAGTTTCATCTGGGTGATTATTGCCCTGCTCTCCACCACCGCCGCTTCCCTGCTTTACCTGCGTTACACCCAGCCCATCTACGAAACCACCGGGCAGGTGGTGATCAACAAACAGAACAACGCGGAAGAAGTGGGACTGGTATCCGGAAGCACCATCGGTCAACAGGACCTCGGCATGAGCGAAGAGATCCAGAAAGACATCCAGCTGATGCAGTCGAACGCGGTGATATCCAGCGCCCTCGATTCGCTGCCGCTGGCCATCTCTTACTACCTGGAAGGAAAGGTGCTCACCCAGGAACTGTATAAATCATCGCCCTTCAAGGTGAGTGGCGTGGTATCCAATATCAATATTTACGGGATCCCCATCCATTTTAAGGCCAAGGGGAATAATCAATTCGAGCTGACCTATAAAATCGGAAAGACCAGCTATCCCTATGCCGGCCGGTTTAATGTGCCCCTGCAAACCAAGCATTTCAAGGCTACCCTGTCTATCGACTCCTCCTCCAACGAAAACAACCTGAAAAAGGGAAATTTCTATTTCACCTTCAATGACAAGGCCGTGATACTGGCTCAGGTGCGCGGACACATTAAAATCGTCTCTCCCTATCCGCCCATCATCAATACCAACATCCGGGACGCCAACCCGCAGAAGGCTGCCGACATTGTAAATGCGGTAAACATCCGTTTCCTGCAGTCGGATAAGATGAAAAAGACCCTGAGCGCCAGCCAGATCCTGCGCTTCATCGATACCCAGATCGACTCGGTGGTGGTGGCCCTCGCGGATGCCGACAACGACCTCGCCTCCTTCCGGATCGGCAACAATTTCATTAACCCCTCCATCATCGAAACGGAGGCCACCAACCTGAAAGCCGACCTCGATCAGCGCCAGAACGCCCTCACCACCTCGAAGTTCCTGGTGAAGCTCTTTAAAAACTATTACGACCGCTACGAGGATTCCACCTCCATGCTGCTCGCCTTTGCTTTAAATGATGACCCGAACCTGACGCCCCTCCACGACCTCGTGGTGCAACTGGGCCAGGAGATGGATGACTACAACACCAAAAAGGTGAGCCTGGCGCCCGACAATATCTATTTGCAGAATCAACGGAACAACATCAAGACCCTGCGGCTCAATATCAAGAAAGCCACCGAAAACATCGGCCTCAACCTGGATAAGCAGCAGGAGCAGCTCGACGATGAATTCAGCAAATACTTCAAGCGCTTCTCTTCCATTCCGCAGTCGGAACTGGAGTACGGTAAACTGAGCCGTATCGAAGACCTTAAATCGAAATATTATTACCTGCTGCTCGATAAGAAGTCGGAATTTGAAATAGACCGGGCCGGCTTCCTATCCGACTTCGAAATCCTGAAGACCGCCGAAATCCCCGGCAACCCCGTCTTCCCCAATCAGCCGCTCATCAAAACCCTGGGCGTTTTTTCCGGGCTGATCCTCGGCATCATTTTCATTATGATGCGGTACCTCATGAACCACACCATCCTTTCCATCTCCGAGGTGGAAAGAAATTGTGAAGCTTCTATCCTCGGCGTGGTGCCCAAGTACGCCAAGTCGATGGATGTGTCGCAACTCGTGGTGAACAAGAGCCCGAAATCGCTCATCTCCGAGTCGTTCCGATCGCTTCGAACGAACCTGGAGTTCATTTCTTCCTCGCCCGGCCCGAAAACCCTGGCCGTTACCTCTACCGTGGCGGGTGAAGGCAAAACGTTTATTGCCGTAAATATGGCCGGCATCATGTCGGTGGGGAACAAACGCGTGGTGCTCCTCGATTTCGATTTGCGGAAACCCAAGATTCATAAGTCCTTCAACACCGATAACCTGCGGGGCATCAGCACCATCATGATCGGGAAATATACCATCGACGAGTGTATCAACCACTCCGAGTGGGAAAACCTGGATTTCATCACCTCCGGCCCCGTACCTCCCAACCCTGCGGAATTCATTCTTTCACCCAAAACCAAGGAGCTCATCGATTACCTGAAGACCAAATACGACCTGGTGGTGCTCGATACGCCGCCGGTAGGGATCGTAACCGATGCCCTCGAGCTGATCAAATTTGCCGATTACCCCATCTATGTGCTGCGGGCCGATTACTCGAGCAGGAACTTTTTGAATAACGTGAACCGCCTCGTTACCGACAACAACGTAAAACGCCTTTCCGTGGTGGTGAATGACATGGGTGAAGGAGCCTCCTCCTACAGCTACCAGTACGGTTATGGTTATGGCTATGGCTACGGTTACGGCTATGGCTACGGAGGCTATGGGTCGAGAGGCTACGGCTATGGCTATTACACCGACGACATGAAAGCGGCCCCGGGTGGATTTTTTGGAAAGGTCATTGACTTTATTAAATCTTTCTTTTAACTTTATAGCGCTGTAAGTAAAAGGCTCACAGCTTCTGTTATATGAATGAGAGAATATACTACTACGCCGCTTTTTTTATTTTCTTCATTCTTGCCATCGTTTTTTCTACGCTGATCAACGGCCTTTTCCTGCGTTTTTCGCGTACCCTCGGCATTCGCCAGACGGAAAATGAAAATATCGTGCGCTGGGCCAGCACCGCTAAGCCTTCCGTAGGGGGCTTTTCCTTTTTTATCGTGTTTCTCATCTCCGTCTCCGGCTTTGCCATCTTCGATATTCAGCACCAGGACTTTCTGAACAAACAGCTGATCGGGGTGCTGCTTTCTTCGGTGCTGGGCTTCCTGGTGGGCTTGGCCGACGACTCCTACGACACCAATCCGCTGCTCAAGTTTATGGGCCAGTTCATGTGCGCGGTGATCCTGATAGCCACCGGGGTATATGTGCATGTGAGCGGCATATTTGTGGTAGATGCCGCCTTCACCGTCTTTTGGGTGGTGGGCATCATGAATTCCATCAACATGCTCGATAATATGGACGGCATAACGGCCTCCACGGCGCTGGCCATCTTCAGCACCTGCCTGCTGGTGTCCATTTTTCAGGGACACTTCTTCCATATCTACTCCTTCATCCTCATCGGCCTGATCGGCTCCATCCTCGGCTTCCTGTATTACAACATCAACCCGTCGAAGATGTATATGGGCGACACCGGCAGCCAGTTCCTCGGCGTGATGCTCGCCTCCATGAGCATGCTGCTGCTCTGGAATTTCCGCGACAACGCCAGCGGTAACTTTGAGCTGAAGCAGTTTTTAATTCCCGTCTTTGTTTTTGCCGTCCCCATCATCGATACCACGACCGTTGCATTGCGCCGGCTGGCACGGGGGCAGTCGCCGTTTGTAGGCGGCAAAGACCACACCACCCATCACCTGGTCTATCTCGGCTTTTCCGACCTGCAGGTCATGTTTATCCTGTTTTTTATCTCCTCGGTTTGTTCCCTGGCGGCCTGTGTCATGGTGAATAATTTTCATCATATCACCCTCCTGCAAACCGGAATACTCCTCCTCTTGTTTTTTGTGCTCTTCCTCGGCATGCAGGTATTGTACGACAAGGGCCGTAAAAAGCAGCAGCTTAAGTTGGCCAGCCAGGAGTTGCCCCCGAAAGAAAATGATGCCACCCCAAAAACAGGACAGGTTGTTTGACTATTTTCTGGTGTTCGTGGGCGGAGGCATAGGCAGTTGCCTGCGGTATTCCCTGGCTTTATTGTTCCCGCCGGCTACCGCGGGCTTTCCCCTCGCTACCCTGCTTTCCAATGTGCTGGCCAGCGCGCTCATCGGATTCGTCTCCCAAAGGCTCTCCGGTTCCGCGTATGTGTGGCTGGCCGTAGGGGTATGCGGCGGCTGGAGCACCTTTTCTTCCTTCAGCCTCGAGAGTGTGCGGCTGATGCAGGAGGGGCGCATCACGGTGGCACTGCTCAGCATAGGGGCCAACCTGGCCCTGTGCTTCGGATGCCTCTGGCTGGGCATGATGGCTGCAAAAAATATATGACCTATCTCCTTTTTTCTCCCGCCCCGGATTCGGCATATTTGCGGGCTAAATAAAAGCGTTTATGGAAACACCACTCAGCCCGGAAGAAACAGCCACCCTGCAGGCCATCCGGGAAAAGCTTTCGGAAAGGGGACAAGACCTCCAGGTTTACCTCCAGGGCCTGCTGCATGCCGATTACATCAATTATTGGGACTATATCAACCTCGATGCATTGCTGAACCTGCAGCATCCGCGCACCAACCTGCCCGATGAGAAGACCTTTATCCTCTACCACCAGATTACCGAGCTCTATTTCCGCCTCATCCGCAATGCCATGGAGCTCATCAGCCACGACGCGCAACCGGATGCCGCAAAGTTCATCAGGCAGCTGAAACGCATCTGCAACTACTTCGAACACCTGGCCCACAGCTTTAATATTATGATTGAAGGCATGGACCGCGAGCAGTTTCTGCAGTTCCGGCTCTCGCTCACGCCGGCCAGCGGCTTTCAGTCGGCCCAGTACCGGATCATCGAGATCTGCTCCACCGACCTGCTGCAGCTCGTGAAGATGGAAGAAAGACCGCTCCTTACCGGCAAGGAATCTGTGGCCGACCTGCTCGATAAGATATATTGGCGCAAGGGCGCCAACCTCGAATCGGGGAAGAAGACCCTCACCCTTGAACTGTTTGAAGAGAAGTATATGCCCGAGTTCCTGGAAACAGCCCGGACCTATGAAACGAAGAATATCCGCCGCCGCTACCTTTCCCTGCCGGAGCAGGAGCGCGGGCAGGAAGCCCTGGTCCGGGAGTTGCGCCGTTTCGATTATACCAGCAATGTATTCTGGCCCATGCAGCATTACCGTTCTGCCGCGGCGTATATGGAACGCAAGCCCTACGATATTGCCGCCACGGGGGGAACGAACTGGCAGAAGTACCTGCCGCCCCGCTTCCAGCAGATCATTTACTTCCCTGAACTATGGAGTGCCGAAGAGAAGGCGAACTGGGGTAAGGTGGAAATGAAGTTTTAAGGCCCTGCGAACGGTGCGCTGCGCTGGTATCACTCCGGGGGACTGCACCCATATCACCCGCCTCCCGTATGGAAGGACCGGGGGAAAGGAATTCAGCTGCTGCCAGTTGAACTTATACCGAACGGAAATGCATGCAAGAGCATTTTCAAAACCTTGCGTGCGGTATTTCCCGACTACATTTCGTAAACCCGAACACGATCGGGATACATATTTGTGATGCTAAAAATTATGCCATGGCAAAAAAATCACAAAAACCGTACGAGATGCTGCCGCTTTTCGATCATTATTTAAAGGAGATGAGAAGCGGGCGCCGATTGATGAGCGGAGGGAAGAAGATCAACCCCGGCACCTTGCGCAATATCGGCTATACCCGCTCCCTGTTGGCTGATTTCTCCTGCCAGCGGCAATTCCCGTTGCGCATCCTGCCGGTAGCCGGATTGGGGAAAAGAGAAATGCAAAAGGAAAAGCGCTATTGGAGCGACTTTTATAACCAGTTTACCGGCTTCCTGTATGAAGAGAAGCAGTGCTTCGACAACTATACCGGGAAAACGGTGAAAAACCTGCGCGGATTTCTCCATTATCTTCAGACAGAGCGGGGAATTGATCCGGGTAATTTCTTTCGCAAATTCCATGTCTTATCCGAAGAAATTCAGATACTTACCTTGTTGCCGGAGCAGCTTAATTTCCTGATTTATGATGAGGGCTTCGAAGGACGGCTCAGTACAAGCATGCGCCGTACGAGGGATTTGTTTGTGTTTGGTTGTACGGTAGCGCTGCGGGTATCCGATTTACTGGCATTACAGCGGGAGAACCTTGAATACGCGAACGGAGAACATTACCTCTGCGTGCATTCGAAGAAGACCCGGACCTATACGCGCATCAAACTCCCGGAGTATGCGGTGGACATCATCAGGCGCAACGTCCATGGCAGGCGCAAAACCATATTCCGGCGAATCTCCCTCACCAACCTCAACAAGAACATCAAGCGATTAATCCGCCTGGCAGGGTGGGATCACCCGGTCATTAAAACAAGGACCAGGCGCGGCACACCGGTGGCTTTATACCGCAAGGCATCCAGCCGGGAACACTATCGCTTCTGCGATCTGGTATCTTCCCACACCATGCGCAGAACGGCCATTACCACCATGCTATGCCTTAGAATGCCCGAAAATTTAGTGCGCCGCATCTCCGGGCACGCC
>Ga0265314_10006751_pt1 | contig 10074 bp, 1 predicted proteins | sample 4126metaG_FD_203106 | JGI IMG/M metagenome (GOLD analysis project Ga0265314, IMG submission 203106) | Rhizosphere microbial communities from Carex aquatilis grown in University of Washington, Seatle, WA, United States - 4-1-26 metaG | ecosystem: Host-associated > Plants > Roots > Rhizosphere >... | reverse complement strand
AGCTCCCACGATCATCCTGAACTCCTCGTTGAATACGCTGGCTCGATCATGGATGAGATAGCGGCAGGCTCTCAAAACGCCATCCACACCATCGGTCAGGTTTCGGGCCATTTGCTTCATCCACGCGCCGTTTGGTTCAGGGATGATCCCGGCGATCTGGACCTCCCGGGTGGCCAGTCGGATCACGAACAACACGTGGTATCGAACCAGACCGACAGCAGTCCAGACCTCGACCGTGAAGAAGTCGGCCGCCGCAAGCACGTCCCAATGGCTCCGAAGGAATTCTTTCCAAGTGCTCTTGCGCTGCCGGTCCGGTGCGGTATCCACCCCGGCTTCCTTAATGATCTTGGCAATCGTGTCACGTCCGATTTCATGGCCCAGGTTCATGATCGCGCCCTGAATGCGAGTGTATCCTCAGGCACGATTCTCTCTGGCCATGGTCAGGATCAGCTCTCGGACCTTTGCCGGTGTGGGTGGCCGACCAGGTGAACGAGCGGAACTGCCGTCGTACTTGCGCGCGATTAGGCGTCGATGCCAGTCCAAAAGAGTCCGCGGCGTCACAATCGAGGCGAATCGCTGAAGCTGATCCCGACCGATCTTCTTGGCCTTGGCCGCCAGCCGACGCCGCTGGTCGTCGTTGAACCGGGGCCTTCTACCCAGTTGCTCCCTCAGGACCCTGACCTCCTCCTGAAGGTATTCGATGACATTTTGCTGGTTACGGTTGATCCACCCAGCGAAACAGATGAGAAGCAGTTGGAGCGCGTTCACCCCGCCATCCTTTACCAACCGCCGTTGGCAAACCAGATTTATAGCGCGGCGGATTGCTCCTCCGGGCCGTTCTCGGCGAGTTTTCGGACATTACGGGGTAGTGACCTTGTGCACTCAGGACCACGCGGTAGAAAAGCACAATTTGAGCTCCGGCCCTTTCGCTCCTGATGCTATGCCGCAAAAGGCTCCGCTGACGTCCTCGAGCCTGTGATCCACGACGAGCCGCACCTGCGGCAGCGGCAAAGAGCACAGGCCGACCTCAAAGACATCACTGTGGATGAACGCGAGCGCGGTAGAACTGCCCGGCGGCAGTCCCTGACAAATCGATCTTGGCGGTACTGCGGACAAGCGTAATCGACTCTAGCAGGGTCCATGTCTGAGCTCCGACATCGGGCGCATATTCGACGTCGTAAGCCACGCCGGTGATGCCGAATACCCGGAGGGATAGGACTGGGGGTGGCGTTCCGGTGGAAATGGTCAGCACGGGCGCGGCGCTGGCTGGGTTCAGGAGGATGATGGGACCCACACCTAGCAAGCCGTTTACCAGCACGTTGCCGGTGTCCTGGACTCCAGTCAGATCAATGCCCAACGGTGTGACCACCTGAGAGGCGGCGTTAGTGTTGGAACTGAAAGTCAGACGCGCAACTTCACGAATGCCGTTGTGCACGGTGGCGGCATCAAACGCGAGTCGCGCCTGAACCCTGTTAGCGCCCAGGGGCACCAGGCTGGCCGCCAACAGATCGGGAACTTCGGCCTTGATGTTCAGCAGCGACAACACGCCGTTCGGGACTTCCAGCGTGAAGAGGACGTTGGTGAGACTCACCAAGGAATCAAGCACCAGAGGGACCGAACCGGTTGTCCCCGCGACCGCGTTGGTAGCGCCAAGGCTAACGACAAAGTTGGGCAGACTGCCCAAGACGGTGACGTTAAACGAAGCGGAGTCAGTCAGCGGTCGGTCGCCAGGACCGGTAAGAACGATGGTGATTGCATTGGTGCTCGGGCCTTGAAGCGGAGTGGGTGTCCAGGTAAACAGGCCGCTCTTCGAATCAATCGTCACGCCCGCCGGTGCGTCGGCGCCCAGGGCAAAGGTAAGTGGGCCCTGTCCCGTACCCGAAGCCGTGAAAGATAAGGTCGCACCGGTAGCAACGAAACGGTCGGGCAAGGGGCCGAGCTCTGGTGGTTGGCCCAGTTGCCATGTGTTGGTAAGCAGGCCGCTGGCGCGGTTGCCCGTGGTGTCTTCGATAGCGGAGGTATCGAAGATGAGTCGGTAGGCGCCCGAAGACTGGTTGAACGGCGCTAAACCGGCAAGTTGGTAGAGACTGTCGGTGACCGGCAGGATGGAGATTGGGCCACCTATCAGGTTCGAGCCGCCATTACGAGTTAGAGTTAGGGCCGCGGCAGAGAATGTCGCCGTGTTGATCGGTTTAGTGCTGGTAAACATCACCGCGTCCACGCTGTTGGTGCGGACGGCGGGGTTTATCACCACGAACGCCAGAGTCGGGGGCGCCAAATCCACGAACACATCCAGGAAGGCGTCGGCGGAGACGTTGCCAGCCGCATCGACCGCGTAAACGCGCAGCCGGTGCTGGCCCGCAGCACCGAGATCGAGAAGGCTGCTGAAATTCGTGCCGGTTATCGTAGTCGCGCCCAGCTCCGCTCCCGTGATGACATCGACAACACGGACGACGAGGTTCGTCGCAGAGATGTCCCCGGTCAGAACCGCCCGATTCGTGTTGATGAGTCCGTCTGGCCGAGCCCCACCGGAGGCGGTGGTTACCATGAGGTCAGCCGGGGCCGACGGCGCGCTGGTGATCATGACCCAGGAGCGCGAGACGCCCCCGACCGCTGGGTTGCCCGCCAAATCAGTAATGCCCACAGCGGACACGGTGAGGACATACGTCCCCGGCTGGCCCACCACCCAGTTGAAGTTGGCCACGCGATAGGTGGTGCTGGAAACGTTCGTGACCGTGACATCGCTCGTTATCAAGTTCGGTCCGCCGTCCAAGCTGAGGGTCAGATTGGTGTAGGAGAAAGTGGAAGGATTGATGGGTTTGTTGAAATAAACGTCGAGCGAGGGGACCACGATGTTACGCGGGTTGGTGGAAACTTCCTCAATCCCGGTGAAGGTTGGAACTACCGTATCCATAATCCAAGCCGCGCTCAACGCACCGATCCCGGAGGTGCCGTCTGTGCCCCTCACGTTCGCAGCACTCGCGCTGAATTGGTAGGCGCCGGAAGCAGTGGTGAGCAGGTCCAGGCCGCTCACTTGGAAGGATGTCGAACTGGTTGCTTGGATGGTGACTTGCGCGAGTGAAACCGGCCCGCCATTGAGTGTCATGGCCAAATTCGCCGTCGTGAAAGTTAAGGGGTCCACCGGACGCGAAAACACCAACTCCAGGACTGGCACAAGGGTATGGCGCGGGTTGGGAGTGACGGGGCCCACGCTGACCAAGACCGGCCCCCCCGTGCCTTTGGCCCAACTGGTCCCATTGGTGTTCGCATCGGAGTTGCCCGCGTAGTCCTGGATACCAGCACCCAAGACCGTGAGCGTGTAATTCCCATCTGCGCCAGTAAGAGGCGCCAAACCGCCAATCCGGTAAGAGTTGGTGTCAAGCTGGCTGATGGTGACGCTGCTGTTAATCAAGTTGGCGCCGCCGTTCAAAGTCAGGAGGAGGTCCTCATAAGTATAGGTCGTAGGGTCAACAGTCTTGGAGAAAACCACGTCCACACTGGCAACCGGACCGCTGACCAGCTTGGGAGCCGGGCCAAGCACCTGGCTGATGAGCGGCGCCACGGGATCATTCAAGTGGTAGAACAGCGTGTAGGATCCCGTGCTGTTGAAATCCAACAAATGGAACAGGTTCTCATGAACGGCGCCGGCCTGCGAACTAGGGAAGCTGCGGTCTGTCGTCCAGGCGTTATCCCCAAGGCGGATCTCCTTGCCATCCGAGCGGACCACGCGATAAAGCACAAACCCCGCGCCCGGATCCGGAATCTGCAGATAGGACCAACCCGCCGGCATCGTCGCGGAGACCTGGATTTGGTGATCGGCGAGACTGATCGCTCCATTGAGGGTCGCGTTGGTGATGGCGTTAACGACCGCCAGCGTGCCATCGCCGAGGTAAAGTGTGTCGGGTAGATTCTGCGGGTCGGGGATGTCGTTGACCAGGAAATCGGGCACTGCATCGTCGGTGGGCCGATCGGCAAGCACTTGGTGGATCAGTTCGTGGATCTCGACGCTATCGATCAAGGAAAGATTCGCGTTTCCCAGATCATCCAGGTGTTTGAACGTCGCTTGATAGGAAATGAACTTGCCTTGCAGCGAACAGAGCAGTTCCCACGTTACCTCTTTGGTCCCGCCTGGGGTGATGTCTCCCAGATTGGCGGTGAGAGAAGGAGTGGTGGGTTGATCACCCACTTCCGTGCCGATGATTCTGAAGTCGATCAGCAGCCCCTTTTGGTTCTCCACGATTTTGGGCTGCCCGGACGTAATCTGGAAATCGCGCGCGAGGCCCGCGCCCACGTTCTTCACAATGAGACCCAAGGCGAACGGTTCCGAAGGTTCAACCTCCGGGGTGAAGGGGTCATCACCGTAGACATCCCGTTGCTGGAAATAGGTCAGTTTGAGACGGGCTTGGGGATAGACCGTAATCGGTGCTGCTAACAGAGGCACAATGACCTCTTCGCCGTTGTCTACGTAGCGAAGCATACCGCCAATCTGGAAGGTCTGCGGCGCATCCGGCGCGGCTTCCGGAGTTGGGATGAACGTATAGACCGCGGAACCGCTGGCGAGGCTGCCCAATTCGCCCGTGCCATCCACCGCCGTGATCGTCGAAAGATTCGGACCTTCGACCACGAATTTGCTGGCCGCTGTGCCTTTGCTTCCGTCGCGGAAATCCAAATCCACGCGAATGCCCGTCAGGGCCCCGCTGCCTTCATTATCGATTTCCAGGGCGCCCGTAAAGGCCGTGCGGGTCATGACCGCGCTCTGGTCGATACGGATGCGAACACGCGCGCATACCCCTCCGGAGGTCCGGGCCTTAAGAGAACGACGCGTTAACGAGGCTTGCAAGCAGTCTGGGTTGACGCCCCCTGAGACCGGCCCTGTGGCAATCGGACAACCGCTTACCGACCAAGCGGTTCCCTCTGGAATGCCGCCCTGGCCGTAGGCTGGAGGTCCGATCAGATCCGGTGGCAATTTGGTGCAAATGCACTCCGCGAGATCAGCCCCGCCCCCTAACACCACTCCCGGAAGCCCTTCGGTGAGCGCCCCGCACGCAGCGCCAATGGCCGCCTTTTGGCAAGGGGACAAATCTGTCCCAACGCAATCGAGAAAGCTCTCAAGGAGGCCGCATCCAACTTTGGTTAAATTAGGTTCGTAGGTACCGTTCCAGCCGCGCTCGGTTTCCCACAGGTTCTTGAGGCACCCGAGCACGCTCCGTTTGGTGCAAATGACGGACAGGTCCACGCTCCTCTCCTGCACCACCGCATTGTGCCCGCAAATATAAAAGAAGGATGCCTTCAAGGAGAAATCCGGTATGCACTTGGCCTCCTCCGGTTTGCACCCGCCTCCTTCGCCCTCCAATTGAACCCCCTGGAGGCCGGCGGTGCTTCGAGCCGCACTGCCGCGTAACTGAACCGTGACCGGAATCGAAACTGAACTGTGCGCCGGGATAACATCCACCTCGCTAACCAGCGGCTTGATCAAATAAGTAGAATCATCTGGAACATTGATCTTGACCCCGTTGGCCGCGATCAAGCCTTGATTGGTGAGCTTGATGACAAATTGACTCGCGTCTCCCGGGGCCACGAGCAACATAACCTGCGGATCTTCCACCACCAAGTTGGGCACCGGCACTTCGGTCTCGAATACGGATTCCAGCGAGATTTCGTAATGATCCGGGATGTCCGAGGGCACGACCGTCCACTGATAAGTCACCAACTGGCGTGTCAAGAAAGCTTCTGCATCGGTAGCGACGCCGGCCACCACTGAGACTGGGGTATGGCTGGGATTGTGCTCAGCGGCCGAAGCGGCCAGGACATAGTCTCCCTCTCTCAGGTTCGTGAAGGTAGCGAGGCCATTGACATCCGAGGTGGCTTGAGCAAGAGCTTGGTCAGTGATGCTATCTCGGAGGATGACCATAGCGTTGGTGACTTTGGGTGCGCCGGCCACGTAATAGGTGTAATCGTCCGTCACGGTCACCTTAAGGTCGCCCAGCGCGTCTGAAATCGCGCGAAATTGGAACGGCACGCTGACGCCGACGTTGCCATTGGCTAGGACCAGATTACCGACGTAGAGCGTGAGCGGCAGAGTCGGCGCGGGAGTCAGGGCCAACGTGACAGTAGTTTTGCCGCCGGGCGGGAGCGAAGGAACCATTGCCGGCGAAACTAGTGATAGCCAAGGAAGGTCGGGCAACTGGACGTTGAGGGCTCCTGTATCCGCTCCCCCGCCATTGAGGACGTCAAATGCGACCAGGGTCTGCTGGCCCCGCACCATGCCGCGCTCCAAATAGGCCGGATTTGCTGCCAGTTCGGCCTCCAGCGGCGCCAGGGTTACGTTCACCGGCAGTGCCAACTGGGCTCCCTCGGCGGTGGTGATCAAAGCGCTAAAACTGATTTGCGCGCGGCTTGAAAGCGCGCTTCGCAGCGTGTAACTGATCGTGACGGAACCGCCCGCGGGCAATACCTGGTTGGTAAGTGCAAACTGGACGTCGGCGCGCCCCTGAAGGTCAGGAGTCGTCACCTTCAGGCCGGTCAGTGGATGATCGGTAAGATTCGTGAGCACCACCCGGTCGCTCAGTAGCTTGTTCGGCGTCAACTGAGCCGACAAGCTCCCGGGCACGGCCTGGAAACCGAGGAGCGCGAAGCCAGCTTGGGGCGCATCCACGTCGATGTCGGGATGGTCGGCGCTGACGACGTAATCACCCACCTCGTTCGCCAACGGTTGGAACGTGTACGTGAAGTTGCCCTGGGAATCAGACATCATGACAGCCACGCGCCGCGTGTCGCCTACACGGATCCGCACCGTGGCGGCAACGGATGGCATGGGCGATCCGTCTGAGGAGTTGAAGGTGCGGCCAGCTAGTTGAATCGGGGTGCCAGCTGGCGCCACGGAAGGCGTCGCGGAGAGGACCGCGGCGCGGTACCAGGGGCCAACGACGATTGGTTGTGGGCTGTAGGCGGTGTTATTAAACTCACTGAGTTCGTCCACCGAACCGCCTGCGTCGCTTGCCACTGTCACCCAGTAATTGCCTGGGTGAGGAGGGAGCGGGAAGCTGACCTGGTTGGTTTGTTTGTCCCCAACGGCAAGGGAGAGGTTGTTGGTCAGGGCCGCAACCAGCGCGACACCCTGAGCAGTGTTGTCCGGGGACAAATAGACATTGTCAACCCACGGGCCGATCGCAAGGCCCAAACCCTGGTTGGCCACCACCCAAGTTATGGTGGAGATCGCTCCGGTAAGGCCATTGGTTTGCGCGCTGACCGAGAGCGGGACCAAATCTGGCAGGTAAATGTCCGAAAGAAGGAGATTGCCAATACCCGAGTTGAAACCGGCAGCTGCGGCAGTGATGAGCACGCGGCGGGAGCCGGTCGGTACAATGCCTGGCAGGGCCTGGACCTGGAAAGTCGCAGTCAATTGGTTGACCGGCAGGACGACAACAGCCGGCAGCTCCAGCAGGCCAACGGGCGAAGCGCTCAGCGAAACAGTGACCTCGTTGGTAGGCGGCGTGTTGCGAGTCACCGTGCCCACCACATTGCTACCAGTGGCAACTGAGGCGCTGCCAAAGCTCACCGCTAGCGATGGGCCGGCCGTGTCGAGCACCTTCAAGCTCGTCGTGGCCGCGCCCGCGCCGATGATCGCGCCGGCTGGGCTTAGCGCTTGAGCCGTCAACGTGGCCGTTTGCGTTCCGGTAGCCACATGGTCGTCGCCCACATTCACCACGAAACTAGCCGAGTCCGTACCAGCAGGAATGGTGACCACAGACGGAACAGATACGAGTGCATCCCCCTGAACGGTCAAGAGCACATCTTGCGATCCGGCCATCACCGGCATCCGGGTTACGGTGCCTATCGTGGCTGGAATCGCAGCACCCTTGGTCACCACCGAATCGACCAGTTGCAGGGTAAGTTGAGCGAAGTTGGCGTTCAAAACATCGATTGTGGCCGACACCGGCCCAAAGCCAGGTGCGGAGGCGATGACATGCACCCGGCGTGTGTCATCAACCATGAGACTGTTTACCGGTGTGAGCGAGAAGGTTGCGCTAGACTGACCGGCGCCAATCGTCACCGTCGGAGGCACTACCAAAGCCGCCGGCTGATCACTCGCCAGGATCACCGTGAGCGGTTGGTCCAAGTAAGCATTGCGGCCGAGGGTTCCCGTCACCACGCCCGTGCCTGCTGCTTCGCTCACGGTGGCCGCACTCAAGCGTAGGTCCAACGCGGGCGCGTCGTTCTCCAAAATCGTGAGGCTTGCCCAGCCGGCCACGAAGCCCTGCGCGCTGGCGCTGATGCTTTCGAGCAGTGGCCCACCAACCAACTGATGATCGATCACGCCCAACGGAAAACTGATGGTACTAGCGCCCGGAGGAATCGTGACCGTGGCGGGCAGCGTCAAGTTCGTGCTGGTGGTGGAAGCGAGATTCACCACCACGGCATTCGTCGGTTCGGTGCTCCGGGTCAACGTGGCCACGACCGCATTCGGGCCGGCCGATTCAGAAACCGAGCTAGGGGTCAACGCCAGCTTCAGCGTCGGAAGGATTTGGATTTGCTGAGCGGCTACGGCGAGGTTATTTGCTGTGGTAGCTTCGGAAATGGTTCCACTGCCATTCGCACGCACCGCAAGGTAGAACGCACCAGAGACGAACTCCGGCAGGACCACGGTCTGAGTTAGCATAAGGGAGTCCCGCGGGTTCACTGAGCCAGAGAATGGTACCTCGGCGAGGAATTGAGCACTTGCACCTGCGGTATCTGTAACCAGGAACACCTCGTCCACCCAGGACCCGACCGCGCTGGCAGTGCCGATGTTGGTTACGGCCCAGGAAACCAAGATGCCTTGTCCGGCTGGGGCGGAAGCTGGCCCGGACACGCCCCCGGCGACCAAATCCGGAAGATTCACAGGTATGGCCCTAAAGTTCGCCACAAGTGAGTGGTTGCTGTAGGCGACCATGGTCAGCGTGGGCGTGGTAGCAACGACCGTTCCGTTCTCCGTCCAGTTGGTAAAATAAAAGCCGGCACTCGCGCTGGCCGTCAGCGTATTGGTTGTGCCCCAGACGAAACTGCCAGTTCCACTTACGGTACCGGCACCGGGCGGTTCGTTGTCCGCGATTATCGAGTAGATGGGGAGGGCGAAATTGGCTACCAGATGCCGGTCGCGGTCAGCCGCGAACGAATAATTCGGACTTGCACTGAGAAAGGCGCCGTTTTCGGTCCAACTCGCAAAGAAGTAGGGACGCGCTTGGGTATTGGCACTAGCGATTACGGTTACCGGCGCTCCCGACAAGAAAACGCCACCGCCTGCAGCCGTCCCAGCGTCGGCGGGATTGACTTGGGTAGTAATGGCAAAACTCTGTGCCGAGGACGACTGAGTGACGAAACTAACCACTGTATTCGTGTTGTTCATCACGGCGGTCTGGGCCAACACGTCGGTGTAACCGAGCGCGGCCAAGCCCTGAACACCTACCTGGAAGGTGTCATCGGGAACCTTAAGGGAGTAGTCTCCTGCGCCATCCGTCTGGGTGCTTAAATAGAGGCTTTTGTTGGAGTTAGTCGTGTAGGCATAAACGGTAACGTTGGCCAGAGGATGACCAAAGTTATCGGCCACCGATCCTGTGATCTCCAGCCCGAAGCTGGTGCTCGTGACGGTCTGCAGCACGATGGCGCCGCTCTCATAGGAAACCTGCCAAGCCAAATCAGGGCCCAGCAGTGGCAGGGTTAATAGACTGAACCTCCCAGCGTATGAACCGTAGTCCACGAGCGTTTCGCGGGAGCCCAGACTCGGTGCGTAGCCATTCAAGAGGTTGACGCCCAAGGCTCCGCGAATGCTCACTCCGCCCGAGATGCTTAGATGACCGGCGCTGACAGGCGAACTGAGGCCGAAACTCAAAGCCGCACCCGTTTCGGCCAAAAAAAGGCCGGAGCTGAGATGGACCGTGCCGCTTTGGATGTCAATGGTGCCGGTGTTGTTGAAAACAACCTCGATTGTGGTTGTGCCGGTCCCCATCGATTTGCGAAACAACCCCGCATTGCTGAACGACTCGCCCCCTGACCAACTGTACATCTCCTGATCGCTTTGCACCTCGAAGGTCCCGC
>Ga0265314_10006750_pt1 | contig 10076 bp, 9 predicted proteins | sample 4126metaG_FD_203106 | JGI IMG/M metagenome (GOLD analysis project Ga0265314, IMG submission 203106) | Rhizosphere microbial communities from Carex aquatilis grown in University of Washington, Seatle, WA, United States - 4-1-26 metaG | ecosystem: Host-associated > Plants > Roots > Rhizosphere >... | reverse complement strand
CGGGCTGTCGGCCCTGGTCGCGGAAGCGCCACCCAGCGGCACGGTGCTGTGGATGCGGCTCAAGATCAGCGGTGGGGCCGTGATCGTGGGGCGTTGCCAGGTGGTGAAGAACGTGACCAAGCAGGGCAGCATCTTGATGTGTGTGGCGTTCGAGGGCCTGCCCGCGGACGCGCGCGAAAAGATCGAAACCGTCGTCTGTGATGTCGTCGTGAGCGAGCTTCGAGCGTCCATGCGGCACCGGCACGCGGCCGTGGGCTAACCGGCCTTCGCTCCCGATGCCGACGGTGGCCCGCTCTGGGCCAAGCCAGGGACTTGTTCTGTTGCCTGGTGGCTTCTTGCGGTATAGTGCGCAGCCTATCCACCACCACAAGGAGAGAACATGAGGAGAAACCGAGGTTCTGGAGTGGCGCATGTCCTCGCCGTTTTCCTGGCATGCACGTTTTCTGGCGCAATCGCCGTCCATGCTGCGGAAACCGAGGGGCCTGCCCCGCGAGTCAACCCCATCGAGATCGGCGTATTCGGGGGCGTTCACTTCTACAACAAGGATCACGGACTTAGTCGAGACGTGGGCGACAACACGGGCACTTCTCCCGACACGGGCGGAGCATTCGGTCTGCGCCTCGCCTACAACCTGAACGAATGGATCGGGGTCGAAGCCGAAGGATTGATTTCCCCGACCCGCACTCGCAACGACTCGACCCGAGACATCATCCTCGGTTACCGCGGCCAGATCATCGGCACGTTTGTCCACTCGGGTTACGTTCGGCCGTTCGCCTTGGTGGGCTACGGTGCGTTCAGCGCGTTTCCGGGCACCTACAGCGCCGACGGTAGCCCCGTCGCGGGTCCCGGCACGGAGACCTTGCCGCGCAATCGCGACACCGACGGGTTCTTTCACGTCGGCATCGGTGCCAAGTTCCCCATTAACGACATGTTCGGCCTGCGCTTCGATGCGCGCGGGATGGCACCCGGCGCGATCGCTCACAAGATTGCCACGGTCGGCAGCGAGACTGGCTACGGCGGACCGGACTGGGAGTTGCTCCTGACCGGATACGTGGGCTTCGGCGCGGAACCGCCGCCCCCGGCCCCGGCTCCGCCCCCGCCGCCCGCGCCCGCACCCAAAGTCGACAAGGACACCGACGGCGACGGCATCCCCGACAGCATCGACAAGTGCCCGACCGAGCCCGAGGACAAGGACGGCTTCCAGGACGAGGACGGCTGCCCCGATCCGGACAATGACGGCGACGGCATCCTCGACAAGGACGACAAGTGCCCGAACGAGGCCGAGGATAAGGACGGCTTCCAGGACGAGGACGGCTGCCCCGATCCGGATAACGACGGCGACGGCATCCCCGACGTCAAGGACAAGTGCCCGAACGAGCCCGAGACCTTCAATGGCTATCAGGACGAGGACGGCTGTCCCGACGAGATCCCGGCCGCGGTCAAGAAGTTCACCGGTGTCATCCAGGGCATCAACTTCAAGACCAAGTCCGCGGAGATCACCAAGGACTCGCACAAGGTGCTGGACAAGACCGTACAAGTGTTGACCGACTACCCAGACGTGCGGCTGGAAATCGGCGGGCACACCGACAACGTCGGCAAGGCCGAGTTCAACCTGGAACTGTCGCAGAAGCGGGCCGAGTCGGTGAAGGAATACCTGGTCGGCAAGGGCATCTCATCGGATCGCCTGACCGCCGTCGGCTACGGCATGGACAAGCCGCTCACGTCCAACAAGACCGCCGCTGACAAAGCCAAGAACCGCCGCACCGAGTTCACGCTCATCGGCGCCAAGTAGGCGAGTAAGTCAGCAAGCAAGCACCGCGAGGTGCTAGCAAAGAAAAGGGCTCGGGGACTTCGCAAGAAGGTCCCGGGCCCTTTGCTTTTGATGGATCGCCTACCGGTACCGGGGCGGGGTTTTGCTGTGATCGCTGAGCACGACGAAATCGGGATCGAGCTGACTGAGCGTGGGCATGGTCACCCGCTGCCAGAGGATGGACGAATCGTAGACGAATTCGAGCACGTATTTCTGTCCGGGCGGCAGGCGGTTGCGTTTGAGCACCCAGGAAATGAGCTCTTTGACCGCGGACGAGTTGAGAAAGTGCAGGCTGCGAATGTCCACTTTCACCTCATGAAGGCCCTCTTGCGCGGCGGAGGTGTGGATTTCCTCGAAGAATGGCCCGAGGAAAAGTTTGGGACTCGGCTGATCGATTTCCCCGCGAATGGTCACGATGTTGCCATCCACCACCAGCGAAACCCTGCCTCCATCGGGAGAAACGGAATTGACCTTCATGCGCCTGCCTTAAGATTTGACGGTCGGGTCTGGTGAGGACGGGCATGCTCCACGCCAGATCGGGAACTACGGCAAAAGTTTGTACCCGGTTCCGTATATCGTCACGATGTGGCGCGGACTTGAAGCGTCCTCTTCGATCTTCTTGCGCAGTTTGACCACGAAGTTGTCCACCGAGCGGCTGCTGCCGTACCCAGAAACGCCCCAGATCTTCTCTAGGATTTCTTCGCGCGCGACGGGCTCGCCGGCCCGTTCGTGCAAGAGGCGCAGGATTTCCACCTCGTAGAACGACAGCGGCACGGTCCTGCGATTGCGGACCAGCTCGTGGCGGCGCGGATAGACCGTCGCGGGACCGATCTGGATGGTTTCGTCGGTGGCGCTGCCGCGGTGAAGTCGCCTGAAAATGGCGTTGATCCGTGCGACCAGTTCGCCCACGGAAAACGGCTTGGTCACATAGTCGTCGGCGCCCGACTCCAGGCCGCGAATCTTGTCGGTCTCTTGCGAACGCGCGGTGAGCATGATGATGGGCACGACTGGGTGGCTCTGCCGCATCTCCTCGCACACCGTGAATCCGTTGATGTCGGGCAGCATGAGATCCAGGATGACCAGGTCGGAACCGCGCTCGCGCAGGCACTTGATGCCTTCGCGGCCGAGGCCCGCGGTCGTGACCTCGAACTGCTCGAACTCAAGAGCGTCGCGCAGGCCGCGCGCGATGTCGGGCTCGTCCTCGATGACGAGAATGCGGCGGCGAATCGCGCCCTGACCATTGGCGGAAGTTCCGTTGGTCATGGCCTACTTGGCTCCCTCCACGCCCAACCCAGACCGGGCGGCCTCGGTTGCCGCGGCAACGGGCGCTGGAACGAAGACTCTGAAGATGGAACCTTGCGCATCGTCGGGAGTGTCGGCGACGGGGCTTTGCACGGTGACGCGGCCACCGTGGGCCTCGGCGATATGTTTGACCAAGGCCAATCCTATACCACTGCCGCGCACATTTCTCTCTCGCGTGCTCTGCGAGCGGTAGAAACGCTCGAATACCCGTGGGTGCTCTTCGCGCGCGATGCCCGGGCCAAAGTCGCGCACCGCCAGGGTTACGAACCCCGATGCGCGCGACACCGTCACCACGACCTTGCCGCCGTCGGCCGCGTGTTTGATGGCGTTGTCGACCAGGTTGAGAACGACCAGCGTCATCTCGTTTTCGTCCATGCGCACGGCGGGCAAGTCGGGTGCAATGTCGACCGTCAGCTTCATCTTCTCGCGCTCAAGCCGGTAGCGGCACACGTCGAGAGCACGTTCGACCACCTCGGCCAGGTTTCCCTCGGAAAAGTGGTAGCTGGCCTTGCCGCGCTCGAGGCGCGAGAAATCGAGCACGTTGTCGATGAGATGGGACAAGCGCTCGGATTCGCGCGTGATGATGCCGCCATACTCGCGCGCCGCCTCCTCGCCTTTGTGACGGCCGGTGGCCACCATTTCGCCGAACATACGAATCAGCGACAGCGGCGTCTTGAGTTCGTGCGACACGTTGGCGATGAAGTCGCTCTTGAGGCGCGAGGCCCGCCGCTCGGTCAGGATGGCCAGCCAAACCAACACCAAACCCACGACGATGATGATGGTGGCCAGGATGATGAGCACCCGACGTACGCTTTTCGTGCGCTCCCACTGCGCCTGAAACTCCTCGGCGTTTTGCGGAACCATCTGGATACGCCAGTGGTAGAGCGCCTTGCCGAAAGGGCCTTCGTAAAAGAGGCGGCCGCCTGGCCGCGCCTCGGATCCGGTCGGACGCACACCCGCGACGAGGCTGTTCGACTCGTCGAGGATGGCCACGCGCCGGTTCTTGCGCACGGGTCCGAGTTCGCCGTCGGCCCACTGCTTGCCGATGAAGTCGAGCGTGAGCCTGGCTACCACGTGGTACAGGTCGCCGTCGGTGGCCTTGCGGGCCGTGTAGGCGAGCAAGGCCGAGCCGCCGCTGTCGAGCACGTCGTGGTGGTAGGCGAAGCTGTCCAGATCGAGCTGCGACCAGCCCAGGTTTCTGATCTTGCCAAGCCATGCGATCTTGGCCGGCGCGGGCTCGCTCGACTTGCGTTTCTTGGTATCCGCTTCGCGAGCACGCGGCCACATGCACTCGATGCGACGGGTTTCGCCAAGCACCACGAACGATTCGATGCCCGGGCCGGGATCCAGATCGCACGGATCGGTGGAGGATGGATCGTCCTCCAAGGCCGTGATCTTGGCGAAAAGCGACAAGGCCTCGCGGTCAAGCCGACTTTCGACGGTCTTGGCCAGCCCCTCGGCGTAGTCCTGGCATTCCTGTCGGAACAGCTGCTCGACGGGCCGGGAGACATCCTCGGCGTGCTTGAAGCCGTAGTAGGCCAAGGCCACGGCCGCCGCGATCATGGCCGGAAAAACCAGGGCCAGGATGAGCGAAATGGGCCCACCTACCCTGGGATTACCAACGCCGCGCATGGTTGCCTCGCATCAGCACGTGGGGTCGACTATGGCCCAGGCGTGCGCCACGAGTCCAGCGCGCCGAATTCGAGCCGAGGATTGCCCCAGGGGTCGGCTAAACTTGCGCGCGTCCCCTGCCGATATCTACTTTGCGAGCTGCCATGCCAGAAGGCGAAACTCTGAGTTTTGGACTGCAAATCCAGCCCCATTCTCGCATGGTGTCGATCGTGCGTCGGTTTGTCGAAGAGAGCTTCGGGAAGCTCGTGGGCGATCCCCAAGCCGTGTTCCGGGTTTCCTTGGCGGTCCACGAACTGCTCGAGAACGCGGCGAAATATGCCGTCGGCGACAAGACGGGCCTCACCGTCCATTTCGAGTCGAACGGTTCGGCGGCTAAAATCAAGCTGACCAACCAGACCACGCCCGAGCACATCGCCCGGCTGCAAGCGAGCATCGAGGAGATTCAGTCCAGCAAGGAACCCTTTGCGCTTTATCAAACCCTCATGCGCAGAACGTTCGGCGTCCCTGACGAATCCGGCTTGGGCCTGGCGCGCATCCGAGCCGAGGGCGAACTCGATCTCTCGCTCGAGATCGACGGCACCATGGTGACCATCACCGCGAGTTGCATGCGGTCAAAGGAGCTCTCGCATGAATAGCTGGGCGCAAGCCATGACGGAAACCGACTTCGCCGCGAGCGCCAGTTCCAGCGAGAGAAGAATCCTGGTCAGTTTGACCGGGACCGCCGATCTCACGGTCAAGAGCCAGCTCGATCGGTTTCTGCGCGAAGTGCACGCGCAGGCGCAGCGCTGTCTGGCCGAGGTCGTCACGGTCGACGTGCGCCAGCTCGAATTCATGAACTCGTCGTGCCTCAAGTGCTTCGTGTGGTGGATCAGCACCGTGCAAGAACAAGCCGGCGAGGCGAAATACCGCATCGTCTTCATAACCAGCCCGTCCGTGTACTGGCAACGACGCAGCCTGAATGCCCTTGCTTGCCTGGCCGACGACATCATCACCATCCAAGCGTAGCGCCGGCGAGCCCGGCGTGGCGGAACGCGGCGCGCCTTCCTTATGTGACGGCGTCTGCACCTTACGCCAGGAGATCGTGTAGTATCGCCCGCGCCGAAGCGGCAGCCTTTGCCATGGTGGCCTGGCGCAACGAACACGCTGCATCGGCAGGAGAAACTCAGCGATGCATCAGCGTACCCGCATGAACCCAGCGTTGTTCGTCATTCTCTGCGCCTCTGCCTGCGCGGGGACCATCGGCCAAAGTGGCGCCTCGTCCGCCCCAGGGTCGAGCAAGAATCCGTTCAAGGACGTCAATTTTTTCCTCAACCCGGCGTACACCGCAAACGTGGAAGCCACCGCAAAGAGGCATCCGGACGAGGCGGCGACGATCCTCAAGGTCGCGAAGTACCCGACCGGTCTGTGGCTAGATTCCATCGCGCACACCGCGAACCTGAAGCCATGGCTCGATGACGCCAAGAAGCAGCAGGAGGCCAGCGGCAAGCCCACCCTGTCCTTGGTCATCGTGTACGACCTTCCCAACCGCGACTGCTCGGCGGCATCGTCGGCCGGCGAGCTCAAGGTCGCCCAGAACGGTGAAGCCCGCTACATGAACGAGTTCATCGATCCCATCGCGGCGGAGTTCAAGGCCCATCCCGATCAGCCCATCGTCGTCGTGCTCGAGCCCGACTCGCTCGGCAACCTGGCCACCAACATGGCGCTGCCCATGTGCCAGGAGGCGAAATCCGCCTACAAGAACGGCATTGTCTACGCCATCAAGAAGTTCGCTCTGCCCAACGTCAGCGTGTACCTCGACGCCGCTCACTCGGGCTGGCTGGGCTGGGACGACAACCGCGCCAAGATCGCGAAGATCTTCAAGAACGTACTCAACGAGGCAGGTGGCCCCGAGATGATCCGCGGCTTCGCGCTCAACACCGCGAACTTCACCCACCTATCGAACCGCGACGGCGCCGTGCTCGAACCGACGAATCCCTGCCCGAACGAGCTGACCTACGCCAAGGTTTTGCGCAAGACCCTCGAGATGTACGGCTTCAAGAACCATGGCTTCATCATCGATACTTCCCGCAATGGCAAGGGGAACATCCGGGCCAAGTGGGGCAGCTGGTGCAACGTCCACGGTGCAGGCCTTGGCGAACGTCCGCGCCCCGAGCCCGAACCAGGGATCGACGCCTACTTCTGGATCAAGCCGCCGGGAGATTCGGACGGCTCGTCCGATCCCAATGGCCCGCGCTACGATGAAATGTGCGGCGGCCCCGACGCTGCCAAGGGCGCGCCCCAGGCCGGCGAATGGTTCGATGCGTACTTCATGGACTTGGTCCACAACGCCAAGCCGCCGCTGTAGCGGCGGCGAGGGCACAGAGAAAAGCAGAGGGCACAGAGCCCGGAACGGAGAGGGGTTCGGATCTTGGATTCGGACCCCTTCTGCTTTTCCACCCTCTGTGCCCTCTTTCTCCTCTGTGCTCTCTCTCAGCCGATCATGGTCGTCTAGCCGATCTTGGCCGCCATAATGAAGTCGTTCTCGGACAGGCCGCCAATGGCGTGGGTGGTAAGCGATACGTCCAGGATGGTGTAGCGCACGCAGAAGTCTGGGTGGTGGCCTTCGGCCTCGGCGAGTTCGGCGATGCGATTCACGAAGGCAACGTTTTCCACGAAGCTGGCGAACTTGTAGCGCTTGCGTAGCTCGGAGCCACCGGGATTCACCTGCCAACCTGAAAGCTGGGATAGCAGACGATTGACCTCGCCCGCGGGAAGCGTGGTCGCGCCACCCTCGCAGGGGACACATTTCTTCTTTCCAAGCTCCATCGTGGCACCTCTGGTTCGCTTATGGATGCAACGACCCCGCACAAGGAAACAACCATCGGCGAAGATCTCCGGAGTTTCTAGGACGGCTTGGCTTGGGGGCCGCCCACCTTGATCTCGAACAGGGTGCCGACGCGGGAATACAGGTCCTTGCACAACAAGGTGGTGGCCTCGTCCGAAAGACCAAGCAGACGCGTGCCTTCGGCGACCACCTCGCCCACCGATTGCGCATCCACGTCACCAGCGTAGAGCCCTTGCTGCTTGGCGAATGCATTGGCCAGACACACGATGTTGGAATACGAGTGCACACCGGCTGCGTCGTAGGCAGCGCACTTTTCCACCGCGCTGCTGATCTCGGCCGGCAGCTGCCAGCGCCGGGAAAGCGCCACGCCGATGTTGCGGTGCGAGCGGTCGACCACCTGCCGCCACACGTTGTGGTTGATCCATGGCACCGCCGACTTGTGCACGGACGCAAGCTTCTCCGCCTCCAGCAGCAGAGCGGCGACCACCGGCTTGCCCACGTCGTGCAGCAGGCCGGCCAAATAGGCCACGCCTGGGTCGACGGCATCTTGGCCGCCCAATTGCCCGGCGATCTCCTTGGCGATGAGGGCCACTGCGAGGGAATGCTCCCAGATGCCACGAAAGGCCGACTGGATGCGCGCGTCTCGCGACGAAAACGCCTGGTACATCGAATAGTGCACGAGAGCGAGCTTGAGCCCCTCGGTTCCCATGCGCGGAATGGCTTGTTCGAGGGTGGTGGCCGGCGTCCTGCCGGGAAACGCGGCGCTGTTCGCCAGGCGCAATACCCGCGACGCCAGCACGGGATCCTTGCCGACCAACTCGCCGACCATGCGGAAGGTCTGGTTGGGGTCTTCGAGCAGCCGCATGCACTGGACCGCGATGGCGGGCATAGCAGGCACAAGCAGATTGTCGCTGTCGAGCCGCTTGAGAATGATATCGGTAAGCTTGTCTACGACGAACGAGGCCTCACGCTTTTCGCGCTTCTCGAAGGTTTCTTCCTCGATGACCGCGGCCGCCGCTTTCGTGGGACGGACCACGTTCTCGATGGCATCGCGCAACTCGCGCATGCTGGCGAAGCGCAGTGCCGGATCCTTGTCCAGCGCACGCACGATGGCGTCGCTGATATGCCTCGACAGCTTGGGGTTGAGGTCGAGCGGCGGCACTGGCTGGTCCCGCACATGCGCCAAGAGCACGTCGGCGGTCGAGTCCCGGCGAAAGGGGACTGTTCCGGTCAGCATTTCGTAGAGCATGATTCCCAGCGAATAGATGTCGCTGCGGTGATCGAGCTCGGCCTGGCCGCGGCACTGTTCGGGCGACATATAGGCCGGCGTGCCGATGACCATGCCCATGACGGTGTTGTGGGGCGCGTTTGCTTGCTGCGGGCCGACCAGCTTGGCGATGCCGAAGTCGAGAACCTTGACGTAGTCGGGGTAGTCGGGGTGGTTGAGCAGAAAGATGTTCTCGGGCTTCAGATCCCGGTGCACGATGCCGTGGTCGTGCGCCGCCGCGAGGGCGGAGGCAATCTGGCGGACGATGCGTATTGTGGTGGTTTCGTCGAGGATTTTCTCCCGTTCCAGACGCTCGCCCAGCGTCTCGCCTTCGAGGAAGCTCATCACGATGTAGTGCAGATCGCCCGACTGCCCAAGATCGGTGATTTCCACCACGTTGGGGTGGCGAATGTCGTTGGCGGCGCGCGCCTCGACAAGGAAGCGCGAAACCAGTTGTGGATTGCGCGATACCTCGGGGTGCAGAACCTTGACAGCGGCGCGGCGGCCGATGACTGTGTGCTCGGCGTAATAGACTGTGCCCATGCCGCCGCTGCGAAGCGCGGTCACCAACCGGTAGCCCCCAACGACTTGCCCGACCAGGCTGGCCGGCTTGCTGAGCACCTGCGTCTCTTCACTCAAGACCCTTGGATTTTGGCAGGGTTGTTCGGGTTTGGAAACGGGCATTGCGCAAGCTCGACGGAATTGGGCTAAGATCCAATCCACCCGTGAGTATTTGCACCCACTGCGGACAAGAGCACGATGCGAGCCTGCGCATCTGTCCCAAGACCGGAAGGGCCATTGGGCCGGCAGCCGCATCGGTGCAAAAGACCTTATTCGGCGTGCCGTCCGCCTTGTTTTCGCCCGGGCCGGCGCCGCGAAAGGACATTCCGCCTTCGGCCGTGGCCTTGCCGCTACCGCGACCCCAGCCCGCCAGCAACCAAACGAGTGCCCTGGCTCTCGGCAAGACCATGTTCGGCGTGGCGCCCGCGCCGCCGAAGTTGCCACCACCCGCCACACCCCAGATTCGCCTGCCCACGGAAGCGGAAGCCAGGGAAAACCCCGACCTGGTCATCAGCCTCGACCTGACTCCCCCTGCTGGTACGCAGGCGACCGAGCGCCAGCGCGTGGCCGGGAAGGCGCCGGACGGCATTGACACCGAGGCCCCGGTGGACCTGCCCGCCATTGAGCTGCCTCCTGCCCGGGCGGACGATAGCAAGAGCCCGGAGCCGCCGGAAGGCGCG
>Ga0265314_10006748_pt1 | contig 10077 bp, 10 predicted proteins | sample 4126metaG_FD_203106 | JGI IMG/M metagenome (GOLD analysis project Ga0265314, IMG submission 203106) | Rhizosphere microbial communities from Carex aquatilis grown in University of Washington, Seatle, WA, United States - 4-1-26 metaG | ecosystem: Host-associated > Plants > Roots > Rhizosphere >... | reverse complement strand
GCGTCAGGTCGCGGCTGAATTCGGCCAGCAGGCTTGACTCGCGCTGGCGCTGCTGCGGCGGTGCTTTCTCTTGCGTAACCCTGGCCAGTTCGTCGCGAATCTGAGCAAGTTTAAGGCCGCGCTCCTGAAGGATTTCTGAAGCAAAGCACTTTTCTTCACGCAGCAATCCGAGGAGTAAGTGTTCCGTGCCGATGTGCTTGTGGCCCAGCCGCTCAGCCTCTTCGGCTGCATAGGCCAGCACGCGCTTGCACTCGTTCGAGAGCGGTAGATCGACGCTCGTCGAAACTTTCTCGCGGATGGTGGTATGCGCTTCGATCTGTTTGCGGATCGACTCCACCGATGCGTGCGAGCGCAGGAAGCGATTGGTCAGCGCCTTGTCTTCCCTCAGCAGGCCCAGCAAAAGATGCTCGGTCTCGATGTACGGTGAGCCAAACTGGCTGGCCTCGTACCGCGCAAAGAAGATGACGCGTCTCGCCTTCTCCGTGTAGCGTTCGAACATTTAAGTCCCCCAATAATCAGGCTATCGGCAGTTGTAACCGTCCGCTTAGTTTGAACCCCGGTGACGAATGTTTGTCTTTCACCCGCGGACGAAAATCCATCCGAAGTAACATCGTCGCCCGAAATTCTTCCTACGGCCTCAGCCCAGACTGCGCGTGCCTTCCGCTTGATTCGCCGCCGAAAGCCTCTACTTGAGAAAAACCGGTTCCCGCTCTCGAACAGCTCTTTTGGATGGTTTCGGGACCTGAATTACTCCCACGTCGCCGGTTCACAAGCCGCCGGAAGACTTCCATCCTGTTGCCGCAGCCAATGCGGATCGCTTCCATCCAGCACAAGCTGACATTTATATGACTCAAAACTCGCCACAAAGGGTGCTTTATCCCTCGGAACGGCTTATTCCGAATCTGGCCGGCTCTGTTTCTGCGGCGCCCTTTCAGGCTGCCTTCGAAATCTCTCTAAGCCGTCCGTTTTCAAGGCGCAGCACGCGCGTACAGCGCTGAGCCAGTTCATGGTTATGGGTGACGATTACTGACGTCAGCCCGTGGCTCGCATGCAAACGCTCAATCAATTCAAACACCCGGCCTGCAGTCACTGAATCCAGATCGCCGGTTGGCTCGTCGGCCAGCAGCAGCCTGGGATTGTTCACCAGTGCCCTGGCCAGCGCTACCCGCTGCTGCTCTCCGCCCGAAAGCTCGCCGGGGCGATGAGTTCCGCGATCTTCCAGGTCTACTTCTTTAAGCCAGTTTGCGGCCAGCGTCATCGCTTCCTGTTTCCTCATGCCGCGAGCCAGCAGCGGCAATGCTACGTTTTCAAGCGCCGTAAACTCAGGCAGCAGATAATGGAACTGCCAAACATACCCGATCTCGCGATTGCGAAAACCTGCAGCCTGCTGGGGTGAGAGATTGGCCACATTGGTTGAGGCGCAGTATACAGTTCCCGCGGAGGGCGCATCAAGAGCGCCCAGAATGTGCAAAAGTGTGCTTTTTCCCGTACCCGAGGCGCCCACAATCGCCACTATCTCGCCGCGCCGAACGTCGAAATCAAGACCGTCAAACAAGCAGAGAGGACCGCGCGCCGTCTGGTAAATCTTGCTCAGCTTTTCAACTTGAATGACCGGAGCGTTGGTTTCAGCCGCTCGCGACTCCGGGTCCCGCTTGGAGCGGGATGCCTGGCTGGCAGCCGCTGGAGTCGATTGATTCATCCGGTTATCACAATTTTACATGGCCGGGCAGAGGTTTCTCTCGCTAGCTTGGGCTATGAATGCCGGACTTTTGTGGGAGCAGACGACGAGTCTGTCACCAAAACCGGCTCATGAAAGCGCTGTCATCCTGAGCAAAGCGAAGGATCTGCAGTTGTTCTTCAACATGTATCGGGAATCCACTACGCCGCAGGCGTTGCCTTCTTCGCGGCTTTGAGCAGAATGCGCAATGCCTCATTCACTGAATCCGCGTCAGGGAACGCAGCCGCAACATCGGGAGCAAGCGTCACCATCACAGCGTCTTGAGGGAAGCGCTTGACATACTTCCCACGAACAGCTTTTGAGAAGTCGTATTCGTCGCGCATTTCATCATTCCCAACCGGTTTCTGAGTACTGCTCATATTGCCTCCTTTCGCGCTGTTCAGCCGAAGTAACATCCCATCAGCAACTCGATTCAAGGTTGATTCTATTGACCCAAAACGTCGGACTCATACTTCTCTAACAGTGCGATATGCTGCTCAGTGGGTAGAGGAGCCTGTGAATAGTATCTGCTGAATTCGAAGGGCTCCAATGCAAGCGTTTGAATAGTAAACGAAGAGACGGGCTCTTTGTCGCCACTCCTATCAAAATCAATGTCGATTCGTATCCCGCTGTACTTGCGCTCTTTTCCCGTTACTGAGGCCATCGCTTCCGACATCGCCTGGGCGGCGTTATTAATCGCGAGGCTATGGCCAAAAATCTGAGCATCACTTTGAAAGGCCAGAACGCTGACGAAACGTGGACGGCGGAGAAAGTCCGATGTTGCTTGAATGCCGAGTTCTCCTTCTGCCCACTTCATCGACTCGACGAGAATCTCCCTTGACTTCGAAGTTGAAACTCTGGTCTCTAAGATTATGCCGTCATTGAAAATTGCGAGCCGCTGAACCGGTGTTCCATCCCATATCCCATCGAAGAATTCGAAGCCCTTGGATTCGTCGGGCTTGTCGTCGTTGCGGGGAGTCTTAGTTGTCTGGAATCCGAATCGGTTCGCAATTGCAGGAACGACGGTCGACATGGAGATCAGCCCAGAAGGGATCAACTCGTCGATATCGAAAAGGGCCACGAACCTTGCCTGTTTGATAGCGGTGACTTTCATGCGGCGTTTCCTCGTTGATTTACGTCTTGGTCCGAAGGTTCGCCCAAGAATGAGCTCGCTCCGAAAGATCGATCGTTAAACGATGCCCCTTCCAATGCGCTTGAAACAAGTCCGAACCGAGGTTTGTTGCCACCGGTTAATGCTTCTTGAAGGCCCAGGCTCATAGTGGGGTTGGGCCTGTCGAGCCGAGGGCCTTCACCTCTCAAAAAACGGTCGTCCCGATCCAATGACACTGATTCGAACGTATCCGGTGAGAAGCTATTTTCCCAATCCAGCATTTCGCTGTGAGGCGCGAATTTAACGATTAGCCCAGTCCGAAAGGCTGCTGCGAGTCTAATCAGCGTTTCAATGCTGAGATTGCTTTCACCAATACGTTCGAGCGCGGAGATTCGCGCCTGCTTCATATCAGCTTCGACGCCAAGATCGCACTGTTTCATTCCGCGCCGCTGCCGAAGCGACCGGATTTGCGATGGAATAAGCACATTGAGCTTCGACCGGACATAGGATTCTCGCGTCGGGCGTTGCCGCAGCATTTTAGAAATCAGTTTCGATCGTTCTTTCATGTTTCGTAGCCTTTCCTGATGAAAGCGCCCTCGCTCGCCTATCAGCGGTCGCGAGCGCGTCGGTCGGTGTGTAGCGGTCCATTTTGTGGTAGCAGCCACAAAGGATCACCGTCTGCATTGCACCGTCAAATTTGATCAATAGCCGAAATTGCTTTCCCTCGACCTTAAATCCGAGCTCGTGGATTCCTTCTAGATCTCTCATCTTGTGCCGGTAGCTAGGCCACTCAAGATGGTTGCGCCGCTTTTGGGCGTCCTTAAGGATGGAGTTGAAGGTCATTTGAACTTCGTCGGACTGGTCATCAAGCCACTCCTGGATTGGATTCGATCCGCCGGCTTCCATCCAGTCGAAGAATCTCCAATGACTCGACTGAGGAAATGGTATCACTTTTTTATTATTCGGCAATCGAACCTCCGAACTTTAGTCACACATATAAGAATTTTATTATATGAAGAAAGTTCGGCGAAATCCCTCACACCCCTACCGGATAAGGCTTAGCGCTCGATTCGTCAGTATCCACACCCGACCGCCACTTTTCAAACCGCCCCTGCAGCAGGCTCATCAGCCCCGTATACCAATACCCCATCACAAACAGAATCAGGAACGGCGCGGTGAAGTAGTTCCTGTTGGCGAAGGTGTACCAGATGGCTCCGGCAAAGTAGCAGCCCATCAGCAATTCGATCCACGGCGTCAGCTTCAGCCGCTTGCGATACTTGGCGGCCTGCGATTTTTCACCCTTCTTGGCCACGCGATATTTGGGCGTGCGCACAAACGCGCTCTTGATTCCGAAGAGCGCTTCCATCACCGCTTTGGTATTGGTAATGGTCAGACCGATGCCCAGCGCCATCAGGAACGGCAAATAGTAAAACGTCTTCTTCCACGTCTTCGGAAAAAGCTCCCGCTCGCTCATTACGTAGAACACCGCAATTGAAAATGTTGACGCCGTAAACAGCGGCACGTCGATCAGCAGCATCTGGAACCAGCCCTGGTAGAACCGGCAAATCATGGCCGGAATCAGCAGAGCCGACATCACCACCATCAGCGGATAGCTCAGGTTCGCCGTCAGGTGGTACACGCTCTCAATCTTGTTTTTCCGCGACATTCCGGAACGAAAAACCTGCGGCAGAATCTTGATGCTGGTCTGGATAAGCCCCTTGGCCCAGCGCGCCTGCTGCGTCTTGAATGCCGTCATCTCAATCGGCAGCTCCGACGGGCACTCCACATCGGGCAGGTATTTGAACTTCCACCCCGCCATCTGCGAGCGATAGCTCAAGTCGGTGTCTTCGGTCAGCGTATCGTGCTGCCAGCCGCCGCCGTCTTCAATTGCCTTGCGCCGCCACATGCCGGCCGTGCCGTTAAAGTTGAAAAACTCGCCGGTCCGCGACCGCGCTCCGTGCTCCATTATGAAGTGACCGTCCAGCAGGATGGCCTCAATCTGCGTCAACATGCTGTAGTTGCGGTTCAGGTGGCCCCAGCGCGTCTGCACCATGCCGATGCCCGGCTCTGAGAAGTGGTGAATCACCTTCATCAGCCAATCCGGCGGAGGCACAAAGTCGGCATCGAAAATTGCTACATATTCGCCTTTGGCCACCTTCAGCCCCGCGTCCAGCGCGCCGGCCTTGAACCCGTAGCGATTCGTGCGGTGAATGTACTCAATCGGGTGGCCCAGCGCTTTGTAGCGCTCCACAATTCCCGCAGCCACCTGCTCGGTCTCGTCGGTCGAGTCGTCAAGCACCTGGATGTCGAGTTTTTCCCTCGGGTACTCCATGGCGCAGATAGCTTCAATCAGCCGGTCGATCACAAACTGCTCGTTGAATATTGGCAGCTGCACCGTGACCATGGGCAGCTCGCTAAATTGCGCCGGCGGATTGGGATTGTAGTTCTTTCGATATCTGAAGTACTGGTAGCACATCGTGTAGCGATGGATGCCGTAGAGCGCCAGCAAAATCATCACCGCAAAATAGGGAATCAGCATCAGCGCGTCAAAGGCGTTCCAGTGGTAAAGGCCCTTGAAGGTGGTGTCGGCGTACTGGGATTTGAGGTAGTGGCGCCAGCCGTTCTGAGGCGCGAAAAACATGCCCAGCGCGTCCTGGATACGGAGCGCACTAACCCGCACAGAATCAGAAACAACAGTATTTAGAAATGCGGTAAACAGGGCAAAGCCTCCACGGTCCGGCTATCAAGGATTCTACGCGATGAATACTACCGGCCATCGGCTCGAAGAGCGGACAGCAGTTCGGTAGGCGCAATGATTCTGACACCGCGGACAACACTTCCGAAAAGAGGGCCGAAGTGCTTTTTGTCGCCCGAAACAAGAAAGTCTGCCTTAGCCAGGACAGCTCCGGCGAGCACCGGCATATCCTTGAGCGGAAGCGCCACATCGTCGATCTCCGGCAACACTTCGAATGTCAGCACCTGAACGGTTCGCAACAACTTGCGTAGTCTTTCGATCTGATCGATCCGCGGCAAATTGCGCTGAACTTCGCCCATGACGTAATTCGATGTAATGAGCCTCACCCCCGGAATTTGCCAGATTTGTGCGATTTCGCAGCCGTCTCTCCAGGCAGCAGAGATCAGCACATTTGCGTCAAGGAAAAGCGTTCTGGGCTCGGCACTTTCACCCATTATTCAGGCCACCGGATGTGGTCGATCAAATCCGGGTCGATTCCCATTTGTTCCACATCTTTACGGGCTTCAAGATAGCCTTCCTTCGTCAACACGTTGTTCAGGAAGAACTCAGCCAGGCGCTCCGGCGTATAAATCTCCACTTCAGCCTGCTCCCTTACTGCCGGCCTCACAAAGAAGCCATCTTCGCGTTCCTCCACGAACATCGGGCTGCCTTCTTCCACCTTGTAACGCTTGCGAATCTTTGCCGGAACCACCATTGTTCCGCGTTTGCCCATAACCACAGTCCGCATTTCAGAACCTCTGATATCAGAATATCAGAGGTTCCGTCTTTCGGAAGTACAGATGAACCCCGATATTGACCTTTGAGCCCGAACCCTTGAGTCCCGTGCCCCGAGCACTGCCCTGGTCTTGCCCGCCCGCCATCCCCAGCCGTACTCTAAAGCCCAGTCGGAGTAAGTCCTCCATGCCAGCTTCCTCTGTTTCCTCCATCGTCGCCGCCCCTGGCGGCAGCTTCCTGCTTGAAAACCGCAACCCCGCTGAGATTTTTACCCCTGAAGACCTGAACGAAGAACAGCGCCAGATTGCCGCCACCGCGGCTCGCTTCGCCCGTGAAGAAATCTTTCCCGCCATCGCCGCGCTCGAATCCAAAGAGCCCGGCGCAATGGCCGCCCTGCTGCGCAAGGCCGCCGAGCTAGGTTTCACCTCCGTCGACATTCCCGAAGAATTCGGCGGCATGAACATGGATAAGACCAGCTCCCTGCTCGTTACCGATCACATTTCAACGTCGGCCAGTTTCTCAACGGCATTCGGCGCCCACGTTGGCATCGCCACGCTGCCGCTGGTCTGGTACGGAACTCCCGAGTTGCAGGCTCGCTACCTGCCACGGCTCGCTACCTGCGAAATCATCGGCGCATACGCGCTCTCTGAGTCTTCCTCCGGCTCCGACGCCATGAACATCCGCACCCGAGCCACGCTCTCGCCTGACGGCGAGCACTACATCCTCAACGGCGAAAAGCATTGGATCACCAACTGCGGCATCGCCGGCGTTTACACCGTCTTTGCCAAAATCGATGGCGAAAAGTTTTCAGCGTTCGTGGTTGAGCGCGGCACGCCTGGCCTGACCGTCGGCGCAGAAGAGCACAAGCTGGGCATTCACGGCTCATCCACCTGCCCCCTGCTGCTCACCGATTGCAAAATTCCCAAGGCGAACCTGCTGGGCGAAATAGGCAAAGGCCATCACATCGCTTTCAATGTACTTAATGTGGGCCGCCTCAAGCTCGGCGTTGCCTGCATCGGCGGCGCACGCCATGCGCTCGGCGAAATGATCCGCTACGCCAAACAGCGGAACGCCTTCGGCAAATCGATTGCCGAGTTCGGCCTGATCCAGCAGAAAATTTCCTCGAGCGCTGCACAGATTTACGCCGCTGAGTCCATGGCCTACCGCACCGTCGGCATGATTGACGCGCGGCTCGCTACGCCGGGCGAACACTCCGCACGAGATGCGCAAAAGTCATTCGAAGAGTACGCGGTCGAGTGCTCCATCCTGAAGGTCTACGGCAGCGAAATGCTCGCTCACGTGACCGATGAACTGGTGGCCACCATGGGCGGCTACGGCTTTGTTGAGGACTATCCCGCAGCCCGCCTGTATCGCGACGCCCGCATCAACCGTATCTTTGAAGGAACCAACGAAATCAATCGGATGATTGTCACCGGCTGGTTGATGAAGCGCGCCATGGCCGGGAAACTCGCACTGCTCCCAGCCATCAAGCGGGTAATGGATGAAGTAATGGCGCCCCCCTCATTCGACGGCGCGGGCGAAACCGGAGCGGTGCTGGCGCGCGAAACAGCTGTGCTGGCGTCGGTAAAGAAGATTTCGCTCTTCGCCGCTGGAGTAGCCAGCCAGCGCTATATCACCGGCCTTGAAGAGCAGCAGGAAATTATGGCCGATCTCGCCAACATGATCTCTCAAATTTACGCGCTCGAGTCAGCGCTGCTGCGCGCACAAAAACTGGCCGCCGCAGCACGCAGCTCGGCAGCGGTAGCTGGAGCCATGACAGGTTTGATTGCCGATGATTCAATGTGCCTTGCCGAAAGCGCCGCCCGCCGCATTCTTGCCGCATGTGCCGAGGGTGACGCGTTGCACACCCAGCTCGCCATTCTTCGCCGCTTGGCGCGCTATACACCAGCTAACGCCACGGCATTAAGCCGCAGCGTTGCCCGGTCCTGCATCGATCAAGAAAAGTATCCGCTGTAAGCGTGTAGCGCCGGTCCCAGTAGCGCCGGGCTCCAGCCCGGTTGTACCGCCGGTCTCCTGACCGGCTGTGCGGAGGGTCTCCAGACCCTCCGCCTCCAACCCGGCACGCACTCCAGGCGCGCCGGGGGAGCAATAGCAAAATCCCGGGAGCGTCACGCCGCACGAGTCTGGCGCGCGTTCCCACTCACAAGTTCGATAATCGCCCTCGTGAAGGCCGGAATGTCTTCTGGCTTGCGGCTGGTTACAAACTGCCCATCCCGCGCAACCTCCTGGTCAACCCAGTTCGCGCCGGCGTTCTTCAAATCAGTCTTGAGCGAAGGCCATGAAGTAACCGTCTTGCCGCGCAGCGCTCCGGTCTCCATCAGCGTCCACGAGCCGTGGCAGATAGCCGCCACCGGCTTGCCCGATTTCACAAATTGACCCACAAAATCAACCGCCTTCGGGTCCATGCGCAAGTGGTCGGGATTCATCACGCCGCCCGGCAGCACCAGCGCGTCGTAATCGTGCACATCCGCCTGACTCAGTTCCTTGTCTACGTTTACGGTTTCACCCCAATCCGTGTGCTTCCATCCCTTGATCTTCCCGGCTTTGGGCGCGATGACAACTGTTTTGGCGCCCGCACTTTCCAGCGCCTTGCGCGGTTCCATCAGTTCGGCTTGTTCAAAGCCATCGGTTGCGAGAATCGCAATTTTCTTGCCCTTCAAATCAGCCATTCGCGAGTTTTCCTCCTAGGGATTTTTCGTACTCTCCCTAGGACGCGACGACTCGCACGAAGGCTTGCCCGAATTCGCGATGCGATTTCATGCAATCGACAAGCAAGCGCCATAGGCGCGAGGGGTGCCGGCTTGATGCAATCGACAAGCAAGCGCGTCGTAAGCGCAGAGGTTATCTGGGGCAGTTCAGCCTAATGCAACGGACAAACAAGCGCGCCGTAGGCGCAGCGGTAATTAGCCCCGCGCTTCAGCGTGGGGAAAGCGTCCAAAATGAATCACGGAGTCCCGGAGGGACGGCGGAAGGCTATGGCGTTGGCGGGGACCGATGGTCTTCGCACAACATTATTCGCAATCGAACTCAGCGCAATTCGCGCACCTTCAAGTCCTTGAATACGATTGGAAAACCCTCCGACTCCAGGCCGATATACCCTTTCACAATTCCGGTCTGAACCGTATTCACCACTTTGCCGTTCACCGCCAGCGTGCAGGTGGGGCCTGAGCAGCGGATATCGTAGGTGTTCCACTCTCCCGGTGCATGCAGCCGGTTTTCTTTCATATCTTTCTGCAGGTTGAAGCCCGTGAGCTTGCCATTGACCGGCGTTTCGCCAAAGATGTATCCGCCGCCTGTCGACGTCTGGGCCTGGTGCCAGATCACTCCGTTTTCATCGTTTCGAAAGAAAACGCCGCTGTTGTAATGTGGCGAACCCTCCTGCGGAATGAATCGCCACTTTACGTGGAAGCTGAAGTCGCCCAGCTCGCGATTGAAGCGCAGCCAATCGTGGCCGCCATTTCCATCGCACTTGATCTCGCCTTTCGCAGCATCAATATGCCACTGCGCAATGTCGCTCACCGGATGCGCCGGCGGAATCGCGATGCGGGTCCACTGGCTTTGATAATCGGCTGGAAAAAGATTGACTGCCTGTGCAGATGTTTGCGTTGCGCCGGCAATAAACGCGCAAGCGAGCGCAATACAGAATACGACGGATGATTTACTTTGGATTCGAGCCGGGAGATTCATCTGTTCCTCATTGGCCACGGAGCACACAGTTTTCAGCGCGCCGTCAGCCGGCTCGAATTGTAGCACCGGGGT
>Ga0265314_10006747_pt1 | contig 10077 bp, 5 predicted proteins | sample 4126metaG_FD_203106 | JGI IMG/M metagenome (GOLD analysis project Ga0265314, IMG submission 203106) | Rhizosphere microbial communities from Carex aquatilis grown in University of Washington, Seatle, WA, United States - 4-1-26 metaG | ecosystem: Host-associated > Plants > Roots > Rhizosphere >... | reverse complement strand
TCGGCTACGCCTTTGCGTTGCGCGAACAGGTGGTGCGTCCGCTGCAAACCATGGCCAATCTTCTCACGGCTTTGCGCGAGGGAGATTTCTCCACCCGCGCCCGCGGCGCGAAGCGCGATGAACCGCTCGGCGACCTGCTCGCGGAAATCAACATCCTCAGCAGCACATTGCAGGAACAACGCCTCGGCGCCCTCGAAGCCACCGCTCTCCTGCGCACCGTCATGGCGGAGATCGACGTCGCCATCTTCGCCTTCGACAGCAACGCCACCCTGAGGCTCGTCAACCGAGCCGGACAGGAACTCCTCGCCCAGCCTGCCGACTGTTTGCTGGGCCGTTCCGCCACCGAACTCGATCTCTCCGACTGTCTCGCCGAGGAGGACGTCCGCCTGCTCACCCGTGCTTTCCCCGGCGGCACTGGACGCTGGGGCATCCGTCGCACCTCCTTTCGCGAACGCGGTCTGCCGCATTCATTGCTGGTGATTGCCGATCTCAGCCAACCGCTTCGTGAAGAAGAGCTGAAAGCCTGGCAGCGCCTCGTACGTGTCATCGGCCACGAACTCAACAACTCGCTCGCGCCGATCAAATCCATCGCCGGCAGTCTCAACGCGATCATGCGCCGCACCCAACGCCCGCTTGATTGGGAGGACGATTTGCTCGGCGGATTGGAAATCATCGAGTCCCGCGCGGAAGGCTTGAACCAGTTCATGCAGTCGTATGCGCGGCTCGCCAAACTTCCCGCGCCCAACAAGCATCCTGTCGAACTTGCCCCGCTGCTCCGCCGGATCGTTTCACTCGAGGCCCGCCTGCCGGTGCAGATTGTCGAAGGTCCGCCCGTCACCCCGCTGATCGACGCCGCCCAGATCGAACAGACCGTCATCAATCTCGTGAAAAATGCCGTCGAAGCCTCGCGCGAAACGCATCCGCCCGGACAAAGCCAAAATCCGCTTCCGGTCGGCACTGGGGTATGTCTCACTTGGAGCAAGATTTCCGGCGCGATAGAAATTTTGGTCGAAGACGACGGCCCCGGCATCGCCAATCTGCAAAATCTTTTTGTGCCGTTCTTCACCACGAAACCATCCGGCTCCGGCATCGGTCTCGTCCTCTGCCGCCAGATCGCCGAAAACCACGGCGGCACGCTCACTCTGCGCAACCGCGAAGGCACGCCCGGTACAGTCGCACGCCTGCGACTGCCCCTGTAGTTGTAATTGGGCCTACTTTGGCTTTGGCAAACAAGGTGAGCCGCTTGCCGCGCCAGCCTTTGGCGAAGGTGGGTCCCTCCCGAGCCGTCTTAACCAAGCGCTTGACCTTCCAAAGCGCCGAGACACTTTCACGTCATGAGCATCCTAGAGCTAAAACAGGCAGCCAGTCGGCTCTCAAAGCGCGAACGCGAGGAACTGCACGCCTTCCTGATTCGACTCCGCCATAATACACCTGGATGGAAGCGGACGACGGCGAAGCGGATTCGTACCATGCAGGCTGGTAAACGAGTTTCCATAGAAGAATTAGAGTCACGTATCGCCCGTGGCTGAGCCGGTACAATATCGGGCCAGTTTCTCCGATATTTCGGCTGAGTTTATTCTGTCGCTGCCGAAACGACGACAAAGGCGGATTATGGATCGGGCCTACGAGCTCGCTCGATATCCGTTGCTAGAAAGCGACTATCGCCTGGATGATGCCGACAGTCGCACGATCGAGCACCTCCTCGTCGAAGGCGTAGTATTCTCCTATTGGGTCGATCATGCCTTACGATTGGTTATGATCACGGAGATCGAGGACGCAGAGTATCGAGATTTCATTCTCACCCCACATCCCGCTTTTGGGACGGCTGCTTCCCGGCTTCGCTCTTTGGCTTTCGCGGACCCGTTTTCATCTTTCTGGCTAATCGCTTACAGCTAATCGCTTACAGCTTATCCATTACTTGGCATGGACACTGCGATAGTGTTCTTACTCGCATGGATATTCCTCGCCCCAACGCCGCCAAAGACAAACGTCGGAAACGGATCATTTACGGTGTCATCGTCGTCGTGGTTCTCCTCGGCATCACCTTTGCCCTTTCGCGGCTCAAGCCCGCGGCTCCGACCGTCGAGCGCAATCTCGTGTGGATCCAGACCGTCAAGCGCGGCCCCATGGTGCGCCAGGTGCGCGGTCTCGGCACGCTCGTGCCCGAGGAAATTCGCTGGATCGCCGCGCGCACCCAGGGTCGTGTCGATAAAATTGTGATCCGGCCCGGCGCGGTGGTCGAACCCGGCACGCTCATTCTCGAGCTGACCAATCCCGATGTCGTCTCCGCCGCCGCCAACGCCAAATCCCAGCTCCTCGCCGCCGAAGCCCAGCTTGCCAATCTTCGCGTTCAACTCGAAAGCCAGCTCCTCGCCGCCGAATCCACCGCCGCCGCCGCCAAATCCAACTACGAGCAGGCCCGGCTCCAGGCCGAGGTGAATGATGAATTGTTCAAGGACGGACTCGTCTCTCCCGTGCAAATGAAACTTTCCAAGGTTTCGGCCGAGGAAGCGGCCACCCGTTACGAAATTGAGCAGAAGCGCTACGCCTTCTCCAAAGATTCCATCAAGCCCCAGCTCGCCGTGCAGGAGGCCGAGGTCGAACGCCTCGCGTCCCAATCCCGCCTGCGCCAGGATGAACTCGAAGCGCTGCAAGTCCGCGCCACCATGGCCGGCGTGCTCTCCGCCCTGCCCGTCGAGGTCGGCGCCCAAGTCCAGCCAGGCACCAACATCGCCCGCGTCGCCGATCCGACCAAGCTCAAGGCCGAGGTCCACATCGCCGAGACCCAGGCCAAGGACATCGCCATCGGCCAGCTTGCCTCCATTGACACGCGCAACGGATTGGTCGATGGCCGCGTCGTCCGCATCGATCCCGCCGTGCAAAACGGCACCGTGCTCGTCGATGTCACCCTGACCGGCCAGCTCCCCAAGGGCGCACGACCCGATCTATCCGTTGACGGCACCATTGAGCTCGAACGTCTGGACGACGTCGTGTACGTCGGCCGCCCCGCCTTCGGCCAGGAAAAGAGCACCGTCGGCATTTTCAAACTCAACGACGCCGGCGAGGCCATCCGCACCCAGGTGCAGCTCGGCCGCAGCTCGGTCAACACCATCGAGATCGTCAGCGGTCTCCAGCCCGGCGACCAAGTCATCCTCTCCGACATGTCGCCGTACGATGCCAACGACCGGGTGCGGTTGAATTGATTTTTGATTCTCAATCTCCGACTTCGGACCTTATGCCCACCCTCTCGCCATCGTCATCCTTCTCGCCCAGCTAGTTCTTCTCGTGGCCACCGACAGCCAGTCACAGGCCTAGGACCTGAATCAGCGAAACTCCCCGTCACTTTGCGGTGTTATCAATTCAGCACCGCTCCATTCTCCCCCTGAAAATCCAGAATCCCAAAATCGAAAATCCATCCATGAGCACTGCCGCCAACTCCCTCATCAAACTCGAAGCCGTCACCAAGGTTTTCCTCACCGACGAAGTTGAGACCCACGCCCTCTCCGGCATTCATCTGGATATTCGCAAGGGCGAGTATGTCTCCATCGCCGGTCCCTCGGGCTGCGGCAAATCCACTTTGCTCTCCATCCTCGGCCTGCTCGATACGCCGACCGACGGCACCTATGTACTGAACGGCCGGCCTGTCCAGGGTCTCACGCTCCCCGAACGCGCCCGCATCCGCAACCGCGAGATCGGCTTTATTTTCCAATCGTTCAACCTCATCGGTGATCTCACCGTCTATGAAAACGTCGAGCTTCCGCTCACCTACCGCGGCATGCCCGCCAACGAACGCAAGCAGCGCGTGACCGAGGCTCTGGAGAAAGTCGGCATGGCCCACCGCGCCAAGCATCTGCCCTCGCAACTCTCCGGCGGCCAGCAACAGCGCGTGGCCGTCGCCCGCGCCCTTGCCGGCTCCCCGGCGGTGCTCCTCGCCGACGAGCCCACGGGCAATCTCGATTCCAAGAACGGCGACGCCGTGATGGAGCTCCTCCACACGCTGCACAAGACCGGTTCGACGATCGTGATGGTCACGCACGACACCCGTTTCGCCCGCCACGCCGAACGCACGATCCACGTCTTCGACGGCCGCGTCGTCGAAGAGCAGGTGGAAGCCTGAGGTGCGCGCAACACCGCCGCACCGGTAGCGTCTAGTGAAGAGCCACCGAGCCCCGAACCGGTCCGTCTCCTATTCTGCCTACCCGCTACTCGCTCCTTTTTTTCCCATGAAATACGCCCTCCGCTCCCTGCTCGGTTCCCCTACCTTCACCGCCATCGCGGTCATCACGCTGGCCCTCGGCATCGGCGTCAACTCGTCGATGTACACGCTGATGAACACCCTGTTGTTCGCGACGGCGCCTTTCCCGCGGCCCGCATCCATCGTCAACCTTAACGGCCAGATGCCACAGGCGGAATTTGTCGGATTATCCCCGCAGGAAATCGACGAACTCCTCGCCCATCCTTCCCAGTCGTTCACCGTCATAGCGCCACTGTCAGGCGCCTTGGAAACGGTGACCCTACCGGATCAGCTTCCTGAATCGATGTCGGGCACCGCAGTCCATGCCGATGTATTCAAGATTCTCGAAACTCCGCCTCTGCTTGGGCGCACCTTCACCGCGGATGAATGTGTGGCGGGACGCGACACCGTGGTCTTGATCACGGAAAATTTGTGGCGGAAACAGTTTGGCGCCAAACCCGATGTGCTTGGCCAGACCATGCGGATCAATGGACGCGTCTTCACCATCATCGGCGTTCTGCCCAAGCCGTATTCCGCCACGTTTATGTTCGGCGAAGGTCAGTATTTCCGCCCGTTGGTCTTTTCTCCCGACCAGCAGAAAGGGCGTGATCGCCGCGAATTCGGCCTCCTCGCCCGGCTCGCACCCGGCGCCACGCCCGTGCAGGCCCTGGCCGGCCTGGCACCGTTGACCGACCGATGGGCCAAGGATTTTCCGCAGCTCTACCCGGGTTATCATTTTCGCCTGCAAACCGCCGGACGCGTCGGCGGCTCCGCCAATATTTCCATCATCGCTTTGCTGTTGGGTCTGTCGGCCGCCATTCTGGCCATCGCGTGCGCCAATCTGGCCAACCTGCAAATGGCCCGCGCCGCCAGCCGCCTTCGCGACCTCGCCATCCGTTCCGCCCTCGGGGCCAGTCGCTGGATGCTGATAAAACAACAACTCATCGAGTCCTTGATCCTGTCTTTCGCGGGAGGGATTTTCGGCATATTGATCGCCGACTGGAGCAACAATCTCATCGGCCGCAATATCCGGCTCGGACTGACCACCACCTTGGAACTGCCCATCGACGTTCGCGTGTTGGGCTTCACCGCCGGAATTTCGATTCTCGCGGGACTCGGCTTCGGTCTCGTCCCTGCCTGGCTGGCATCGCGGACCGACGTGAATGACACCCTCAAGCAACAATCCCGCGGTTCCACCGGCGGCAAACACCAGGGCTGGATTCGCCGCATCCTCGTGGTTGGCCAGGTCGCCCTGTCGCTTGCCCTGCTGTCCGTCGCCGGCATGATGATCCACGGGCTGAATAAAATGCTTAACGCCCATCCCAGTTGGGACAGCGATTCGATCCTCACCGCCAATGTCTCGGTGGATGAAAGATATTTTGATGCGGATAAACGCCGGGCTTTTTATGAAGAATTGTCCCGCCATCTCGCCCTCATCCCCGGGGTCGAGGCGCAGGCCCTGTCCTCTACGCTGCCCACCGACGGCGGTGGCCGCGGCGAGGACGTTTTCAAGGAGGGGCAGGACTCATCCGTCGCCAACCTGCCTAAGGCCAACACCTATCTGGTGACACCGGGCTACTTCAAAACGCTCGGCATTCGTCTCATCGAAGGCCGGACCTTCCCCGACAATGTTTCCGCGACGTCGGTCGAGCAAACCGTCGTCAACGAGTCGTTGGCGAAGCAATTCTGGCCGAATGAAAGCGCCATCGGCCAACGCCTCGGGACGAAAAGTGCAGATGGCAAAATCACCCTGCGCGAGGTGATCGGCGTGGTCGCTGACGTGGAAGACGCCATCGCTTTCACCGAACCGACCACCCGCCTGCAATACTACACCACAATCATTCATAGTCCGTGGTCGTGGTTCCAGATCGCGGTTCGCGGCCGGAATCCCCAGCATTTCGCCAATGACCTGCGCCGCGCCGTTGCCAATGCATCCCCGGATGCCGCCGCCCGTTTCGTTCGGACAGTGGCCGAGATTCGCGACTCGGATTTGCACAATGTCGTCGTGATCAATGGCGTCCTGTTTGCCTTTGCCGTGCTCGGCCTCGTGCTGGCCAGCGTGGGACTCTACGGCATCGTGGCCAACAACGTGAGCCAGCGCATGGGCGAGTTTGGCATCCGCCTCGCGCTCGGGGCGCGGCAGGCCGATGTCCTGCACCTCGTGCTGCGCCAAAGCCTGTGGCTGACCCTGGTCGGTCTCCTGTTCGGGGCCATCGGTTCCTACCTGCTTGGCCTGGCGCTTCGGCCCAGTCTCGGCCTGATGATTGCCCAGAATAATTCAATCCTCATCGGCACCTGCATCATGATCTTCGCCGTCGCCTTCCTCGCCACCTGGTTCCCCGCCCGCCGCGCCACCACGGCCGATCCCATCGCCGCGCTGCGCGCGGAGTGACGAACCAGTATCGAGCATCGAGTAACGAGTAGTGAGCATATCGAACCACTGACCTGCGTCCGCCACCTACTCGCCACCCGCTACTCTCTGCTCGCTACTTTCTTCCCATGTCCGACCTTCGCTTCGCCCTGCGCTCCCTGCGCAAGACTCCCGGCTTCACCACCGTCGCCATTCTTATGCTCGCTCTCGGCATCGGCCTGAGCGCCTCGTCCTTCAGCATGGCGAATGCGTTTCTCCTGCGCAATGTCCCGTACCCTGAGCCCGACCAACTTGTCCGCCTCTATGTCACTTGGCCGCAGACCACGGAGGGCCGCTTCAGCCCGGGCAACGCACACGCTCTCCGCCAAGCCACGACGACACTCAAGAGCGTGGCGATTTACACCCGCGATGCGTATTCGCTCGGCGAACCCGGCCAGCCCGCCGAACGCGTCCAAGGCATGACCGCCACCGCGAACTTCTTCGAACTCATCGGCGTACAGCCCTTCCTCGGCAGGGGTTTTGTTACCGGTGACGATCTGCCGGATAAGACCCACATTGCCGTCATCACTCATCGGACCTGGGTTCGCCGGTATGCGGCGGATCCCACCGTCATCGGCCGCACCGTCCGGTTGAACACAGAATCCTACACGATCGTCGGCGTGCTGCCGCAAACTTTTGACGCGCCGCTTGTCTGGGGCCCCGTCGATTTCATTATCCCCCAGACAATTTTCCAAGGATTCGAATCCGATTTCAAAGACTCCTGGCTCAACCTCGTCGCCCGGCTCAAGCCCGGTAGTTCGCTGCCGCAAGCTCGCGCCGAACTTGATCTGCTCGCCACCCGCCTCGTGAAGGAACACCCGAAGGAAAATGCGGGTGCCGGCCTGCGCCTCGCACGCCTTCATGACTCCAACATGGACAATGTCAGCCGCACTCTCCTGTGGCTGATGACCGCCATCTCGCTCGCCATGCTGCTCATTGCCTGCGCGAATCTCGCGAGCCTCCAAATCGCCCGCGCCCTCGGTCGCAGCCGCGAATACGCTGTTCGCGCCGCGCTGGGCGCCGGCCGGCGCGAACTCATGCTCCCGTTGCTGATGGAAAGCCTCGTCCTCTCCCTCCTCGGCGGCATCGGCGGTCTCTTCGTCGCTTCGTGGTCCAATGACATCATCGGCCACTATCTTCGCATCAACAACGAACCCGGCTACATCATTCCCCTGGACAGTCGCGTTCTGGTTTTCTCGGCACTTGCCTCCGTCCTCAGCGGCTTCGCCTTCGGCCTCGCCCCCGCGTGGCTCGCGGCCCGTTCCTCTGCCGCCGAAGCACTCAAGGAGGGCTCGCGCGGTTCCACCTCCGGCCGCTCGCACCAACGCCTCAAGAGTTCACTGATCATCTGCGAACTCGCGCTCGCCCTCGTCCTGGTCGGCGTGGCTTCGTCTTTCGGCATTGGCGCAAAATCCTTCGTCTATCGTCAGGTCGGCTGGGACATCGACGGCCTGTTTGCCGGCTATCTCGCGTTGCCCTACAACCAATACAACGACAACACCAAGAACCGCGCCTTTCAACGCGCCCTGCTGGAGAAGCTCGCCGTCATCCCCGGGGTGGAACACGCGGTGATTTGCGGCGATCTCCCGTTGTTTTACCTCGGTGGCGGTACCCGTCCCCTCAGGATTGAAGGCCAGCCGGACGTCGAGCGCGGACACGAGCCGCTCACGGAAACCGTCTCGGTCAGTCCCGACTATTTCTCCGCCCTGCGCATCAACGTCAAAGCCGGGGCCGTCTTTACCGCAGCGCTGACCGAGACCGATCCCGCAGTCGCCGTCGTCAACGAATCCTTCGCCCGCCGATTCTGGCCCGGCGAAAGTGCGATCGGCCGACGCGTGCGTCTGGGTGACGACGAAAAATGGGTCCAGATTATCGGTGTCGTGGGTGATGTGAAATTTCTCGGCCGCTTTGAAGCGCCCGAGACAAGGCTCCAGCTTTACCAGCCCCACATCCAGGCGCCGAACCGTTACCTCGCGCTCGTCCTGCGCTCCAACGTTTCGCCGGATTCCCTGGCTCAAAGCATGCGAAAGGCCGTGGCCGAACTCGACGCCGACGTCCCGGTCGCGCAACCAAGCACCGCCCGCTCCAATATCGAGCGCGCGCTTTCCAACGTTAATCTCGTCATCATCAACCTCGGCATCTCCGCCGGCATGAGCCTGCTCATCGCGGGCATCGGTCTCTTCGGCGTGATCTCCCAGCTCACGATGCAGCGCACCCGGGACATTGGCGTCCGGATGGCACTCGGCGCGCAGAGAGGCGACATCCTGCGCCTCATTCTTGGCGGCGGCATCAAGCTCATGGCGATCGGGCTCGCCCTCGGGATACCCGGATTTTTTGCCCTCAATCATTTGCTTCGCTCCGTCATGCCCTCGATCGAATTCCCCGGTCTGTGGCTTCTTGCCGCCAACCTCGCCGTGCTCTCCGCCGCCATGCTTCTCGCCTGCTACCTCCCCGCCCGACGCGCCACGAAGATCGATCCGACGGTCGCGCTGCGCGCGGAGTAGCTCTGCGAAGCAACAAGCGCCGATAAGCAAAACCGGTCAAAGCCCGCCAACATTTTCAACCACCCGGGCCTGCCACTTTATCCTCATTACTTGTCCCATTCTTCCATCCCCATGCTCTCTCACTTGCGATATGCCATCCGCCATCTGTGCAAATCACCTAGCTTCACCGCCACAGCTCTTGCCACACTCGCTATCTGCCTCGGCGCGAATCTCACGATTTTCGCCGTAGTCGATTCCATACTTCTCCGCTCGCTCCCTTATCCGGATGCGAACCGCCTCGTCACGATATATCACAGCTACCCCAAGGCCAACATCCCCCGCAACGACCCTTCGATCACTTCTTACTACGAGCGCCGGGGCAATATTCCGGCATTTTCTTCCCTCGCGGCCATCAGCCAGACTACTTCCGTCGTCGGCGAGACCGGTGCAACTATGATCGAAAATGTTGGCCGCGTCTCGCCCGAGTTCTTCGCCACTCTCGGCATTGAGCCGTTCATGGGCCGGACGTTCAGGGACGCGGAGATGACCTACCAGACAGACAACGTCGCTATCATCAGCTACGAATACTGGCGCAGCCATTTCAACTCCGATCCCGCCGTGCTGGGAAAATCAATCCGTCTCGGCGGACTCGCACGCCAAATCATCGGCGTGCTGCCCCCGGACTTCCGCTTTCTCTCTTTCACGGCTCCGATATATTCGCCGCTTTCTTCCGAGGAATCCGAACACAATCTCCAGGCCCGTCACACCACCGGCCCCATTCAGATCGCCCGGCTTGCGCCGCAGGCAACTCTCGCTGACGCCCAATCGCAAATCGACGCCTACACTGCGGCACACGCCGCCGAGTACCCTCAGGCACAAATGGTGGCCGACGCCGGCTTCCGCATTTTTGTAGTGCCGCTCCACGCGGATCACGTCGCCTCGATCCGGCC
>Ga0265314_10006745_pt1 | contig 10079 bp, 7 predicted proteins | sample 4126metaG_FD_203106 | JGI IMG/M metagenome (GOLD analysis project Ga0265314, IMG submission 203106) | Rhizosphere microbial communities from Carex aquatilis grown in University of Washington, Seatle, WA, United States - 4-1-26 metaG | ecosystem: Host-associated > Plants > Roots > Rhizosphere >... | reverse complement strand
CGATGGCGGCAGCCAGACGGCCACGCGGCGGGTCGCTGGATCGCCGAGCGGGTTTCCTCGCAACACCTCGCTCTCGACCGTCTCGATCCTCAGCGTGCCGGGCATGCGGCGATTTTATGCTCTCGCGCGGGGTGTGTCATAGTTGGCCGCCTCCATGCTGACAATCCGTAGCCCGTTCCGCCCTGGCCGCGGCTGGCTGGTCGCGCTTCCCGTCGCGCTCGCGCTGGCCGGCTCGACCGCCGTCTCTGTCGCCGCGAATACGAAGGCCGCCGCCAAGTTCGTGGTGCCCAAGGTCGAGGTCGTCTCCTGGCAGCTGCCCAACGGCCTCAAGGTGCTGTTCCTGCCCAATCACAAGGCGCCGATCGCGACGGTCCAGGTCTTCTATCACGTGGGTTCCAAGGACGAGCACGTCGGCATCCGCGGCGTGGCCCACATGTTCGAGCACATGATGTTCAAGGGCACCGAGCACGTGCCGCCCGAGGAGCACGCGCGCCTGCTCAAGGAGGTCGGGGGGCAGGTCAACGCCTTCACGACCGAGGACCTGACGGCGTATCACGACACCGTTCCGCCGTCGTACGTCGGGTTCGCGATGCAGCTCGAGGCGGAGCGCATGCGCTCGCTCAAGCTCTTCCCGGCGATCATCGACTCCGAGCGCAAGGTCGTCGAGGAAGAGAAGCGCCTGCGCATCGACAACAACCCCATCGGGAAGGCCATCGAGCGCTTCCGCGCGCTGGCGTTCACCAAGCACCCGTACAACTGGACGGCGATCGGGACTATCGAGGACCTCGACAAGGTGACGCCCGAGGATTGCCAGAAGTTCTATGACACCTACTACCAGCCCAACAACGCAACGCTGATCGTGGTCGGCGACGTGAAGGAGGACGAGGTGCGTAGTCTGGCCGACAAGTACTTCGGCCCGATCCCGCGCGGCGCGGAGCCCCCGCGCAACTACGTCGAGGAGCCGCCGCAGACGGCAACGCGCAGCGAGAACATGGCGATCGAGGTGCAGGTGCCGGTGGTCGTCGGCGGCTACCACATCCCGCGCGCCGCCGATCCCGACACCGCGCCGCTCGAGGTGCTGGCGGCGATCCTGTCCGGCGGGGAGTCGTCGCGCATGCACCAGCGGCTGGTGCGCAAGGACCACCTGGCGATCGCGGCCGGCGGCGTCACCGAGAGCATGGAGTATCCCGGTCTCTTCATCGTGTTCGCGGCGCATCTGCCCGGCGTCGACCAGACCAAGGTGAAGGAGGCGCTGCTCGACGAGATCCGGCGCGTGCGCACCGAGGTGGTGAGCGCGCACGAGCTCGAGCAGGCGAAGAACCAGCTCGCGGCCGGCTACATCTTCGGCTTGCAGGGCGTCGACGGTATCGCCCAGCAGCTGGGCCAGTACCAGTACGTGTACGGCGACTGGCGCGAGTTCATCAAGGGCGCGAGCCGCTACCTGGGCGTCGACGCCGCCGCCGTCAAGCGTGTGGCCGCCAAGTACCTCGTCGACACCAACCTCACGCTGGTGACCTTGCAGCCGGTGAAGGGAGGCGCGCCATGAAGAAGCGCACGACGGATGTCGCCAAGGTTTCGTGGGCGTCGGCGTGGGCGGTACCGCTGGCCCTCGCGCTCGCGGCCTGCGCGAGCGCGCCGCCGGCGGGCAAGAAGCCGGCGGCCAACGTGTCGTCGATCGACGTGCAGTACGAGCCGGTCGAGAAGGCGCCGGCGCCGGCAGCGTCGGCCGCCGCGCCGGCAGCTCCGGGCGCGCCCGCGCCGATGCCCGACTTCTGGAAGAACCGCACCGACCTCATCAAGGCGCCGCCACCGCCGACGCCGGCCGAGCTGAGCCTGCCCAAGGTCGATCGCTGGCAGCTCAAGAACGGGCTCGAGGTGCTGGTCATCGCGCGCCACGATCTGCCGGCCGTCAGCTTCAGCATCGCGGTCAAGGCCGGCGGCTACGACGAGGAAAAGGGCAAGACGCTGGGCGTGGCCGACTTCACGGCCAGCATGCTGCGCAAGGGGACCAAGGCGCGCAGCGCCGATCAGATCTCGGGCGCGATCGACTTCGTGGGCGGCTCGCTCGACACGCAGTCGAGCTCGGAGAGCTCGCTGGCCGCCTGCTCGGTGCTGTCCAAGGACGCGCGCCTGTGCACAGATTTACTGTCGGACATCCTGTTGCACCCGACGTTCCCCGAGGCCGAGATGCGCGAGGTCCGCGATCAGCTGCTGGCCGCGCTCGCCGGGCGCTACGACAACCCGCACGAGCTGGCGAGCGAGCACTTCGACAACCTGCTCTTCGGTGAGAAGAACCCCGACGGCTGGGTGCTCATGCCCGAGGACGTGCAGAAGATCAGCCGCGCCGATCTCCAGAGCTTCTGGAAGACTTACTACCGGCCCAACAACGCGATCCTGGCGGTCGCGGGCGATGTCGATCCGGCCAAGCTGCGCGGCGAGCTGGAGAAGGCGTTCGGCGCCTGGGAAAAGGCCGACGTACCCGTGCGCGCCGAGCCCAAGGTCCCGGCGCTGAACGCGACGCGCATCCTGCTGGTCGATCGTCCCGACTTGACCCAGGCGACGTTGTTCTTCGGACACCCCGGCATCAAGCACGTCGACCCCGACTGGTACGCGGTCACGCTGATGAACTACGTGCTCGGCGGCTCCGACTTCTCGTCGCGCTTGATGACCGAGGTGCGGTCCAAGCGCGGCCTCACTTACGGCATCGGCTCGTCGTTCGGCGCGTCGCTGTACCAGGGCGCGTTTCGCGTCTCGGCCTCGACGAAGAACGCCAGCGTGTGGGACGCGCTGGTGGCGTCGGTCGCAGAGCTCCGGCGCATGAAGGCCGAGGGACCGTCGGAGGAGGAGATCGCCAAGGCCAAGGGCTACTATGCCGGCAGCTATCCGTTCAAGTTGCAGGGCGCGGGCGAGATCGCCGGCAGCATCGTCGCCGCTGAGCTGCATGGCCTGGACGTCTCATACGTGAGGGATTTCCCGTTGCGCCTCGGCGCGGTCAGCACTGCGATGGCCAAGGCGGCGGCGGGAAAGTGGCTGCAGCCCGACGCGCTGTGGGTGGTGATCGTCGGCCGCGCCGCCGACATCGAGCCCCAGATCGCGAAGAGCGGCCTGCCTTACGAGCGCATCGACTTCAAGGCGCCGATCAGCTACGGCGCGCGTAATCGGATCCGGCGCCAGCAGGAGCGGGAGGCTCACCCGGTTCTGCCGGCGCCGAAATGATCGACGGCGCCGGTAAGCCGCGCAGCGCGAACGCGCGCGCGGCGAACGCGAGCGCGTAACCCGAGATCACGTCGGCGATGAAGTGCTGCTTGGTGGTCAGCGTCGACAGCGCGAGGATCGCCGCGATGACGATGGTGAGCGCGCCCAGGCGCGGGCGGTCGCGATAGAGGATGAACGCCAGCGTCGACGTCTGCGCGACGTGCAGCGAGGGGAAGACGTTGCCGGGCCGATCGACCCGCTGCACCAGCGCCATGAACGCGGTCGAGATGTCACGGTAGGGCGGGTGCAGCACCGGGCGCGGATATTCGGCGCCGATGGTCAGGTGGCAGATCGCGCCGACGAACATCACCAGCGCCACGGCCTTGAGCGCGCGGTTGAAGAGCTCGCGCGAGCGAAAGCCCGAGATGCAGATGATGAAGACCGCCGCGTAGAAGGGCAGATAGAACCACGACGTCCAGGTCCAGAACGGGATCGCGTCGTCGAGGCGCGTGCGCAGCAGCTCGGTCGAGCGGTGCAGCTCCAGGTGGCCGATGCCGAAGTAGAACAGCGACTGGATCACCGCCGCCGTCAGGCCCAGCGTCCACTTGTAACGGCTGCTGGCGATCCGATCGCTACCCACGATTGGGTTCGTATCATAACCTGCCGACCGCGAATTTGAGGTAACTGCCCTCGGGAAAAAACGGCGCGACCGGGTGATCGGCGGCGGCGCCGTGCATCTCGTCGAGCTCGAAGCGGCGGCCGGCGTCGGCCGCGCCCTCGACGATGGTGCGCTCGAACGCCTCGGCGCCGACGTGGCTCGAGCACGAGGCGGCGCAGAGGATGCCGCCGCGCGCGGTCACCGTCGCACATAGCCGGTGCAGCCGGCGATAGGCGCCCAGCGCGGCCGGCAGCGCCTTGCGGCTGGGCGCGAAGCTCGGCGGGTCGGAGATCACCAGATCGTACGAAATCCGGTCACCGATTGCGCGCTCGAGGAACGCGAAAGCGTCGGCAGCGTGCAGCTCGGCGGCTTCCAGCGGCAGGTGGTTACGCTCGAAGTTGTGGCGCGCCGATTGGATCGCCTCGCGCGCCATGTCCACGGTCGTGGTGTGCGCCGCGCCGCCGGCCGCGGCGTAGATCGAGAAGCCGCCGGTGTAGCCGAACAGGTTGAGCACGCGACGCCCGCGCGCCAGCGCGCGCACCCGCGCCCGGTTGTCGCGCTGGTCGAGGAAGAGGCCCCCCTTCTGACCGTGCGCGAGATCGACGCCGAAGAGCAGCCCGTTCTCGCGCACCTCGATCTCGGCATCGGGCAGCGCGCCGGCGAGCGCGTGCGCCACCTCGCCGTCGCCGCGCTTGCCGCGCTCGATCACCGACGTCACCGCGATGCCACGCGCGCGGGCGGCGGCGCCGAGCCGAGCGGGCAGGTCCGCCCGCTCAAGGTAGAATGCGCGCGCGCCGCCACCGTCGAAGCGGACCGAGATCGCGTCGCCGTAGAGATCGGCGTGGATCCCGGGCAGGCGGTCGGCCTCGCCGTGGATCAGCCGGAATGTGTCGGTCTCGGCGCGGTCGATGAACGCCAGGCGGCGGTCGATGGCTTCGGCGACGCGCGCTTCGACGAGCTCGGCCCCGTCGTCGTCTGCACCGCGCCCTGCGGTCGTCTCGAGCACGCGCACCGCGATCGCCGAGCGCGTGTCCCAGAACCCGCGCGCCAGGGGCTGGCCGTCGGGCGCGGTCACCATGACCGGCGCGCCGTCCGCCAGCGCGGGCGGCGTGCGGAGCGCGTCGCGAAAAATCCAGGGATGGCCGCGCCGGATCGAGCGCGCCAGGTTCTTCGCCAGCACGACCCGGCCCGCCCCCGGCGGAGGAGGCGACAACGACGGCGCGCGTTTCACGCCTGCGATTTCGGCGGACGATCCGAGATGGGCACGTTGCTGACGACCGCGGGCCGTTCCAGCGTCGAGACCGCCTTGGCGCAGGCGAGCACGCGCACGCCGGCGGGGAACGCGATCTCGATCTTGCCGGGGCCCGGCGTCCCTGTGACCACGCCGGTGCCGAACGCCGGGTGAGTGAGCCGCTCGCCGGCGCTGAAGCCCTCCTTGACGGTGTAGGGGCGCGGCGGCTTCGACGGATCGAACGGCGGGATCACCGGCTGCGGCGTCTCGGCCCCGCGCCGCACGTAGCGGCGCGGCGACGACGAGCGCTTTCCATCACGGCTGGCGGCCGGTGCCGCTGCGTCCGCCCCGTCGGGTTTCTCGGTGCGATACCCGTGGTGCCCGCCGCAGCGTTTGCACACGACCTTGGCGATGCGATCGCCCATCTTGGCCATCACCACGTGCCACACCTGGCCGCAACGCCCACAGAGTGCCTCGATGTCCTCGCCCACTGCCGGAGTCGCCATCAATTTCGCCTTTCGATAACTTGGCAACGACGGGCTCCGGCGGGGGACCCGCCTACGCCCAACGCGTCTTCGTCCAAATCAGACATATCCAGGGTCCCGATATTCGCCGAACCGCTCGCGGAAGACCTGGCAAATCTCGCCGAGAGTCGCCTCTTTCTTGACTGCTTCCAGCACGGCGTCCATGACGTTGTCGTTGCCGTCACAGGCGCGCCGTACGCCATCCAGCCCGGCGCGCGCCGCCAGCTCGCTGCGCCGCTCGCGCAGCGCGCGGATGCGACGGACCTGCTCGCGCTCGGGCTCGAGATCGATCTTCAGCGTGGGCGGGCTTTCTTGCTTGTCGGTCACGTGACGATTGACGCCGACCACCACGCGCTCGCCGCTGTCGACCTGGCGCTGGAACGCGTACGCTGATGCCGCGATCTCGCGCTGCGGGAAGCCCTCTTCCACGGCGCGTACGATGCCGCCCATGCCGTCGATCTTCTCGATGATCGCCAGCGCCTCGGCCTCCATGCGATCGGTGAGCGACTCGACGAAATAGCTGCCGCCCAGCGGGTCGGCCACCGCAGGGATGCCCGACTCCTCGGCGAGGATCTGCTGGGTGCGCAGCGCCAGCGTCGCCGCATTCTCGGTCGGCAGCGCGTAGGTCTCGTCGAAGCTGTTGGTGTGCAGCGACTGCGTGCCGCCCATGATCGCCGCCATCGCCTGGATCGTGGTGCGCACGACGTTGTTCAGCGGCTGCTGGGCCATCAGCGACACGCCCGCGGTCTGCGCGTGCGCCCGCAACAGCCAGGAGCGCGGGTTCTGCGCCTTGAAGCGATCGCGCATCAGCCGCGCCCAGATGCGACGCGCGGCCCGGAGCTTCGCGACCTCTTCGAAGAAGTCGTTGTGCACGTCCCAGAAGAACGAGAGTCGCGGCGCGAAGGCGTCGACCGGCAGCCCGGCCTCGAGCCCCAGCTCGACGTAGCCGATGCCGTCGGCGAGCGTGAACGCCAGCTCCTGCACCGCGGTCGCGCCCGCCTCGCGGATGTGGTACCCGCTGATGCTGATGGTGTTCCACAGCGGCATGCGCGCCGTGCAGTGCACCAGCATGTCGCGGATGATGCGCATGTGCGGCCGGATGCCGCAGATCCACTCCTTCTGCGCGATGAACTCCTTGAGCATGTCGTTCTGGATCGTGCCCGCCAGCCGCTCGGCGGCGATGCCGCGGCTTTCGGCCACCGCGACGTAGAACGCCAGAAGCACGACCGCGGGCGCGTTGATCGTCATCGACGTCGTCACCTGGTCGAGCGGGATGCCGTCGAAGAGGTCGGCCATGTCGGCCACCGACGCCACCGCGACGCCTTCGCGCCCGACCTCGCCCAGCGAGCGCGCGTCGTCGGGGTCGAAGCCCATCAGCGTCGGCATGTCGAACGCCGTCGACAGGCCGGTCTGGCCGTGCGCGAGCAAGAACTTGAAGCGGCGGTTGGTGTCGGCCGGCGTGCCGAACCCCGAGAACATCCGCATCGTCCACAGCTTGCCGCGGTACATCGTCTCGTGCGGACCGCGCGTGAATGGGAAGCGCCCCGGGTCGCCGAGCTTGTCTTCGTAGGTCCAGCCGGCGCCCAGATCCGACGGGCCGTAGACCCCGCCGAGCGGCAACCCCGACATCGTCTCGCGCAAGCGGTTCCCCGCGACGTGGCGGCGATGCGTTCCGGCGTCGGTCGCGGCCGGCGGGCGGCGATCGGTCGTTTTAGCCGCGGATGACATGGGCGTTCGAACCCGAAAGTTTACTCCGAATGGCGAGCCGGTCGGCTCGAAACTTCGCTCGTTGTCGGGTAGCGTTGCCGCCGGATGGCGACGTTCGATCTGGTGATCTTCGATCTCGATGGCACAGTGGTCGATTCGCTGCCTGACATCGCCGCGGCGCTCAACCGGACGTTGCGTGGCGCGGGGCGCGACCCTTTGCCGCTCGCGGAGGTCAGGTCTTACGTGGGCGACGGCGCGGCCAAGTTGGTGCAGCGCGCGCTGCCGGATGGGTTTCCCGCGGATGCGCTCGAGCGGCTCATCGCGGAATTTCGGATTCAATACGCCGCGGGCCTGTGCGTCGAGACGCATCCGTATCCGGGGATCGAAGCGATGCTGCAGGGGTTCGCGGCCGCGGCGCCCCTGGCGATCTTCACCAACAAGCCGAGTGATCTGGCGCGTCCGTTGCTGCAGCAGCTGCAGCTCGACCGCTACTTCGCTCACGTCATCGGCGACGGCGACGGCTACGCGCGCAAGCCGGCGCCCGACGCCGGGCGCTGGCTGCTGGAGCGTCACGGCGGTGATGCGCGTCGCGCTCTGGTCGTCGGCGACGGCGTGCCCGACATGCGCTTCGCGCACGCGCTCGGCGCTCGCGCGGCCGCGGTCAGCTGGGGCTACAGCGCGCGCGAGCGGCTCGCGGCCGAGAATCCGACGTGGACCGTGGATCGGCCCTCCGAGCTGGTCGACATCGTGCTCGCGTAGCCGCGCGAGAGATCGTGGCGGGCTGGCGCTCGCGGGCGGCTGAGAGATCCGGTCCCCTCTCCCGTCCGCGGGAGAAGGATAGGGAGAGGGCAGGCCTTGCGAGCCTCGCCGCTCGCAAGGTTTGCCCTCTCCCTAACCCTCCCCCGCGGACGGGAAAGGGGACCGGAAAGTGCCTTGTGACTTCCGCGTTCTCTTACGCGCGCGCGGTGACTTCGGCGCCCGCCGGCTCGCCGGGACCCGGCACGACCACCGTTGCGTCCTCGAGCGCCAGCTCCAGCACCTCGTCGATCTTCTTCACGAACGAGAGCTCCATGTCCTGGCGGACGGTCTCGGGGATGTCGACGATGTCCTTGCGGTTCCGCTCGGGCAGCAGCACCCGCTTGACGCCGGCGCGGTGGGCCGCCAGCACTTTTTCCTTGATCCCGCCGACCGGTAGCACCGTCCCGCGCAGCGTGATCTCGCCGGTCATCGCGACGTCGCCGCGCACGCGCCGCCCGGTGAGCAGCGACACCAGCGCCAGCGTGATCGCGACGCCCGCAGACGGTCCGTCCTTGGAAACGCCGCCCGCCGGAACGTGCAGATGGATATCCGTCTTCTCGAAGTCGGTCGTGATGCCGAGCTCCTCGACGTGGGTGCGCACCCAGCTCAAACCCGCGCGCGCCGACTCCTTCATCACGTCGCCGAGCTGTCCGGTGAGGATCAACTGCCCCTTGCCGCTCATGCCCGACGCCTCGATGAAGAGGATGTCGCCGCCCGCCGCGGTCCAGGCCAAGCCCGTCGCCACGCCCGGGATCTCCGTGCGCTCCGCCACCTCCGAGTAGTACTTCTGCGGGCCGAGCAAGTCGGCGACGCTCTCGGCGGTGACGTTGATGTCGTAGGGCGTCGCTTCGGCGATCTTCACCGCGACGCCGCGGATCACGTTCGCCACCTCGCGCTCGAGATTGCGGACGCCGGCCTCGCGCGTGTACTGCTCGATGATCGTCGTCAGTGACTCGTTGGTCAGCACGATCTGCTGGTCGGTCAGGCCGTGCTCGGCGATCTGCTTGGGCACCAGGTGGCGCCGCGCGATCTCCAGCTTCTCCTCCCGGGTGTAGCCGGGGATCTCCAACACCTCCATGCGGTCGAGCAGCGCCGGCGGGATCGGGTCGAGCATGTTCGCCGTCGCGATGAAGATGACGTTCGAGAGATCGAACGTGACCTCGAGGTAGTGGTCGGAGAAGGTCGAGTTCTGCTCGGGGTCGAGCACCTCGAGCAATGCCGCCGATGGGTCGCCGCGGAAATCGGCGCCCAGCTTGTCGATCTCGTCGAGCATGAAGACCGGGTTCTTGGTGCCGACCCGGCGCATGCCCTGGATGATTCGACCCGGCAGCGCGCCGATGTACGTGCGCCGGTGGCCGCGGATCTCGGCCTCGTCACGCACGCCGCCCAGCGAGATGCGGATGAACTCGCGCCCGAGCGAGCGCGCGATCGACTTGCCTAGCGACGTCTTGCCGACGCCGGGCGGGCCAGCGAGACACAGGATCGGCCCCTTCTTCCCCGGCGCGAGCTTGCGCACGGCCAGGTACTCGAGGATGCGCTTCTTCACCTGCTTCAGATCGTAATGGTCCGAATCGAGGATCGTGCGCGCCTGCTCGAGCTCGAGGCGGTCATCGGTCTGCTTGTTCCACGGCAGCTCGACCAGCCACTCGAGGTACGTGCGCTGCACGGTGTACTCGGCCGACGATTGCGCCATTTGCTTGAGGCGCTCGAGCTGCTTGCGAGCGGTCTTCGCGACCTCCTCGGGCATCTGCGCGGCCTTGATCTTCTCCTCGAACGCGTCGAGGTCGCTCGCGTCCTCGCCCTCGCCGAGCTCGTCTTGAATCGCCTTCAGCTTCTGGCGCAGCACCGCCTCGCGCTGGTGCTTGGAGAACTCCTCGCGCACCTGCGAGTCGATCTTCTGCTTTACTTTGATGAGCTCGACTTTGCGCTGCAGCAGCACCAGCAGGCGGCGCAGCCGCTCGGCCAC